>Ga0209363_1001807_pt1 | contig 10680 bp, 8 predicted proteins | sample WorMetexBAHAMAS3_FD_187385 | JGI IMG/M metagenome (GOLD analysis project Ga0209363, IMG submission 187385) | Marine gutless worms symbiont microbial communities from Max Planck institute for Marine Microbiology, Germany - Inanidrilus exumae... | ecosystem: Host-associated > Annelida > Digestive... | reverse complement strand
CGCACGGAAGACGGTGCTAGTGACGACCTCCGGCGACGAAGCGGTCGGCGTCTACGCTATGAACAGCGCCGAGCGGGGCTCGTGTGACGGGTTCGTGGCGCTACCGGTGGCGTCGCTCGGCGTCGACCACTTCGCGCTGTGCTACTTCCCGCCCGATCACCAGTCGCAGATCGGCATCGTCGCCGTCCAAGACTCCACGACCGTCAGCGTGACGCTGCGCCGGCAGACGAGGCCCGGCGTCCGGGTCGAGTGGAATCATACCATGTACGGCGGAGGTCACACGTTCAACATCACCATGAACCAACACGACACCGTCCATCTGCAGTCTCTACGGTGCGTTCACCACTTCACTGTGTGTGTGACCTCCTTCTAGGAGGCCTCCTTACCGATTACACGCCGTCAATCGTCCGTCCGTCAACCGTTCGTCAACAGTTCGTCGTTCTTCTGTCCACGCCCGCGCCAATTTACGATTCAAAACACACAGAAAGCTAGAAAACTTAAACTTGACTTTAAAGTGGCCATTGTGGGGGGAAACGCATTTATGAGTTTCGAAACCAAACCATCAAAGGTGAGGATCACACGGTAACACCAGATCAACGTCTAGCTGCCCTATAATACGTGAGTGTCATTAGTAGAGGCTCTACTATGCTCTCCGTCCGCTCACCTCCCCTTCTTTCCTCCCTTTCGTTCCCCTGCCTCTCACCGCCCCTATCTTGTGCTCATTTCAGTTTGGCGTGGGGAAGTATACGCTCCATCGAGTGCTCACTAGTTTAGCCTGCCCGGCTGCCTCTGTCATGCCGAAAGACTATGTTCTAGCGATGTTACTTTCTTTCATCTTCTTTTTAATGATCCCTTTGGAGACCAACTATCCCAGCATGCGTTGGACCGATCTTCACCTAATGCGCTGGCATTTCACAACGGATGGGAAGATCGCAACATGTATGCACGCGTTAACACCGCCTATGACCCATGTACATCTGATGACAATTTGATGAACTTTTGGTTCAGTAACCCCGAGTTTTGCAGGCGCGTTTGCGCCGGGCGGGCTACACTTTGGGCTTTGCCACGCATTTCTATAGTCGTCTGTGTAATATCACATACGATGTAACGACGACGATGAAGCTAATACGCCTGTGCAACGGCGCTCTCTGGGTCAATATTCATCGTATTTGGTAAATATTTCAAATCTAAGTAGCCTATAGCAATCAACGTAAGACGCTCTATTTGCTGGTATAATTTTTATGCAAATCGGTTTAGTGGTTTCGGAGGAGTAGTTACACACACATACATACATACATACACACGGAATTTGGTATGCGGCTCTTAGTATACGGGTGACGCTCAATACGAAACCTGCCTACGCCTTTGCGCCGGGCCGGCTACGCGATGGTTCTGATGATGCTGCTGATGTTGATGACGTTGCCAAGGTGCGTTTTGTTGCTGTGATAGTGATCTAAGTGGAACGCGGCTGACATCAAACAAGCCGGTGGCCGTGTTCAGCGGCAACAACGACGTCTCTAATGGACTCCTGCCGCTGGCCGGTCACCTTGTCGAACAACTGCCGCCCGTCGACTACTGGGGCTACACGTTCTACCTCTTCGCGCTGCCCGGGGTCGAGTCGTACTCCTACAAGATGATGACAGCCGAGGCGCCGAACGACGTCCAGCTGCGTACCGGTACGACGACTCTGGCGGCGGTACGGCTCGACCACGCCGGCGACTTCAGTACGTCGTCGAGTAACGAGTCGCTGGTCATTCGGTCGTCGCGTCCTCTGCTCGTCGCACAGTTCGGCGGCTTCGCCGACGCCGACACGCAGCCGGGAAGCGGGCCGCGGGCGATGCTGCTCGTGCCGCCGGCCGAGCTGTATCGGTCGTGGTACACGCTGGCGACCGGGCACTCGATCTACGACAACTTCACGCACCACGTCGTCCTTGTCGCCAACCGGTCGGCCGTCGACCGCCTGCGGCTGGACGGGCAGCCGCTCAGCGCCGGCAACTGGGTCGAGTTTGACGACGACACCGTAGGAAGGCTAGTGCGAGTGACGCCCGGCGTCCACGTCATAGTCCAACTAGACGGATCGCCGTTTGGAGCGTACGTCCACGGGCACTCGGACTCCAACTGCGCCTACGCTTTCGCCGCCGGACTTTGTCTTGGATTACCAAACAACCTGGTACGCCATCGTACCACAGTACGATTAACAGATCGCCGGCACTTCAGAAAACTAGCAAGCCCTCGATCACTCCAGGTTGCACCGTGACCATTTTAGCACCAGGGACTCAACAGACCGATAAAATACCCGCTGCTGTTACTTATTTACGGTTTCAAATTCAGATCTGCTTTTAAGACGACCGCGCCTTTTATCTTGTCTCCTCGTAATGTTCATTACATAGCTTAAATATTCTTCCTTCTGTGGATTTTTTTCCGTCCTGTAACTGTGAACCTATGACCTTGATCTTTGAACTTGAGTTAGATATGGTCAAGATGAGCCACCACGCCAAATGTCATTTCATTCGAAGGTTATTGCCCGGACACACACACACACGCCCGACCGACCGAGTGCACTACCTGGACCACTAAAGTTTTCAGTAAAAATGTTTCGTTGCTATTTGCAGTTATAGTGAAATTCGGTCGTACTGCGTTACGCGGTGACCCCGTGGAATAATAGCACAGAACAAAATTTAGTCCGTCCGTCTGGCCGTGAAAGGTTTTGTGCAGTTGGCATTAAATACCATTCTGTATTTGTTTGTATTTATGTCATTGTTTGGCCTCATCGTATGCACTCCGTGCATAAGATGCGCGCGTATTGCTACAGACGGAGTAGCGTGGTCTGTGTGTCTGTGTGTCTGTTGGTCACGTTCGTGAGCCCTGCAAAAAACGGCTGAACCGATCGAGATGCTGGTTGGAGCGTACAGTCGGGTAGACCCTAAGAACCACGTATGTCGAGATCCCCCCACGAGAAGTTGCAATTTTGGGGGTACTCCCGCACATCGAAAAGCATTGGAAGTCACTGCTACGGCGCTTTATGCAGCAAAAAAAAATCAAAGGCGACAGCGGGACTGTGGCAGCCGAATGCAATGCTCCAGACTGGTCGGTGCCACATTACATTGTCCGCCAGTGAAAAATCCGCCCCCGGCGATGCGGCCTTTCGCCAAAATTCTTTGACCACTTGTTCATTTCTGTGTCATTTTGTATTGACGTGCACAGACAACCCATCCGCCGGCAACACCGTCTGCCAAGCCGAACATAACTGTCACTGATCGAATCACAGGCATTTCATTCAGTTTATATTTTTATATTAGTTTATATATATATATTTGCTGTAAACATAGTATTTTAATTACGGATTGCTGCAGTCTGTAGGCCGATGCTTTGAGTGTCGTCAAGACAGGTGCGTTGATGAGATGGGCAAATGAACAGGTAGAATAGCAGTGTCTTTCCCCGACCGCTGAAGTCATTGCCTGGCGACTTAGTAGGTCTCATAATGATTAAATTTCTCGTTCGCCGTACGACCGATAGCGACGTCTTTTGAGGTCGTAGTTAGTCGGAGTGTGTGAATAAGATGTGCAGCTCAGTGAATGAGTGAACGGGCGAGCGCGACATCACGTGCCGTGTAGTGATGGGCGATTTGCTAGAGAATAAAACGATTCGATTTGATTCACTAGCGAACTCGCAGTGTCTGTTAAGTGTGACTGTGACTGAGCTCATTTTATTGGTGAAGCCGTGATGTTTTTCAATGGCTGCAGCAATTCTGTAGAATTATAGTGGGCTTGATGTTTACTTCGCCCGCGGGAGAGGTGACGAAGTATGGTAATGAGCACGTCTGTGTGTGTGTCTGTGTGTGTCTGTCTGTCCGCGAGCATATATCTCGAACCACACGCGCGATCTTTATAGATTTTTGTGCATGCTGCCTATCGCCGTGGCTCGGCACTCGTCCGGCAGGGTGACGAAATACCAATGAAAAGGGGCAATTTTCGGGGTTTCTTCCCCACTGACAATACATTGTACAGCAGAGCATTTGGGACCCATACGAAAACGGCTGAACCGATCGACATGTCGTTTTGAATGAAGATTCGGATTGGCCCACGGAACCATGTGTTAGATAGGGGTGCAGCAGGTATCTCAAGAAGAAGGGGAAATTTTCGGGGGTTGTCCGGGCCATTCAAAAACATTTGCAATCTTCGCTGCAGCAGTCGCTGCAGCGTCGCTGCAAAAGGGACCAATCAATCGCCAATAACGTCATGCATCAGAAAGGATCATTCAGTATGCCAGGCAAGCGCAAAAAATATTCTGATAAGAGCGGTCGAAGTCTGATATCTACTATTGCCTTGTGTAATTTGTAACTTTTTATGTGTCGTGCTATTTTGCTATCAATGAAAACAAATGAAAACAGACTAAGGAATCGAATTGAGGTGGTAAGTTTCGAATCTATATTATCCGATAATCGCTGTTCTCTATCTAAGAGCGAATTGTATTCGACTGAATATTATTTATTCGATTCGGCGATGTGAATCGATTCGTATCGATTTTCCCATCACTAGTACCGTGTCTGCTCGCTGTAGACTGTACGTGTCTCACGCTGACCAGCCACTTACAAGCCGACTATTCCGGCCAGTTCCACCTCCATTCGACGTCGTCATTTAATGATCGGCCTTACTACATCCGGGCACGTGACCGGAGCGTGACGTCATCGCTTCGCAACTGCGATTTGTTCCTGTACGTGTTTGCCGAGGTATACCAGACTGACTCAGTGATAGACTCGCCTATTCCTTCACCCATCACTTCTTCCTCTTCTGATTCACCCCTCTGTACATCTATAACTCCCTCTCTCTTTCACTCCATGCTTAAAAAACCAACCTCTTTCACAAATCCTACCCCCGTAGTTTCACTTCTTCCTCCCGGACTGCCTCCACACACTATTGCCTGACCGTTTCTTTTGAGCTACTCGGTTTTTGTTTTAATTTTTTCCTTATTTTTTCGTTTCTGGGCCGTGCGCTAGATTAAGCTGGCCATCTCGTCAGCTTTTGCGCGCACGTTAATCCACCGCATCGTATAGACAAGCGCAGTAACGACCATCCTTCGTTTTCGTTCACTCATTCATCTACACGGTGTCTCGAAAAACACCCACGACATTTTTAGCTGTGACTTGAGCAAACATTTTCCGATTTGAATAACTTTTGGCACAAATATTACTTAGAGACTGGGCAATCCATTACAACTATCTCTCTATCTCGCACCGTTTCCGGGACATTATCGTTTATTTCCAAAAACTGAAAGAGGTCACACGACTCTGAACACATGAAGCATAGCGGAAGGAGCGATCAGTTATTTTTAGAGAGGATAATGAAGGTGGCCGAGCAAGAGTAACGACGGATGAAGAGCGAGTACTGCGAGGACGTTGAGTGGAGATGAGGTTATGAAGGTACGGAGAGTGGGTAGTTTTAAGAACTTTGTAAGTAAGTGAGAGGAGCTTGTATTCAAATATCAATCAGCTGAAGAATTTTGAGTGCTAGCTTCACGTGACCCTGACCACGCCCACTAGGGGGTAGTCGGTCATCTCAAGGCTAGCACTTGTTATAATCTGCCTGCATATAAAGTTTGGCGACTCTCGCTTCAGCCGTCCAGAGTATGATTGGAGATCCAAAAATTTGTCTCCATATGCTGGGACTTGACATCAGCGGGCTAGCACTTGCTACGATCAACCTATTTACTAAATTTGAAGTTCCTAACTTCACCCACTACCAAGATACAAACAGCGATACGAAATTTCGAAAACGGGGTGGTTTGGGGTAGTTGTTGGTCACTCAAGGTCACTGGAAATAGCGCCATTTGATAGAGCGCATATGAGTTCCTATTAGCGTTACATACATGTAGTAACTATATCCCTATCTTTTTAGCGTTTCAGAGATATAGAGAGATATTGGACGAAAATCACTGGCTGTAACCTACCCCACCTATATTTGGCGCCCCCGTTGGAATTTCGCCGAGATCTTTGGCTTTAAAAATTAGAGTCCCTGGGCTATCGTACGGCGTTGTTGCGTGATCGTACGTTTAGCCGTTTTGGTACAATACCAGCTTGTGACAGACGTACGGACGGACGTACAGATGGACAAACGGACGGACGGATACACGACGACAGCATAAACCGCGCTAGCATAGCGTCACGCGGTAAAAACTACATGTCCAAATTTCACCACACGTTTCTTGTAGCCGTGGCTCGGTCCTCATCTGACGGCAATGCAATACGTTATGTACTTCCGGTTTTGTGGATGACGTCATGTTTTCAGGTAACGCAGGGAATAGGACAATTTAGAATCAAATTCGACAAGCGTATTTAGTCCAGTTCGCCAGGTGGCGTCACAGGGGCGAAGTCAGCCGTCTGCGACTGCATCTTGTTTCTGTGTATGATTCGAAGCATTACCGTTTTGTCTGAAGCCTATAAGCTGAAACAAATAACAAATGAAACCTGTAAATGTTTGTTATTCCAGGAGGCGTCATACTGGATGGTGGGGCCTGTTCTGGGTGGCCGGCAAGGAGCGCTGGTGGGTCAACCTGTGTGGCCGGGACCACACAACGTGACTTCATGGCGAGTGTTTGATGAAGCTGACGGTCGATACGTTGACGACATGTCGACAGCAGTGACGTGCTCCTGTCCAGGTCTGTACTCACGTTACCTAATGAGTTTCATACTCGGTTACACCAATCGAGGCGCATTTTGCGTTGTCGTTTTTTTCTTCTAATATTAGCGACGTGGTTGACTTCCCGCACTCGCAGTACCACGCTCTGTAGTGCGAAAATGTTTAGTCCAATATTTTTCAGTCAGAAAGTTACTTTGGAACACTAATAGGAAGTCATATGTGATTTATATGTGACCTTGGGTATCCTTTAAAAGGTCATTTCAACTATACGGGTAATAGCATCAGGGCCAGTATCTCGACCTATATAGCTTTATGTCACCATGAAGTCAATTAAGATAAACGTGCATGCTTCAGCCCCATGTCGACTCAGCCTTCTACGCTCCGTGGGACGGTAAAATGAGTACCAGCCAAAGGGCGGTGATGCTTTGCGGCTGGGAAGGTAACCTGCTTGGTGGAAAGTAATGGCAGCCTACCGATGGGTAGATGACTTAAGTCACCTGCGAGCTGACTGCCTGTACACCGGGATCAGCTCCGGGCCCAACGCTCGGTAACGAGTATAGGAAGCCTTTAGCCCTTAACCTTTGCATGCTTCAGCCATTACTTCTATTGCTAATTTGAACTGAAGACCGTTATGTAATTCGTGAAAAAGTGGCACTATCTTAGTTATAGTATACAGCTGAGACAGGATTTCATTGGAACACTAAAAGTATATCGCATGCGATCTACCGGATGGTATCATTAAAGTGATCTTTAGTGATCCTGTAACTATTTTGGAAAATGCACCTCGGGTATGCTTACCACAACAGAAACTAAGAGATCGCCGTGACCCTCGCTGGCAATGTTTTTGTGCCTCATGACCTTGACCTTTGACCCCAAAATAAATGCATTTTCACAACTCTTAGTGGACCATGTCCATGTCATAGGCCTATTTGGTGATCTATGATGCATCGGTTTTTGAGATATCGTGTGGAAAGACAAACAAACAGACAGACAGTCAGACAAACGGACACATCAACTCCGTTGAACACCCTACCCACGTGACTACCGTGGGTAGGGTATAATTTTGACAGTCTCCAGAACTGAACGTTTTCCAGTGATAGCGCTTGCCTTGCCCACAGAAATAGCTCGGACAGCCTTCGACCAGTCCACTGAACATTTCTGCCACTGCCACTGCTGCGATTGTAGCGTGATGCGTAATGCGTAATACAGACAACTAATAGGAAGTCATATACTCTCTGTCGATTGGTGTCGCTGATGATGACCTTTAGTGGCCTTTAAGGGTCATTAAAATGTTTCTAGTTTTAGCATGTATACAAGTCTACGCTGCCGCTGACAGACCCGCGCGACGTAGTGCCTCACGCCCACCGTGTTTTACACAGATGTCAGTGTGATAAACTGGTGACCGACGACATTCACCAGTTTATCACACTGACCGTCCACTTAAGTTGACAGCACTTGAGACGATCAGCCGTTCCTGAGATATGATTGGTGCCCACAAAAATTTAAATGGTTCGTGTGACCTAGCCACGTCCCTTTCAGGAATAGTTTGCTTTCCATGGACTAGCACTTGCTACCTTCAACCTACCTACAAAATTTGCAGTCTCTATCTCCACTTACTACAAAAATATGGAATGCAATACAAAATGTCTAAACGGGATGATTTAGGAGTAGTTAGGGTCATTCAAGGTCACTGGAAATAGCACCATTCGACAGAGCGCATGCGAGTTCCTATTAGCGTTCCATAATAACTATGTCCCTATCTTGCACCGTTTTTGAGATACAGCGAGATATTGGTCGCTAATCGCCGATCTGAACCTACCCCACCTCTATTTGGCGCCCCCGTTGGGGGTGGCCCCGTCGAAATTTCGCCGAAATTTTTGACGTTAGAAAACTAGAGTCCCTGAGCTATCGTACAGCGTTGTTTGCGTGATGTTACGTGTAACGGACGGACAGACGGACAGATAGACAGTATGTAGGGCGCTGGCGTAGCGTCGCGCGGTAAAAATGCGAAATATCGGTGTGCGTCAGCTCTGACGTCGTGTAAGTCGACGGAAGTGTTGGTCAAGTCGACTGGGTCGAGTGTCTACGACGGTGTATTCACGCTACTCAACACGTCCTACAGCAGTCGTCCGGTCTTCCAGCACGAGCGCCACTCTTCACTCCATCTCTACTACTCGCCGCGGCTCAACTGCAGCGCCGACGCCGGTGCGTGGGTGGTCGGCGACGGCCTCGGATCGTCGTCGTCGACGGCCATGTTCGCCGTCGACGGCGCCGTCGACCCGCTGTCGATATCGCCCGATACCACGTGGTTCGTCTACGACAGGACGACGGATCAATTCGTACCAGACAGTCAGCTCAGTCTCGCCTGCTACGTCGACTCGTCGGACGATTCCCAGCGGTAGCGGTCGGTGGCGTGTACGGACTGACCACTGCCCACTGACCGCCACTGCCTCTGCCACTGCGTGTGTCGCGTACGTAATGACGCGGAAGTACGCGAGTGACAGAAGCCTGATTGAAGTGGTTCGATGTCATTACAGCAGCACAGTTTCATAACAACCACGACAACGATAGTAACAATGACAACAATAACTAGAAGGGCGTTCAGTAGAGCGCATACCTCCCCCACCGACCTTGACCTTTGACCTTGAATTTCCGAAATTTTATCACCTCGTCCCCTGTGGCCAAGGGTATGACTGACCAAGTTTGGTGACCATCGGACTTGAATTGGCGCGAGGGCGTTGTTCACAAACATATATACCTACATCTACCGACGAGGGCGAAAACATAACCTCCCATCACGTTCGGTGGGGGAGGTAATAATAACAAGTGGTCAAAAAAATTTGACAAAAGGCCGCATCGCATGTTTGAATGATCTTTGTCGCTGCATGACGATGCAATGATCCCTTTTGCTGCGTACACCACATCAGAGACTCCCGATGATTTTCAGTGGGCCGGATAACCCCCAAGATTGCCCCTTCCTGTGGATGATCTCGACCCCATCTAGTACATGGTTCGTTGGACCCACGAGAGTTAGCCCTCCCCCAAACGGCATCTCGATATGTTCTTACCCTGGACGAAGCTGAAATACTCACATTTCGTCAGATTATTATTTAGTTCACCCCGGTAAAGATGCAAAGATTGCGGTCACCGTGTCTGTCTGTCTGTCTGTCTGGTTGTTTGTCTGTCTGTCCGTCTGTCTGCTAGCATTTCTCGTCAAACCACATGTCCAAACTTCGCGAAATTTTCTGTACATGATGACAGTGCAAAAGTGGGGCCACTGGGCCAGAATCAAATACGACGCGTATGTGTCGTCGAGTTCGCTAGGTGGCAGCACCGGAGGCGAAGTTGCCGTCTACGATTGCAGGCTTGTTCAGAGTCTGAACTCACTAAATTCATCTGATTTTGACTTGCTATACGAGGTCGGCCGACCCCTGAGTTTCGCATCTGATGACATACGCAATACGTGTTTTTTTATTCCAGCGCTTGTCAGTTTTGTTTTATTTGCTTTAACTCGGTTTTGATTCACGGGTTTTTCAGTTCTGATAACGTAGACCCAAACCTCCAGCCACCCTAGTAGGCCTATTTGTTTAAAACTTTTTGTTGTAACAATTTGTGCTTGAACAAATAAACTCAGATCATATCTGAATTTATTATACACCCGAGGTACCGTCATAATAATGACAATGATGATGATGACATTTTATAAAACGTCGTAACACGACGTCGTGACAAATTCGTCGGTCGCAGCGTCGCAGGCCGTATTGTGTATCCACTGCGCCGAGGAGTGTATCTGTTCATCACTCCCATTTGTGGAGTTATAAGTCTCCAGTACTGCTGTCTCATAATGGCACATGAGATTAAGCAGTCTCTTCTGCGTGCCGCACTGCTTAGTCCTCTCTTTTCCGCTGAAACCTATCACGGAATTCTTAAGTATTTTCAGTATTGTCATGTTCGCATGATTCATTGCATTTAGCTTGTACTTATTAATATTCTATGATGTGTATGTTCATTACAGTGTCTGTGGACATATTCAGATTCGGCTTAT
>Ga0209363_1001806_pt1 | contig 10681 bp, 6 predicted proteins | sample WorMetexBAHAMAS3_FD_187385 | JGI IMG/M metagenome (GOLD analysis project Ga0209363, IMG submission 187385) | Marine gutless worms symbiont microbial communities from Max Planck institute for Marine Microbiology, Germany - Inanidrilus exumae... | ecosystem: Host-associated > Annelida > Digestive... | reverse complement strand
AGATGATTTACTGAAACAAAATAAATATAAATTATAAATAAATATAAACTTTATTTCTTTATAATTTATATTTCTTATTTATTTTGTTCCAGTAAATCACCCGTTTCCAGTCATATCCCAATTTTTTTGGTTAGATAAAGCAATAATTCCAACCAATTAAAGTTTTTAACAATCAGTTGATAAATTCATCATTGAAAATTGTGGACATAATTTCAAGTGGCTAATTAGTAAATTTAACTACTTTTATCATTGCCACATTTTTAAAACACAGGTTCTACTGTTCAGTTTAATTATTATATCAATTCATGAAATGCAGACATCAAACAAAATACAAACATCAAACAAGTAAAGTCACTGTGTACATAATAGCTGTTACATGTACCTGGAAAATACACGGAATATCTTTTGGCTCAGCTCGATAAACATCACCCTGTGTGACAGGTCGGACATGGAACAGCTTGCTGAACACCACGCAACAAACACACAAAATGTACGCTGTGTTCAAAAACCCAAACAACTACATAACTTATGAACCAAAAGAATCCCAAATTGGACTGCAATCTGATGGGTTCAAATTCTCCCTTACAACATGGTTTGCCAGCACATGCTAGTGCTGTTATTCACAAAGCTCCGTTTTAATTTTATCACATTCTGAGGAGTAAGTGTAAGTTAGTGAAGATCAGACATCAACTTTTACAGCTAAAATTATTAACATCGAGCTAGATTTGTTATCTGGGTACTAACACCGGAAAGTCAACATAAACAAGTGACGTCTGTTCACCCAGAAGCCACTAGTGCATACAAAAAGCTAAAGCCCAGTGGGTGAACTGTCTAATTGGTATCACAAAGGTCAAACACTGACAAAAACAATGCACCTCAATCATCCCTCAACATCACGGGGCAACCAGTTTCAGGTGACCATAAACCATCTATGTATGTGTTTGGGTTACACTTGCAATTGGGAGTAATTCAGTAATGTAATGGTCCACTTTAAGAACACAATTTACACAAAAAGTATAGACTGTGTTAACAATAATAACTTCAACCTAACAATATCAAACAGTAACTGTGACATCGGCAAGGCACAACAACAACAACGACAACCCGTTAATGGCCCTTATCCAGGACGACCCAGTACCAGTGAAACATTCATTCACTCACTCCGCGTCATTGTGGGTATTATACAATATCTTTAATCCAAGTTCTCAATATATTATGGTCTACATATGACAGATATGACAATGAAATAAAAATGACCAGTTTATGCTTGATACAGCACACTATCAAAAAGTTATAATATTCAACTACCATAAAGTGCTTTAAAACAGTAGCATTGGTATCATGCAGATAATTATTTCAGTAGCATAAAAATTATGCTGTTAAACAAAGTTGAAGAAAAACGTCTGTTGTTACACATGTTTAGCATTACTGTTTAAATACTTGAAACAAAAATAGTATCTGAACTAAATAACAACATAATATTTATTACACTGTCCGGACATAAACGTATCACACAAACAATGACATGCAGCTGCATACTCACTCGATGTCAAGAACAAGCTGAGGGTCATTGTTCTGTTTGCAGTTCTCTGATGCAAAGAACAGTATCTTCTTTGTACTCACAACGACGTATTGCTTCTTCCACAGAAACTTGTTCGCTCTCGATTTGTTTGGAACTGACAACCAGCCCTCCAGACGGCATTCTACACAGTTCAGCGTGACACATCAGTTAACATATTACAGTAAGTAACACATCTTCAGTTTACAACACAGAATATTTTTATTCTGCAGTGACACTGCAGGTAGATGTAAACAGAGCCACAATCTAATTTTATTCTCACAGGCTAATGAGGCCATGGGCTGGTATGGCAGTCAGTCTGTAATATATGGCCAGTGCAGTTGGCTGGTTGGTTGGCTGGTAGATAAAATGTCCCCTTTCAGCACAAAAATAGGCTATATTGGGGACAAGGTGTTGATTGGAGATTTAGCTCCGTCAGCCTAAAGATGGCCAATGATACAGTAACCTCCTGCCTCATTGTCTTTTTGTTAAGCGATAACCCAAAATGGGAAAAGATAGGAGAGGCTCATTTAAGTTACTATGCTAGTGCCTGCAACAGGGTGGAAACTAACAACCACCACAAGACCTATTTATCAGCTCAGTGTGGTATCTTGTGTAATTGCTGTTCTTCAGATCCTATAACATATACGTGCCTAAAGACTCTTGTTGTATAATATCTTCTCTGTATTGGTCTGGCTTTGGAATGCTTCTCTTACGTAAAACCCAAAAGAAGCACTCGGAGGACATCTCACCCACAGTACCAGACCTGCCGCCGCCACCCCATATGACAAGTGTGACTCCGACATATGGTTACGTTTCTCGCCACAGACCACCACCACCAGCCACTGGCTTATACATGACCATGCTGCTTGGTGACGAGTATGAACAGGCTGAACAGAACTGCACGTGACACCTTCTTGATCACAAGTCTGCCACAGTAAACATTTCACTGCCCATCTACACATGCAGTAGAACCTTGCCAAAATGCTATCTGCTACAGCAACGACCATTTCACAGCCATTGTTGAGGTCAACCTCTGTTAGTCGACACCCGCAGTTTAGAACTGGAAGATTTTGTTGAAGCAGAGTTTTAGTGTCTGCATAACCTTGCTGGTGGCAACTGATATATTCACAGATGCTAGAGTTCTCCGCAACAATGTTATCCACACCATCTTCATACCATACTACCATACTGTACGTGTCTTCTCCAAAATGCTAGCAGGTAAGAGACCACAAAAAAGACTGTTCTAAATAAAGACTACTCTTATCCATCAGTAATTCCAATACATAAGCCGAATATGTACTCACGTTGTTGAAAATTACTGACTATTGTCATCAACTGCAATATACTGAACAAATGCAGTCTGCTGGCAAGAAAATCTCCTAACCTGAAGACAACCATCACAGCTCAGATGCTGTCTATTGGAATGGAAAGGCAGAAAATCTCCGAAGGAAATCTGCCTGACAGCAAATAACGTGTCAACACTTTATAAAACAATTACAGTCGTGACATGTAACAAACGGCAGACCAAGCAGAGTGTCGTCCAAATCGAGCTCATTGCCACTATGAATGGATGACGAGTCGCCGCCATTCAGAGCCATCTTCTGCGCGAGATACTCCACCTCACTCTCCTTGGCATCAAGCTCCAGCTGCAGATTCTTCACTTTCTGTGTCTCTTCGTTCAACAGCGCCTGCAGCTCGCTCTGTTGCTGTTGCACTTGAGCCGACAATTTGTTCACTTTCTCACGTTCCTGTGCGTTTTAAACCACAACACACTCGTATGTATTACTAGTGGTCCATTATGCTTGCTGCCCGCTAGTTCCAAATTTCCCGGGGGCATGGACTACAAACTTGTAAGCTCGAGCGAGGCTCGCTAAACCCCATGACCATCCAGAGTATAACAATGCCACATGCCAAATTTGGTCCAGATCCGCTCAAAACTGTGGCTGTGCATAAGGAACAAACAGAGAGACAGACATTTTCGGTTTTTACTGCGTGATGCTATGCTAGCGCGGGTATATGCTGTCATCGTGTGTCTGTCCGTCCTTCACAAGCCGGCACTGTACCAAAATGGCTAAACATAGGATCACACAAATAACACAAGTACGGCATAGTTGCAATGGAAGACTAGTAGGAAATCGTACGTGGCCTATCGAATGGTGCCATTGCCAATGCCCTTGAATGACCTTGAAGGTCACTTTTGCTGTTTGAATCCTTTATAACTCCCATAGCTCGTGAAAAATAGCACAAATTTACTAACATAGTGCATCGTGCGGTCCCTCTGCGGCAGCTGAGCTTCTAGGATACCTATAAGAGAGATAGCCAGACACCTATCTCTACCACATCACATTCTGTCCGCAGTACATTTTGAAACTGGTTTCAACGCGATTTCAACAAATTCCTCATCATGCCGACTCAACAGACTCAATAACTGACCTACGACCGACATACGTTTACAAATTCATGCTGCATATAAGTAACCTAAGGAGAAATTCACACCTGTTTCAATTCCTGCTCCAGTTTCCGACATTCTTTCTCCTTCTTTCGCATGTCGGTCTCGTTCACCTTCCTGCCCCGCTGGCCTCGACTCGGCTCTTTACGATTCATTATCTCAGCCAGCTTGTTCACAGCCTATTATATAAACAACAATGGTACACAAAACTTTGACAAACACTGCTACTATGCAGATTCCACAATATTCTAGAAGTCATCAAAAGAAAGCAACAGATCAAACACACAAACAATACTGACAGATCCACTTAAAACTAATGCTTGTTGTTTCCACAGCTTCTATTCGTAAAACCTTCAAGTGAAATATCTATCGCAACACTGACCGTGTACTACATTGCTCCTATAAACAGTAACTATGGTTGCTAATTTATCACTGCTGATCCAGCAACCTTCTATCAGACAGCATCAGTTGGTCGAACAGAGAGACAGACATACAGACAAATGCCAATAAAAATCCTATCCCCATGACCGCCGTCAATGTGGATAATCATTTCACCAATGAAGCTGCTGAGCGCTTATAGACAGTCCAATAAAAAGCTGCATCACAGCATTATCATTACATCGAAAGGAAAGTAAAACTAGTATCTACAAAAGCTGTCCTTTATGGGATCGAACCCAACCTGAAGTGACTGGTTCAACAAAGCAGAAAGTGGTAGTTACACATTTCCAAAAATCCAATATATGTGGCATGTGTAGATCACGAAGTCTTATCAGCTTAACAGCAATATATGCCAACCTAACCACCGAAAAAAAATCAGAAGCAGTCAACCTTTATGTAGGAAAATGAATTATGTTTTGCAAAACAGTAACATAGAATGTGAAACAATACTTTAAGTAGGTGACACTTGGTAGTGCCTAACTACACTGAATTTGGCAGAGTGTCATTAGTTACAGTTAGAAATCAAAAGCAGAAACAGCGGCATTACTGAATATTCTGTGGCACCGTGAATTGCTGTCTACTGCTTACCAAGTCGTAAACTTACAATATACAGAGTATGTTCTGGAGCACTTCCAAAATTTAAAAAAAAAAACAATAACCTCTTTTCTGGTCCACAATCAAATGTTGTGAAAATTTACCCACAACAACTTTCGGAGTTATCCTGCTAACAAATAAATGGACAAACAGACAGAATGGGGTGAATATGTTAACTAAGTAGCAAATGTTTTACCTGCTCTTTTTTCATCTTCTCATCTGCCATTTGCTTGCGCAGCAGCTGCAACTCTGTGTCGCCTTTACTGCTATCTGACTGCATGTTCTCTATCTCTGTTACAAAGCATAACGTTAAACTGGGTGACAGTTATCCTCAATAGTTACCTTCCAGAACAGATGGAGAAAGAATAGAGAAGAAAATGGCTAAACCAGGTTACATTGGCAAATAACTGTTAAAACGGTGGTAAAAAAAGTAAAGTTCTCCCACACACGTTACCAAGCGTTGGGCCAGGAGGTGATCCCGGTGTACAGGCAGTCAGCCCGCAGGTGACTTGAAGCCATCCACACGGTGGTAGGCTGCCATTACATTCCGCCAGGCATGCGGTTACCTTCTCAGCCGAAGAGCATCACCGCCCATCGGCCGGTACCAAATTATACTGCTTGGTGACAGAGGCACATGCGTGTGATCAGCTTGCCCAAGGCTGTTACCTGGAAGCAGACCGGCCGAGATTCAAACCCGTGACCTTTTGGATCGCGAGCAAATGCTCTACCGTTAAGCCACACAGGCCAACAAAACGGTGGTGGTAGTGGCGTGTGAAACAAGAAACGACACACCATTTACATCAGTTATACAAAGAAAGACAGGATCGCAAGCATTGGTGTCGACCAGTTCCATAAAGCCTGGCAGTGTTGAGACTGCTATACTGTTGTCTTCACATAAACGACCTCAGAGTGAGTAAGTAGGTCAAGTTTAATGTCTCACCAGACAAATTACAACAGGTCATAACGTCGGAGATGAGTTTCTTCAGGCAAATCTACTGCACACTGAGTACTCACAACGACCAAGAGAAAAATTCACGAAATGGACAAAACAGCAATCCAACATTCACACTCATGATTGGATGACAGAAAAGATACCTGGCCAACTGGAAAAATGGCAGTTAAATGAAAGCAGTCATAGTAGTAACACTGATAAAAGTAACAGTGAAATTACTCACAGTGAAATAAAAAAAGTTCATACTTGCTAACTTCCTAATATAGCTTGCAATAACCAGGCCTGATAACTCACATCATTACAATAACAAGTTTTTTTCTCAGTAATATGCCACATAAATAATCAAATACCTGCAGTCAATGTTTCTATCTTGCTGTTCAGTGCATTTCGCTCTTTGCACAATTCTTCCAATTCTAGGTGTTCCCGCTTGCTGGCTTCTTCCAGCTGACAGCAGCAAACAGCAGCTTTACATTGTAATAATAACAAAAAAGCTCAGCTGTCGCACAGGGATGTGCTATGTCAGTTGAAATCTTGTCAAATGCTGCATAACTGAACAAAAAATCCCAGTTGAAAACGCTTGCAATAGTTGAGTTACCATGAAGGTCGTTCAAGGTCATCGGAACTGCCGCTATTCAATAGCCATATCACCTCCCATAAGTGGTCTGTGGTAACAACTACTCTAACTTGCATGGTTTCAGAGATATTACCACATTTACAGTGTATATGACTACCTGTAACTTTCAGTTTCGATAAGACAGTTAAAATTACAAGCAACATGTGCTTTCCAAATCATGTGTAAACATATCTTAGATAATACATGCTATATTTCCACAAGCTATGGGGGATTAGAAGGCTTCATACAGCAATAGTGATCTTCAAGGTGACTCGTATGGTAGGTAGGCCTAAGTGATGCACGTTTACGGGGCGATGACCACAAAATGAGAAAGTAAGGAGGAAAAGGGGGAGAGCTCACAGCACAGTAAACCCCTATGCTAGGGGCAAAGCCCTTAGTACAACATGATACGTATGTAAAATATTTTTATATCTAAATATCTGGACAGACAAGTTACCAAATACATTTAATCCACAGACTTGTCTGGTATGTCATTCAAAACCAAATACAAAATAAAATTAATTTAAACAGAATAACTAGATAAGCACTCAATTTAAAACAAAAAAAAACAATAAAATCCTATTCACGATTAAACCAAAATGGTCTACAGACTTAAACAGTAACTGTGCAAAGTCTCCTGTCTATGGACAACATGGACAGTGTGGATGAGCTTGTATTTTACATGAAAATTATGCAACCACCATCTTTAATATCAAGGTGCAAAAAAAACAAAAATTCATTATTACAACCACAAAATTTACAGAAATGATAAGCGGACTTCAGTAGTAACGATAATTACAACTAGAAGATAGACTTTGATGCCCCAGCGTCGACGTGGATGCCTTCGCCACGTCGGCCACCTGCTGTAACCTTGAGTTTTGACCTCCCGAATCTAATCAGGTCATCAGCAGGGACTAGGGAATATTCCTTGACAGTTTTATCAAAATTGTTCAAGGCGTTCATGAGATATTGTGCTACCGGGTAACAGTATCTGTCCAGATAAATGGACGATTAATCTAGTTAAGGTTTTACGTCCCACCCAACACAAAATAGGTCATTTTGGAGACGTGCTTTCCAGACAATCGGTTGGCTTAGTACTAAAAACTGAAACAAACACAACAAAAGCAAACATGCATCCATAACAGAGTATACTAAAACATAAAATGAACCAAAAAACTAAAGCTAGGTTTGGTCGCCTCCTGCGACCTCCAGCCTGGAAACGGAATGGGTCTATTCTTGAAGAAGTAGGTAGATAAGTTAGGAAGTAAACAAGTAAGGAAGTAAATAACTAAGAAAGAAAGCATAACAAAAGAAAAGAGTAAAGAAGGAAGAAAGGGAGGAAGGAAGTTAAGAAAACACAAAAAACAATTAATATAGCACCAAAATCAATGCCCGAATCATGGCGCATTACCGCCCTAGAGCCCATATGGGGCAAACGAATGGACAAACGAATGGGACAATGAGACAGCCCGAAAACATAATATCTTTGCTGACATTGTCAGGTGTCGAAGTAATAATAAAAATGAAACTACAGACAAACAACGTAACAGTAGTGTTAGATGTCGCGAGTTGCTGTAATGAACAAATCAGTCCACATACATCACTGATGGTGGCATCTCGACGACTCAGCTCAGTTTTCTGGCGTGCAACTGTATCCTTTAACTCCAGATCGATCAACCTCTTCTCTTTCTCGAGTTCAGATAACTGCTGCTGGACAGCACTGTGTGATGTACGTTCGGCCTCTGCACGACTCCTCTCTTGTGCAATTTGTGCATTTAACGAGTTTCTGAAACATAATTGTCCTCAGTACTTCATTCGATGCACTCCTATTTGGATACCATGTTTCAATTTAAGCAATTAAACCCCATTCAACAAAAATACTACACTCGATAAAAATCAACAACAAATGATTTGGTTATATGTGAACAAAGCTAACCCCACTGCAAAGCAACACTTATTACATGAACAAGCACAAGAAAATCTGTGGCAAAATTTTTTCATACTTTTCTGACTCCAACGCCTTTTGCTTCGTGTCCAGATCAGTGCAAGCTTTACTCTTTTCTTCCACTTCTTCCTTCAACTCCCGAACCTGAGTCTTGTAGAGAGTCTGAAATCACAACAGAAAACGACTTGTACGATACAGCAACGTAAGTCCATTCAACTGCCCTAAACATCACGACTAATGGATAAAATAATAATCATGCGGTGATCAAAAAATTGTGACAAAAGGCTGCATCGCATATCATGCTATTTATTGAGGACTGAATGACCCATGTCACTGCATGCCATTTCTTATGACAAAATAATTCCTTTTGCTGTGTACCCTGCAGCAGACTCTAAATATTTTTCAGTGGGCGAGAAAACCCAAAAATTGCCAGGAGGATCTCAATCCCCATCTACTACAAGTTCTTTTGAACCCATCCAATCTACCCTCCAAATGGCATCTCAACCACTTAAGCCATTTTTGCATGGCTCACGGACATGACCAACAGAAACAGACACACAGACAGACCATGCTAATCCATCTGTAGCAACAGCCGCATCTAGCTATGGCTGCGATGCGGCCTAAAAATAATAAATTTGTTGTCACCATCCTAAAACCAAGATCACGGGGCTAAAGCCAACTGCACACCACATGCGACACCACTGGTATTACTATTGTTAGGCATTGTTTGCCATCTATCAGCCATGCAGCGATGAATCTGAGACACATGAATCATTAAATTAAAGTACTACAGAGCACAGAACAAATGATGTTCCACAACAACAGCACACATCTGAACTTACGGAAAAACAGCTTTCAGCTTCCAGTTGATCTTGAATTTCGGTTAACTGCATATCCTTGTTAGCAAGCTCCCTATTCACAAATATACCACAGACAATAAGATGCATTTATTAAACAGACGACATCTGCAAATGGACAACAACGATCCAAAATATTCACTCAGCACCATTACAGTAAACATTAAAAAAATTATTCTTTGAGAATTGTAAATACCACAGCTGGATAATTGCTCTATGGAATACAACATTATTATGCACAAATATGCATACTGTGCAGAGGAAGATCAAGTAAGACATATTCACGGAATATGTATCTGGTAAGCCATGGCCTAGTTTGGAGATCAGAAACTCTGGTTTTAACAGACCTTTTGCGATAGTCCCCAAAAGTTCATACTAACGGTTTTAGTGTATTTCACTACCAGAACAACAGCTACCATAACCGCATGTGAATTTAATATGCAAAGAAATAAGCAATATGGACTCTGCATGTACAATATCGTAATTTGAAAAATGTTCACAGGTACAACTGTAGAAAACTGTAAAACAATTTAATAAAATAAAGATTTTATTACTCTTTCAGCTTTCTCAATTCTTCTTGAACACTTTTCTTCAGTTCAGTAGTGTCACCCAATTCCTACACAATCATCACGAATTCAAATATTTGTTTCCAACTGGCATGGTTAGTATTACAGAATCTTCACTATATCACAAAACTCTTTGTATCACTCGTAAAGTGACTACCATAAAGCTGGGCTTTGCTTGTACATACCGTAACGAAATAGTTTAAGCCAAGCACTTTTAAATTGTTTGTATAAAACAAAGCAGTAACTTTATACCAAAACATCTGAAATTCTATGAAGACGTCTGGCAAAGGAAGGAACAAAGATCTTATTTAAATTAGCCAGGACACAGTTAGCAAGAAAGAAAAGCCAATTATCAAATAGTAAAACCTTGCTCAGTTGTTTTTCGGACGTTTTCAGCTGTGAAATCTGCTGCTGAGCAGCTTTTAACTCCACCTGAAGAGCACTACGCTTCTGCGTCTCCTGCTCCAACTGACTGTTCAGTTGCTTCATCTGCATAGCAACACCTCAATCACTGCAACATTATCATAGATGTACAAATATTTCACATTTGACACAAATTCTTACAAATACTCACCAAGCACGGGCAGAATGCTATCACTGTACATTTTCAGGCAATGATACAGCAACATCATTCATACACTTAATCAAAATTAAAATTCTGCTTCTACATCTTCAGCTCCAGTGACATGAGAATGGAAATATAAAC
>Ga0209363_1001805_pt1 | contig 10681 bp, 6 predicted proteins | sample WorMetexBAHAMAS3_FD_187385 | JGI IMG/M metagenome (GOLD analysis project Ga0209363, IMG submission 187385) | Marine gutless worms symbiont microbial communities from Max Planck institute for Marine Microbiology, Germany - Inanidrilus exumae... | ecosystem: Host-associated > Annelida > Digestive... | reverse complement strand
GTAAAATTCAACTTCTGTCGAAAAAAGTCTGCTACAAAGTTTCTTTGTGTGAAAACTTCCAGCGGCAATGTTGTAGCTACATCATTCCCCTATCCAATGGTCCATAGATCGATTGCGGGCGACGTCCCCATTTACGAGAAATTGGCGTTCAAAGTGACGCACCCCATCAGAATACGCCGACTTCGAAAGCTTTTGTTTAATAGTGCTTCAGCCGTGACAGCTAGCACGGATACTTTCTGCGACAGAAATTTAGCCCAAGGAATCTAGTTTTTAGCAACATATCACTCATGGCTATATTCGCAGGGAATCACCCCAGCCAAGGCGTAAAAATGACGAACTCCTGATTGCAAGGTTGTATTCGAACATGTAATGCTTGCTTCCTGACCGCGTATGGGGGAGTTTAGCCACGCCCCTGTCTGCAGTTGCGAATGCGAACACAGATTTATTAATAGGACAGTTCTATTAATAGATCTGTGGTTGCGAACATAGAAACCTACATTTCTATGGTTGCGAAAAGTCTATTTATAGGCTGTGGTTGTGCAGTAAGATGGTTCTGCCCGAATATGTCTCTGCAACAGGTCCACGCCAGAAAATTTAATTATATGGTCCACGCTCACTCTCTGGCGGCGTCTTGTTGAATATTCAGCGTTTGCGATGTCGTCGTAAACGAAGTTCACGTTCGCTATCTCATCTGCTGATGAGTTACTTGTCATTACCTGGGTTCTTTATGGGTTTTGAGTCCCAGTATTCGGAGTGGATAGACGTTAGTGGAAATCGGCAAAACAGTCATAAATAAAAGTCAGTGTGCTGCTGCCTCATTTGTGGGCTGAGATAAGTTCTGTGAAGGGTGACCCCCTCTTCAGGCATTATGGAATTTGCTGACTTTTTCCATTCAGGTGTCTAAGCACCAAGCAACATAGCTAGTCGCGATTCAACACGGCAACAAATCACGCATTCTGTTGAACTGTACTGGTTGATTGCTTGTGAAATGTCCTGTCGTTGGCATACATTTGCCGTGGCCAGCGTACATTTCGGCCCAACAGTCAGGCAGTCATCTGGCATTTCCACAACTTTTTCCCTGACCCGTTTTAGTTACATGAATCTTCCTGGTAATTGGTCACCTTGCTTGTTGTGAGCTTTGCCTTGCTGCCGATGTGCCTTGGCAAAAGTGGAATGGAAGTCGCCTGGTAAGTCCACTGCCTTAACAACATCACTTCACATGTCAAAGCATGTAAGATTAACTCGAAGCACTGACCCCAGCCATACTTCATCCTATCTTCAGTGATCATCGGTCTTCTGAACTTAAGGGAGGGAAGGGGTGATAATCCCATTATGCCGGCTGTCCGATCATACCAGTACCCTTGTGGTAGAGAAATTATGCCAGCGATGACATGATGCCGATGTGTTTGTAGGGTTTTGTGAACGAGTATCCTGACGTAAAGATTGATCAGCTTGTCAATGTCCTGCTTACACGTGGCGATGTCAGCAAAGGAGAAGCGCGACAGGTGCGTTGTGTCGGCGTCACTCGTAGCCGTTAAATAAATCACATTCACGTGAAAGACGTCTACTCAAACGAAACGATTGAGTTTCCAGATCCTCATCTGGCTAAACGGCTGAATTGTGCAGTTGGGCAGATGAAACAACTGACGTTGATCCTGTTGAAAGGATGTGCTTTTTTGGGATCACAAAACAAGATTTAAACTCTACACCCCCCTTTTAGATCCATAACTGCCAATTTGGGGCTCATTTTCAATGGGACTTATACCAACTTTAACCTATGCTATGCTGTGTTGAAATTGTACGGTTTGAATTCGCCAAAAGAGGAGCCAAAATAATTGGGCATGTGAAGTCGCCAACTTTTAGGACAGCCAAATTAAAGGTTTTTACAGTATATAAAAGGCTAAAAGCATTAACGTCACGTCGTTATTTACCTTGCCATATGGCCATGTTTGATAATACCGCAACCTCCGTTTAACAGCTGTTTTCCAGCCAGTTCACCGTCACTCTGTTTCTGCACCTGCTCCAGAATAGAACCACGGTCCTTCCTATCATGCAACCATGTCAGAGCAGTGAAAAAACGAAAGCACTGACCCCTAACCACATGGAATCACCTACTGGCATCATGCTTTCTTCGTTCTCAGCGGACCCCTGAGAGAAGGAGCATTGCCCCTTTATGCCCACTTTGAGGCCAGTGTCCGTATATACTGTAAAAACCCCCTAATTAAGCTGCCCTAAAAATTGGCATATTTACATGCATAATTGTTTTGGTGGCATTTATTTTGGCGTATTCAAACTCCCCAATTCCAACACAACATACCATACCAGTTGAAGTTGGTAAATAGTATCGATATTTGCACCCTTTAATTTCACGGTTTTGTTTAGCTTACAGAATTTGCAAAATAAAGGGCACGCAAACATTAAGGGTTTTACAGTAGTTCTCTGGTACCTAATAACGTTATTGGCAATCATAATTAATGGCTGTAATTTGTGTGCTGCAACATGTGTGTTTGATTCTGGCAGCTGGTCGTTGACTGCCTTGGTGAGGATCATGATCTCAAGCTGAAGTCGAAGAGAACGATCCTGTCGCAACTGACGATGTAAACATACAGACTGAATCTGTGTAGGCACTAGTTCACCGAACTGCATGATACTTTGATGTTACTGCAAGCCCAGTCCAACAAGAGTGAAATCTGGTCGAGTCACATTTCCATCACTGTCAGTAACTGGCAGATTACATTGCAGTTTTACAGCATTTTACTAACTACCATAAATCCTTGAATACAAGCCGCCGTTTCTGTTAGTACAATTCCGTCAGAGCCTAGGCTAGCATTTAAGACCCGGCATCTATAAGTACAACTGCATTATAGAAAACTGATGGCAACATGTCACTTACTGCACAGTGCACAAACGTACAGAAATTACTCACTTATGCTAAACATTTAATGAGGTTTAAACCGTTTGCGAACACTGAACTTACACAATTGCGATGAAAACAAAAACCACAGTGGTTCCGTACATTCGAAATGAAATAAAAATCGTTCAAATTGTGTTTTTTTCCTCAAAGATAATTGTTCGAATGTGCAGAACAACTATGGCAAAAAGAAATGAATGAAATTAAAACAAAGGCTGAGACTAGTGATAACCCTCTATTGGATCCAGGCCCCATGCAAGCAAACCACAACCCGGCATGTATTCAAGACCTGCCTTATATTCGAGGCCTCACTTCTATTTAAGGTCCAGCTTCTATACGACTTAATGGTATTACATGTATTATTATCCACACATGCCGATATGCAAGGTGTGGATATATCATTTACTGTTTGTTTGTTCGTAATTTTGTACATTATGGATTTCTCTGGCGAGGATAAAGCTAGTGGCGTCAAATTTTGCATGGTAGTTCATCGGCGTCCTGGGCAGGGAATCTCCCATTTTGGGGAACTTTGCTCCCTCAGAAGCCCAAAATCGGACGAATTGGCGTGCGGCAAGTGGTCGTAGGATCAGCATGTGTCGATAACTGTCAGCCCCCCTCACTGACAGTACTTGTTTGTTTTTTGTGTTTGTACGGTTACAGATATCTCCGCTGAGGACAAACCAAATTTTGCACGGTGGTTCATCGGCGTCCTGGGCAAGGAATCTCCCATTTTGGGGAACTTTGCTCCCCAGACGCCCAAAATCGGACGAATCGGTTGCGTCACCGACACTGGACAGACATGGCACGTGTAGGATCTGCATGTGTGGATATACGGCCGTCCCCAAAGAGGGCGTACTTGTTAATATTAACTATTAATACTGTATTATGGTGCACAGTGTCGACTGCTGAAGTACTGGCATGGCTGCAATGAACTGGTATATTGACAAATACAACAGGCTTTTCAACAGGCCTTCAGTGGAGTTTTTCTTCTTTTAAACACTGAAATAAATCATTGTTTAAAACAAAGCTTTCCTTGTAACTGCTGAAAAAGCATAATTTGATGCACTTTGAGATTAAAATGATAATCTTTTAACAACTTTAATCCACTGCAAATAACAGAACAAGTACATTGTTTTCCAAAACAACCTGACAACAGCTTAATTTTATGTTTCAGTGCCGTGTGCTAGACTAAGCTGGCCATTTTGTCAGCTTTTGAGCGCACATAAATATATCGTATCATATCATACAACTACATCACTTATATATTACCATTATCGCAATAATGTACTATTTCAAACAGTATCAAAACACCAGTGGTGACTGATGAGTGATGACCTGTAGTAAAAGTAGTGTGGGGCAACAACGTATTGTTGTATTGTATTGTATTGTATAGAGATTTTTAAGGTGGCCTAAGTAAAAAACTTCAAGGTCCACCAAAAACGTAGAGCAGTTGCTGATAATGTTAGTTGGAGTGATCTTATCAAACAAAGTGAGATGTCCTTTACCGGTTCATCTCTGCCGAAACTGCACATTACCAGCTCATACAAACAAAATTAATATTGCATCGGTCTCCTGTGGGGTCCCTGCTGCCACTGCATTCCCTTTACATAGACCACCAGATAAGCAAACCAGTGGAGTACAGCAAACCAAGTTCCGTGGTAATGTGTATGGATCCTATTTGTCAAGAATTGACTTTCTGCTACACACTTCATCTAATGTTGCATTCAACAACACATTTATGTGTTGTCTCGGTCGACCGATATGGAAACGAAACATAAATGCGTAAACTCCACACAGAAAATATAAGTAAGCAAACAATAACTGGAGTGTATGCATGAAACGCATTCAGCAATGTACTCACTACATTGGCATTAGTAATTCAGTAAGTTAGTAAGCAGTTTGCAACAGCTATAAGTACCTGAATTGTACATGCTTCAAAGTATAATTACAAGTACCCAAGTATCGGAAATGTAGGGCCTACTTAAGTACGTACTTAAGTACTTTGGTACTTAAGTACTTGGTTTCACCGGCTGAAATAAGAAATATTTCGAGAACCAAAAGTGGGCATTACAATAGGTATTATTTCCAAACGAATATTATTCACTGCCAATGCAGTGGTATGACTGGATTATTGGCTAAGCCGAGACAAGCCAAAGAAGATGCAGCACTTTTGCAGTATTTGCTGATGTGCTGCAAACTGAAGCTCAGGCAATGTCAAGTATACTGCCATCCATACTAGACCTAGGTGTCATTTGCAGCAGTTTCTGTCTTCAGCGTTCAACGAGATGCATTCTGAATGCGGACATCTTCAATCCACTTCCTACGAGTGCCTGCTTGTCCGATCCAACTCTAGCTGCAAGGTGCTGCTGGTTCCAGAAATGGCTTTTCTGTTGCATGCTGCAAACCAAAGTTTCAGTCATCAGCCAATGCCAACTTGATGCTTGGTCATCGTAGGACATCATCATCATCTGCTAGCTAGTTCATCTCTGGCTCCAACTGATGCTGTAGGACTACCATCCCTATATAAATTCAGGTTACTTGCAAGCAGGTTGAACAATGACGGTGCATGGACGCAAAAGGCCATGAACAGCCTTACACTTCTCCACAACAGTTGCAAAGATACAAACAGAAATAGCAGAATCTTCGGTTGAAAAGTCGTTGGAGTTCTCGGCAGCGAGACATACACCATGCAAGCTTCTTGCACCACTTACACAAGACCAACTCGTCGCCTGCTTCCAAAGCATTCTTTAGGAGGATATTTTGCTTGTGTGGCTTACTTGAAAAACACTACAGATGACAGCATTTCTCAAATGAATGAAGAGTTAATTGAACAATGTAGTTCAGAACAGTTTGTTGGACTGTGTGACAGTGTTGTAGTAAAAACTGAAACTGAAGCTTGAATATTTTCATTAACTGAAATTAGAACAACAATTTCGACATATTTGTGAACTGAAATAGAATTTCAAACATAAACAACTGTGCCAAACTGAATTTGATGCAAAACGAACAGTTATTTTCTGAACAGAAATAACACTGTGCAAGTGCAGCAGCAGACGCCACCCTGTGTTCGAACTGAGAGATGACATGGATGACAGTTGTTTTAGGCGGTCACTGAAAACCCAGTTTTCAGTCAGTACTAGTGTGCCCAGCGCATTAGAGGTGTACTTGTACACGACAATGCGCTATATAAATCGACGTTTTACTTACTTACTTACATACACACTAACAGGAGTAACAGAGACGTCGGACAGCGGATAACGATAATAACTATGACATTTTAGACAAAGGCAGTTTGTGGACACTCTTAAGAAATCTGGACCGGAAAAATTTAAGAATGTAATGTGACGAAAATAATCAGACCAGACCTGTTTATATAAATTAGACCGGTTTATATAAACTATCAGATGCACAGCAGAGTTGGTGGCTTGCTGACAGACGGAATGCTGTTCAGTGTGAATTGCCTATACACTATACTCGGATGGCCCAAGTGGAAGCTGACACGTGCATATGTCAAGCTGTTCATTATACAATCTGTGTCTGCTGTGACTGTGAATTCTGCTGGGTCGGCTGCTGTCCTGCAGTCGTGCCATCTTGCCCACTGCCATTGGGACCCTGTGACGGAGGCCTACAAACACAGGCAAAAGAATGGGTGATTAGAAATAATAATAACGACTAGACAACATTCACAGAGTTCAACCTCCATAACAGCGCCACCTAGCGAATGTAAGTCAGAGTTTCGATGCTTGCAGAAATGTGTGAAACAATTTTGGCTCTTGAGCCAGAATGCTGATTGTTCCCGGTGCCAAAACTGTGTGAAAATCCATCGACAACGTTTTGAGTAATCTGCTAACACAACAACTACATGAAGAATGCCAGCATATAACAGCTGAGTTATGGAGATGCAATAACTCGTACATTTCTTGAATGCGTTCTTCCAACCACTGCATCGTCAAATGCAGCAGCTAGTCACTAACCAATATATCCTTATCATCAGAAGTCAGTGAAAAGTCGAGAAAAACTGGATCCTGGATAAATAGTCTTTGTTTAGTTACACTCTCTTCAACGTCACCTGTTGTGTTACCTTCTTGTTTGGTTATTGTGTCAGTTAGCTGATCGGGATGCCATTTGGGGGCTGACTCGTGTGGGTCCAAGGAACCATGTATTAGATGGCAGTCCAGATATCTCATGGGAAGGGGCCACTGCAAGGGTTGACAAGACGGCGATGCGGCCTTTTGCCAAATTACTTTGGACATTTGTTCTTTGTTATTACCTTTTCAATTCTATAAACTGCCAGTCACAACTACAACACAACCAGTCAATCAGATGACTGCAGACTGTGAGATATTATCCTACTAGGGTCATCTAACGGGCCCAGTAGCATGACACCTCACTTCAGCTCACCTGGATGGCGAGACTTTTGGCTTCGGCATTTTGCCGAGCAGCGCTGCGATCTCCTTCTTCTCATCGTAATTCTTCCACAGCTCGTACAATGACAGCACATGTCGGCTGACTTCTATCACCTGTCCATCACACAATCAACCAGCAACATAGCTTCAAGTTGCATCGGTCTAGTTATAGCGTGCATGAGAACAAAGACCGAATCTTCCGCCAGACAGTTGTATTTATCAAATTAGCGGCACAGCCACCATGATAGCCTTAGACATGGGCTGAACACCTTTATGGCAGTCACTAGGCCAACTCAGCCTTCCATTCTGTGTGGGATGTTAAAGCAATATTATTATAATATTATACCTAACATGGACCTACAGTCATCCATAATTTGTTTTCAGTTTTTTTTTTTTAACCCCAGGGGTCTTTACTATCTGGAGTATAAAAAATAATCAAATAATAATAAATTCTTGTGGTGGTATGGACGGCAGCAGCCAATAGGCCAAATCAGTTTTTGTGGCCTGTGTGTACGTATGCACATAAGGACATTTGAGACTGGCTTTATTAGAGTCAACCTAACAATAAAGAATGAGGGAAACGACAAATAATGGTGCACCTTTTCAAGGTCAACAGCCAACTCTGCAAACCACTGCCGAGCGTCCTTCTGCTGAATAACACACGCCATGTGCAACGCCGCTGCAACAGTCAGTAACCACTCTCATTAACGTCATTCTTGTCAAGTCCAAACATTGTGTTATTTTTGAGCTGTCAGTCAATGTTCCAATAGATCTAGCATGCTCTCCTACACCCCGGCAACGTGGTATTTATGCTAAACCGTCTTTAGGTTGGAAGCGTTTATGCAGCCAAAAACTACAGGGATTTACCTAACTTCCGGGCACCGTTATTGTTGAAAACACAGGTTGTAAAACTATAAAAAACGTTTCAATGTAGACCAAGAGTATCTCATGATGCGAGGTTGCTTGGTTCCCGTAGGACTGCTTCTGACATATATATTTGCTTGTATAGTCAGAAGTACAGCAGCAGTATCTCAAACACTCTGCTGCCACTCCATCTCCGTTCCAATGGCCAATTTTCAGGGAATCCTGGGATAGTCATTCCCCCGGGTCTTCCTCTTCTACTTGTTCCAGAAGACAATCCTTTGTCTCAAAATACTCTACCAATGGAATTACGCACTAGAGATACTCCACTAACACTTGTGTCAGCCGTGGTTAGCATTAACACTTGCCACTGGAGTGGTCACTGCAGGCAGAGAATTTACAAGTGCATAATAGTATGAGTGAGTTATTTAATGTAATATCTATGTTTGCCCACTTGCAGCAACTTCCAGAGCAAGATAATGCAACTAATTCCGGCTTACTTCTATGGCGCACGAAGAACGTATAAGAAATCGTACCAAGCGATATCATATATGGCGGATATAACAGGGAAACGTCCGTTCTCAAACTGTCATTGATAATCCTCCTGAAATGAGCACAAATAGACACACATGCAAGATTAACGGCCATTTCCACCAGTGCTCCACGGTCAGTCAGCTACAATCCCGATACTGACTGTTTATTGGTCTTGACTGGATGTCATTCCCAATGTCAACAGGGCAAATCACATCACTTCATTTACGTAGGCTCTCTCTCTACTGTTAACAGGGGGATGAATAATACTTGGCCTAAAATTATTATGCTGGCTGCATCTGGCAGAAAGAGTAATGTAACAGTCTGTCATCCATCCGTCGGCATACTCACTGTAACTCACCAGGGGGCAGCATGCGATGTGACCATCATATACTATGGCCCGACAAAAAGGAGGACCGACATACTTGATAAACTCTATAATGATTTCTCAAGTTATAGCTAAAAATATTGGAAATCCTTTTTTGAGACAGTGCATATTTATGTTATTATAAAGACAAAAACTGGCTTCAGTTTGTCTTCTTTGTAAAAGCCGCTGTTTTAAAACGGCAAAAATCATTATCTAAATTTGCCCTATCCCATTACTTTGGCTATTACTAGTCTTTTACAACAGCTTGTACTACCGCACAAGCCGTGACACAAAAAAAATACAGTTTTTGTTAAATATTTCATATATTATATGTAATATTGATATTAAATAAAACACTTATAATTACTGCTACTATTCCATTACTATTTCCATTCAACAGCCTCAGGTGCTGAGGCTGGAGAACCTCTGAGGATTAGTGGGTTTTTAGGGCCAGACAACCTTCATGTCACCCACCCATCAGTGGCAAAGCACTGAAGGGAACACGAAACATCTGATGCCAGTAGCCAAAAAATACTAATATTAAAACATTTTATTAATATTGTAAACAAATTATGGTACTTTATTTATAACTAGCAGTGAAACAATGGTAGCACACTGTGCCACCACAGTTAAAGTAAACCAATGGACACTGATTACCAAGCCAACTGTAGCAGCGAATCATCTCCACCGATATCCTGAACATATTGCAGTAGACTGCGGTACGGATGAAACAGAATCAAACAGCAGTCCTACAGCATCCCACACAAACACGTCACCATCAGCACCATCATCATCACCGTATTGGCATTGTCTGAATCAAGACTGCAATCAATTTTTTTCTGACAAGTCTTCGCTGACACTGACAGACCCGCACAACACAGTGCCGTGCGTCCATTGTGGTGTACACAGATGTCGACGGACAGTGTGATAAATTGGTGACCGACGATGGTCACCAGTTTACCACACTGACCGTCCACCTAAGCTGACAGCCCCTGAGACGATCAGCCGCCACGACCACGCAAACATGTTTCTTCCACATCCGGCGTCTACGACAGATTCGTCGCTTACTCAGACGTGACGTCACAGCAAAACTCGTTCCCGCGTTCGTCATCTCGTGGCTGGATTACGGCAACGCTGTGCTTGCTGGACTCCCACAGTCAACGATCGCACCACTGCAGCGTGCGCTGAACGCTGCTGCTCGTCTGGTGCTAGGTCTTCGACCACGAGACCATGTCACTGCAGCACTCATTGACTTACATTGGCTACCAGTTGCAGCACGAGTTGAGTACAAACTCTGCACACTGGTGTACCAGTCGGACACTGGAATTGGAAACGCCCCGACATACATTACTGACATGCTGCAGCCAGTGTCCGACCTAGATAGGCTGACTCAACTACGGTCAGCTTGAAAGGGCGATCTCGTTGTTCCACGAACTAGACTAAAACTCGGCGAACGTGCATTCAGAGTTGCAGCTCCGTGGCTCTGGAATGAACTTCCACCTGACATCAGGAAGTCATCAACACTGGCGACATTTAAAAAGCATCTCAAAACATTTTTATTCTGTAAACACTATGGTCTAGTCCTTGAACAATAACTGTCCTGGT
>Ga0209363_1001804_pt1 | contig 10683 bp, 8 predicted proteins | sample WorMetexBAHAMAS3_FD_187385 | JGI IMG/M metagenome (GOLD analysis project Ga0209363, IMG submission 187385) | Marine gutless worms symbiont microbial communities from Max Planck institute for Marine Microbiology, Germany - Inanidrilus exumae... | ecosystem: Host-associated > Annelida > Digestive... | reverse complement strand
AAATTTTTAAAATCCAAGATGGCGGCGGCCGCCATCTTGAAAAATCGATAAATCGCAATATCTCGGCCGCGTTTGGGCCGATTTCAACGAAATTTGGCACGGTGACGTAGTTCGACGCTCTTGACCGTCAACACCGTTAAACATTTGAAATTTCAAAAATCCAAGATGGCGGCAGCCGCCATCTTGAAAAATCTAAAAATAGCCGTATTTCGACCGCGGTTTGACCGATTGTGACGAAATTTGGCATGATGATACAGTTCGACCCTCTTGACCGTTAAAAATTGGAAATTTCGAAATTCCAAGATGGCGGCGGCCGCCAGCTTGGAAAATCCAAAATCGAGATATCTCGGCAACGATCTGACCGATCGCCACAAAATTTGGCATGGTGAGTGGTGACGCAATCGACACTTATGATGCGTCCCATAGTTAGAAATTTGTAATTTAATAAAATCCAAGATGGCGACGGCCGAAAAATATAAAAATTACGATATTTCGGCAACGGCAAAATTCGTCTACCTGAAAGCCTAATGAGACACCCTAGCTCCGACACTAATCTACGGAATGGAATACCGGACTAGTGGCTGATCCATTCTCGAAATCCAGCATAGACAAGACTTAAGTGTTCTTTGTTTAGCTTTTACATATTTACGACACCGGTCTCGTTGTGTGGGTTCATTTTTCCAATTCATTAAATCAATTTGCTTTCTCATGTCACTGGATGTAAGAATGACTAAGTGACTCATGTTGACGAAAGCATTGGTACGATGGTAGAATATCGATGTTGTTTAATCACCACAAATGTAGAGAGAATACAATAAAAGACCGACGGAGTAAAAATTACACAGACTGCAAGCTACACAATGACCTAAATTTCAAATAAATGTCAAATCGCCAACAATCAATGAGAGTTAGGCCAACTCATTATGAACTCATAAAATCCTGTACAGTATTTCACTTATATACGTCCACGGACTTTTGCCCGGACTGTTTCTTCTGAGCTACACGGTTTTTGTTTCTTCCTTATTTTTTCGTTTCTGTGCCATGCGCTAGATTAAGCTGCCCATCTCGTCAGCTTTTGAGCACACGTTAATCTACCGTATCGTATATAACTAAAAATACAGAAAAACTGGAAAGCTGGCAATTAATTCTCAACCCCATGGGCGTCTAACGTGTGCAGTCTGGAACATATTAACTCTGCTTATGACAACTGGCACAAAACGGGGAGAGGGGGCTAAAAGTCACAAAGTGAACATTCGTAACTAGTTTTAATACCTAAATTCTGCATGAAGCCGCCCATAAACCATGGAGTCGACCAAGTTTCGCACCCGTCGGTGCAACGTGTCAGTTTTGTACGTGTTGACGCTCTCGCTGCGGGCACAGTGGGCGACAATAATAACACTGCACAAAATAAGATATTAAAGAAATGACATAAGAAAATTAACAAAATATACGACTCACCACACACAAACTAGCCTGCAATCGTAGACTACAATTCGCCCCCCGGTTGCGCCACCTGCTCAACTCAATGAGAGCATCGCTTTTGGTTCTGGCCCATTCGCTCCATTATGTGAAAACATGACGTCATGCACAAAATCAGAAGTATATAACGTGTGGTAAGAAAATTTGGAGAATTTGGACATGTGGGTTTTGAGATATGCAAGCAGACATACAAACAGACAGACAGACAGACACGCTGATCACAGTACTTCGTCCACCTACCAGCAGCGAAGTAAAGATGTTTGTTTGCTTCGTGTAGAATGTACCAGGTGGGTCAAAACGTTAAGCTCCACCTTTTTTGTTTTTAAGTGTTAATAACATTAATAAAAACACCGGTATTCCATGCAATGAAAGTTTGTACTATTATAATTTCAAACATTATAGGTACAGTAGCAAAACAGCAGGACAAGTCAACGACAACTACTAACTCTACTTTAAAGTAATGACTATCATTAGAAAATATCTTCAACGTGTGTTCATCGTTGTTGTTTCAACATGCGCACTACATTTTCTCTTTCACACTCTTCTTTTCTTTTCTCATGTTTTTAAAATCAGAATTTCATCCTCCTTACTTATTTCATCCATGATTTCATCCTGACGTCAATCGTACAATGTCACGCATAGACTATTAAATCAATGGAATATTTAACAACAGCTTACAACCGTAAACATTACAACGTGCATGCACTCGAATCTGACAAAGACACACCAGTTATTGGTAAGTTTTGCTATGACAAGATAAGACTCCTGCTTACTTTGTATCGTTCAACTGCATATAACAACTGTTGTAAATTACAAACTAAGTATACTATTCCACATTTTTTCAATGCATACTGTAGTTGGGTTACTGACCTTGCTGTGGTTTTACAGTTCAGGGTGGGCCAACAGCACATTTTTCAATATATCATATCGATGCAGCCATTCAAGACGAAATGAAACAGATTTCACCAAAATGTTCAGAGCGACTGTCAAGTGCACTTAATGTAGTTAGTTAGTTACTATTTACTTGTTAACGCGCTGTCCATATGCACACCCACAACAATAAGTGAGACTTTTTCTGAAGCACGTGAACAATAAATGCCTTCCACCCATCATCTACGGGTGAATGTCACAAATCAAAAACCAGGAACACCAACGTACATCAAGCCTCTCAGAATTTACACAGAATGCCAATATTTTTTTGGTGTAATCGACGACAACTGCATCGTTAACAAAGTGTGCATAGTGTCAAGGTGAACCGCGAAAGGTTCTAAACAACGGCATTTCTGAACACTATGATAAGGTGACAAATAACTGACCATCCATCCGGGATTTTCCGGGACCGTCCCAATTTTTAACAATGTGTCCCAGAAAAAGTCAGTTCTCCCGGGACACCCACTTGTCTCGTTTTTGGGTTGTTGTGTTGGATTTGTCGTGATTTGCCCATCTCTGCAGCCATCGGTGGCCAAAAATTAGCTTAGATTTTGTCTGTATATACGAAAAAATTGCCGGTGGCCGGGGCTCTGCCCTGGATCCTGCTGCGGGAGCTCACCGCGCTCCTCAAGACCCCTAATTTGGACCGCCGACCACTCGCGCCTGTGGCGCTGCACCCTACGATTCGTGTCTTCGGCGCTCGTCCCGGATTGCGGTGCCGCAATTATGGTCACCTTACAGAATGAATTTCCTTCTCAGACATCGACACAGACTTGGTGCCACACAGTACAGTTTGCCAAACTAACATCAACGTGAACAACCGAGTGTCAAACGTGCAAGAAGTAGATGAGTGAGAACGTAGTCAATGCGGTCAAAGGCTCACTGACCGAACTGTCCAGCAGTGTTCTCACTGTAATCACCACAGAAACTCCCATCACGTCCAGAAACACCAGCCGAACTGCCAAACGCAGGATTGACATCAGCAGAGCTGGGTGCTTCAAACGCTCCACCACCGGCATTTCCAAACCCCATACTTCCTGACCAGTTGGCACTTCCAAATGAACCACGAGCCCTTCCACTTCCAAAGTTGCCAAATCCTCTTCCACCACTGCCAAATCCCAGTTGTCTTGGACCTGGATTTGCTCCAAATGACCTCATTCCTCTGCTGCTACCAAATCCCGAGGAGCTTCCAAAACTAGCCGGTCCGCGAAACATTCCCTGTGCTCCTGCGGACCACCCTCGACCGAAATTACCACTGCCTCCTCTGTATCCAAAACTACCACCACGCTGAAACCGACCACGTGGAGCTCTGTCACTGAAGCCCATCAGTCGTGGAACTTTGGCTTGTGGCCTGCAAACAAATGCACAAACACAAACTAATCATCTGTTGCCAGCAGTTTGCACAACACTACTAGGTAACAAGTACAACAATACCTTTCATTTGTACAATAATAACTACTAAAATGCAATCAACAGCAAACTAAACGGGACTCGACGCAATATAGGCTGGAAAAGAGCGTGCAGTCCCCTTGTGAGTGACGTTAAACCATGAAGGCAAGCATACCACCCTGTACGTCCTGTAGGAATGCATCGCCGGACCGACACACAGACGCCAGTGATCACAATGCATTTCACGTCAACAGCACCTCATGTGAACTCTAATGAAGAACAAGCTTACTGTTATTCATTACGCCGCATCGCTATGTATAGCATAAGATGCAACCTAATGCAGCCTATGTCAAAGAAAACTAGACAGCATGTGCTGATTTTCCCACCGGCATACTCAGCACGTGACACAACTGTTTACTTATTTACTGAAGCAATGTTGTACAGCGTGTTACGCCCATGTCGGTCTGTTTACATCTGCGTCATGACTCAGTAAAACGTTGATGGCAGCGATCTACGAAATTCGAGTTTTCCGTGGCCTTATAGAGCGCCCAAACCATTCGTCCCTCACCAAAACTCACTCATAAAAGGCACATCCTTGGGATGTCGATTAGTCCTCGAAGTGATTCCCATTGCCCGCCCGAAATTGTGCCGTTTGAATTGTACCCCTATCGCAAACACCCCCATCGAAAGTACCCATTTTCAGTTGTTTTTGGGACCTGTAAAACCCCCTGCACAGAAATTCGGAATTTTTTTAACGGTTACCGCATGCGCACACATACACATGTCTTTTATTTCAAAAATGCTCAAAATTGGTGCCAAAAAAACATATCGTTTTGGCATCCGTACGTGGAACACCTTAAGCAATTTCCCCTATTTTTGTGTGAGTGTGCACCATGACCCCTCACTTATATTCCAGGTTTCATCCAGATCCATTCAGGTTAGGGGAGATATAACCGAAGAACCCCTCCACGACCGCCCAGAGTAAATGCAATATAGGCTCTTTGAGCCTATAATTACAGGTAGACACAGCTGTATAAAGTGTTACCAACTACAGTATGTACCAGTCCATGTGCATGGACTCGTAAATGACTGAAGTAGGAGGTCACCATGTCAACTGTTTGACAATTATTATTATTATTATTATTAGAACGTAGAGATTAACGTGGCATAAGCAAAAGTGCTTCTAGGACACGGTACACAATTAAGCTATAGTACTGGGAACGACTTTGTGAAAAGAAATGTTTTTAATTGTCTCTTGAAGAAGAAGAGGGAAGTAGCTGTTGTGACACTGGTTGGAAGACTGTTCCATGCGCGAGCAGCCATCGCACGGAAGCATCTGTCACCGATGGTGCGAAGTCGCGTTCTGGGAACAATGTCTGCCCCAGACTTATTTCACACAATTTGAAACTGTAGAACTTTGAGGAACTTCCTTGTCAATTTTCAGGACTTTTCAGTGACCAGAAAATTGACGAAAAAATTCCGGTTCATCCGAGGTCTGTCTACGAGGCATGTGAGCGCTGTAATAAAGAGAAAGTCCCGGCTTAAAACCTACCTCTTTCACAAATCCTACCCCCCTTGTTTCACTTCTTTCTCCCGGACTGCCTCCACGCACTTTTGCCTGCACCGTTTCTTCTGAGCTACTCGGTTTTTGATTTTAATTTTTTCCTTATTTTTCGTTTCTGGGCCGTGCACTAGATTAAGCTGGCCATCTCGTCAGCTTTTGAGCGCACGTTAATCTACCGTATCGTATCGTGTGCAGTGTAACACTGACTGTGTTGATTCTGCCGCGTCATCGGTGAGTTTGGAGTGCTGCGCTGCAGTTGACCGAGACAACGACTGCACAATGTCAATCAGTTCACTGTCCACCGGGTCAGTCTCGGTCAGCGACTCTGGGTCAGATGATGCCTTGACAATCAGAGCTTCCAGAGCAGGTCGAAGTGCCACGATCCTTGCCGCTACTGCCACATCCATCCTCAGATTCATCCTGCACCAGAACAACATGCAAGCACCGAATATAAGTCACTCCCGCTTACAAGTCGCCCCCTAAATATCAAGTCCATATGTTCTCTAAAATGTTGAAAACTAGCAAAAACTCACCGACCAGTTGAGTTGAGTTGAGTTTGGTCGTATAAGTGTTCAGAGCGCCCGAGCCCGAACCGACTCAACTCAACAACGAGTGGAGTTGAGTCGGATCGGTCACTCTGAATCCCGCTTAAGTCGCCCCCAAAAATCGAGTCCACATGTTTTCCAAAATCATTGACCCGTGTATAAGTCGTAGGTAGCATTAGTACACTCCAAACTGACGACCAGCTGCATAATTGTTCAAATTCTCGGCGGATTCTATGACATGCAGCATCGTATGATGATCGCTTTCTCTTACACGCCATAGCCACTTCAGACAAATGTGACTGCAACAGACTACACGGCCGTTTATAGGAGCAGACATCACGTGACACACTAATCTGCTTTTAGACAAGTGTGTTACGTGATATCTGCAGACAATGATAGGTTATTATTGGTCGATTACTCAGTCATTGCACAGTCACTTTGCTCTACTAAGTGAGACCGTTGTCTTCAGCGAGCAATTATAACATTCCAGGACAGCCGGACATGACGTGATTACTACGTACCCGCAGTTCTAAATCACCTTGCCGACGAAGACTAGTTATTTATTGATCTATTACCGGTAGGCACTGCACGAATGTATTGGTGACGATAACCTATAAATTTAGAGATTGCTGCAGTAAGAGATCTAGGCGGCATGTTAGTATGAACCCGGCAATATGTCGCCCCCCCAACTTTTCAAGCTTGATTTTGTCGTAAATTTTGCGACTTATACACGAGTATATATGGTAAAGAAATAAGCAGTCGCAGTCAAAAAATTCAACCATCAAACTGACTGACACTTACCAATACCCAATACAATCTGTACACACCAAGTAAGAATACACAAACACACACATACAACGTGTTTTGTTTGACTCGCCTGCTTTTACCAAATTATTACAACTTGGCGTCGTCCCCGAAAAAAGAACGTTTTGGGATCCAGTAACTCTGCAGCAGGATGTGACCTTCCTATTGACAAAGCAATGAAGGGAACACTGAAGAAAAGACTCCAACCACGTACAACCACGTACCACAGGACATCATCGTTTATGATCCACCAACTGATTAACGATTGAGTGAGTTGAGGTTTTACATCCCACTCGACACAAAATAGGTCATTTCGGAGACGTTCTTCCCAGCCAATCTCTTGGCTAAGTACTGAAAAACGAAAACAGACACAACAAAACAAACATGCATCCATAAAGAATATACTACAATATAAAATGAACCCCAGGTTTGATCGCCTCCTACACCCTCCGGCCTGGAAACGGAGAGGGCCTATTCTGGTTTCGGTGCTTCATAAATTTGTCACTTACCTACTTAATTAGACACTTATCCACATACTTACATCCCCAGGACCCACACGGGGCAACTGAATAACAAAGACATGGATGCTGCATCAGTGACGCTGGAACTTTAGTACACATGCAATGAAGAGGACATTAAAGATGATATGCAACGATTTTTTTACCAACTTGATTAAAAGTAGTTTCTAACTGCTGTGTAACAAATTTTGATAAATTATGCCGAAAAATGCTAAAAACCACGAGTTTATTGGTCTTTTTGGCATAGTTATTCTTCGGCTATTTCCGTTATGTGTGACGTCATACTAGGATACTCTTGTTTTGATTGCGTTGTTATGCATTATTGAGATTAGATAAGAAGTTATTTATTTTACCAGTTTATGTTTTAAGAACCTATTTCTATGTCATTATACCTATGTGTTGTGTAATGTCTCACTCAACACTCTAGCCTCTTCCCTTGTTTGTTTTCTTGGAATGACGTCAACACTTGCAAAGGTAAACAAATCATTGGGTGCGCACTTTCTGGTGCTTTATCTAAAATTTCCTAACTTTTTCATGTTCCTTAATATTCAAATAGATTTGCTTATATTAAAGACATGTTATGGGCAATTTGTTTTATCAACCAAAAAAATCATTGCATATCATCTTTAAGAGTGTATGGTAATAAATTTGCTCTACTTCACTTATTACTACAGTACAAAGACTGTCTAAATAACACTGCTGTGAAGAACTCTGGCATCATCTTCTGCCTAATCCAAGTCCACTAGCTGCTGGTGACAGCTAACATGGCTTGACCCGTATAATGACCGCAAAGTGACCGATGTCATTTAGTACTACCGGCAATAGTTAGAGATGCACTAATTAACAATTAACCATGCAATTAATTGCTAAACAATGTAAACGACTAAACAAATTGGAATCACTGACTGTACATCACTACCGCTACTACTACTGCTGCCTGTTTCGGATGAACTCGTCTCATTATCGACAGTCACTCCAATACTCCAGCAAACCTTTGGACTTCTCCAACAGGTTTCTAGCATTAAATTGTCCTTCCCTTCCCATCATGCAAAGAGCAGCAACAGAACTCTGTTCACTAGTGCTATGCTAGTCAAGTCAAGTCAAGTCAAGTTTAATGATCAACTCTGCGGCCAAAGTGGCCGAATAGCCATATAAAGCACAAAAAATGACCGTGACTAAAACTACAATACAAATACAGTTGTGCATAAAACGGTGCATTACTGACATATACCTACTTATAACAATGGTTGTAATCAGGAGTGTTACTTCATTATGCAGACTATGTCAGAAATCTTCAGCTATCCACGAAGATTCTCTATTGAGTTCCCAGCATGATTGATTGATTGACTGAGTTAAGGTTTTACGTCCCACCCGACACAAAATAGGTCATTTCGGATTTTTGGAGACGTTCATCCCAGCCAATCTCCATAACAACATATACTACAATATAAAATGAACCTGAAAAACTAAAGCTACGTTTGGTCGCCTCCTATGACCTCTGGCCTGGAAACGGAACAAGTCTATTCTGGAATGAGTAGACAGATAAGTCAAGAAGTAAGCAAGTAAGGAAGTAAATAAGTAAGAAAGAAAGCATGAGGAAAGACGAAAGTAAAGAAGGACGAAAGGGAGGAAGGAAGTTAAGTAAACACACAGACAAACAGAATAGAATCGACAAAGTGGCTACAAGTGTGTGACATTTTGTAACGCACTGTTCACGTTTTTATAACTGTAAGCATTGAACTGTATGAACTTATGGACTTATAAGTGGAGTGGTCCATGCCTCACTCTCACGTCCACTCAACTAACACATGACAGTCGACCGACTGACCAGCTGTCCAGCTGAATAAACTCTCCGTCAGTCTTGACCGCGCGAGCAGCAAACAGCAGCAGCTGGATCGGCGTCACCATCGACATCTGCTTGCACGACACCGCCCGAGTCCGAATCTGGCAGAGTGCGACAAACGTCAGTTGCACTTAATAATAATAATAATATATCGATGATTTCTATGGCGCCGTAAAACTTTAAATTCAAGGGCGCCGTACAAAACACACTTAACATACACAAAGGATTAAAACATGAAAAACAATTAAAACGATGCTAAAATGTACCAGTCCATCATTGGCAGCTAAACAAAAAAGTTTTCAATGCAGTTTTGAAACTGTTCACAGACTGAGAATTACGAATGTGATACGGGAGACTGTTCCAGGCTGCTGGCCCGGCACATAGTGAGTATTTTAAGCAGACACCCACAGCTGTAAACCTTCAGCTGAAGGAAAGAGTGTATACAACTGCGAAAATTAGCCCCGTACGGGGACCGATGGTTGACTCTTCGCAACTGACCTTTGTACCAACTTCAAAGTCATGCGACACAAAAACTAGGCCAAATATCAAAAATCCGGCCCCATCAAATTTAGATATTGTGCCCTAGTTTAAGAATCCGTGGTGAGTTGCACCGGACATGCTCACGTGTAAATGGCGCTTAATCGTCATCGCAGCCCCATAAAAGTTGTGTAGTGAATATACAAATGGGGTCGGAGATTCCAAATATATCATTATTTTAGACCACCTACTGACGGGTTACATGATTTGGCGCATGCGCAGACGTCACATTGGACGTAACACAGGAGTACACTGTTTTGGCAGAAATGACTGGATGCATTAAGTCACAAAAGAAAAAGAAATGGATATCTGATGAGACTTCACTTCTGCAGCAATCATGGATAAGAGGAAAGCAAAATGCAAATGCAAATGCACACTGTCCAACGCTTAGACTCGACTTAACAGTCATCAGTGGCGTGACACTAGACTGGTGGCAAAATTTCAAATTTTCACTTTAGGGGTGACGGAATGTTAGCAGCTGGCATCCATATCATCTGGTTAATAAGACATATACTGAATAAATGTAAAAAAACTGCAGTTTATACACAGTGTTAACGGCGACGGATCTAAAACCGCAAAAATCATAAAAAGGCAATGTTAATCACACTAACATAGCCTGAATGTCAATGTTAGTATGGTTAACATTGCCTTTTTATGATTTTTGCGGTTTTAGATCCGTCGCCGTTAACACTGTGTATAAACTGCAGTTTTTTTTACATTTATATTTGCTGTTTTATTACCAGTTTTGAGTAGGCTATTAATAATGTCCATTAGTACTACATTTTTCGATTTTTCAAGATAGCGGCCGTCCGCCATCTAAAATTTTTAAAAGTTCGGAATACCGTAAATCCCCGGGTCTCAATTAAACGCTGACGGTATGTATGGTGATTCACTTATTTAAGTGACTATACTCTGCATGACGTCAAGTTGTACGTCATATTCCACGTCCAGCAGACGATATGCACAGAAAATGTACAATATTTGTCTGACAGCAGCATATTGATCCACCGTAGATAATTCACAACATTATAAAAGCAATTTACTTACGGATGAAAAAGTTCTACGTCTTTCCGC
>Ga0209363_1001803_pt1 | contig 10683 bp, 3 predicted proteins | sample WorMetexBAHAMAS3_FD_187385 | JGI IMG/M metagenome (GOLD analysis project Ga0209363, IMG submission 187385) | Marine gutless worms symbiont microbial communities from Max Planck institute for Marine Microbiology, Germany - Inanidrilus exumae... | ecosystem: Host-associated > Annelida > Digestive... | reverse complement strand
ACATCTGCAATAATAAAGTAAGTAAATCAATATTACTATATTACGGCGCATATGCGCGTTCTCTGTACTCTTCTGTTTTCTGTTTTATCAACAGCAAAAATTCGTTGGTGTTGTAATATTTAGGGGGGCTTAGCCCCCCTAGCCCCATAGGAAACTCCGCCTATGTGCCCAGACCATTTATTCTGAGCTACTTGGTTTTTGTTTTTAGTGTTTCCTTATTTCTTCGTTTCTGTGCTGTGCGCTAGATTAAGCTAGCTGTCTCATCAGCTATTGAGCACATGTAAATATACCATATCGTATCAGATGAGGTTGAAAGTATAAACGGTTGCAGTCACTACTTTAAGTTTTTACTGTGTGAGGTTATACTAGCATGGCATTTGCTGTGGCCCTGTATCCATCTTTGTGTCTGTCTGTCCATCACAAGCTAGAGTTCTATCAAAACTAAACAGGTAAACATATTGCAAACAGTGCCATATGATAACCTGGACTGTAGTTTTCTGATGTCAAAGACCTTGGTGAAATTCCGTTGGGGTCAGTGGAATGGAATATACGTGGGGCAGGAAAAATTTGGGACTTTCAACAAGTAAGTTGCAATATCTCAAAAATGGTACATGACGGTATCCATGGAAAGTGAATAAGAAGTTGTATTCGTCTTATCGAATGGTGACACTGCTGATGACTATGAGTGACACTAACTGTACCAGCAGAATCACTCAATTTTTGCATTTTAGTTTTTTAATTTTATATCTTTAATTTTTTTGCACAGGTAGGCTATATCAAGTATCAGCCTTGGGATAACAAACTACCCCAAATATGCATAGTCCGGATCACGAGACTTGCTTGTAAATTTTGGAGCTCATCATATTTTTGGGATGGATGAAGCCAGACACTCGAAATTGGGTATGCAGATTGATTATGGTGAGTACTAACATAAGCGTGATATATTCTCCAAATTGGATGCGTTCAGGGTAACGTGACCTCTTAAAATATTATGCAAATAGCTATGATTTATGATAGAGACACAGTTACACCACAAGACTAATCGGAAATTGTCGAATGGCTCCAATATTAGTGAACTAGAGTCCTTTTTACGTCACTTCAGCTGTTTGAAACCTTTCCTTCTCCTGTGTATTGGGAAATATAGAACAGATTAACTACAGTATGATGTGCATGAATGGGAAAGTGTATGTGGCCAAGTGTTGTATTGAAAGTGGAGAACTTCCCAAGGTCACAAGGAATCATATGCACTGTAAAAGTGGTTATCTCGTTGAAAAGGTACAGTATGGAGACATAGTTATAATGGAAAACTATTAGAAAATCATATGTGGCCTGTCAAATGGGACCATTAACCAGTGACGTTGAATTTCACTAGCTGCTTGAAACATTTCTAACTTCCATACCTCGAGAAATGTAGCACATATTGACTGTGACATATTTATACATGAATGAGGAAATGTGCATGGCCTCTAATTTCAACTGTCAAAACTAGAGGACTTCTGCAGGTTACAGGCAGTTACGTGCACAGTAAAAGTGGTAATATCACCAGACATTGTTGCTACAGACTGCTAATAGGAAGTGATATAAAATTGTGCTATTTCCGATGACCTAGAGTGGTCTTCATGGTCATTCCGTATTGCAGGCCTTTCAAGTGGAATTTTTCATACATTAGTGCAGCAGTTGACAAGATTACAACTGACAGCTGAGCTTGTTAAATTCTCATAAATTAACTTAAATTAATTTAAATTAAATGAATTAAATTCTCTATGCGGAAAGTGTTTTACGTAACTTTAAATGGTAGGTAAGATGCTTTATAAACTGTTTAAATAAGTTGCAACAGCACTGTTATAGATACTGAGGTATATCAACTTTATTAAACAACAACACCGGCAGTTTCAAAATAATGTTGCAGTTTCCAAATAGGTCAGCCCAGTGTGGGTCCCGGGTATGTAAGTAAGTGGGTAAGTGTCTAAGTAAGTAAGTAAGTCACAAATTTATGAAGTACCGAAACCAGAATAGGCCGGAGATCGTAGGAGGTGACCAAACTAGGCTTTAGTTTTCTGGGTTTATTTTATGTTGTAGTATATTTTGTTGCGTGGTTGCATGTTTGCTTTGTTGTTAGGTCAGCTCTTCGACAGAGTCGACCTAATAAAGCTGGTCTTAAATGTCCATATGTTCACAAAAAGTTTCTTCAATTTCAATGAAATTTGGCATGTACATAGATGTAGATGAGTGCTGTGGTATGACCCGATCCAAGGTCAAGGTCAAAGTCACGAACCCTTCAAAGTTGGAAATCCGGCCGTTTTCAAAAGCTATCTCCTCTGCCATTTACAACGGGAGCTGGCAACTGACCACGGATTCTTAAACTAGGGCACTATCTAAATTTGATCGGGCCGGATCATTGATATTCGGACTAGTTTATGTGTCACATGACTTTGAAGTTGGCACAAACATCCGTTGTGAAGAGTCGACCATCAGTCCCTGTACGGGGCTAATTTTGTTTGTTTTAGTTGTTCCGTATTTAGCCAGGAGATTAGCTAGAAAGAACGTCTTCAAATGACCTATTTTACGTGAAGTGGGACAGAAAACATTAACTCAGTCAATCAACCCAAATAGGTCAGGCACCATACTAGTTGGTCACTAATCACAAGTGATGCTTATAGTTGTTGATAATTAGCACATAATTATAATTTGTGATATATTATGATCTGAAGGTGATTGAAATGCTGGAGCGATACAGACTTGTCAATGGTGCTTTTCTTGTACGCAACAGTTTCTCTAAGCGTGGAGTATTGACGATATCAGTAATGTAAGTAATGCAATGTTCTTCATCTGTTCAGAGTTTTTGTCTTTGGTGAAACTGATAAGTAAGTCACAGAGAAAGATTAAAAGTTGTTCACCATGCCATACAAAGCTCAGTTATGAAAAGACATAACTCAGAACCCGGGCCAGCTTAAAGCCAGTTGGATCAGTTGTTCCCAATTGGGCCCCACACTAGGGTAGTCTACTGTAGTCCTGTGACTCCTGTCAAGTATGTATAATGACACATTGCATCATACACCTAACACCACATTGCAGGTTTTACAGAGAAGAGCAGCTGTTATAATTTTCTTCTAAATTCTTTTTAAATGTGTAGTGTTTGTCTAGTCTATTTATATTTTGAAAGCATAAAAATTTTGTTATAGAGATATAAAGTCTAGACTTGACTAGTCACCCTTACACTGTGATAATAGACTTCATTTACATATTTGTGATCTACATACCTACGCTGGATGTAGTGGGGGTCGCACCAAAAGTTTTTATAATTGCTTTCATCAGCTCAGCGGCTGGACCTGCTTAGAATGAAAAGTTAACAAATCAGTGGAAATGTTGTTTGTGATGATGCCATTTTTAGATCATCAGTCGAATTCACGAGGCTTTACCATCCCACTAAAGATGACTGGTAGCTAGCCACAGAGCTTTCAATGTCCTTTGTCATTTATCCATTATGTGTGCCACTATGCACTAGAAATTAATCAAAGAATGGCTGTAAAACCTGCAAACTACGTCAGCTGTTGAGGCTGCGTCATGTCATGTTTCTGGTCTATTAATCGTCGGTTAGTATAAGACACACTAATTACTTCGCCTGCGATAGCGGTTGCAAAGTATTGTGATCACCATGTCTGTGTGACATGTGTTTATCTGTTTTCCAGGATATCTTTGGAACGACACGTTTCGTCTCTGCCAAATTTTTTGTGGATGCTGCCTATGGCCGTGGATCGGTCCTCCTCTGGCAGGATGATGAAATCCCAAGGGGATGTGGCAATTTTGGGGGTTTTCTTCCCTATTGACAAAAAACTACAGCATAGCATTTAAGACCCATACAAAAACGGCTGAACTGATCGAGATGCCATTTGGTATGATGAGTGGGCCTGGCCTGAGGAACAGTGTGTTACGTTGGGGTGATGATCCCTGAAGGGAAAGGGGCAATTTTGGGGGAATTGTGCCCAACAAACCTAACACTCCTCTGAATTGTGAATTGCACTGGTCCACGCAGTGGCATGCACACGACAGGGGCAGACGCTTGATTGCAAGCGTTGGACGATCAAGTCCAGTATGGCCAGCAAAGTGGGGATTGCACACTGTGGGCAAGGGGCAAAGTCCTATATCTACGATTGCCTTGTTGAACATCGAAGATGTGCAACAGTTTTGTAAAGTCGTCACTAAATCCTTAAATATATTTATAAGAATACCTTTGTCATTTATGTCGATGGCTGTTCTGATGACTTCTAAAAAGATCTCATAGTCAGAAGTACATTAAGTACTTTTTTGAGAAGTCTTAGTGTTATTATGTTTTTAACGTGACATGTTTTCATCTCATCCAGTCGCTATACACACTGCACATTCTCAGTTAAATTCTTAAATTTATCTGTGGTTTGTGTATGTGAGATCGTGTAACAGGGATTGACATGGTGTATGAGTGTGTCTTGTAAACTAGTATTGGTTTGTTTCTTATTGTAGCCATAATGGTGGTGTCAAACACTTCCAGATTTCACAAGAGGTCCAAGAGTCTGGAAATGTGTACATTCTTGACCAACAGTTTCAGTCTCTGGAGCATCTTGTCGCATTTTATAGTGAACATGATGTGCCAAATGTAGAAGCTATCACTGGCGTGCGACTGACGTGTCCAGTGATTTATTCAGCAGAAGAAATACATTGTTTGCAAAATGATCTACTGAGACGTCATTTTCGTTCTGTTTCCACTGATGATGCACAGTCTCGTGAGAGTGGTCATGTTTTCAGTCGCCACTCAGTGTTTGAAGGCCAGAATGACAAGCGCAAAACTTGGTGCAAAAAATTTTTTGAGGCTTTGAAGCAGTCAAACAGGACAAGTAGACCTAATGCACCGAACACAGTGATAGATTTGGTCACACCACTGGGGTCGCATGAAGTTACTTGTCCTCTCCCCCACCAGTCAGTTGGCAGTTTTTCTGCAAATCCTAAAAAGTTTGAGAAGCAGCCTGCAATCCCAAATGAAAGCACTCATGCAGCACTTTTCAGCATTCATGAGAATACAGCAAATGCTGATGACAGTGCAAGGGCAGTGGATGATGATGGTACTGTTGCTGCTACCGGTCTCTACTACAGTGAGCCACGTGATGTTGACCGCGACCTTTCTCTTGATCTCATGGCACATTTGTTGCAGCAAGATAGCCAGGGTCACAATACTGATGGTAAATGTATATGTGGCCTAGATTTGGCCGATTCTGAGCTGCCGCATGGCTGGTCAATGCACATATCAACAGAACGTGGAACAGAAGGTCGAGTGTTCTTTACAAGCCCAACCGATGAAACTTCCTGGGAACTGCCGACGATAGTTTCAGTGGATCTTAGTACTGAACAGCAGGACAGAATAAGACAGCTAATGATTGAAGGACAACGTGCAGTACGAGATGTCTCCAGTCGGCAAATGTCTGCGACTCATCAGTTCTCGAACAGTGACAAACGCATCTCTGTTTGATGTTATTCCACATCATCTTCCAATCGGTACAATCGATATACAGATACTGTGTAAGACCATGTAGTTTGTCCGGAAAATAGGGCCATAATAAGTGATACCAACATTACTTTTTGCAGACCTGAAAATCACTTTTGCAAGAGATTATTTTCTTCTGTAGACACACATACACACATTGTGCAGCTTAGCCAGATGTTTCCTTGATCCTCAGGGACTGATAGTGATCCTGACTGGTGCAAAATTGTTGCCTAGCTTTGCTTTTGACTTATTATTCATTCTTCATCCACAAAATGATTCCTGTGTGAAGTAGGCAGACCCAATAACCAGTCCTGGATAATCATTGCATCTCGTGACCAGAAACACAAGACCTGAAAGTATCATGTTCATCCAGCTTGACATGGAGATTCATGACCCAGTGATTATCCAGGACAGTGGGTCTTCATCTTGCCAGTTGTAACAGCCATTCAGGTGACGTAGCATGCACTGCTGCAGAAATTCAGAAATTCACTGATCACAGTGTAGCACGGTAGTGCTTACACTGTTGTAAGGGCGACCAGCTATTCCTATGGAGAAGGGCAAAATTGGGGGTATCAGAACTCCGAAACCCCTGAACCGATTGTCACAAAATTTGGTATGGATGATTACGTCGGCGATATGACCCAGCAAGCCAAAATTCAAACCGATCGCCCCATTGGGGGCGTCCCGGCAAATGGGTGAAATATCACTCTCGCATGGTATAACAAATCCAAGATGGCGGACGGCCGCCATCTTGAAATAACGAAAACGGCCATTTCTCCGCAATGCCATCGGGCAACCATCGGTTCTGTCAATCTCCTAGCAAAATGATATTTGCTGTTTTAGAGCTATGACTTTGTTGCCCTGACACTTGGTTGTAAACTGGCCATTTTTTAACATTTTATCACAGTAGTAATGAATGGTTATGATATCTGCAATGTTTCCTCAAGTAGTATGGTATAAACAATGAAAACAATTTGCTGACGTCGATTTGGCTGTCATAAAATTTCTTTAGCTTTCTACAAGACTGTGCAAGTGCTTGTGGTATTATGCCTGGGCTTATTGCCATGCAATGCTGTGCTAGTGCGGTATATGCTTTCACCGGTGTCCATCTGTCTTCTGTGCCACAAGTCTACAAGAGTTCAGGATGGCTAAATGTAGGATCTCACAAACAGCGTTGCACAATTGACTAGGAATTCTAGTTTTCTGATACCAAAGATCTTCACAAAATTTTATTGGGTCACCTCAGTGGGAGCACCATATACAAACGGGATAGGTTGAAATCGCCGATTACCAACTAATATCATGCTATATCTCAGAAACAGTGCAAGATAAGAACATAGTTACAGTGGAAGGCTAATAGTGCTGCATGATGTACTATGTTTATCAGTATTTTCGGCCTGTGTTAGCTTTAGTGTTTGACCACTCTCAGTCTCCCTTGCCCATATGCAGGAAAAAATTGTCACAAAAGTATAAAAAGCTGAAGAAGCTTAAGTGTCAATACAGTAGAAGGAAGCTGGATGTTTGCTATGTTTTGTGTTTTGTCATTGATTCGGTAGAATCAGTTGCTGAGTACATTGTGTGTCAGTGTATAAATTGAGTGCCCTTTGTGTCTGCCTTACTGACTGACGTCAGAATCGCTCGGTGCTATTATTTGTTGTTTGGGAGTATACAATTAATGTGTATACTTTGTTATTCCAGATAGTTTTCTATTATGCCATGCTAGTGTGGTTATGTGTTATGACCCTGTGTTTGAGTCTGTGTGTCTCATCTCTTTCTCTCACAAGCCATTGTTCGTGTTCTGTTAAAACCACTAAATATGTCATTATGCAAGCAATGCTGCACGATAGCACAGGGACTGTAGTTTTGTGATGTCAAAGATCACAGTAAAATTCCATTGGGGTCACCCTGATAGGGGTGACAAATATAAGTGGGGTAGCAGCGCTTTGGCCTCTGATGGGCCCAATGTGCAACCCCACATCCCCTAATGAGTTAAAAATCACTACAAGGCTTATGCAAGCCTCAGAAGAACTTTGCCAAAAATAAAAGTGCGCGTGCCACCCAAAAGGTGCCACGGAACTCCATATCGTCTAATGGGTTAATATTCGCTGTGATACTTTTGCAAGCCTCTGAAGAACTTGTTAATGCTTATTACCCAGTTCGTCATAAATAAAGTACAAGGAATCTAGGACGCTTAGGCATTTAGCAGATAAAGCTCAGCATTCCCCTATATCTTGTGAATCCGACGTTGTTAATGTCGTCTTCAGAGCTTGGAGACAGCGGTTCGTCATACGTAGGTGCTGTCCGCTGTTCCAGGCTCCGGCGATGGTTAGTAACCTGTCAACATTTTACCTCCATAAGAAGGTGGTAAATTAAGATACATGTACACTGGTCGTAACCTGCTAGCATAGCGGTAAACGCACCAGTCTGTCCAGGACTAGTCAGTGAAAAATAGTTATGACGCCAGACTGTTCCGCAGTCACTTTAGTCCCTGCTAATAGAGCATGTGCAATTACAATTATAATTATTACAATTATGTGCAATTATGGCCAAAAATTGTCCGAAATGTTGCCAAATCACCACATCTTCAATCCTTGTTCTGAACATGGTGTAGAATAACAACATATGCATATCTGGTAATAAAATTGCAAACATAAATATAACAACAGCATTCACATTCAGCCAATGTGATGGTTGGTGTATATCACTTTTTATGAATATTGTGGTTTTTGATCTGTCGTCATTAACAGTGTAACATTATGCATAAACTGCTGATTTTGTATTTATTTGTACTTTATAACTTTTAAGTCACCAATAGTAATGTTGTTGTGCACAAAAGCAAGTTCCTAAATTTAGAAAGTGTTAATAATTTTTGTGCAAGGAGCCGTGAGTGACCCTCTTGGCATGTGTGCGTAGGCCACGGGTTATTAGTATGTTGTGGTACAAGTGATGTCGTGAGCATGTTTGCATTGTTGCCGCTCTCGTTGACTTGGTAATACTGACACATTTGTTGCTATAAGTAGTGCTTACTTACAGAGCACCAACATGTATACTGCAATGTACATACCTGCATTCTGGTAGTGTCATTACGTATGGCGTACTAGAAAAGGCATGAATCTTGTAGATGCATGTATTTTATGTGTTCTCTTGTTTGTAAAATGCTGATGTCAACTGATGATGTGTTATTGTGGTCGCCTGTTCTCGCTTTAGTAAAAGCGTAAGACCAATACAAACTGCTGTGGTTTCGTTTTCAGTTATTTTATTTCCGGATGCAAATACTCCTGACCAACATTCTTGAATCTGTAACGTGAAGTTCCCCTTAAAACAAATGAGTGGCAAAAACCCTACTCAAAACCGCTATTTTCAACAAATTTTGTGCCAAGCTGCAACATAGTAAGTATTATTATTACACAGAGGGAAGGAAAAGTAGAAAATTAAAAATATTGTGTCAATCATTCTCAACGTTGGCAGCTGGTGTTGCAGGTCAGAAAGCTATTTGTGAACGTTCGCTTTTAAGACATAGCCTAAATTTTTGTCGGTGTACATGCTATGGTCAAAACTGCATGAGATCGGGCGACCATTTTGTTGGGAAACGGGAACTGACATGCTATACATGAATTGCCGACATTCTACTTGTCAAGATATTTTGTATGCTTAACAGAGTTTGAAACATACATATTTTCTAACTATTTTTGTGTTGCTAATGCATAAAACAGTTCTTATTGCTAACCTGTCTATATTCTGTATGCTAACGTTCTTATTTTGCCGGTAAATTGCTTTGCTATTTTTACCGCACAACGCTATGCTAGCACGGTATTTGCTGTGGTCATATGTCTGTCTGTCTGTCCGTCCATCTGTCACAAGCCGGTATTGTACCGAAACGACGAAAAGCAGGATCACGCAAACAACGCCGTACTATAGCACCGGGTACTCAAGTTTTCTGACGCCAAAGATCTCGGCGAAATTCCACCAGGGGTGCCAAATGGAGGTGGGATAGGTTAAAATGGGCGATTTTTAACATGCGAGACTATGCTAACGCGGTATATGCTGTCTTCGTGTGTCCGTCCGTCCGTCACACGCCGGTATTGTACCAAAACGGCTAAACCTCGGATCACGCAACAACGCCATACGATAGCCGAGGGACTCTAGTTTTCTACTGCCAAAGATCTCGGCGAAATACTGACGGGGTTCCCCAACGGTGGGGTAGACTCAGATCGGCGATTTTCGACCAATATCTCGATATTTCCCAGAAACGGTGCAAGATAGGGACAGAGTTACTTTGGAACGCTAATAGGAAGTCGTATGTGCTCTATCGATTGGTGCTAGTTGGAGTTACCTTCAGTGACCCTAACTACAAACCACCCCATTTTCGACATGAGTGAAGTTAGAGACTTCAAATTTGGCAGGTAGGTTGACTGTAGTAAGTGCTAGCCCACGGATGGCAAACCATCCCTGAAAGGTCACATGAATCATTTAAATTTTGGTGGGCATCAACCATCTCTGGAACGTCTGATCGTCTGAGGCGCTGTCAACTTAGTTCGCCGGTGACTGTCACAAGCTTCTGATGGTCGTCGGACAACTGTTGATCACACCCAACGTCGGGATGTGTATTTTGCGCAGCTAGCCGAGTAGAAGAAATAGTTTGATTACCATATAATGCGATACGGAATATTTAGCATGCGCTGAGCCTCTCCGTCGCGCGGGTCTGCCAGCGGCAGCGGAGACTCTTGTTTTGTACGCTGTGCAGTTGCTGACAAAATTTCAAATGACATGATGCGTCACGCGGTCCCTATGCGATAGCTGAGCTTCTTGTTGATAAAATACCTATACCTATACTGTACTTGGCATATGTGACAGTTCTGTTGTTGATTAAACAATCGTAATCGATATTATTGCAATACTAAGAGCTTAGGACCTACGTGTACTGGTTGAATTATGGTAAGAATTACTTATACCGTTAAATATATTATTTGAATCGTCTTATAAAAATCATCTTATAAATGGGGGAAGTTAGTGTAGGAGTGGATAATAGGTCATTACTGCAGTGTACAAACAAGCAAATAAAAACGACCCTTCAACAGTGATATATTCGTTAACTGAAACTGAAACGGAAACTAACATAATATCGTTAAGTGAAACTGAAAGAGAAACGGAAATGATTTGTAAAACGGAAA
>Ga0209363_1001802_pt1 | contig 10686 bp, 7 predicted proteins | sample WorMetexBAHAMAS3_FD_187385 | JGI IMG/M metagenome (GOLD analysis project Ga0209363, IMG submission 187385) | Marine gutless worms symbiont microbial communities from Max Planck institute for Marine Microbiology, Germany - Inanidrilus exumae... | ecosystem: Host-associated > Annelida > Digestive... | reverse complement strand
GTTTGTGTTTGTACGGTTACGGATTTTCCCGCCGAGAATAAAGCTAGCGGCGTCAAATTTTGCATGGCGGTTCAGCGGCGTCTAAGGCAGGGAATCTCCCATTTTGTGAACTTTGCTCCCCAGAAGCCCAAAATCGGACGAATCGGCCAGCGAGTGAAGGAGGATGAATATTCCAGTTGGTGACTCCACGGCGTGACGCGCACGCGGGCCACGCGTACAATCGGCATGGGTAGATAATACGGCCGTCCCCGAAGACGGACGTACTTCTAATCTCATGGTATACTGTTATTTAGCGTTCCAGCTTTCAGCCGCAAGCGTTTTTAACAGAAAATCCATATTCGCGATGTCGCCGGTCGCAACGATCCCGCGGGATCACCACCGTCAACCAAACGACTGCGTATTGACCACCGCACGCCGCTTTGTACGCAACATGCGACGCAGGAAACCAAGCCCCACGCAGTGCAAACGGACTCCACGCCATCGTAAAGTAGCGTTCTCACTGCGGCCGTAAGGCCCCGTCCACACCAGCAACAATGTCGAAGCAACGTTCGACTTTGTCGAAGGGACGAAATTTCAACGCAAAACTCGTTCGACATTGTATTGTTGCCGTTTTGCAACAAAGTCGAACGTTGCTTCGACATTGTTGCCAAAAACGGCAACAATGTCGAAGCAACCTTCGACATGTAGCATTGTAGCATTCAACAATGTTGCTTCGACACTGTTGCTGGTGTGGACCGAGCTTAACGGCCGTCGAAGTCGATCGTAATCAAACGTGTGCGAAGGCGGGGGACGGTCTCAAGAATCTAGCATTGCTAGATTTTAATATATCGTTCTAACTGACGTTTTTCGCGTAAATAATACACGAGAACGACGTCTACATCACTACTGCTGTCGCAATCCATTCTTTACATTCCGAAGTTGTAATAATTGTGTGATGTGGTCAGTGTCTGCTATTAATACATGCACTGCTAAAATTATGTCTAAATATGCCATTCAGAGCTTACGCTATAGCCCACATGAGATAAAGGGGCATACGTGGAAGCACTTTGTAGATAGTTCTGTGATGAGTGGAATGTTGTCTGCATTTTAATTCATGTGTGTGTTTTGATGTTTTTAACGTTTTATCTGCTGTATTTCTAATCTTTTGTCTTGTATGCTGCTTCGGCGTATAGGACACGACAGGATTACTGCGCTGCGCAATTAACACATCATTTACGAGTGACGTAATATTCAAATGATATTCATACGCCACAGTCACACTGAAGGTGTCCGCTAACGTGGGCGGTCGACAATATGTGTACGCCATCGACGATGTTGGAACATCTAGCAATGCTAATTTTTGAGACCGTCCCCCGCGTTCGCACATGTTCGTTCGCGGTCGACCGCCAACGACGGCGCGCTACGGCCGTCGACGGCCGTTACGCGCGCGTACGTGAGAGTACGCGTGCGTTGCGGCGGCAGTGAGAACGCCACTTAAACCGTACTGAAATTCCACTGTCGCCGTAGTCTTCCTGAACGTTCGAAACGATTTTTATCCTTGAGAAAAAAGTCGCCATTTTTAACGATTTTTATTCACTCAACGCGAGTGTTAACGATCTTTGACAATCCGTGCTTTTATTTGCGGGGAAAATCACAATTTTTTAACGATTTTATTTATTTTCGAAACATACAAAACAACTATGAATTTCGCTGCACTGCAGAGATCAGAGATGAAAGGAAATGCTTTTATTACTCCCACCCATCGCATTGATATCAGTTTCACCATTCCCGATTTATTTATGCATTTATTCGCATTCCAATTCCGTCCCTCCGGTCCCAGTAGCGATAGAATAGACGTACAAAAAGACGCCGTTGTACTTCGGACTTAGACAGTGCCTGTCTTTTTTGCACAAAGTAATTTCCGTGACGTTGTAACTACGGCCGTGCATTAATCGCAGATAACGCGCAGTACACAAATCGCGATTAAACATTAATCGCAAGAAAATGGCAGATAAGATAACTTTACATACTTACTACTATAGCGGCTTTCAAACAACAACAAAGCAGCAAATAGTGACATCATTTTGGGATACGTTACATTTCGTGAACTAATTCTTTCATGGGTTGTAGCACTGTTGTTGTATACTTAGATAGAATGCTATGTCTTCATCTCGAGAAACTTGGAAAAAGAATAAAGACAAAAGTTTCACAATTTTTTTTAAATGCGAATAATCGAGATTAATCGCGATTAGTAATTTTAATCGCGCGATTAATATATCTTTCGAGGCACAGCCCTAGTTGTAACACCGAGTGTCGGACATTCCCCTGTACATTTCCCCTACCGGACATTTCCCTCTAACCCAAACCATAAACCCAACCCCAACTCTAACCCTAACCCTAATACTAACCCTATTAGCCTGACCCTATTCCTACTGACCCTACCCTAAGCCCAACTTTACTAATCCCACTCCCAACTCTAACCCTATAGCCGAGCAGGGTAGGGAAAATGTCCGAGGGGAATTGTCTAGGGCCCGACTAGGGGGAACTGTCCGTTTCCCGTAACATTTACTGTCGCTCATAATTAGACGAACACGATTTATCAACTGCAGAGACAGGCTAAAAGGAAACCAATTAGGACCTACAGCAACCAAATGGCTCATGTGAGCGAGACTACCAGACGGAAAATTTCAAGGCATTGACACGAGTACGATGCAGATATCACAGTAAGCTATACTGCTATAGTAACTGTAAGGCGGGAAATCCCTGATGTATTGGGTTTGCTGACTTACTACTTGCATACTTCGTCCCAGTATGGCGCTGCTGAAATCGTTTAAACCGGGAAGAAGTTGGAACATTCGCTCCTTCTGCTAACCGATCGTATTCCCTTGGACCACTAAGCTAGTTGGTTTCGACTTTTGCGTGAGGTCGGCCGTCGTTTGGCTGCTTCATCCGGTGTGACCCACGCGAGACCTCTTTCTTGTTACAGCGCTTCAACACTGTTCTTATTCACCACAAGTCTTTCAATTTCGACGACGAAGACCCAGACTGCTAACCATTTGTATTTGTTTTAGCTTCCTGTTATAGTCCTCGGGATTATACACCGACTGGCATTGAAACTACAAGTATCTATAGTAATTTGGCAAAAGGCAGCATCGCCAGGTTGTCATCCTTCACGGCTGCGAATCGATTTCATCCGATCTTGACCTCATCTAATGCATAGTTCCTTGGACGCACATGAGTCAGCCACCAAACGGCATCTCGATCGGTTTTACGTACACAAGACTCTCTATGCTTTTCAATGGGCCGGATAACCCCCAAAATTGCCATTTCTCCTCGGGGGATCTGGAACCCATCTAATACGTGCCATACGTGGTTCCTTGGGCCCACGCGAATCAACCCTTAAACAGCATCTTGATCGGTTCAGCCGTTTGTACAGAGCTCACACACGTGACCAACAACCAGACAAATTACGCTACACGGTACGTAGCAACAGGCCGCATCTCAGGCATTGAATGTACGCGATGCGGCCTACTACTACTGCTGCTGCTGCTGCTGCTACTACTGCCACCACCATCACTACCACCACCACCAATTATAATAATAATAATAATAATAGCCACGACAATGTTTGTAGCACTGTCATCATGACATAGCTATTGCGAGGTTCGTCTGACGATGATAAAACTGACCACGGTGAAGTCGTTGAGAAGAAAGCCGAGGCTGGCGCCAGTGTAGACGACGAGCGGAGCTAACAGCTGGACATGAGGGTCGCACATCATGCGAGCGGTTGACTTCGTCAGACGCCCGGCACTCATCTGCGTCACCATCGTGTCCTTCCAACGCCGTCGACGTCGCTTACCCGGCCAGTGCGCCAGCGAAACCACTTCCCATATCTCGTCTCGGTCTTCGTACCCCGACTCTTGCTGACAAGACTACTGGTATCTCGCCAGCGGAACCACTTCCTCCGCGGTTTCGGAGGAACCTTGAGCGGCGGTGATGTCACGGTCCAGTAGAACCGCGGCGAGGATGATCGCCATCGCCACGAAGCACGTCTCGACGCCGAACAGCCAGTGACGCGCTGACGCCGGCAGAGGCGAGGCGTGGTGTGGAATCGCGTCGAACTCGACGTTGTCCAGTCGATTCAGGCCGCAGCCATGTGCGCCGCACACCGTCCTGGCATAACGAGTTAATTCATTCCGTCAGCCACCTCAAGAAAACTTAGTATGTCGATCAATCGAAACAGATTTTTACAGCGCCAAAAATCGCTGGCGAATCAGAAGCGTTTCGTGGCGTTGACTGTGTGAGTTGATGTTAGTTAGTTAGTTAGTTAGTTAGTAAAAGAATTTAGATTAACGTGACATAATTCCTAAAACTTCTCGGTCACGGAACGAAGGAAAAACGAAACAATGAGTCAAGTGTTAGTGCGGTTAGTTATTAAGTCAGTCGGTGTAAGATCGCACGAACAGTTCAGTCTTCAATGACTTTCTGAACAGCGACAGAGGTGGAGTGCTACACGGAACAGTTCGGCTGTTAGATTACTTCTAACAGTACTGACAAGTTCGTACTCTTTTCAGTTATCAGCAAGCGAGTTGTAGACCTTCAGTATGTTCGGTAATTTTGCTACACAATAATTCGCCGTTTTTGATTCAACGAGTAGGCCTATTGACAGAATTCTGTCCATAAACCTAACTACTGCTACTACAGAGAGACCGCGCGACGCCTTACGTTAGTAAATTCGTGCTATGTTTCACGAGGTATGAGAGCTAGAAAAATTTCAAACAGCAAAAGTGACCTTCAAGGTCATTCGAGGGTATTGACAATGGTGCCATTCGATAGGCCACATATACTTTTCTTAATAATGTTCAATTGCAACCATATCTCTATCTTGCATCGATAATTTTTACGCAATACCTGAAGCACAAGATGCAGTAACACAAGATCTTTCGGAGTATGATTTGATGACAAACTCGATAACTTTTATGCAACAAACGACTTCTCCATTGTAAGACGGTGAGAGTAGTGTTGGCAACTGATACCTCCTGCAGTCCCCCTACCTGATAAATAGTCAGAAAGTTAAAGCAAGTGCTTAAAATGTCCATCTCTGTTACAAACACACTCTAGCAGACGTTTACGCCATTCACACATGTTGGCTAATCAATAACTGTCAGCTGCAGCCCATGTTACACCTCAATCACCCTCATAAATCATTTATGTGAGATTTGAGAAATCACAGCGCAGTGTGACGCATGATTTTCTGCGCAATATAAATATTCTTACTTACTTACTTACTTACTTGTTCAGTTTGCTAACATCACGTTTCCTCTTCTGAGCACTGCTGCACTGTTTTACAGATTTTATATGCACGGATTCAAATCTGAGCTATTAAGGCGGCCTTATACGTGTATTTTGCAAGATGAATTCTGATGTTTTACATGCAATACGCCATTGAAATCGGCAGCAATTGTAATTTTCAAGTTTCACATGGTACCGGTAGTGTAGCACTGTGGACAATCTTGATAGTAAGCCTGTGCAATGCATTCCAGTATTATTGTAGGGGTTAGAAGCCTGTCTACTGACCAAGAACCAGCTCTCGTCCATCGACTTTGTTGTTAATAGATTTCTCATGAAATTGTTTAAATCTAGTAATAAGCTTATTGCTGTTGTCAATGAATGTCAAAAAATGTTTTCTTTTCAGTTGCCGAGTGAGCGTCTAAGTCATCGTACGTCTCGATTTTTGTCGAAGGTTGCGTTAATTGATAACAATTTTATTAAGTATACTACTCATGTGTAATTTTGTGTGTGCTTCTGTCTTTACGTAAGTATTTCCACTGTCTTGTTTTGTTTTATATTGTATTTTGCTACCATTTTTGATGGTGAATAAAGATTTCCATAATTTCCCCGGGAATCTTGACAGTAAATAATTTTAATTATCGGTGTGCATTTGCCAAAGTTATGATCAGAAGTCAAGTACACTGTTTTTTGAGACACACTGTAGAATGTAGATGCGCTATTCTTTGCGACAATCAACTATTTGCGGCATGTATATCCGTGCAAATAACGAGGGATTAGTAAAAATATTAGTCAGGGGTGCAGCCAGACTTATGTGTTGGGATCTCTCCGATCGGCTAGGTATGTGTATTATTTATTATAAAATCGTACACGAAGTACAAATATGACATAAACCATAAAAACATCACACATCAAGAGATACAAATGGAGTCAACAACAGAGGTTATATATCAGCCTGAGATAGACAGGAAACAGAAAGATACGCAGATTTTACAAACAGCAATTCTAGAAGCAAGTGCACAGTTCTGCAATATGATACACTAAGCTGAGATTGATAATGCGCCAAGACAAAAGACTTATTTATAAGGGCAATGGCAGACAATCGCACACCAAAACGTCTGCAGCAGAACAGAGAATTCCGACCAATTGGAGACAGCATCGGCTATCATACGTACTATATAGTCAGTTTTCAGAATGCACATGCACACATTAACCAAACGGAAAAGTTGTTTCCAAAAATAAACATGAAATAATCTCAACTCATTCCGTTTAAAGTACATTTCCAAAACAAATCCTAGAAAGATCGGAGATTTAGGCCCCCGACTGCCGTAGCTACGATATACATGTAATCTTATTACAAGTCATTGTCTGTCTTTTGTAGAATTCGTCATATAGGGCTATTTAAATGCAACATATTTCCGGCTTTGAATAAAAACCGGCTGATTACATCAAAGTTGCTTTTCCGCGCACCTTTTTGAGCCATTTCCGGTCAGCCGGGTCGTGACGTCACTGTCGGACTGCGTGAAGAGATGGACAGTTTCGTTGTGGGTGGACAGAACGATTGACGACAACAGATTGCCCCAAATCTGACTGGTCTGCATCAGACCGCCAAACAGCCCGTTGAAGCGGGCGACGGCCGCCTCGGCAGTCGGCGAGTGGCGGTCACCGAGGGCGAGGGTGGTGAGGTAGGTGGACTGGGCACTCCACAACGGCCCGGTCAGGGCCCCGGCAGCCACCGCTCCCGGTACCAAGAGCGACCCTGAGTCGTCGAAGTTGGCGGCGACGTAGGTCAGATGGACGGCGTAGGCGACGACGATGGTCCACTTGGCGGACAGTCGCTGGATGACGGGCGGCGCGTAGAAGCAGGAGACGCCGGCGGAGGAGTAGAGCGCCGCGAGAGATGCGACGCCGAGCGTTCGACGATGATTGAGCGTGCTTTGGAGCGACTGGAGCGATGAGAACGCCGTCAACCAGCACATGACTGACCCACCAAGGACCAACAGGTTCCTCACAAAGGACCAACACGTTACCAGGGAAGAACCAACAAGTTTCTCACCAAAGACAAACAGGTTCCTCATTAAGGACCAACACGTTATCCGGGAAGAACCAACAAATTCCTCACCTAGGACCAACAGGTTCCTCACTAAGGACCAACACGTTACCCGGGAAAAACCAACAAATTCTTCACCAAAGACAAACAGGTTCCTCACTAAGGACCAACACGTTATGCAGGAAGAACCAACAAATTCCTTACCTAGGACCAACAGGTTCCTCACTAAGGACCAACACGTTATCCGGGAAGAACCAACAAATGCCTCACCTAGGACCAACAGGTTCCTCACTAAGGACCAACACGTTACCAGGGAAGAACCAACAAGTTCATCACCAAGGACCAACAGGTTTCCAACTAAGGACCAACACTTTACCGGAAAGAACCAACAAGTTTCTCACCAAGGACCAACCGGTTCCTCACTAATCACCAACATGTAACCAGGGAAGAACCAACAAGTTCCTCACCAAGGACCAACAGGTTCTTCAGCGACTGTGAGTCCCTCGGCCCGGGCAGTGGACATCCGCCGACATTCGACGGTCGTTCGACGCTGTCACATCGCGGGTTGACTATGGCGGTCGCAGCAGTAAAGTCGCCGGTGGAAAATGATCCGGGGGAAGGCCAGCGGATGTGGTCGCCACGTCGGTGTGATACCATATCGTCGTCGGAGTCACAAGCGGTTGGCGGCCTCTTTCGCGATTGTTGTCGGCCGACGATAACCGGAAGTGCGTCGTCTCGACTTCGACCACACGGCGCATCCGCGATGTCACCGCAACCACTTCCGGTTTTCGCTTCCGGTATTGCGTTCGTCGACTTCCGGTCGTATTCGGTCGGGTGTCGCGTGGAGTCGTCACGTCGTGTAAGTCAAGTATCGACACCGATCATCGACTGATGTCGGTCGACCAGGCACTGTGTATAGACGTCAGTTCCATGTCACTCGTCTGCCTGAATATCACAGATAACCTCAGACTACCTCAGACAAGGCTGTATTGATCTTCCAAACACATTTAAATGCCGCAGACTTACCGCAGACTATTATCTGTGAAAATTACCGGTCGTTGAAAGAGGGAGAGATTCGCGATTTGCTGCCACCGATTGATCGATTAATCGGCAATTAATCGAGTAATTTCTTCCAGACGATTAATGGACTAAATTTGAGATTAATTGACTATTTTCGATTAATCGACGAATAATCGAGCATCTATCGACTAAATAATTGATTTGTCGACTAAGCATATAAAATTATTATTATTATTACCGCGCGATGCTATGCTAGCGCGGTATATGCTATTCGTCTGTCCATTTGTCCGTCTTCCACAAGCCGATATTGTATCTAAACGGCTAAACGCAACGCAAGATCACGCAAAAACGCCGTGCGATAGCCCATGGACTCCAGTTTTCTGATGCCAAAGATCTCGGCGAAATTATAACGGGGTAACCACTAACGGGGCGCCGCCAAATGCAGATGGGGTATGGGAAGGCTAGTAGAAACTTGTATACGATCTGTCGAATGGCGCTATTTCCAGTGACCTTGAGTGACCCCTGTCTATCCAGACCACCCGATTTCCACACTTTTATATTTAGTCAATTTTAGTCGACGATTAATCGACTAAAGCCCCGTGATTAATCGACTAAAATATTTTTTAGTCGATGGCATCCCTAGTTTGTATCAGTTTATGTATTTCATGAACGATTTACATTCCATAATAAATACATAGATATAACGATCGCTAAACTGCTGACTGGTAACCAGCTGACATGCAATGTACCGCAAGGAACCACGGGAGAAAGAGAGCGAACGTAACCAAACAAGAAACAAACCGGTTTAGCGTAGAAGATCCAGTCCTAATCCGTGTTGAGTGCAGTCCTGATAAAAGAACTAGTGTAGTGGTGAACGAATATCGTCATTTTATCGGTTTTTATCGACGCGAATCTACGTGAAATCTAGCACCAATACGCCGATGGCCACAGATCAATGACAGTGCTGCCGCACTCGCTGCGTATACGGCTACACTGGCATGCCTCCGTGTCGCTCGCGGTTCGGCAACGGCGACGCGTTCGGCCGTCGACCGTTGTGTGGCGCTAGCGGCGGCGTCGAGTCACGTGACGCTGACAAATAGTGACGTCGTGTTTTGGCACGTGGACTCGGCGATGGAGACCGAGCTTAATGACGGACGTCGTGCCACGTCGGGCGACGTGGCTTGCTGCAGACGCCGGCGTCGACGTTCGACCAATACGTGGGCGCGTCGTACGCACAGACGACGACGACGACGCTTCGAAAATATCGCAAGGAGCTCAGCTATCGCAGAAAGACCGCGCGATGCTACATGCGGTTGTGCGACTTTTAAAATGTAATTCCAGGCTACAGAACGATCGATAACGTTAGTACTTGCAATGGTCAATCCACGTATGAAACTTTAAGCTGGCTTTCCGAACAGATTACAGGGGAGAATATATTACAGTGGTGTGTTATCAGTTTAGAAATGAATGAAGAAGCATGCACCCCGCCTTCTAAAATTCGAATATCGACGTTCACGTATGTATATCCTGTGAACGTCAATTTCGTTTCAGTTTCTCCGGTTCTCTGTTATTTTCTTTTCAGAAATGTACACGTGGTCATGGCATTGCGTACCCAGGATATGTGACCAGGGTTAAGGTTCTAATTAGTAGGTTTACACTATCTAAAACTGAAGCATGTTGCAGACAGTACGTTATATAGGCGTTCATGTTTTACAATACACGTCACACAACTGATCTTTCGTTCCACGCGTTTATCGTCAGGCGTCAATTTGCTAATGATTAGCGATGTAAATATTTCGCGGACAAAAATTGAAAAATTCGCAATCCAATAGTGGCAAAAAACATTAAATTCACGGTCGCAATTATATTATAGCACTACAAAAAAGCCAAATCTGTCTGTCTATTGTAATCAGATGTAAAACTAAAAATACCTTTAGTTTTCAATAACAGACTTGTCAAAAACATCGACTAGAGATAAACCAAAATTGTCAGTGAGTGATTTATTCATCTAAGTCAGTGCATTAAAATCAGGCTTATGTTGAATTGCGTGTCGTAAATAAGGTTGTATTAAACAAGGTGTCGCACTTGCGAAACGTAACACTACTGGCCCTCCGTCGCGTGCTGCCCCCTGGTGAGTTACGTTGCATATGCGAGTGTTGCATACGACTACAGACGACGACGACAGACGACGACACACGCCAGCGACCGTTTCTAGTCTGGCCAAGCTATACTATGTGTAAACGAGCCAGTAATCACAGGCTGCGCGGTAGCGCCAGCCCTGTGTTAACGGCCACTGGCTTTGTCAATGGGAAATGGCAATTTTCGACCCCCCACAGAATCGACACCCC
>Ga0209363_1001801_pt1 | contig 10689 bp, 6 predicted proteins | sample WorMetexBAHAMAS3_FD_187385 | JGI IMG/M metagenome (GOLD analysis project Ga0209363, IMG submission 187385) | Marine gutless worms symbiont microbial communities from Max Planck institute for Marine Microbiology, Germany - Inanidrilus exumae... | ecosystem: Host-associated > Annelida > Digestive... | reverse complement strand
GTGTACAAATATTATTATTTACTTACTTAATGGAAGCGGGCAAATGACCACACATTCGTACACTTACTTACTTTCTTAGTAAATTGTCATGTGCACATTTCTTTTGCTGTAACTTTCATAATGCCAGAAAAAAGGAAAGGAGAGGGAATGGAAGATAAGGGAAATAAGAAGGAAGGGAATGGAAGAGGGACAAACGAAGAGAAGAGGGTGAAATCCGGCGTGGAGGAGTCGACTGTCGGCTGAATATTTGGAGTAACTTGCACACCCCTAAACGTCAACACCCATAACTCCGAAACCCCCTGAACGAACCCGCCCAAATTTTAACACATGACCGAACATTATGCGCCCCACAAGCATTGAAAATTTGGTAAAAATTGACAAAAATAAACGCTCCTACGTGGCGTTTATATCAGAAATTTTGGTAAAATGTTTAGTTTTGGGGCCCAAACCCCACCTGTGCACCGATCGGGGTGAAATTTGGCGTGAAGAAGTCGACGTCTGCTCGACTCCTCCATGCCAAATTTCACCCCGATCGGTGCAAAGTGTCGCCCTTGCGGGGCGAAAAACCTCGAAATCGCCCCTGAGTAACCTAAATACCAGCGCTATAACTGCGCGCAATGCTGCCGGTAAAAAAACAAACAAACAAACAAATAACATCGAACTTATTCGTCCCCCGGCGGCGTGCGAAATCCATGGTAATAGAGAAGCTCCCTACCTTTCTTGCAACTCCAAAACGTGTTCGCCTCCGACGCATAGTTTCGCCGCTAGGGGGCGCTAAAAATTTGGGGTAACGTGCACACTCCTAAACTAAAACCCCATAAATCCGAAACCCTTTGAGCGAATCCGTCCAAGTTTTAATAAATGACCGAACATGCTGCTGCCCACAAGCAGTGAATATTTGGTTAAAATTGCCCATGGGATACGCCCCTGCGGGGCGTTTATATCCGAAATCTTGGTAAAATTTTCAGTTTGGGGGACCCAAACCCCACCCCCGCACCAATTTGGGTGAAATTTGGCGTGGAAGAGTCGACGGTCGACTCCTCCACGTCACATTTCACCCCGACCGGTGCAACGTGTCGACCCTGCCTGGCGAAAAATCTCAAAATCGCCCCGAATCTCCGAAATACCGGCGATATGCGCTGCGAGCAATGTTGCTCTTTTAATTACATTTCCCGACCCATTTATAAGCATTGGGAGTCTCTGCTGCGGTGTATGCAGCAAAAGGATCATTCAGTCCTCAATATATAAACGGCGTGATAGCTGACTGCATTGTAATGCTCCCGACTGTTCGGTGTCACATTACATTGTTCCCCGTGAAAAACCCGGCCCTAGTTGCGATGCGGAATTTCGTCAAAATTCTTTAACCACTTAATTGTTTCTATTTGCGGGATGGTCTGCTTTGCGTTACCCTGTGCAGGCATTCAGCTGCCACGTGCATCTTTTACTCTGTTCGGCGTTCACAAATTTCAGAAAGACGTGTTTTTAAAGCATGTCTTATACAAACATTAACCAATTTGAACAAAAATTTTATTTAATATAACCGAATGAATTTTCATTCTGTATATCGTAAAATATTTATTGCATCTGTCAAATGTTTTGCGTTAACTAATAAAGACGTCAACGAAATGTTGCAGCAACCGGATTTTCAATTGAAGACTAATACTCGATCCAATAAATGGTTGTAACTTGTAAGTTAATACAATGTATGCAGCAAACGCCTTGCTAAAATATTCTATGAAAGTGGTTGGTGGGCTAAAAGAATACGGTCGACCGCCCACTGCTCGCTGTTAGGGGGCCTACTTGAAGAGCTTGCACTATGTTGCCAAGTCAGCGTCCGTAGACTATGAAAATATTGTTTGTCAATGTAGGCCCTATATTTCACATTGTATACACGGAAATGTGCGACAGCCGGGTCACGTGCTGCCCCTGGTGAGTCACGTCGAGTAAGCGCCGCAGGCTGTATTAAGGTTAGAAAAATGCGGGACAGGCAGACAGACGGACTGACGGACGGACGCCAGACCGTTACATTACGCTTACCACTCGACGCGGCCAGAGTAATGACTTACGTGCGACCGGGTCAGCGTTAACGTGTAACGCGAACGGCCCGCTGTGGAGAACAGCAAGTGCCGTAAGCCAAGCAATCACCGCGTCTTCACATTTCATCGTCATCGCAGTTCATAACCGAATCATTCACCGACGTGCTGCTGAACGAAGGTGAACCATCGTGGACCTACAACTCGACTCAGATATGCAGTCGGTCGATCGCGTGCTTCATCGGTCTCTCAGCGACGTCCGACAATGGCCCGTCGCCGGCACGTGTCTGCTACGACTGACCGACGTGATCAAAGACGACACGACAAACTAGTGCCACGGGGCCTGACCTGACCGCATAGCGACAACAAGTCAGGTGGTCGTCGCCGGCATGACATCGCGCTCAACGGCGTTACTGCACCTGTAATTTACTTGTTCGTAGTTCGTACTCACGAACATAATCACCTATCATCATCGGTGTCTGTGAAAGCAGTGGAATCGTACGTGTGCGATACGATATGATACATGAACGTGCGCTCAAAAGCTGACGATATGGCCAGCTTAGTCTAGCGCACAGCACAGAAACGAAAAATAAGGAAAAACTAAAAACGTGTAATGTATAATGTCAACTTGCATAGCGCATCATCACGATACGGCTCTAATGCGACGACCGTGCAATGTCTGCAGCTAACGCATGAAATTGTCACGATTAACGTCTAATTATATAGGCTGCTATTATCTAATTTATGTATTAATGATTATAATATAGTAGTAATGTAACCTAAAACTGTAAAACAGATTTATAAGACGCTGGTAAAGTGGAACGAATCAGAGGCAGGCACTGGAAGACGCTGAACCGTCTTATAAGTCGTGTAGTAAGCCTGATGAAACAAGACTGCAACGGTCTAGGAGTCTGTTCTGCAATTGTTAAAGAATACGACTCGAAAACTGCGGAAGTCCATACCGGTAGCTAGGCCCTAAATGTCAGATAACGTGCTGTTTCGGCAGGATGCATGGTAGGCCTAGATATGCTGAAGTAGGTCGGGACTCGTTTCGCACCGTATGCTATAGCCTATAGTAGCCATCTTGAACACGTGCCCGCCTACATTTGCCCGCGACTGTACCTGCAAGACAAGGCGCATCGAGATGTCTTGCTAAAAGTATGACAATACCGTCTGGCTACAGCATGGACTGACAAATTTAAAAATGCAAAGTCACACACACATAATTCCAAAAATATAAAAAGGACCCAAAATTTAATAAATTAGCCCCGTACGGGACTGACGGTCGACTCTTCCAACGAGCTGCTTGGCCTCGTCCTATCTTCCATCACTGTACTCCTTCCTGATTGGTCCCCTTATGCCCGAGCTCCAACTCATCCAGTACCCATAAGTCAGTAATGCAACTAAAATGATGTTTGGTTTGGTTGGGAGATCAATGTTCCCTTTCAGCACAAAAACAGGCTATATAAGAAGGGATAAGGTGTTGGGTCGAGATATAGTTCCGCCAGGTTAAAGATGGCCAACGATACAGTAACCTCCCGACCTCGTTGCCTTGTTCAGCGACCCAAAATGGAAAAGGATAGGAGAGGCTCATTTAAGTTATTACGCCTACAACAGGGTGCAAACTAACCTACCACCACACGACCTATTTATCGGTTCAATGTGATATCTTGTGTAACTGCAGTTCTTCAGTTCTTATAACATATAAGTGCCTAACGACTCTCGTTGTACAATATCTTTTCTGTGTTGGTCTGGCTTTGGAATGCTTCTCTTAGGTAAAACTGCTGTATATCTGGCACAAAAGCATATCTAACATGCATTACTTATAATGCTGGAACACCGCATTAAATAGAATAGCATCAGTAAATACTAAATAAGAAAAAGTGAATTACTTTGTACTAAAAACAGTTTTGTGAAATACAGTTTATGCAGAATAACAATACATTGAATAGAACATACTTATACAAAAATAACTTCTTTAAACATTTCACAGTCTCTCAAACTGCACAAACAACAGACAACACATTGGCACTTCACATAAATACTCACGTAATGGACCCGCCAAATCATTAAAGTTCAATCCAGATACGTCAACTGGTGTTTAGTAGCACTTATAACACGAACAGCATTAGCATGCCTATTCAGCTGAACCATCTAATACAAATTACAAAGTAGCAGTCCTCATACTAATATCCAACTTTATATGTTTAGACGTTTAGCCAAAACACACCATCATACAGACAGATACAGACAGACAGACAGACACACACACATAAACAACCCACAGACACAGATGTAGTCATCCAGACCACGATCTTGGTCTCAAGACAGCTCGAGACCCTAATTATTATGCGGTCATGGTCTACAAGGACCAGTCTCGGCGGTTTTTGAGACCAATCATTTTTCGCATGTATAATTGCACACCTGGTGCTTACAAAATGTAATGCCGATTTGTGAACTATATAACAGCCTTGTGATGGTTGTTTTACAACGTTCGTAAAACTTTTAACTGTTATTGTGACATATATTTATTATTGTTATGTACATTTGTTTTGTTTCATTCGCAGGTCGTGGTCTTGGCACTGCTGGTCTTGATGACAAGACTGCCCATAGGATATGACGAACCGTTAACACTGTCGGCTGAAAGCTATTAAACACGTCCTCTATCTGGTCTCCATGGAGACGATCTCCATGACTGCAGAGACATCTCCTTGGGGAAAGGTCTTCCCAGCCGACTGCTTGACATTAGTACTTAGAAACAAAACTCAACAACAATCAAATAAACACTGAAACCCCACCCCAGCTGACGAATCAAACCAAACCTGGTTTAGTCACTCTTACAACATCTAGCAGGTAAATGATCGGGTCTATTCACAAATAACCAATCTTATCCCTGTACAATTCACATACACAATTAATAGATATGATCAATATTATGTTCTTTTAAAGAAATACACTATTCAAAACGTATATTCATTAAAATATAATTATCACAATAAGTTATTCTGTAAAGGTGCGGTTTGACCTAAAGTGTGTTGAAAGCGCCTTTAAACTCTAACCAACCAACAAACTGATCGGGTCTATTCTAACAAAACCACAGGTCCTGTATGCCACAATCAAATCAACCAATCAAATACAACATACTCTATTAACAACTATAGAACAGCACGGAAATCCAGACTCTGCAGTACTTTCCATCTCCTGTTAAACAGGTAGGTGACAGTGAAACAACTTAGATGCATCGATAAGGCACTGGACGATTATCGGTCAGTCGATGATCAGCGCCTAAAAATCGGCTGATTACCGATTAATACAAAAACTCATTTTGCTGTCTGATTTAAGTTATTACTGGCCCGCCTACACATAGTGTGGGGCCAGTATTGTATTGCTCGCCGTGCGTCTGTCGTCGTCGTCTGTAACACTCCACTCCGATTGTTATCCGAGGACTCTCACTTACTTGAAGGACTGCAGACCAACGGAGTCTTTCTTTAGTTATTACCCGTGCGACGCTATCGTAGCACGGTACTTGCCGTCAACGTGTGTCTGTCCGTCCATCTGTCTGACACAAGTCGGTGTTCTACTAAGATGGCTAAACCTAGGATCACGCAAACAACGCCACGTGAAATGACAATTGGCCGATACCAACCTACTAATCGGCTGATACCGATTATCGGTGCATCTCTAGAAACCAGTGTCCGAAGTAATTTGGCAAAAGGCCACATCGTCATCTTGTCACCCCTCACGGCAAAGAATGCACTCATCCGCCGCATGTGCTGGGCAGGCACATTCATCTGCGGCAGCAGGCAACAATGTGTAAAGTAAAGTATACGTCGATTTGTATAGCACATCGTCGTAATTAGCTCTAATGCGCTCAGACATGGATCACACAGTTTGACCTGCAAATTACATCATGCCTGCCTTTACTCCCCAGCCGCAGAGCATCACCGCCCTTTGGCTGGTACTCATTTTGCCGTCCCACGGAGAGTAGAAGACTGAGTCGACCTAGGTGGTAAGTTACATACCGAAATAAAGTGCCACCTCCGGGAGTCGAACACATCCCAGTACTAACCGGTCTCAGCATAGGTTAACCTCGTTGACCGAGACCAACGACACTACCACTACGCCACGCCCCACATGTGCAAATGCACTCATGCGCAGCTTATGCACACCACATAGTCCCTATACCTTACAATGGCTGGCACATGTCGCCACTCAAAAGTGCCCTTTCTGTCGGGTATCTGCACTCCATCTAATACATGGTTCCTTGGACCCACATGAGTCAGCTACTCATATGGCATCTCAATTAGTTCATCCGTTTTGCACACCTCACCCATGTGCCCAATACACGGACAGACACACTGACCACGCTACTTGCAACTCTGTATCAACAGGGCACATCCATGCACAGCGTGCAGGCGATGTGGCCTAATAATTTCTATATACATGCACAACGTGTATTCAGTTGTGAAAGTAAAAGGTGTACTTCGATCGTCTAGCGTCGATGTGGATGTCTTCACCACCTTGACTACCTCCCGTGACCTTGACCTGTAACCTCCAGAATCTAATCAGGTCATCAAAGTGGGGGCTAGTCAATATTCCCGTCAATTTTATCAAAATTGTTCAAGGCGTTCATGAGACATCGATGCAACAATATATGTCTGGACGAACGAATCAACAGCCCGAAGGCATAACGCCTTCGCCGACATTGATGGATGGCCAACGCATAAAAAGATGCTTTGTTAGCTAACAGATTTGACAGCACATGATAAACTATTTTAACAAGTACTACACAGCAGAATGCCGCCGACAACGCCGGTAGCGGGCCTTGTCAACAGCCCTCTAATGTCATGCTATCAAACACACAACATTACAAACACCACAGTACATACACACAGAAAACAATTCGAGCTTTGGCATACAAATTCAGATAGGTTGATTGTTTCCTCTATAATATTTACTGTTTTATTAACGTTTGCGTTTACGAGCAGTATGGGTATTTTGGGATCTTAGCAGTAACAGTTTACAATTTCAGCAGACTCATTGGCAATTTTTCAATCGTGTCACCATGCAAAATTCTGTGGCAATTGACTGATCAAATTATTATTGAGATATGGCTATTTTTAAAATGGCAGCCAAATTCTGTCATGGATTAAAAAAATTAACTGCCAGTATGGTTCAGAAGGGTAATCACCGTGCCAAATTTCACAACGATCGGTCGAACCATAGATATGGCAATTTATCGATTGCTGGAATTATCTTCTATCAGCCATCTTGGATTGTTGTAAATGTGTTTCAATCATTCATTAAGAGTATTTGGTGGTCTTTTATTGCTGTGCAAAACTTGGCTGACATCGATGTATTAGTTTAAATAATATGCAAATTTTAATATTTTGCAAGTTAGGATGAAAAGGCTATTCATGCCCCCAAATGTGTTTTTTCGGGATCTGTTCACATACATACATATATACACGTTATGCAGACCTACAGCATAAAGCTTGCAGCATTAAATTAGCTAATTCATATCCACTAATACTTTATAAGCCACAGTAAACTAACTACATATCAAACACTAGAAAGGACAATTACAGAAAAAAATGTCTGCAATTACGATTACTAAGTTCAACAACGACAGAAAGCATACAGTTAACTGGTACATGAGCAATTCTAGTACAAGCACAGTGGCCAGTAGCCAAAAACTTCGAAATGCAACTTCAAGAAAAAGCAGTTCCAGTGCACGTCAAAAAAATCACAAACTTGCATGCTGAACCAGTCATACAGTACGACTACCGTATTAATCGCAACAAGTATATAAAAAAGAAAAAAAAAGGATCTAGTTACATATGCCACTTTTATTTAAATACATGAAATGAGCCAGAAATTAGCGTGTGAAATTAGAGTACAATGACTGTTTGCAGTATGCCAGCTGCCACCAGCTCTTCATACTGTGTCACTGGCATTTGATGTTCAGAAACCAGGCCTTCACTGTGGCCGGCCCGGTGGCTGGAACATGTTACCGGACAGTTTACATGATCCGACACATTCGTTCCACAGTTTTCAGCGTGATTTCAAATGGATTGATAGAGTTGTGGTTTTACGTCCCACTTGACACGAAACAGGTCATTTTGGAGACGTTCTTCCCAGCCAATCTCTTGGCTTAGTACTGAAAAACTGAAACAAACACAACAAAAGCAAACATGCATCTGTAACAAAATATACTACAACATAACATTAACCAAAATAACTAAAGCCAGGATCAGTCGCCTCCTACGACATTCGGCCCGGAAACAGAGAGGGCCTATTGTGGTATCGGTACTTCATAAATTTGTCACTTACTTACTTACTTAGACACTTACCCACTTGCTTACAGCACTGGGACCCACATGGGACACGTGATTTTAAAACTTTTTTGTTCTCCGTCTACTTGTGTACACAGCACATTAGAGGCTTCACGACTATGCACTATATAAATTCACAATTGACACTGACACTGACATTATTTACAAGCATATAATTACATGAAACTCTACATACACGAATTGACACAAACGTTGCATTGATAGCATGGTATGCTCTTATATATTTAGCAATTATATGCTGGCAGAGACATGAATCAATCACAGAAGATACACAGATCAGAGTATGATATCAACAACTACAAAAAGAAAAATCGTCAGCAGTTCTCGACATTGATCAGCTGCTGATGCATTGTTTCTGGTCTGTATGTTGACGTCGCTGTCGGCGCCGGCTGTAGAGAGTACGAATCGCTGTCCACTTCCACTCGACGATGTAATATTCTTAACATCATCAACCACATCAGGCATTCACTTTGTTTCTACACTGTGGTAAGCCTAGCATTACTGACCCGGAGCCCGTATGGGGCATAAGAGCACTGAGCCATGCCTGCAAAGTCCCAGCGGGAGAGCTGCAGTTATCCTGATACTCACTATACATCCCACTAAGGGTAGGAGGCTTAGTTTGCCTGGGCGCCTGGTTACATACCAAAACAGTATAGTCGCGAGGGGCACCATCTCAGTACTAACTGAGAGTAACGTGGTCCATGTGTGCTACACTGTTACGACCACCGAACTTTCACCGCCACCGCAGTGGTTAGCTACCACCGAACAACACCACCATCGCGGTGTCTTACAGTGTTCTCTGCAGTCTTTCTGGACGCTGTTTCCTGAAAACTGCCCATCACTTCCACAGCGTCATTTGATCCCTGCCTGAACTGTGAATGCACGGCGAGATCAGGGGATCAGTCGGCGACATCCGACACCGCCTGCCCTCCCCCGCACATCTGTTTCCCCACTCGCAGCAGGGAAAGTCTAGGCATTGAACTTAGCGAGACCGTCGCGACGGTCTCACTTAGTGCACCCCCACTGTCGCGTCCATTGAGCAATTAGCGCATTCCAGGACAACCAGAACGATCTTAAAGCCGCGACACCCACCTGTTTCCAATTAATAACCCTAGCCTTGACACGGACCGATATTCGCCACCGCCACCGCCACCGCGGTGGCATGTCAAAAAAAAACACCGCCACCGACCGAGTTGCAAATTACTGCCACCATAACAACAATACTACTAGGTCATATTACTGCAAAAAATCACTGCATATGCCACATTTCACCGTGATCAAAACTCAAGACATGAAGCTGTATGATGAGGCGATGGACTGGATGACTTGGTGACATCTCAATAAACATAGTTGGTTGGCCATGTGGTTCTATAATTATGCCTGACTTTTCACTTTTCAATAACTCGACACCTCACCACTCATGAAAATCCGATGCAGGAATAATGATGCTATAGAAACAATGCGGTTTGACTATAGCTGTAACAGCCATAAAATAGCTAACAGTCTACTACAGACTGTCAGCTATTAACAGTATAACAGCAACACAGGCAACACACAATGCCAAAATTCTTCTGGTTAAGAATTAAAAAAATGGAAACCCTGACAGTGGTATAATATGGTAGATTTACAAGTGCTCAAAAGCTGACAATATGGCCAGCTTAGTCTAGCACACGGCACAGAAACGAAAAAATAAGGTAAAACTAAAAACAAAAACCAATAGCTCAGAAGAAACTGTCCGCACAATAGTCCGTGAAGGCAGTCCGGGAGAAAAAGTGAAACTAAGGGGTAGGATATGTAAAACAAGTAGGTTTTAAGCTTGGAATAAAAGAGAGGGGAAGTAACAAATGAGAAGAGTGGTGAATCACAAAAGGAAGTAGTGACGGGTGAAGGAATAGGTGTAGAGTTACCGTTGGACGATCCAAAACAGAAGCACAATGAGAGCTGACACAGAGTCAACTGCAATCCACACTGCCATATACGTTCTTGGCGCCTGCATAGGAACACATATAACACATCACATCGAGTGATAAGTCTTGATTTATGACACAGAACATTGCACTGAGAGAATGGCTACTACAACACACACTGCCTCTCACATGTACAATTGTGTACAGCAAGCAGCGAAATGTACGCAGTCTACAAGCATAAATCTTTCACAGCCCACTTGGGCACACCTCACCTTTCATTTCTGATTGTCACCCATCTCCCTCTCCTTTTGTTCTTTCCTCTCCTAGTTCTTTTTAAATTCAGCTAATTTTTAGTTTTTTTTTGTACACCTATATATATATATATATATATAT
>Ga0209363_1001800_pt1 | contig 10689 bp, 7 predicted proteins | sample WorMetexBAHAMAS3_FD_187385 | JGI IMG/M metagenome (GOLD analysis project Ga0209363, IMG submission 187385) | Marine gutless worms symbiont microbial communities from Max Planck institute for Marine Microbiology, Germany - Inanidrilus exumae... | ecosystem: Host-associated > Annelida > Digestive... | reverse complement strand
GTGATGCAGTTCCACCTGCTTGACAGTTCTGACCGTTGAAATTTTGAAAATCCAAGCTGAAATTTGGTATGTAAATTGATATGCATAGGAGCTTTAACATGGATGAACACCTGACTGATGAGCAGCATTGACTGCCGGTGTTCCTATTCGTAAGCCAAGTGTGAGGATTCGTGTTCGAATTGTCACGGTCAAAACTGCACAAGATGGGCGATCTACAGGTTGGGAATTGATACGTTAATTGCCAACATTCTAGTTAAATTTTAATATTTACCTAGTTCTGCCTTAAAGGTGCGATATGGCCTGAATTGTGTTGAAGGCACCATTAAACCCCAACCAAGCAGTGTTATTTGTCTGTCACATGAAGATACAGGCAATACCTTCAGTGCTTTTGACAATGTTGGACGAATAACAGGAGAGGTATCTGGTCTTGTAAAAGCTGCTTCAGTTATGTGCAGTAGTACTCGTTAGAGGGATGCAGCCCAGTCCATAGTAACTCTGATAGGTAAGGTCAATTAAACAGAATCCTGAAAGTTTATTATTGTGAGTGTGTACTAGATGTAGTCGTAACTCACTCAGTCACAAGGCAGCTGGGTATTGATTGACGCTTATGAGTTACTGGTGGTCTTGGAGGAGACATTCAGCCAAAGTGGCTAGTATGCAGACTAGTGGTTGCTGTATAACCATGTTGTAATAACCACATTTCAACCGGTACATTACATACTGGTGATCATTATTTTTTATAACCACACTCAGTAATTTCCTATTAGTTTGTAACAATAATGGTCGCGACAGTAGTTCTTTATTTGTGTGTGTTATCGTGCGAGTTGTTTTGAAAGTAAATAAGTAAAAAAAAATAATGCAAGTTAAATTTCTGGGTATGAGATCTGGAGAGCCGCCCTTCCCCAGGCAAACAAAAATCTCCGTCATCAGCCTGATTCAGATATTTCTCAGGCCACACACGAACTACTTCCTGTGCACAGGGACAGTGCACTGCTACTACAGATTCTCTACCAGCATTCTGTGTCCTGCCGAAGCTACTCCATCTGTCAGGGCAGTCTCATGGTTTACATCCTACTCGTCAACATCCTACTGCTGTGTGTTCACACAGCAAGCAGTAAAATAGGACATGATATTTTGTGAATGAAGATGGAATCATCCAAAAATGGTCATTGCTTTAGTAGATGCATGCTTGACTCTCTGATACAATTACATTACAGAAATAACTGGGAGCATGTAATTACGTTAGTGGGACTGGCGTGTATTCTGTGAATGCTAATGCTAGTTCTTAATGCAGTTTTTTGCACGTTTCTGCGCCCAGCTGGAATGTGTGAGCTACACTGGTAATTGGAGCAAACAAAATTTGCCATGTTTTTACTCAAGTGACTGCTGTATTTGCAACAAATATGCTTGTACTAAGTGTTGTGTGATATTTTTAGCAGCATTGTAATATAATAAATGTGAATATCCAAGTTTATGTGTGTGCATGTGAACAACAGATTTTTTCTTTGAATTTACTGTAACCATAAAAAGTTGATTATGTTGTCGTTAGGTCTTAATTATAGATGAAACGGTTTGTTAATTTTGTGTTAACCATAATAAATAACAGACGTTGTTAAAGGCATGCAGCAGTGCAATGCAGCTGTGACAGGAGGACGGCATACTTGTCCTCATGAAAGCTAATAGTCTGCAGTTTGGCTGATTTATCAATAATGGGAGATGTTTAGCAATACTGCTTGTGTAACCAAAGCACACGTTGATTGAGTTAAGGTTTAACGTCCTACATGACACGAAATTGGTCATTTCGGAGACGTCCAAAGTGCACATTGCTCAATTACTGATGTCATGTTATGTAATGTTATGTACCGTACTATAGACCTGGGAGTCACTTGAGTTTGCGTTCAGGACTTGACTTGGCACCAAAACGACTTGAAAGTCGACTAAGTCACCACCTCATGACTCGACTTGACGTTTTCGTGACTTAAGCCAGTGACTTGGACGCCCCTTTCCTCCTGAAATATGCGCTGAAGGTGACCCAGCCCCCTTTCGAACACAACGATTTCGATCAATATCCGCTGATGCCTCAACCGTGATAGCGACAAAAGTTCAATTAGCACTAATAGGAAGTCGACCACGCGCTTTTCAACGAGCCATAGACGAACCATGTACGTTACCCCTAAGTCCCCCAGAGGGTGGTTCAAAACGAAAATTTTTACATTTTGCGTTGCCTTTCACATCTTCGCTATAGGAACTCGTAGACACTTCAAATTTGGTATATGGGTTAAACATAGCAAGTCGCAACTATAGATAAGAAACCGTTTTTGAAATGGGCGTGGTCACGTGACTCACGTCACGTGATTTTTGTCCCCTCTAAAATATCTCTGGAACGGCTTAAGCTAAAGACAAGTTCAAATTTGGTATACATGATGATGTTGATCATAGCAAGTCCCAGCCTACGGACAACAAACCATGTCCCTGAAAGGGGCATAGTTAGGTCACGTGAACCATTTAAATTTTGGTGGGCACCAACCATATTTCTGGAACGACTGATCGTCTCAGGTGCTGTTCGCCGTCGAGATCTGTATTCAGCAGCTACAGGCCAAGTAGAAAGAATGGTTTGATTACCATATGATGCAATGCGGAGTAGAAGAAATTGTTTGATTATCATGTGATGCGACACGGAATATTTAGCATGCGCTGAGCCACTGTGTCGCGCGGGTTTCTCGGGATAGCTGAGCTTCTTGTATCCCTAAGATAAGAAGCCTAAATGCAAACCATTCTAATAGGGAATTGCTAATTGTTGACAGTTTAAAAAACAGAGTTGATTCACTAACATTAGAAACGATACAGATAGACCTTGCCTATACTATAGTTTAACCGACTACGTGATGCATGCTGTCTATTGCAAGTTCACACTGTATTTTGACCGTAAGTCGTGAATTTTATCGTAAAATTCGGCGGCGACTTAAGTGGAAAATTTCGGCGGCGACTTGGAACTGAAACGACTTGACTTGGAGCGGCCAAGTTGACTTCACGGCGGCGACTCCCAGGTCTACCGTACTATGCACACATGCACAACAGTTTTAACAGCCATTTTTTAAGTGAACCTGGGTTAATTTTCTTCCTCTGCTTGTTCCACTTTTGCATCCTCTCTAATACCAAAACTTTTAACAAAAGTCTCCCTGTCACTTTTACTAAAAGAATTCCAGGACTGGCTACGATGAAATAACATTCTCGGCTGAAGTTATTGAGTCTTGAAAGTCTGGAGGTGAGAAGGCTCAGGTGGAACAATTTGCCTGCTGACACAACAGGCTTTAGCAGTCTGCACAAGTTTTGTGCATCAATTAGTACAAGCTACTTGCTTAGATTTTGTACAGTTTATTTTGAGTGATGCCATCACGGTTTGAACGTTTTCCTCCAGTGCGTATTGCAAGTAATATGTTTATCGTTTTAATCAGTGTTTTAGCAACCTGTAAGTGGCTTTCAGCCCCTTGTTGTTTAATAAATTTGATTTGATTGAAACTGCCTAACACTTCCCATTGTATCATCCACAGGCACCCCTCCATGGTATTCCTTCTGCTTAATGATTTTGCTGTGCACTCAATGCAATTTATTATGCAGGCCGCATCTAGTGTAATACTGATACCGATACTTAATTAGAAACAAGCAACAAATGTGCAAGATTATAGGTTGATTCCATAGAGATGTTAGTCAACATGCACTTATCAAATTCACATTATATCAAGGACCAATATTACATAGTGTAAATGTGCAAACAGTAATATAAAATATCAATGACATATGTCTACAAACAGGTAGAATGACGAAGCATGGTTTATGGCATGAGATCACAGAATAAACACGAGTTTAATAAACGATCCTTTGAACAAATTGTATTTACACTGTGGGAGAACATAGTATTAACGGTCTGGTGTCTGTTCATCTATCTGTCTGCCGTGTTGGCGTGCTCATTACGGGGCAGTATGCTTAAGCCTGCAGCAAGTACTGCTTTTGCTTGTTTTGTCTGAACATTGTACTACAGCACATCACAATTCATTTCCACTAACAACAAACTCTACACATTCAACTTGCAAAAATACTATAGTCTTCATCAAAAGTACAAATATGTATATTAAATAATAATCCTAAAGGCATGATATAACCTAAATTGTATTGATAGTGCCGTTAATTCCTAACCAACCATTTCGGCCACTGATGAAACACCAACCAACCTGAGGCTGTCTACAGTCAGTGTGATATCTTGCATCACACAAGCGTCTACACTGGCTAAGCAGTGTGGTTTCTGACTAGATAAATGAACAGTTATATCTGACAAGAGAAAGCAGCGTCAGCTGTCCAACCACGATCACCCACCACTCTCTGTGAACTTGAATGTTGAGCACGAACTTTATCTGCACAAAAACAAGCAATCAAAATTGTTCTGCAGATGTTATGGCAACACTATGTTCATTTTCCTCAGTATTGAAAATGCTGACACTGTTAGCATTCAGCTACAGACCCACACTGTGAAGTCAGCAACACTACTCGGACTAAATACGATAATAACAAGGTAGATGTAGAGTTTTCGACTATTGTTTCTGACCCATATGAATATGAATGTTCATCAGTATACCCCACTCTGCTGACGAAGCCATTGCTTACCTGACCAATTATGGCTCTTGATGCATACACAAGAAGAACTATAAATATACCCAATGCAAACTGGATGCACAAAGAAGCATACAAAAAATTGGGAACCCTACTAGTACCACACTATGCAGAAGATGGAAAGTGTAATTGCTTCTCTGTCAACTGCTATCACTCACTGTCACAATTGCTATTGTGGAATTTCTACTGCTGGACTGTATCTCAGTTAGGATATTCTTGCAGTTTGACTGTAGCAGGTTAATTAATAAACACGCTAAAGGAAAGGAAACGTATTTATATAGCGCCTTTAATACTATGTATATCTCAAAGCGCTCAGGCATGGATCACACAGTTTTACCTGCAAATACACCATGCCTGCCTTTCCTTCGTATGCGTTCACCAGACGGCGCCACCTCTAACTGAGGTAAGAGACATCTAATTGCAGCTTACTACTCATCTATCGACCCCGAAGGGATGAAAGGCTGAGTTGGCCTGGTTGGTTGACCCATAGCGGATGGTTTACCAACATAGGTGGTCACCCGTCAGCTACAGGTCGAGCGCAGGACAGAAAGTACGCCGGCCGAAGACCGACGTTCTACCACTGGGCCACGCAACCAACCCCAACCAATGCTAGTTAGTTTACATTCCCAGATAAAATTGTGCTGATGTCCACAGTTTTGGATCGGTCATCTTGCATCATATTGGCATTTTTCTCACTTACTGTTTGCTCTGAACTCACTGCCAAATGACAGCGAGCGTTGGAACTGTGACGCGACATTCAGCGACATGTCCAGCTGCTGTTGCAGTGTCCGCTCTTCTGCAAGTCTGTCTTCCATTCGTGCAGCATCTCTCTCAATGGTCTTTTCAACTTGCTGCAGCGTACTTAGACGTTCGTGGTTCTGGCGTCTCGACTCCGCTAGCTTTAGCTCCAAGCTGTCTAACTGCACGTGCAAAAAACAAGCAATGGCTTTTAGTCACATTGCTAGAAGTAAAAAATCAGTCACATGCAAAATTGTAAATACTACCACATAAACCTCAGAATGAACAACAAACAAATGGTCTTTTATGATACTCAGAATATGTTGGAATTTTGTCTGGGTATTCTGTTTTAGAAAAAAGTTATTGTTAATTGAATGAATTACAGGTTACGGATACCGGCGGTAACAACCTGTTCTTTTAGTCTAGTTTTATTAGCTTCCATCTGTTGGCTGCTGGCTTCGATAGTCTCATTCTCTGCAGTAATTTCGTAAACTCGGTGTTGCCAACGATTGATTTCAGCGTCAGACCGAGCAATACTAGACGTCAGAGCTTCAGCATCAGCCTCCAGCTGAGCACATCTGGCTGTCTCCATGTCCAGTTTGTCCTGCCAGCTGACCAGTTCCAGTTCTTCCAGCTCCTCGTTAACTTTTCTCTCTGTTGCCTCCAGCTCCGACAGTTTGATGCCGAGCGACTCTTCACTGTGTTTGAGTGACCGTAAATTTTCTTCAGTAGCAGACACATCTGTATAACAAGCAACACATACAGTTGGCTAGCAATGTCTGAAGTGAGTAGGTATACCTCTTGTCTTACAAGTGCAAGCCTTTTACATTAAAAAGTTACTAAACTAGCATTAGTGGCATTGAAAAGCTGACGCGAAGGACACTCGACGTCGCTTCGTTCACAAATCAGTTGGTAAAGGTGAAGAGTAGCATATCCAGCATACGTGGGGTGCTCATGTGCTTTTCATAGGTCTCGAGCTCGTATGCAGTTAGACCACTGCAGTCTGTAACGCAGGCCTGTGTGATGCCAGACCTACGGCTATCTTCCCAGCTGCAGACTCACCCTCCACTGCCCAGTACCATTGTGCACAATGGAGTGAATAGTGAACTGTTTGCAAACAGAATCGTTATGCAGTCGCACCCCCCCTCCACTGGGAGTTGTTCCTGCGACCTCTTGATCGCAACCGTACGTTGCGCCACTACACCAACAATCAGTTAGTGGATCAAGATAATATGAGACAAATAGTGTGCAATCTCCCTGTTGCTTCAAGTTACCTTTGGTGCTCGGCTTTGATGCTGTTGGTTGGGCAAAGGGCGTTTGCCGTTCAAAATCCTAGGCCTATCTGCTGCCATAACTACGACTCTACGCAACACTTTTGTAGGTTCGTTGATATACGTATGTGCGTCTGTTAACATTAAAAAGGTAAAGGCTTCCCATACTCGTTATCGGGCGTTCGGCCCGGAGCTGATCACCCAGCGGTAGGCTGTCATTACTTTCCGCCAGGCCTGCGGTTACCTTCCCAGCCGCAGAGCATCACCGCCCCTTGGCCGGTACCAAGTTATACTGCTTGATAACAGAAGCACATAGGTGTGAACAACTTGCCCAAAGTTGTTACGCAGCTTTGTCCCAAGTAGGATTTGCATCGACGACCATCGCAAGTCCAACGCTCTACCCGTTGGGCCACCGGTAACGTCCGCTCTGACTGTTAACATTAGCATCAACTTCATACCTGAACTGAGATCTGATAATTCCGACTCTCTGAGAGAAATCTCGTCTCGCTGCCGCGACAGAAGCCGTAGCAGCTGCTCTCTGGACATCGACTGTAACTTGTGGCGCGTCAACGTCGAGTGCTCGACCCACGAGTCTGAGTCTTGTTTCGACGCCGGCCGTTCAGGTACGTGTGGCACAGGAGGATGGACACGTGGGATGAATTCGCCGCTGCTGCAGCTGCTTGCACTGCTCGGCGACAGCTGTGGTCGGGCGAGTCTTGCAGAAACTCCGCGCTGTTGCCCATTCCGTCCACGTCGTTGGTCAGTTGCGTGAACGCACCCAGCCGTGTTAGACGTAGCCATACGACGGTCGATCGAGACGTTCGGTAACGACTTTGACATCGACGTTACACCGGTAACGTCCGCTCTGTCTGACTGTAGCTCATCAGAAAATTTCTGAGAAAAAATAACAATATAAGTAATAACTAAAAGGCACTCCGTCGAGCGCATACATCTGACACGCCACACTGAAATCGGCACAGTGTCGTAACGACACTGTGTCGTTACCGGCGAGCAGCAGATGGGTGCGTGTAAGTGAAGTAGGTTAATATTGACAGTTGTACAGTACATCCGCAGACGTGCACAGCGGCCCCGTTCAACGGGCCGCTTTGGGGCCCGTTCTACGCACAGCTCAGCAGTTAAATTTTGGTGGCATTTACAACCAGCTAGTATCAAGAATGTTATGTTCCAGATCACTTCCAAAATTTGATAAACTGTTTGGTCCATAACCTACTTATTTCCCAAATTTGATGCAAATCCAACCATAACTTTCTTATTTATTCTGCTAATGGACAAACAAACACAGGTCGAAAATATTACCCCCGCCAACTTGTGGCCGAGGTATAAACGCTGTCGATCGGCACGCAGTCACTGCAGGCATTGAAAGAGCAAGAGCAGAACTCGTACCTCGAAAAAAAATTGTCATAGAACAAAAGTTTGGACCATAACATATATCGGGCAGGCAAACTGCATAAAACCAACAGAAAGCCCTCATTGGAGGTCGCACAGACCACTTTAGCACGAAACTTGACAAGCATATAAAATACCTGCCGCCGTTACTTATTCAAAATTTCAAATTCAGGTATACTTTTTATTCGAGTCGGGCGCGTAGTCCTGTGCCTAACTTCGGCATGTACAGAAGTTAGCCCCATAGGGTGCCGAACTTTCCTGGCAGTGGGGGTAACTTCGGAACTTGTACGAAAAAAAATTTCAACAATCATAAAAAATATTCTACGCTTTTATCAGCGACTCGCTGATAAAAAGCGTGGAATATTTTTATGATTGTTGAAAATGCGACTGAACACGTTATTTGTGTTAGCAAGGCTCACAGCCAGGGAAAAAGTTAAACGCGTTCAAATCGACCCAGAAATACATATTCTACACGCAAGTGCAGGTGATATGCAACGATTTTTTTACCAACTTGATTAGAAGTAGTTTCTAGCTGCTTACTGCAATATAAACCCGTCTGTGTAACAAATTTTGATAAATTATGCCGTAAAATGCTAAAAATTACAGGTCTTATTGGTGCAGCTATTCTTCGGCTGTTATCGTCATGTGTGACGTCATACCAGGATATTCTTGTGCTCTATTGATATTCGATAAGAAGTTATTTATTTTACCCGTTTATGTTTTAAGTCTAAGAACCTGTTTCTACGTAGCTATGCCTATGTGTTGTTGTGCGATCGGTTGTCGAAACGTTTATTTCTCCGGTTGCGGCAGAACTTTTCATCAGTTGCCGACTGATCCTTTATGTCGTCAAGAGTGGGTCGCACGACTGATGAGGGCTGATTGGTGTCCCACAAAGTACAGTGTAGTTTGTTCCGACCACTTTACGGCTGACAGCTTTGTGGGACGGGCTCTTCCGGGATTTTTTGTTCGTCGTCGACTGAAGCCAGGTGCTGTACCCACAGTATTTCCAGTGGAGCAGATGGTGGACAACAGTCGCCTTCACAACCGAAAAATATTTTCTGATCTGAGCTGGCTGGACGAGGTATGTTTCACGACGGGTTCGGACTAAATATGGGCGTTGCTCAGGTTCTGCCCCTGGTCTGGTGCAGGTGTCGTGGTTATTGTCAGTCCAGAAGTTGCTTGTTAATCAAAATGCAATTTACTGACGGTTATGAATATGAACAGGGCGTCATTTTCGCGGAGGGGTTAGAGGAGCAATGGCCCCATGGAATCTAATTAACTGCAAGAAATGACAACTGTCTTACTTACAGAATTATAATAACAAATAATCAAAAATTTCGTAGGGAGGACAGTCCACAGACACCACCACGTTGGGGAGGGAGATAGGCCTACCCTGGGTGTAGTGGTGGGGGAGTGCAGGTAGCAATGCCCCCATACTTCTGAGGGAGAGCAGCACTGCACTAAATGTTCCTGGTATCGGGTGAACGTAACATTGGGTGTGTGTTCAGTTACATAATGTCAGAAACTCTTGTAGGTCGCTCTATATATTCTTGTGCCCGTAGTTTGAGTTAAATGATAATAGAAAGTCATATGTTAGTAACCAGTGGTATAATTTTCAATGACCTTGGTTGATTCCTGTGTTACATCAGTTCTGAGTGATGTGGTAGTAGCGTTGCACAGTTTGTCAATGACAGCTGAGTTCTTGATCTCAATACACTGTGTCTCAAAAAAAAACTTCCCACCTCTGACTTGCTGTAATCTTCACATACACGATCCGAATACGATAATTTTTGGCAGTAGTGTTACTAAGAAAGTAAGAAATCAGATAATGCTTTGTCTTCCCACGTCACCTGCTAGTGCTTCAGCATTAGCTTGCGAAAGAGGAAACCTAGAAGACGGTGCACTGGTGCATTGTTCATGCAACACAGTCCAACTGCTGGAGCGCTCTTGGTGTCCTTTCTCCTGTCTCATGTCCAATTACTGCTAGCCTAATAATGCTGTTGAAGAATGACATTTTTGGATTTCCCAAAGTAAAGTGGCTGCAGCTTACAGGTGACCGTGATGTGGGCTACTCTGTAAGCTTAGACGTCAAATTTCCTTAGGATTTGATGTTCCGAAAACCATTAAAATAAAAAGGTGGATGTTTTTTGAGACAGTGTATATGATGCAAATAATTTTCAATACAACTGTTATGCATAGAGTAGTTTGTGTTTGCACTGTAGAAAATAGTGAAAGTAGGTAGGCCTATTGTAATGAGGATGTTACTTTGTAGTTATTATATGGCTTGTAATATTGTTTTTAATTGCTTGCATGGCTGAGTTGTAGTAAACACACTGAGTCCCAATAAAAACTGGTCTATTTTTGCAAAGTAATGACACAAATGATAGATTGAGTTAGCAGCCTACATAATACTGTGTTGCAAATTTACTCAGCCATATTTCTTCCAAATATTATTAATATTGGTCTAAATTTAACAAAGTTATTGCAAAAATACAGGGGTCCAGTTTTTATTGGGAAACTGTATTTAGGATCCCACCATGTTTCACACACATTACATTTTAATTAGTTTTAGTTAATTTGGTTGACTGTGAATATGGTTTACAGGAAG
>Ga0209363_1001799_pt1 | contig 10690 bp, 8 predicted proteins | sample WorMetexBAHAMAS3_FD_187385 | JGI IMG/M metagenome (GOLD analysis project Ga0209363, IMG submission 187385) | Marine gutless worms symbiont microbial communities from Max Planck institute for Marine Microbiology, Germany - Inanidrilus exumae... | ecosystem: Host-associated > Annelida > Digestive... | reverse complement strand
GTTTAATAAAAAAAGCGCAACAGTATAATAAACAAGAGTTCAGCAAGTGCTGAGATAAGCGACTGGGTCGATTACAGTGAATTAGAGGACATAATAACGCCTATTCACGCCCAGGCCAGTCGTTACTACGGTCAACAGTTTTCAATCAATCAATCAATCAAAACGAATTTATATAGCGCCCTACGTCGCAGGCGAATCAGAGGCGCGTAAACAAGAGTTTTTGAGGTCGCGTGTCAGTATTTAGCAAAGTTAGAGACAAAAATATAGTGGCACCTATTTTTCGGACACGGTGTACTTCCGAGACTTTATCGTAAAGGCAACCGATTAGAAATGATGTTCATGCGCGATGTTACATGGCGATGTTACTTGCTGGAGGCGTTGATGCTTTTCAGCATCATCTTGTCTCCCAAGTTGCGAATTCCGACGAACCATTTCGTTCGTATGACCAAACGAAGTCCGTCGCCTCACTCACACTACTATGACCCCACAGTCGACGGAACGTTGCCATGCAATAAAATTTTGGTACATTGTTTGCAGCTAGTCGCGCGATAAACGCAGACATCAAGCCGTGTCGAGATGCCTCCGCCGCCTGCGCTGCCGCTGCTGCTGCAACTTGCAAGCATAGAGTTGCGAGGATGTCAAAAGCTCGATTCGCAGGCGGTCCGCGATTCCGCATTAATGTGCACGAATAGTGCAACATAATGATTTGTTCATTGTTCCTCGTACATTTGTACCGCTGGGGACCTCTAGCCAGAAGACCAGACACAACACTGTCAGTAGTTAACACTGACTTGCAAAAGGTTAACGGATCCGCGTATGCAACGTTTCATGTGTAAGATCCGCTTGCTATGTTTATTCAAACAAAATGGAAGCATTGAACAACCTATCAAAATCTGCAGTACGAACAAGCGCTGCAGTAGGAAGACCAGCTGTGTGGTATAGTTAGCCTATATTTTAGTATTTTATTAGCGACATCTTAAACGGCAGCATAGGACTACTAAATGCCCTTTTACGTGGTAAGACGGTTGATCCAACCGTTGATCCAACTGTAGATTCAAGTTGGACCGACAGTTGATCTTACGGCTATAGGCTATACTGTTTGACAGTTGGTCTAACTGTTGAATCAACCGACAGATCTAACGGCTGGCCCACTGTCAAATCATCTAAACGGTCCTTAGAAATCTAACTTAGAATTATTTAAGCCATAGTCACAATGATACGACTACTAGATGTAGATCGTCATTTCGCAATCGTACGGCATCGTGTGGTACGTGTGAGTACGACTTAAACGGTGTATCACTGTTCAAGAATCAGCATGCTACTGTGCACAATAGTGCATTGCAAATACAGCGCTGAGATAACAGAGAAGATTAAGACTAGAGCTTTGTGCCAGTGGCAGCGCTACACCAGGTCGCGCCAGGTCAAATGACCTTGCTGAAAAGCTTACGCCTTGGCTGTAGCCCTGGCTGACATTGTCTAATTTTATTTTCTAAAAGCATACATTGAATGACCGCTGACCTGCCTTCCACTAATAATGACCTGTAAATGAGCTGTCTGTCGTGACGGCCTGGCGCCGCCACTCTCCACTGCTTTGTGCACCTGAAACAAACCGCAGATCCACGCTTGCAACTTTTCGTCACTACAATACGACGACCTTCAGTTCACACTGCAGCGGATCTGTTCCACGACGGTACGAATCCACAGTCCAGACTCATTCAGCGGCCACACTGTCCATCCCATGACACGTGACCTCCTTGGCGTCATCAGGTGCACTGCACGAACGACGGCGATAAAATTTTACGGCGTCCTGATTGTCGACGGGGGAATGAGCCGGTAAAACGTGGCGCCAGCCGTTCAGTCAAGATTCAGCGACTGTTATTACCAACAGCGCTTACTTTGAATCATTTCGTAGACCTATTATACCTATACAGTTCCCACCCTTCTACGACTAGCGACAAGATAAGGACACTAAAAGGATCGCGCGACAGTGCTCAAGTGCTGCACAACTGTACGAGACAAGAGGATCCGCTACCGCAGAAGGAATGCACAACACTCTGTGTCAATTAAAATCTTTTTAGCTACTCCACAATTGTACAAAAAGTCGCAGTTGAAAAGGCGTGCAATAGGTGAATGGAGGTCACTCAAGGTCTGGTCGTCAGCAGTGGCGCGACATTCGATAGGCAAGGAAACAGTAATAGCAAAAAACAACAGAGTACTAATACGAAGTCGTCTCTGGCCTACGGAATAACGAATAATAATGATATATATTGTGCAGCCTCACCGGCAGACGATGCAACAAGCAGGGCCCAGGGCTCAGCTGACTATAGTCCATAAAAAGCCCATCCGGTTGTCCCTGATATAGCACAATCTAGACTTAAATGCGTTGATGCTGGGTGCACCCGCAATGCACATGATGACCTTCAATGACCTTGAAATGTTTGAAAGTTGAAACTCTACTATGTTGCATACCTCAGAAAATGTAACACACATTAGATAAAAATGTCTTAACGTGGAATCGGAAAACCTACGTGGCTATAAAATTAAATGCCATATCGATGCTGGAGGTCTTCTGTAGGTCTCATGCAGGCTGTACGAAAGCGAAAGGTAATCTCGCAAACTGCAAGATAGTGAATACTACAGACCGTTAATTAGGAAGTGTCATACGGCCTATCAATTAGCGCAATTGCCGATGACCTTCAGTGACCTTCGTTCACTCATTTTAAGCCTTTCAAGTGCAATTTTTGTAGGGCTGTGCAGCAGTGGAGAGGATTTCAACTGAAATAGCGCCTCCCGCGATCGCTCTGTGGTAGCTGAGCTTCATGTGCCTTTCGTCTCAGTTGTTACCTTTAAACTACACTTACGGAAACTCGTGAAGACAAGTTATTACAGTTTATAGTTTCACTTTTGTAACTATGTCCCCTGTTCGGCTCAGTACAATTACAGTTAATTTAAATAACCGGCTGGATCACTGCCTCTGAAGAGCAACGTACAGCTTCAACCAATCCAAAGACTGGTCCACGATGTCCTCAGTGCAACAGAGTCTGTGCTTCCAAATTCGGACTACGGAGTCACATGCGGTCCCACGTCAAGTCCGGCAACACTTAATTACAGTGCAACGTCATCGTCGAACTCGGCGGACTTCAGCAAGCAAGCAAGCATGTGTGTAATACATTTATTTGTGTAGCCAGAAAGTTCGTCTTGAATTGATAATCAGTCGTCATGATTTTCTCAAAACTCGGATCGTTCGAGGACTGTGGGCTCGAAGAAGCACGTACAGTCGTAGGTCGTAACCGCGCGTGGCGTCGTAACGTAACGAAATTTGCATGAATGGACGGCGCTGCAACTGCGCACGCCGCGACCACGCACGACCGATGTATATGGCGACCGTAGTTCGCGGCAAGCACGCGACCGCGGCCGGCAAGGGATGGGAGTCGGTCCAGCAACGAATTGCCCCACGGGGTCCACTATCGAATTATTGCGTTAACCGTCCATCTGACCGAGCACTGAAGGGAAGCTAAAAGCGCCGGACAATTTCACCCCTTTTGGTGCACGCCGTCATCAATATTTGAGGCGGTAAAACGTACCACAGACATGCACGGTGGGCCTGGCAGTGTTTAGACAACAGCCAGACGACAACATAACGAACTGCGATCAACATATCGTCGTCGTTAATGTTTTTTCTCTCATCCGGCAAGCAAATGTCGCGTCATCAACATTGCTGCTATCACTATGCTTTCCAGCAGGCGGTAGAACAAGGTGCTCAGCTGTTGCACAGAGATCGCGCGACGCGCTATGCCAGTTGAAATCCTGTCATCTGCTTCACAGCTATACGAAAAATCTCATTTGAAAAAGGTTGCAATAAGTAAGTGACCTTGAAGGTCACTCAAAGTCGTCGGAATTGTCGATATTCGATAAGCCGTGTATCTCTTCCTGTCAGCGGTTTGTATAGTAACAGTCTCTGTTTCCGAGATACTAAAACATGTAAAGTGTATGTACGTGACCGTCTGTGACCTTCAGAACTCCTTCGGTTTCGTTAACACGGTTGAAATAGCAAGCCATGTGCGCTTTCAAATTCATGTGCAAACATGTCGTAGATAACACATGATATAATTTCTGAGGTACGGGAGTTACAAACGTTTGGGGTGCTGACTCCTGTTGGTCCAAGGAATCATGTACTAGAAGGCAGTCAAGATCGGAGGAATCCACTGGCAGCCGCGAAGGGTGGGTGACAAGTCGGCGATGCGGCCTTTTGCCGAGTTACTTTTACAATACGTTGACGACTTCGCCAAGTAGGCTATTCAACGAAGCCGAAGCAAAAACAGCGTTAAATGACACAAAGGTTTAATAAAGCTGGACCCGTCGTTCAAACGGACTGTACACACGTAGGTCGAGTTTTGAGGAGAAAGAATTGTTCAATCGATCGGTCGGCAAGAAAGTCTGGAAATCGAATCACTCTTAAAATCTATTGACTTTGGACAAACGCGACAAAATGAATCATTTATCGACCGGTGTCGATCTAACGTAATCCTGCCCTCGACGTCGCCGGCGAATTGAATAGACGTTACAGACCCCTCCGTCGTCGTGCGGGGCATTACGATCGACTCTGCCGTCCCGATATATTGGCCTAATCGAATGATGAGCTAACCGTAAAGACGAAGCGACTCACTGCAGCCCCGTTATAGGTCTATGTTGTGCATAGACGTCTCGCTTAAATGCAATACATTGTCAGAAGATCGACTGACGTTCATGTTTCCCAGCTCTTCGCACACAGATCTGTTTCGTCGTTCGCATTTACTAGCTCCTTTTTAGCCATCGCGGCATGCATGCCCCGAGGGCTATATGTTCTGCTTGCGTTATTTTTTTAAACGAACCTTTGAGCAAAATGATCTTAGGATCTACTGGACCGATTGTCACCAAATTGTCACCATATGGTAAGTATTTGATCGTAGATTACCGATCTGACCCATTTTTCCGACGGCGCAACGGACGTTGTTACGGCAACCAATTTTATGATCAAAATTAGCAAAATCGGACTATTCACCAGGTTCACCTTTATTCGTAGTCCTGGCATTTCGAAACGGATTGCAATGTCAATGTCAATGTCAATCAAAAAATTTTAGTGTGGCGAAAATAGCGAAAGCTACTACGAAGTCCACAGAGGCGTAGTAGTCATAGTACGATATCGGGAAAGGACTGACGAAAAAAAAGTGTTTTTGGACATTGGCGAAAAACAGGCAGAGAATATATTGATATTCTGATTTTTAAAAGTTCATCTGTGATGATCTGGCTATATTGTACGTAAATTTGCTAAACTTTGGTTTGGTAACTCCGGAGTTTATTATAATTGCCAAATATGTACACCCCGTCGTTTCTTTCTTTAAAGTAAACATTTCAGACAAATTATCTCAGGATTCACTGAACCGATTTTCATCACATTTTCACCACATGATCGTAGATTACCAATTTGACCCTCATTTTCTGATCGCTCAAGGGACATCGTCATGGCAACAATTTTAGGGTTAATAATGGGCGAAATCGGCTGACTCACCTTCATTCGTCGCCTTGGCATTCCTAAACTGAGTGGAATAAAGCAATTCCGATTTCAAAAGGTTCAATGCGGATAATCTGGCTACATTGTGTAGAAATTTGGTGAACTTCGATGTATTAACTCCGAAATTTAAGATGGGCAACTCTTCTCTGGCCCATAGACCTACCTATACCACAATTTTTTAAAAAAATCCATGCATAACTTTTAAATCACCCTGTTCACATAGAAACGGACAAAATGGCGGTGTAAACAGCATTCTCGCCAAAAGTGGCGGGTTATTAAATGAAGACCGAAGAGTCACATCTGCGATTTCATTGCGCGATTCGAAAATCGTCGTATGCAACTCTGCATGTTGCAACTGCAACAAATCGCACAATAAACATAGCTTCTACGTCATTTCCCCCTTTAACGACCCTCCAAAAACTGAGTGCAGTGGCCGCCAAAAGGGGGGGGGCAAAAGTGGTCAGTGTCCAGGGGCCGGGAGCGTCAGGGACCAGTCTTTCGAGAAAAGTCGATTTGATAGCGTAATTGAACTATTTGCTAGTCGCAAAGCACGCAAAGTTCCTCTTTTCTAAAGTCTGTTGTGCACACTTACAGTATTACGACCAGAAACGCTCTGCATAGTTAGTACACAGCTTAATACATGCTCTGGCAATTCGTTTTCAGTGTGCTATTATGTACCTTTTACAATGGTTGTAGTTTTCACTTTAAATGTCAGTAACGGGGGTGTCAGAGACAAGAATGTAAGCATGGACTGTCGAGGGGCCAGGAACAGCTTACTGTCACGTGGTCGCGTTATATCTCGGCGGCCCTGACTGAGTGCGCAATTGTGAATTTGTTCCCATTATTTTTGAGCTCTGAGACTGAGCTTACGCTTTTGATTAACAACAGAGCTTACTAAAACTAAACTAAACCCACTTGCAAGAATATCGTCAGAAGAGTCGCTATCGAAGCCATGTTCGTCGCGCGATTCGTTGCAATTGCAACATGCGCAGTTGTATACGTCGCGTGATAGTTGCACGACAAAATTGCGCGATAAAGTCGCAGGTGTGACGTCGGGCTGAGCCTATGACGGCAATGTGTTGAGGCAACGTTTATCAATCATCACGCGAACGGATTGCGTTTGAGACGTACATTACAAGCGCTGTAGACAGCTGCGACTGCCAAGTCTCCTGTTACTAATTACCGTTGTCGATCAGGCCATGCCGAGTCTACACGCCAGCCTAAATCTGTGACGACCAACCACGGAATACCGCTTCGCTCCACTGCTTGCAGCTTAGTGATGCGCCGTCCACCGGTATCGAAATAAACCCATGATTATCGACAAATCTATTATGACATTTCTCACCGGTCGCAGACAAATCACTCGACGCTCTGCATCGCGGCCAATTTGTGTAAACAAAGATGGACGCTCAGTGTGATCAACTTGCGATGGTGATCTAAGTTGACGACACAGCGACGGTCGACGTGCCATGGCGTAAAAGCAGAAAAATCGACTAAGTTCAGAGTTTGGGACAATGTTCCAGACGGAAGTACCCTATCTTTAGAGATGTGCTGTAATCCATTATAAGACACAGTGTATGATAAACGAAAACCGCCGAAATTGCTGAAAACTGCAATTTTTATCACCAAACAAGTTTGGGGCTACTGTACCAACCGCCCTTCCCAGATCACGATCAAATTCGGCATGAAACTAGATCCATGGTGTATTGCAACAGGCCAAATCGCAATCTGATCGGTATATATTGTCGCCCATGAGGGACAAAATACCCCCAAAAGCGTCGAAAAACCGCGATTTTACTAAATTTTCAAGTTTCGATGTTCATGTATTCACACCTTTCTTCAATCAGTGCCAAATTTCGCATAAAAGAATGGATACATAGACATGGTGTACTAAACCATGCCACATTTCATCGTGATCGCTGAATACTGTGGTCCATATGGGCCAAAACAACAATCTCTAAGCAACATTCAACTTTGTCAAAAGGACGAAATTTTACGATAAACTCGTTCGACATCGTTGCCGTTTTTTTGGCAACAAAGTCGAACGTTGCTTCAACATTGTTGCTGGTGTGGACGGGGCTTAAGTGTTTCTGTTGCATCATTTACAGTTCAACAAGAGGCGCACTGCATCTTTTGTTTATCTGCCTATTGGCAGACCCAAACTCAGTATAGTAAAAAACGTTAAAATGTCGGTTAAGTATCCTTTTAGTCGCATTTCAAGTGACAAGCAGTGACTGTTTAAAGCTTAAAATCATCACGAAATACCGAATAATCACGGTATATCGAGTAACGAGCGCGGTATCGTCGTCAGACATTTCTCGATCCCGTGCATCTCCACTCCACCGACGTCTACGTCTGCGGCTAACACGCCAGCTTAGAGTCTGTTCCAGTCCCATCTGGCAGTAACGGAACGAACGCTCGCCTATCTGCGCGTCCTAAGTGGCTAAACGCTTGGTCGCCAGTCCGTCACCGCCGCCGGCGCAGACAATTGCGCTGCAGCGGCTGCAGCGCGGAGAAGATGACGACAGCGATGGACGATGACCGATGTTGGCCGAAATTGATGAATTGCTTGGCGCTCCGTAAGTCGATAGACGCAAATGTTTCAGAAATTTGGGGAGAGCGGACGAACGTGTGAAAGCAACGGATAATTAACTAGCAAATAACTCACCAGGTGACTCATCAGGTGCGATCGCATCTGCTCCGGACTAACAAGTAAGGCCGTTGGGCCCGAAGAACCGTCCTCTCATTACGCTGGCCGCGTCCGTCCGTCTCCCTGTTTGTCTGTCCCGTTTTTTGACTTTAATAGAGCGCGCGGCGCATACTCAACATGACTTACCAGGGAGCAGAATGCGACGCGGCCAGCGTACATTTCGGCCCGACACTAAGGAGGACCGACATAATTATTTGTTTCTCATGCGATCTAATGCGTTCTAGAATTAATTTACATCATGGAGTTACTGACACGTTGAAGTAAATGAGGTGGGAAAAGTGGAATAAACGCCAAAAATCCGCAAAATAATATGCACATGTAGGCCTATTGAATTTTGCAGTCAAAGGTTGGATTACAGAACACAAGCATACACAGTTTTACGCATACGATACACACATGGTGTTTAAAAAACAATACACTAAATTTTTGATCATAAATTCTGCAAATGCAGGCCGATTTTCAAAATTCTTTTGCCGATAGATTCCAAACAAATAGCTCAGCTGTCACTGACAAACCCGCGCGTCGCGCTGCATCACGACTAACGGCAAAATTTTAAACAGTCACGTGACCATAACCACACCCTTTTATTGGTGATGTCATCCTGTTGCATAGTTGATATTGCCTACTCGTGTACAAAATTTGACAACTTTAGGTTCAGCCGTTCCAGTGATATGATTGGAGCCCAAAAATTTTGTAATGGGCAGTGAAGGGCAAATCCGAATCGCGATTGGGATTTAAATCGCGATTTGAACACTTTTTGGGAGTGATTCGACAGTTTAAAGATTCCATTCGGCAGCCGACGATTGGGATTCGATTTGATTCGGTATTTTTTGCGATTCGATTTGCGCTGTGAGATTCGACTATTGAATCATTGCTGGTTGTTACTCACCAGTCCTTTTCAGAAGCGAAGAAGAGTCTCAGATTCGTCCCGAAACTGTATGATCAAAAGTATTTCCTGTGCGTAAGCAGCGAAAAAAACTACCAAAAACGTTTTGAAAGTCGCCAAAATCCAAAATCATTTTGTGAAAATTGTCTCGGCCCAAGTGGGCACGACACAAGCAGGTCATGAGCGCCTTCCCTAGTTACCGTATCACAGAAATAGAGTCTCTGGCTCTCGTTGCCAGGCCGCTGACACTTTGCCGCAATGCGGCAGAATTAGCAATTGCTCTAAAGAACAGCGTCCTGCCAGTGAGAGTCAGTCGGTGAACGCTTGTGGTCACGATCGGACGATCAGACCGTTGGTGTCAAATGCTAACTAAATTATACGTCAATTGCATCAACTAGTCAGCAGTCGTTGTTCATGACACCCGACCCTTCGTGACAAAATGGAAGTGTTAGAGTAGGGGCCTACGTGACGTCATGTTTTTGACGGATAAGAGATAACGAAAACGTGGAAAACGTTTGTACTGACATCCAACTCTCCTTGTTTCTTCATTAGCCTACCCATGCAGACGGTAGTTGCGGGGATAGTGTTTTAAGAGGCATTTGCCTGTCAGTGAGTCAGTCTGTGCGTCTGTTTTCCGCACGATATCTCAAAAACCGCACAAAACACTGCGGCGTGAGTTTTTGCACTCTTGTCAGCTTCTTCTAGTTGACCCCCTACTTTACGCCTAAGATCCCTATTATGACTGAGCATCTCCGGTCATCGACCGTCCTGCTTGCACGCGCTGTCTGCGCTCACACTGTAAAGATCGATATAAGCGAATTTGCGTCACATGTCTGTCGCTGCAACTGTAGGAGTTATAGGCCGCATGCTGTAGCGTCGGCACCTAACAGCAATTCACAGACCCAGCCAGCAATCTACATTTCATTCGGTGATCCGTGCGTTCACAAATATCATTGCATTCACCCAACTCCAGTCGTCACTCTATCACTCATTAGCCGGCTTTTTAAACAACCTTGACGACATGCAGACGGCCAATTCCATTATTTTTCCTTACAGCTAATTGCCTCTTTTTACCCGCACGATGCTATGCTAGCGCAGTATTTGCTGTCATCGCGTGTCTGTCTGTCCGTCTGACCGTCTGTCTGTTTGTCTGTCACAAGCCAGTATAGTAACAAAACGGCTAAATATAGGATCTCAAAAATAACGCCGCACGAGAACCCAGAGAGTCTAGTTTTATGACGCAAAAGATCTCTAAAAAATTCCGATGGCATCACCCCTAACGGAGGCGCCAAATGCAGGTGGGGTAGGTAAAACTTGTGTTTTTTGACCGGTCGAAAAGTCTCATGCTCAGACGCCTTACGTCCGAAAATTAGTGTCCATGCCGGTCCACGGTGGACAGTGGTCCTCGTCCATGACGCGCTGGCGGAGGAATAAGCGGTGTCATCAAAAACTTTGTTGGTAGGCGAAGTTTGATAATCACATTGGTCAAGTTGACATCAACAAGGTTGGTTGTATGAAAGTCTGTTGATGAGAAGCACGGCAT
>Ga0209363_1001798_pt1 | contig 10690 bp, 6 predicted proteins | sample WorMetexBAHAMAS3_FD_187385 | JGI IMG/M metagenome (GOLD analysis project Ga0209363, IMG submission 187385) | Marine gutless worms symbiont microbial communities from Max Planck institute for Marine Microbiology, Germany - Inanidrilus exumae... | ecosystem: Host-associated > Annelida > Digestive... | reverse complement strand
GTGGGACGATTCTGGTAGAAAGGGATCGGATGGACAATAGAGGAAAATAGGTAAAGTGAATGAGAAAAGGAAAAAGGGAAAAAGTAATAAAGAGCAAAAGATGAGGAAGTAAATGGACAAGGGAGCAGCAAAGGCGGAAAGGGGTACCCCGGCCCCACGCGGGGTACATTCTGCATTCACAACTGTAGGTGTAATTCAGTGTGCATTCTTTCTTTTGTAGACGACAATATTGCAAATGAATTCCACTCATGCTGTATGTTCCACAAGTTTTTTTAGAAAATGTGCATTAGTGATCGTTTATGTTATAAGTAATGTTTCATGGTGTTGGTATTGTTCACAGTAATAAAACAAGCAAACGGTGAACACGAATCATCTTATTATGATCAGGTCTGGTGATGCCAGCATCAAAATTGCACATAGTCCGTTCATGCTTCATCATTTCAATTCAGCTTCATGCGACTAACACAGTGGCAAAAAACCATGTGCCATGGATGGACTAGTTAATCATAACTAATGTAATTGCTACACAGCAGACATCACTATTATTAGGGAGTGCACAGATATGTACCCAAGATCAATACTAGTACATCAGCAGCAGATTGTACACGTAACTCAGCTGTTGCCGACAAACCCACGCGACCCGCTGCAATTTTAAAACAGTCACGTGACCATGACTACACCCATTTTGTGGCTGATATGTCATCCTGTTGCTAGAATTAATATAACCTACCTGTGTACAAAATCTGACGACTTTAGGTTCAGCCATTCCATTGATATAATTGGAGCCCCAAAAGTTTTTAATGTGTCACATGACCTGACTGCGCCGTTATCAGGGACGGTTTGTCGTCCGTAGGCTGTGACTTGCACATTCAACCTGTACATCAAATTTGAAGTCTTTTGCGATCACCAGTTACGAAGTTGCATAAGGCAATGCAAAAGGCAGAAAATGGGGTGTTTAAGGTGGCTGGGGGTCACCCAAGGTCATCGGCAACATAACCATTCGATAGAGCAAATACGACTTCCTATTCAAATTTAACAGAAACTAAGAGGCTATCTTATACCACGGTGTTCCAGATATCGCTTAGTTTCCAAAAGTTAAAGAGGATGCGTGACAGTGACCACGCCCCTTTCAGGGACAGTTTGTTGTCCGTCGGCTGAGACTTGTTATGTTCAACTCTCATACCAAATTTGAAGTGTCTACGATTACTTTACAACCCTTTAATTTGGCTGCCCTTAAAGTTGGCGATTTTGCATGCACGATTATTTTGGTGCCTTTTATTTTGCCGAATTCAAGCCGCGCAATTCCAACACGAGTAATGCCAATTAACATTGGTACAGTATCAATATTCATGCCCTTTAATTTCGTGGCTTTCTTAAGCTCACGAAATTCGTGAAATAAAGGGCATGCGAACATAATGCAATGAAGACATGAAAGGCAACACCGAATGTAAAAATTCTCGTTTTGAGTCACCCTTTGCGGATTTGGCGGTAATGTACACAGTGTTCATCTCTGGCTTGATGGAAAGCGCATTGTCAACTTCCTATTTGTGATAATTGAACTTCTTGCTAGCTCTCACGGCTGCGGAACTATTAAGCGAAATCTGCGTTTTCTGCAGAGGTGAGTGACTTTGACGCAAATTTTAGGTAGATGGGGACATCGCCCGCAATCCGTCTATGGACCATTAGATAGAGGAATGATATATCCACAACTCTGTCACTAGAAGTTTTCACACAAAGAAACTGTGAAGTTGAATTTTACTGGCAAAAACAGCAAATCGCGTTTTGTGTCACCCTTTGGGGGGCTTAGGGGTAACATACACGGTTCATGTATGGCTCGTTGAAAAGCGCGTGGTCGACATCCTATATTAGTGCTAATTGAACTTTTTTCGCCAACTGTCATGGTTGAGGCACTATGAGTGGATATTGGTCAAAATCGTGGTGTTCAAAAGGGGGTTCGTCACTTTGAGCACAAATTTCAGCGGGAATGGGGCGTCGTCCAACGACTATTGGCGTCAGAAAACTACCCCTGGATTATCATGTGGCATTGTTTGCGTGATCCTACGTTTGGCCGTTTTGATACAATACTGGCGTGTGATGGACAGACATACACGGCAATGGCTAATAACCATGCTAGCACAGCGTTGCGCGAGTAAAAATGGCATGAGAAAAACGGTGAATGGTAAGTCTTTTACGACACATAGGTTTCTGTTTGGAACAAATCATGCTGTTCCATCACATACACGTTCCATCAAACAATGCATAAATCACAAATTGTACAGCAATGTTTGTTGTAAATAAACAGTGATTGTGTGCAAAATGAGTCGCTGCAAGATCAGCTGTTACTCTGCGGCACCTTGAGCAGCTGCATTTTGACTGAGACTTTGAGACATCATGACAAACAACAGCGCTGGAACGATGTATATCCACTGCACACAACAATATGGCACACAGAATACAGAATCCATCCCTGGGTGTTATTTATTCCCAGGAATTTGGGAATGGACAATTTATCACCGTCTTCATTAATGCAAATATGGAACATTAAGTGCCATCATAAGCTCCAGAGACCAGAGGCTGCTTGTACAGCTACGGTGTGTCTTGATACCTCACGGACAAAGCAACTTGTGGACTAGTCAGTACAGCAAACTGCACAGTCAGTGAAATGTTTTGTCCAAGAGTTGACCAGTCAGCATACTGAACTGACTGCAGTCTGATTAGGCTCAAGTTTGTTTGTCCAGGAGATGTCCAGTAACCCTAAGCAACACAATAGTTCATCCACTGCCGCCCACACTGTTGCACTTTGCCCAGTATAAGGTAATAGTGGTTTCACAACAGTGCATCACATGTGATGGCTCAGTACAGCACTGGCGACAGTAGCATAATATTTTCTGCACTGCTAGAGACTGGCTATTACTATTGCCAGCAGGAATTTCGTCAGTTTTTTTGCTGGAATTACCGGAATGGAAAATGTCCGGTAAACGGGATGCCCGGGAATAGTTTCTGTAATCAAGCACTGTACATCCACTAGACAATGTACTGCACAACATGAAACAGCACAGTGGTCACATGGCAACATGCTGCTAATCAAGGCATCAGCAATGGTCAGTGCCGCATTAAAGGGGGTTCTCCAGCACCCGGGCCTGCAGTTTTGGGGGCCCGCAATTGGTGGGAGTGGTTAGCTGGTTATAGGTCTGTAAGGGGCCCGCATTTGGCACAGTACCCGGGCCCACACTAGCCTTAATGCGGCCCTGGCAATGGTCACAGTTTATAGAGGACACCATCGAACCCTTTTATCTGCCCTGGATTAACTCCCTGTTCATCGTGTGCATAGGAATTATTACAAATAATTCTTTGGTAGGCAGACACACCCGGGCCGAGGCACAAACGCCAGCCACTGAGTGCGTCACAACGTCGCGCTCTACTGCACATGGTACAACAGAAGCGATATCGTCGATACTTTTTCACCACCAGTCGATATTACCCATACGTTTGTGCCAAGAATGTCAAAATAGGCATCTGCTTTTCAGTACAATCAAAACACGTCGGCTTTTAAGTGCAATAAATTGTTCCATATAGTCAACTGTTGACGAATTCTGACGCAGTAAACGTAACTCACATATTTAGCAAAGAAGCTTCTGTTATCAGGTTGTTGGCCCTTTGCTTTCTCCATCTTCTCTTGCTCCAACTTCTGTATATATGCCTGAGTCTCTGGCCTGATTTCAGCAACAGACAGCCGTCATCATTACAGCTACAAGGAACATGCTGTGGTATGTGGCATGGTCTTGACACTGCAGGTTTGGCTGTTACACTTTCATGTAGCAATACTCGGAGAGTTCTTTATACGTGTGGCCCGGTAATCAAACAGTGCAATTTAGTACTGGCCACTGTGGCTGGGAAGCAAAAGCAGGTATGGCTCATTCAGGCTGTGGATTAAACGTGCGGATGTCATAAAAACGGATCCATTATTCATCTACAGATGCCGATAGGCAAGGTGTGAATATATCGGTTACTGTTTTTTTGTTTTTGTTTGTTTGTGTGTGTGTTATTATGGTTATGGATTTCTCCGCTGAGGATAATGCTAACGGCGTCATATTTTGCGCGGCAGTTCATCGGCGTCCAATGCAGGGAATCTCACATTTTGGGAACTTTGCTCGTCCAGAAGCCCAAAATTGGCCTCCGAATCGGCCAGCGCACACACTGAACTATAAACAGAACTGGAAGAAGCCTAGCCTGCAGCCCTAGACTGGCTGAAGTCAGAGCGACGTTCTATTTATAGTTCAGTGAGCGCTCGGGCCATGTGCGCAGCGTGTGGACGTAGGTCGGCACGTGTGGATATGTCCACACGTGCCGACATACGTCCACAGTCCACACGAAACGGAACATAAGTTCTTGTTAACGTGCCATACCTGAGCGCTTCATACATGAGCACCATATAAGCGCTACACAAATCAGTGTTAACTAACACAAGCAATGTCAGACTTGAAAGTATGGGTATAAAGTATTGTCAAAAATATCAATGACACTTGCTTTGTTACTGTAGACAAAAGGTATTGCCAATACTTGTGTTGATACTCTAAAACAGTAAGTGGAACAATGCAGGAAATTCAGCACTACTACGTTTATACTACATGAAGTGGTAAAGTAATATTGCCATCAACACCAATACAGTGACATTGACAGCAGCAGTACGTATAGTCAGTTGTGATGTGTACTACTCACATGGGTCCAGCGACAGTCTGCTGAACGTCGACGGTCGTATTAAAGTGAGTCAATTCGTGTGCTGCTATGTGGACATTGCCACTGCAGTATGGCAACAGAGTGGTCAGAGACACAGCAATCAAGTTACCAGACAGGTCAACGTGGACGGTCAGTCTGTCTGACAGATGAGATTCATACAATGCACACTGACCCACACACACACACTGTTACTATCACAACAAACATTTGCACATAAAATTTAACCAATTTAGAACCAGTAACATTTCACTCAACAATTTACTATTCTAGCCTTTATGCAGTTCCGACTACTTGATAATTTTAGTTTCAGTTTGCCAATAACTCTACTGAAAGCTTCAGTTTGCGGAAGATTCTACTTACAGTGTCAGTCTGCAAATAATTATTTGGCTCGAAGCTAGGCTTTGGCTGAATATTGGATTCACTTTAGGGCGCAATTTGGCGGTGTTCACGCATTTGGCTATAACTCCGCCGAAAGTGAACCGATCTGAAGCACTCTAAGAACATTGTGGGGGGCTGGCCCTGGCGCATTTTGGGCGCCATCCGCGCAGTAGTAACAGTTTAAGAGACAGGCAAAATTTATTTGTCCGGTAAATAACACATAATTACACCGATTTCCCGTCAGCCAAATTTCACGAAATTTGAACACAACAATGTCGATTTGTGAGGCGGAAAAAACTTCTATAAAAGAATTTTGAAAACTTTACTGTAAGGGGTCGTTTTCCAAAAAACGCAAAAGTGTCTCGCAAAATTTCAACATCGTGCGACTTCAGGCCGCCATAACCCCACAATGGTTACAGATCGTCGGAAATTAACTACCAAATCATCCCTCTACGGGATATCTAATTTCCATTTTTACCATTAGAATCAATTCAAAATCATTCCCTGGGCTGTACTCTCCATACAAGAAACCTACCTAAATTTTCGGCAACGTCCAATGTCTGATAATGGGTAAACCAAGTACGCCACTGTGCTGCCCGGCTGACCGACATGGAAGAAAAGCAGACCTGAATTGGACATTGAAAATAAGTAACGCGGCATATATAACGCTGACATCACTCAGTCGCAGGCACGTGACACTAGGCATCGTTGAATGCAGGAAGTAAACAGTTTGTTCACAGACAGCGGACCGCTTCGAGCCGAATACTGTATTGTGGATTTGTCGGCATTCCACACAATACAGCCATCTAGTTCTACTCTGTCTTTCACTTTCTGTCTTTGCTTGGCTTTATGTACACATGCATCTGATTATTCCACTGGTTGCATTCACTGTCCACACATAAGTTCAACTGGCCTATCAAAGGACCTTGGTTGATACCAAATACTGTGTAAACTTAACTGGATGCAATATGTGGAAGTCATTCAGTTGACATACGAGCTACGCGGCTAAAATATGTTAGCCATATGATTTGTATGAGATCAGTAATATCATTGTCTATATCCAATGCCTTCATGGTATGTCGACATTCCACCTTCTGTCTCCAGAGCTGGATCCAGGGAGGGGGCCACGCCTGGATCAAATAGACTCAGCAGAATGTCCTTGAAGCTGCTCCATGTAGCTAATGACTGTCCATGTACTCCGTTACTGTGACGTGTCAAAGACGGTTAATTATGTGGAAACAAGTCACCCATAAAACAAGAGGCACATAACATACTGCACTGTCATCAGAGGAGCACTGAGCCACAGTTATATATGTTCAAAATTTCACAAAGTTTGGGCGTACGGTTTTTGATCCATGTGAGCGAACACACAGACAAAAATACAGAGATGCTGATTGCAATATGTTGCACCCCACCAGGGGCCAAGTAATAATTTTTGTTTCAGTTTTCCTTGCAGTTAAATGAATTATTTTTACTTCCAGTTTTCCATTATCAATAATGAACACATCACCGATTGCAACTATGGTGCCACCAGAGGCGTGGGTAGGTTTTGCTGTCCAGTATAAAATGTCCGTTTATTAAATTGCTGACATACCGCGCAATTAACAATACTAGCATCCACCACGCAGGGCAGGATACAACAGCTGCCACGCAGGGCAGCACTATATACAGAAGGGTTATAGGGGGTCTGGGGCACAGAAGTCCCACAGTGGGGTCTAGGCGCAAAGCCCCAGTAGTTAGTTGGGTGACAAAGTACCCCAGAAGCTGAAACACATATAGCATTTTTTGCAGGAAAAATTGGGCCAGACTGGCTCTTAATAACACTTCTTGAAAACTCTTCCAATAATGGATTTCTGCACATTTCTACTAGGCCTACTGCCAAATGTGACGTCATATAAGTGTTTATAGACTACTGAATTCAGTGGACAACAGTGGTGGACAGAGTTGTTAATAAATCATACTACCACTAATTGCAGTAAATCACCCAGCAATAGTACATATGGTAAGTATATGTGGCTGCCAGCCTGCTGCAGTGTTGGTACTGGATAAGACCAAATTGTTATCTGTATTTGTGTACAGTCAACATCAATTTACAGACAGTCAACCACACACCGACAACACGCATTTTAACCAAGACTTGAGCATGAAACCACATAAGTTGGGAGAGGGGATACCCCTACGTTAAAAAAAATCTTCTAACCATATTTATGAAAATCTCACAAGTCACCCTTGTGGTGGCTGGATGGCCCAGACCCCTTGGCCAGCTACGTCCCTAAGTGCCACAGCAATTAAAGACCATTTCTAACAAAAAAGCAAAATCTGTTATTAACAAAACCCACGATTGGTAACAGTGTCATCAATATTTCTCTTGAATTCTCCTGACAACACTGAATGCAATCGACAAATCTGTCTAAGAACATTTCAATGTTCACTGTGTTATCATAAACGTCCATTCATCAGTGACAGAGAAAATGTCAGTCATATGATACTTCAAATGTCTATTAAATGATATTTTAAGTAGTAAGTGGAACAATGCAGGAAATTCAGCACTACTACGTTTATACTACATGAAGTGGTAAAGTTCAGTTCATTACTTACAGCTTTCACAAATGAATAGACGTAATTGGTATGAGTGTCTCGCTCAGAGCCCTTAGCAGCACGAATCCGATAAATGCCATTGCTTGCCACCAGCGCCTGCACATGCCATAACATCCTTTCCAATACCATATGAGTCACAGTGTGATTTAAGCTGTGCATATTTTTTCAGTTTCAGTTATCAGTCTAAATTTTCCGTTTCATTTTTTCAATTTTTTCGTTATCGTTATCATTAACGTAATTAAATTCTATCCGTTAACAGAATGAATCTGTTTCCGTTGCTGTTGACTTAAATCACACTGTAGCTACGGTCTGCGTAATAGCCGGTATAATGCAAACGAACTGCACCACTTGAGCAGCTCGGTCCAAAACTGAAAATTTTATGAGGTACGACAACATATGTAATGTACGTGTAGGCGTGCATCTGTCTACTTCATGTACACAGAGTCTTGTCGTACAATGTTGGCGATAGTTGTACAACAAAAACTAAACTAACATTTATTCAGTTTCAGTTGTTAATTTTTCCGTTTCCATTTTGTACTCGGTTTTTCTTTTTTTCTGTTTTTGTTAACCTAAATTAAATTAAATTCTATCTATTAATGGAATGGATCCGTTTCCGTTACCGTTAAGTTAAATCACATTAAAGGGTCATACTGTGGTGTTGATTGCCGCTTCTGTGAGATCATGGAGACAAAACTATTGCATCGCGTTTTGTGCCCATGTACATCCCAGCTTCTGCTGGAAATCAATGTGCCCACCCATGGTCAGGCTGAGTTGAGCTGAGTGGCTGGTATAATATCCAGATGGTTTGCCCACCTGAAGATGGTCACTCATCCAGTACTGACCGGGCCTGACAGAGAGTAACTTTGTCGATGGAAATCAAAACCAGTGACAGACAAAATTTGAAAATTAGCCCGGTACAAGACTGACGGTCGACTCTTCATAACTGACGATTCTGCTAACTTCAAAGTCACGTGACACAAAAACTACCGTAGGCCAAATATCAAAAATATGGCCTAATCAAATTTAGATATTGTGCCCTAGTTTAAGAATCCATGGTCAGTTTCCAGCTCCCATTGTAAATGGCGGAGGAGATAGCTTTTTAAAAAGGCTGGATTTCCAACTTTGAAGGGCTCGGGACCTTGACCTTGGATCAGGTCGTACTGCGTACCATCGTGCATCACTGAACGACATCTACCTATTTGCCAAATGTCATTGAAATCGAAGAAACTTTTTGTGAATGGACGTATGTACGCACATGTGGACATTTGAGACCGGCTTTATTAGTTCGACTCTGTCGCTGAGCTAACATAACAAGGCATTCACCATCTTTATCGATGAAATTACGTTATCATGGTCTGTCTGTGCTACTGATATTATTACAAGCAATACAACAATATGACGCAGTGTTAAGACTAACCTGGAGCCGTGAGATTTGCTCATCCATTAGTGGAGCATCTTGTAAGAATTCTCCAGAGCCAGACTTTAGCGATCGAACTGCCACAATGCCTCTATTGTTGAACTCTGACCCTTATGTCAAATGCAGTAACACTGTATCAACTGTTAGCCAGCAAGTCGGATAAATATAAAACAGAATGAGTTACAGTTCTGCAAAATATATAAGTCGTTAAAAAATAAAAAAGAATCTAGAACGCAATAATTTACACTAAAATTTTGTATCTTAGAATACAAATGCCCTATAGAACAGCAGAATATGTGTGTACAGCAGTATGCTTCAATTACCGGAGTCAAAACTATGCTCTATGGTCACTGTATAGAGTCCTTCATATTCATCATCTGCAACCTGCACAGACACAGCATTGTTACCATATCTAAAACCGAGGTTTTTTGCATAAACTGTTGCCAAAAGCTAAGTTTTATTGCCGTAACTAGCTGTTTTAAGATGCATCCAAATGCCTACTTTCAGATTCATCTCCACAAAGTAGTACTTTGTGGAGATAAATCTGATGAATTATGTCTCACAGAAGTGCATAGACCTAGTCACGCTGCCATGTAATGACTGCGTAATTGGGAGTCGCACATTCAATATAGGTTAGTGAAAATGCTTTACTAAACTTCATAGGTTAATGAGTGGATTAATTAGCACCAAACTGCTTCTATAAAAAATATGGTGATGTGATAATTCCACTCGTCATCAACATGATGCCCTAAGTATAAAAAATGATTAAAATAGCCGTGTTTAGCAGTGACGAGGCCTACAAAGGATTGTCTGCATTCCCAAGTGCAGTGGCATCAATGGGGAGAAGTTACACTGGTGGGGGTCTCGGCGACCGTGTCTGAACAAATGCACATCAGTTTCTCCTGCAAGAGGCACAGTACTATAATATGCTGCATGTAACTTCTGGCAGCTCAATTATCTGGATTCAGAATCGGTGACTGCTGAGGTATATTTTGTTAAACGCACTCTACGCGGCCTTGGTCTTTTCAGATATTGTCATCTCCAATAAGCATAATTTGGGATGCACACGCCCATCAGGAGACCACCCTGCTCACTGCCGCGGTCGACTGTCGCCAGTATGCGGCACCTCAATTGACAGCAGACTTAGCCATTCATCTAAAAAGAAGCTCAGCTATTGCCGAGAGACCACACAGCATGCTATGTCACTTGAGATGATGTGAACTGTTACAATGAAAAGGCTTGCAATAGGTGTATGACATTAAAGGTCACCGAAGTCATGATTCAATAAAGTAAATATTACTTCCTATTGGAGGTCTATAGTAACAACGTCTCTATCATGCACCGTTTCTGAAATAATACCAATCTTTCAAGGTATATGGATGCCTGTGACCTTCAGAAGTCCTTCAGTTTCAATATCTCATAAGGCTTCATATTAGGGATGGACGGATATTGATTTTTAGCCGGATACCGGATTCGGATACCCGGCACCTAATATCCGGCCGGAGCCGGATCCGGATTTTTGATGTCACTACTGTTAGTCTATACCTACAACAAAATACA
>Ga0209363_1001797_pt1 | contig 10691 bp, 9 predicted proteins | sample WorMetexBAHAMAS3_FD_187385 | JGI IMG/M metagenome (GOLD analysis project Ga0209363, IMG submission 187385) | Marine gutless worms symbiont microbial communities from Max Planck institute for Marine Microbiology, Germany - Inanidrilus exumae... | ecosystem: Host-associated > Annelida > Digestive... | reverse complement strand
GGCTTTTCGCGTCATTGATTAGACATGAGTATTTTTCGGATGTGCGGATGTTAGACAGGGTAATTTGCGGATGTTTATCCGCAGCAACATCCGCAAATTACCCGTTACAACATCCGCAGATCCGCATTTTACCCCCGGCCGTCTGCCACTGCCTCGGATTCTGTGATATAGAGTGCATATTTCTTCCGTGGGTCCTCTGGACTCTGGAGGGACGGGCTAAATTACAACGACCTGGCCGACGAAAGAACTGGGTCAGCCTAAACGCTGCAAATCACCGCACATCAATACCCAAAACCAGTTGCACCCTATGGCACCACTGCACATTACGCATATCACCAAAAACGAATACGCCCTACGCCATCCCCGCAATGCACCGCATGTCGCAATGCACTGCATGTGTATCACCGCAAATCAGTAAAAAATACATCCCCACAGATCACCACAAACAAATAAGAAAATTATATGTTAATGTGCAGATGACGATATTCTAGCACGGTATGTGCTGTCATCGTGTGTCCATCTGTCAGTCTGTTCGTCTCTCACAAATCGGGAATTCTACCATGATGGCTAAACCTAGAGGATCATGCAAACAACTGCTTAGGGACTTAGTTTACTGGTGCCAAAGATCTCGGCGAAAATTCAACGGGGTTACCCCGCTGCTAAATAGATGTGTGGTAGTTTACAAAAATAACAGAGATAAATAACTTAATTGAAAGAATAGACAAGAGCTCAGCTGTCGCAGGGAAAAGGCGCCATGCCCCAAAAAAATCGCCTTACGGTATTCGTACAACAATAGGCTAATATTTCAGCTGATACAGAGCGTTGTGTGTGTCTCTCGGCAATAGCTGAGCCTTGTTTGGTGATGTGCGGTACTGCCATAGGGTAGAATTGTTTTTTTGGTATTGATTTGCGGTGATTTGTGGTGATGTATGAATTGCGGTGTTTAGGCTGACTGAAAAAAAACTTATTTGGCCAGACTGGTCCAAAATGTTGTCGGGCCGGACCTGAAATATCAGCCACAACTTTCCACTCTCTGCTAAGTGTTGGGAAGTACATCTTTCAGTTAGATAGCGGTTTTTGTTACAATATTAAATCAGCGCTGCCTGCCTAGCGATGAGTGGCTGCTGCATGTTGTGTGTCATTTCGGTGCCAGCTAGTGCCGCTTCTGACGGCGACAGCACGCACTAGTAGGCCGGTTAGCGTGTGCCAGCATTTTGAAATGAAATACTTCCAAAAGTGAAAACAGAAAGCGGAAAAAAATACGCTGATGCATAAATGTGTTTTCTTTGGTAATATGTGGGTGGCTGTGAAAAGAGCCTAGTGCTGAATAGGGATGGTAACGAGTCTTCCGAGTCTCGAGACTCTATAATTTTTTTCTGGATCCTGGGAAATAAATTTCTCGAATTCTGCTAATCCAGAGCAGTTATCAGTTAGGGATGTTAAAATCGTTTTTTTTCTGATATTCGATTCTCGGAACCAAAAATTCGATTTTTTCGATTATCGTTTATCAGCCGATGCGGGAAACTGGTTCAGACAAGCGTCAAGTACAGATAATGAGTCCGGCTATGCGTTGCCAACGCGCTGACGTTTCGCTGATGGTCCAATCTGCTCCTCGGCCTCGCGATCCTCTCCAGCTGTGTCTGCAGCAGCAGTGGTGCATTCCTCCAACAGCAACTGTTTGGCACATACAAGCTTTGGCGCTCCGAACAGTCGCCCGCCCGGGTATCGTTGGTCAACGACTGTTGCGACGACGTACAGGCGCTCATCATTTATGGCGAGACAAAGCAGACATCAAAAGGCAGCCCGCCGCCGACATGCTACGGACAGACGCTAGCCGGTATCACCGACATGTGAACTGAAAGTGACACATCTATAATAGATGTAAAATGAACCTCATCCAATGACTCGTTGGCATAGCAGACCACACATCTCCAAAGTTGCATGGGCCTGGTTGCAAATACTGTTTATGGTGAATTTGAAATAGATGTTGCACATGTAGGTGATTGTCATAGATTATATTCACCTGTTATGCTGATAAACTGTATTAAAATGTGCGTATTGTTTGTGGTTGATAGAAGATTATTTGGACTAAATGAATAAAACAGAGTTCTGAAACGCTTCTACCACATTTTAAGGCGACCGCTGGTTTCATTATTTTATGATTCAGCACGTGGGCCTGTGAAGGTTTGCGCATTATTTTATCTTGATTTGTGGAATATAAAGTTCATCTGCAGCTTTACATTTTACTACAAATTGGATTTACTTTTATAGTGTCCAATGTATATTTGAACTGATGTCAGACTGTTTTAACGTAACGACTTTAATGTTTTTGTAGTGCTGATTTCTGACAACTACAATGGTTGTAGTTTGATGTAAAGTGAAGGTGCAGATGAAACCGAGATGTTTGAAATATTTTATTTGTTATTTTTTTGTATGGTTTTGCATAACTTTAGATGAACCTTGCCAAGTGCGATGTTTCTATGGAAAAATTGGATTTGCCGGACATAGAGAATGTGTTATCGAAAGGCAATGTAGCTGGTGGAAAGAGCAGCAAGAAGCTGTCAGTGGAAAGAATCTATCAGAAAAAGACTCAGCTGGAGCACATTTTGCTCCGACCAGACACATATGTTGGATCAGTTGATCATGTGACACAGGTTATTAATGTATAATTTACTTATATTTTAACCATTGAAATATGGAAGTATCTTAACTTTTTATCTGCCCTGATTAATGCGATTAGTTAACTCTATATTTTAATGAAATTGTAAGACTGTCTGTACAGTTTCTTGTAACCAGCATCATTCAGAGCTTGTTTAGCATCTGTGATTGCCACTAAATTCCAAGTGTTTGTGCAGCAGCGTAAATGCTCTGGTAGTATGATGGAGCATGCTGCTTCTGCTTCAGTGACTTTGTACGTTTCAAACAGCCCAGTGACATCATTGAAGCCAACATCCTCGTCGTCGTCATCATGTTCTGTACTGCCATCACTCTGTTTCAGTCCTCTGATGCTGTCAGTGTCAGTATGTTACTAATAGTGGCAGACTGTCACTGCTTGGCTTTGGAGCTTTCAGTAAAAGCCTTCACCACTTGTTGTCTGTGCATGTGTGCACCACTTTACCTTCGATGTTATACTTGGCATGAGTCTCAGATGAGCAGTTTTGTTGAACGAGTGTTTTCCTTTGAATTGAATGCATGCCAATGCAGCTGATTTCCTTACCAGCGTTGCCTCATCATACTAGTGGACCGTCATACCCAAAAATGAGCGGACACAAGAACTCCACAGACTGATGGTAGTACAGACAATTCATTTCCTCCAATTCCATCATCAGTTTACATTTCATGTCATCAAACACGTTTGTGGTCTGCTTTTGAAGTGTACTTTTACACATAAAATTGGCAGTTGGGCACAGCCGAGTAATCAGTGCCTTAGAAGACTGAGTCTCGACAGTTCATAGAGGTTTCACTTCTCTTACGGTACAATGTAATCGATGATCAGTTTGTCTCTAATGTCAACATTGTGGTGCGAAGTGGACACTGGCCTAGAAAATTCTAGTTTTGGCTGCTTACTGACAGGCTCACTACTGCAGGAGTCATCAAGCTTGTGCTTGTGTTTGTGTTATTGTATGATTACCAGTAGTCACAACAACACGTAATTTTTACTGCTATCAAGTATTTAAATACTATTTATATGCCGCTTGTTATGTTAGTATTTAAATACTGCTTTGAATACTGCTGTGAGTACATAAATAGTATTTAAAACGTTAGTATTTAAATACTTTACAACAATCGTTGCAATTGATGTTTTGTCTGTTCTTCAGCTGATGTGGGTGTATGATGATGAAAAGTCGCAGATGGTACAACGTGAAATATCATTTGTTCCTGGACTCTACAAGATTTTTGACGAGATTCTAGGTATATTATAGCTTTGATTGAAATTCAGTAACTGCAAAGTTATAATACTGAATAATATTCTGGGTGATTAGTGTATGCTAGCTTGCATGATATTTGTAGACATAGTACATGTGAGTAATGATGTTTACTTTTTCTAGCAGAAGTATATGAGATAGTGTACGGATTTGTTGCTTCTGCTGTCCTTCTTTCTATCTTTCTTTATTGCGGGCAGAGATCCAGCCTACTTCTGGACTTCAGCACTGTGACCACGTAATGGTCCAGTAAGCTAGCCCAAGGAGAGATGAGAAATTGGTAGGTGTGTGCGGATATGTGCGTGAGTGCAGGGAAGGTGGGGTTAGTATGAGGTGAGCAGCTTGTCGGGTATTTCTAGTGTGCCCCCTCTAGACGTGTCCTACTGTCTGGCTTTGTCCTGACTGGCACTGGCGCGAGCCAGTGGCCAGCCAAGTCTGTTTGCTTCAGCTCATGTCGGCGCGGCTAACAGCCTTGACGCTGCTAATCAAGGTGTCAGCAGCGGTCACATTTTATAGCGGACAATGTAGATCCCTCTTTTTTCTGCCCTGGATTATCTCTCTGTTCAACATATGAGTAGGAATTATTTAAAATAATTCTTTGGTAGGCAGATTCGCCCGGGCTGGCTGAGGTTTGAACCCCGGCTCTTGAACTTGTCACGCTCTACTGCACATGGCGCCCGACTGCTTTGACTACTTGGCTACGTGGGCAGGTCTGCTTCAGCTGTCAGTTACAGCATTAAATATTGGATCGATCTTCAGCTTAATGTAGTCTGATAGTTACTTTATAGTGTAAACTGTTTATTTGATGTTTCAGTCAATGCTGCTGATAACAAGCAGCATGATCCTAAGGGCATGACAACAATCAAGATTGATATTGACCCGTAAGTATATGAGCATGTGCTAAGTATGTATGATTTATTTTTAATGTAGCTGATATTGCTGTGGGCAGTGAGGGGTAAGTGAGTAAGTAAGAATATTTCTACATGGCGCAAGTGTGATAGTACTGACCATGTCGTATACATGTTTTGGATGTTGAGTAAATGAAGGATATTGAATTTGTAACTATTAAATATCCACTGGGTGCATGATTCACTTCGACAGATGTAGTTTGTGTGTTTGATTTGATGGCAGTTATTTGCTTTATCACAAGCTTTTTGCACTTAATTTTATTAGATTGGTTGCTTAATTGCTGTCAAGCATATGACTGGTTTGTGAAAATTCTGTACAAAATAGTTTGCAGGTTTCAGCTATTGGTTTATAAAAATCACATTAGAATAACACCATTTGACGTACCTTTATTTCAATGGTCATTTTCATGGAGAAAGTGGGTTAGTAAGTTCCCTCTCAGTCCTCTCTTCACTTTTTCCAGAGGAGAATTTTTGGGGGTAAGTGCAATATTTTTTTATGGGCCGGTGCCATTCCTATTACTGTCTGAAAAGTCAGTCCATGGGAGGAAACTCAGCATTGATGCCAGCGAGGGAAATTATCCAGAAATAGGGTGACAGTGACATAATTTCTTCATTCCTATTTATGCCAGCTGTTCTTGCTGCCATTTTTGGGGCAAGGAAATGTAAGCATTTTGCAGCACTTACAGTCAGATCGCCAATCTGATTCTAGCACTAAGGTTTTCTTAAACCTACTGATTCAGTTTTATGTAAATAACGTGAAAGTTCTTCACCAGTTAACTTTGCAGAGTACGACATCATGCCATACAATATGGAGATTGTATCATGACCATAGATTGCTGTGTCATCACTTTCCCCTATGGATAGGCCTCGGCCTTGCTTGGTACACCAATGAACCACATGGCATTGCGCCCAGTACATTGGCTTTTCCTTGTTTTATGGGGTAATTAATACTAAATTATATTTGTCACATGATGTCACATTGTCAGTTTCACGTTTTTCATTACTGAATAAATGTTGCACTTATAACAGGATGTTTGTTGTGCCCTGGTATATAGTGAAAAGAACATGATTAGGATCTGGAACAATGGTAAAGGAATACCAGTGGCATGGCATGCTAAAGAGAGCATGTATGTGCCAACACTTATATTTGGGCACCTGTTAACGTCAAGCAACTATGACGACACAGAGAAGAAAGTGACAGGTGGTAGAACTTTACAGTAGTTTTCATTAGTTTTTCTGTGTCAGTATTCCCACTTTCTGGAGCCCCGTGCGGGCTCTGGTGCGGTAATGCACCGTGATTCATGTGTTGATTTCGATGCTGTATAAAATTGTTTGTTTGTGTGTTTACTTAATGTTTTTCTTCACTTTCTTCCTTCTTTACTTTCTTCTTTCTTTTTGTTTGCTTTATTACTTATTTACTTCCTTACTTGTTTACTTCCGATCTGTCTACTCCTTCCAGTATAGGCTCATTCCATTTCCATGCCGGAGGTCATAGGAGCGACCAAACCTGACTTCAGTTGTTTGGGTTCATTTTATGTTGTAGTATATTGTGCTGTGGATGCATACTTGCTTTTGTTGTGTTTGTTTTAGTTTTTCAGTACCAAGCCAAGAGATTGGCTGGGAAGAATGTCTTCGAAATAACTTATTTTGTGTCGGGTGGGACGTAAAACTTTAAACTCAATCAATCCCACTTTCTGGAAATTCAGCAAACTGAGGACAGGTGAAAGTAAGTGAGGGAAAATGGCATTTTCTTTCATCTGTGCATAAACTGTACTTGTATCATGATGAAGCATCTTTAGCTTTATGGACTACTGTCCCCCATGCTATTTTAACTAATGTGTGTCTCCTTAGTCACCAGAAAATTACTTGCAAACGTAATGTCACATTTTCGACGGTCACGGAATATGCTTTGGGAATGTTAATGCAGTGTCAGGAAGAGCAATGGTTGTATTTTATTCTCTTGTTGTAATGCTGCATATCACTTATTTGTCTTAATCTGTTAGCAGTAACTATGTTATGCAAGATAGTTAACCAGTTCTGCTGGTACTCAGCTGATTTACAAACACATGAAGACATGGACATTAGTTTAAAACTGAAGGTTTGTTAAGAAAGAGTAGAGTTAGTTATAACAATAAGAGTATTAATAATTATGTACATTACTATCCTGTGTAAGTTTGTAGCTTGATGAGCAGTGGCAACGTGTCATGTCATTACTGTTTGATGTTGTAGGCCATATCAAAAAGATGAGTCTCTGAGCGTCAGTTTGAATACTTTTAGGGTCTATTAGGTGCTGTTCTGGGTAGTTAGTTCCTGAGACAGTTGCTGAAACCACATTTGATGAAGTACATTTTTTGGTGAATGTTACTTAATTTGTATTGGCATGTTGTGTTGTAGGTGGCCGAAATGGCTATGGAGCAAAGCTGTGCAACATATTCAGCACTAAGTTTATTGTTGCGACACAGACAAATGACAAAGCATTTAAACAGGTATGATGCTTTGTTTGCAAAACGTTGATTTTTGAATTGAGCAACGCGTGTCACATGCGCAACATTTAGATTAGCAGCAGTGAGACTGAGGACATTGCAGAGTTGATATGCTAGAGTTTTACTTTTTGTGTTAACTGATAGACAAGGTCCTTTTGTGTCAGTTTCCTGGTAGTGACAAACGAGGCCAGAGTTGACTGTTGCTGTTGTTGATCACACAGGCGCATGGTGCACAGACGACATTCTGTACCGGGCCTTGCCACATGTTTGTTGCTGTTAGAGTGGCAGCTGTTTCTTACTGTCATAAATAGCTTAAACGAGTAGGCATATTGCTAAGGGTGGCACATCTCTGACTGAGGTCGCAATTTTACACGTCATTAATTAGCAGATAAATTCTGCATCATAGCAGAAGATTAGTTAACTGTAGAGATGCACCGATAAGGCACTGGCCGATTATCGGTCGGCCGATAATGTGCGCCTAACAATCGTCCGATTATCGGCCAATTGCCGATTAGTACAAAAAACTTATTTTGTTGTCTTATTTATGTCATTTATTTAAGCTCGGATTGTTATCCAAAGACTCTTACTTGAAGGATTGCAGAGTGCAGACTAAACTAAAACCCACGCAAAACGTTACAAAACGCACCCACTTCACTTGCTGGACACATCTGTGTAACCTATTTTTTTAATTACATGAAGGCTTGTAGGCAGCCTGTCGATTATAGGTTGTTGGCAGTCTGATACATGAATGCTGAATTTGGCCAGAGTGCCAGACTGACGAAGAATGGACCTTTTGGTAGTATGACTCCTTTGGTAATGGCCTTATGAGGATTTGGATAGTTTTTATTGACGTTGTTACCTTTTTCGTACTGAAGACACCTGTCAACCTATTTGACATGTATTGTTGTTGCTGTGGTCAACAGGTGTGGACTGATAATATGACAAAAACCGATGATGCAAAAATCTCGGCAGCAAAGGGTGAAGACTATACGTGTGTGACATTCTATCCCGATCTCAGCAAGTTCAAAATGGAGAAATTGGACAAGGACATTGTGGATTTGTTCAGAAGACGAGCATATGATGTTGTGGCTTCAACTCGTGGTGTGAAAGTCTTCCTCAATGGAGTGAAGCTACCTGTAAGCAATTTTTGTGGTCATTTGTAACCTGTGTTTGTTTCATTTCATAAGAAAAATGACGAAAATGTTTTGTATTTTGGTCGACGAAAACTAAAAAGAAAATCAAGACAACAGATAAGAGCGAAATAAAAATCAACAGCATTTAATTAGTCCTGATGAAAATATCTCACACAAAGTTTGGCACCACGCCCATCTGGCAAATATAGAGGACATTTGTATACACTAATCCGCATTATTTGCTTTTCTGTTGTGGTTAATGTTGCCTGTCTCTGATGTACACAGTGCATCATTCTTGAATTGTTGTGATATTTAATATCTGAAAACAGGCTAATATGTGATCGACACATTATCGTCAACTAAAACTAGCAAACTAAAACTAAAATTAGCATTCTTGACTAAAAGAAAAATGATTAGGAATTTTAGTCGACTGGATAAAATTAACTAAAATGACACGGCTAACTAAAAAAAACACCATGTGTAACTCTGATATAAGTAAGTAAGTAAATATAATTTACAAACGTGTACAATGGTCTGCGGAGGCTGAATCTGAGGGACACGAAGGAAGGAGCTAAGAGCATTGGAAAGCCAGCTGGAAAAGGTGAGTTTTTAGATGATGGTGGAATGGAGGTGGGCAGGTATACGTTCGGAAATCTGGGGTAGAGAGAGTTACAGATTTTAGTGACGGTCACACTGAAGCTGCTTGATCTGGTGTGATAATATGTTTGTTATTATTTATTTTTAGGTTAGTTATCTATTAGCTGAAGTGTTTTAGATCTTGCCAATCTTCATATTTGTCCAAATGTTAATCAGTAATGTTAGTTCGTCATAGTGTAATGTCGGTGACAAACAAAAAGCCATTCCACTAATCCACAGAGGTTTTGTTCCAGAACAGGTGAAGGAGAACCCGAGGCAGAACTGGCTGACCCATGTTCACCTGGAAAGTTTGTTAAACAGTATTAACAGTAGTAGTAGTACGAAATGTTAGTTTAGTTGAAATGTTGCATTCCAGTTATTCTAGGATTTTAGAAAGGTTTCATATGAAATGCCAGCGCCAGATACTTGGCATCAGATGGCAGGACCATGTCAGTAACGCTGAGGTCACAATCCAGACCAGTCTCCCCCCGGTGATTGGTCACATCGTCAAACGCCGCAATGCCATTTTTGGTCACATCGCCAGGATGCCGAGCAATGTCCGAGTACATCAGGCCCTAAGTTGCCAGGTCGACTTGTCTCTTGGTCGACCCCTGGATCGTTCGTGGAAGCGTCGTCCCGGTCGTCCTCCGAAACGATGGCTGGACCAAATCCGTGACGACAGCCAACGCCCCCCAGCCGATGTGTGAAGAGACGCTGTCAGACGCGGTCATCGTGGAGCGACGCAGCGGTCCTCGACGACTACGCGCTAACGACGACGACGACGAGGAGTTATTCTGATATAAAACAGTTTGGCTTTGTTGCAGATAAAGAACTTCAAGGAGTATGTGGAGTTATACCTGAAGGACAAAGTGGATGAGAATGATCAGCCGTTGAAGATCGTTCACGAAGTTGTGTCTGATCGTTGGGAGGTCGCTTTGTCTCTCAGTGAGAAAGGATTTCAGCAAGTTTCATTTGTTAACAGTGTTGCCACGACAAAGGTCAGTGTTTTTCTGACATGCAGCAAATTTTGTGTTTCTGTATTTTTAAACATTTTATGTTGACTCTTCGACAGAGTTGACTTAATACAGCCGGTCTCAAATGTCCATCCATGCGTCAACAAAACGTTTCTAAGATTGCAATGAAATTTGGCATTTAAGTAGAGGTCGATGAGTGATGCACGACGGTATGCAGTATGACTCGATCCAAGGTCAAGGTGAAGGTCACGAGCCCTTTAAAGATTGAAATCTGGCCATTGTCAAAAGCTGTCTCTTCCGCCATTTACAAAGTGAGCTGGCAACTGACCACGGATTCTTAAACTAGGGCACAATATCTAACTTTGGTTGGGCTGGATTTTTTATATTTGTCCTAGTTTTTGTGTCACGTGACTTTGAACTTGGCACAAACATGAGTTGCGAAGAGTCAACTGTCAATCCCCGTACGTGGCTAATTTTTCTGTTTGTTAACATTCTTAAACTGAATGCATACTAATGGAAATAATGTAAAGGAGTTAGACGTAGTACGACTCCGTTGTAGTCCGTTTTACATTAATATGACACTGAGACACTCTCTATAGGGATGCATGGGATTTTGAAAATATCAGCCTAAATA
>Ga0209363_1001796_pt1 | contig 10692 bp, 10 predicted proteins | sample WorMetexBAHAMAS3_FD_187385 | JGI IMG/M metagenome (GOLD analysis project Ga0209363, IMG submission 187385) | Marine gutless worms symbiont microbial communities from Max Planck institute for Marine Microbiology, Germany - Inanidrilus exumae... | ecosystem: Host-associated > Annelida > Digestive... | reverse complement strand
AGCACACCATCTGACCATACTGATACTACTTTCAGGAGCGATGTCGCTCCTCCTATCAAACCCAATACCGTTAGGTACATTACATCGGATAACTGGTACACAGCATTATTCCCGCGCTTGTGTGGGATAAACGTATCCGTTAATCCTTTCCCCGTGCTTTGAATATGAAGTTTTTTGGTTCGCCCCCTTGCTTTGTCTCGTGTATTCTTCTTCACGGAAAAGGTGACTCCTATGCTTCCTCGAAACCATCTTAACACACTGAGTAGTATACCTTTTTGTTCTTATTGCTTCATCTGATTGCAGGATTTAGGTATGAATCTCATGGGCGCTACACCTACTGACTATGGAGAATTGGTGGAGCGGGTAGAGGTTGAATTAGGTTGCCTTGACGGTTTATTGCATGCTAGTGCTGAGCTTGGTATTCCGAGTCCTATTGAATATTACGATGTGGTGCAGTTGGCAAAAGTTATACAGGTAAATCTACACGCTCCTTTTTTGTTAACACGGGCGTGTTTACCATTGCTAAAACGTGCCAAAGATGCTTCTATTGTTTTTACTTCATCGGATGTGGGTCGTCGGGGTCGAGCGTATTGGGGCGCCTATGGTGTGTGCGCTTTTGCTATTGAGGGACTCATTCAAATACTTGGCGATGAATTGGAATCTAGTCCTCATCTACGTGTCAATGGAGTTGCCCCTGGTATAGTGCGTACTCGTCTTCGGGCAGCTGCTTATCCAGGGGAAGATCCGATGTCACTACCTGAGCCTGAGGAAGTAATGTCCGCTTATTTGTTTCTTATGGGTAAAGATAGTCATTCCCTAAATGGTGTCGTTGTGGCAAGCTATTAATATCCGGTAAGATCGGCGGTGTGGTAAGGAGATAGAAATAATGGGTGAATACACGATTTTATCAATACAAGTATATGGACTGGCGGTAATAATTTCGTTGCTAGTTGCCGTTGTGATCCGTGTTGTTGTTAGCCTTCTCTCCGCTTTGGAAAAGAAAACTGATCATGTAGCTCCAATCACTGCGGCTCCTGCTGCAGCGGTGAGCGAGACAAGGGATGAGCATATTGTTGCTATTAGCGCAGCGGTTTGGGCTATGATAGGTTCCCATCGGATTGTGCACATTGAGCCTACAGGGCGAGGTCGAGTGTGGACAGCTGGTGGTCGAATCGCACATCATACATCCCATTCCGTGGAACACCGTCCGAAACAGTGGAATCAGAGTTCAAGGTAGTACCTTTGGTTGGTAATTAGATATATCGTGGCATCAATTCCCACCCCAAGAAAATCTTGAACGATGCAGTAAGAGACTTTTGGTTTCGGTTATGCCGGGTTGGGTGTATAACACCAAAAAAATTTTCAAGAGGATCCGAATCTCATGGAAAAAAAATTCAAGATCACGGTTGATGGTAAATCCTATAATGTTACTGTTGAAGACCTGAGTTTAGGCGCTGGTATGACAATTCCCTCACCGGGATATATGGCTGTGCCGACGGCGTCCGTTTCAGTACCTGATGCGCCACCTGCGCCAGTTTCACCAGCGGCTAGTAGTGGGGGTGAAATGGGTGATGACAAAGCAAGCCCGCTGGCTGGTGTGGTGGTATCAGTAGAGGTTGGTGTTGGTCAACAAATCAATGCTGGTGATATAGTCGTTATCATTGAGGCTATGAAAATGAAGACTAAAGTCACAGCGCATAAATCGGGTGAAATTGCCAATATTGCTGTGAAACCTGGGGATGGTGTTGCTGCGGGACAAGTTCTTCTTACTATCCGCTAGGTACTGTGGTCGAAGGCAGTGTGTTCAGTTACTCTCTGCCCCATAATAATTTTCGTTACCGAGTCACAAACGAGGTTTAGTTACCTGTGCATGTGAAAGTCACCGTAATTTATTCTCTGACATTTCTACAGCGACGGTAATAAGATCCGGAAAAGGCTGGCATCATGGAATTTAATATCGATCTTTTTCAAGGGGTTGCAACCCTCATCCAGAATTTCCAGGAAGAGCCGGATATCGCCTTAATGCGGGTAGGTCTTATCTTTCTGGGTTTTTTGCTTATATATCTGGCGCGTAAAGGAATATTAGAAGCGTTAATTATGGTGCCTATGGGGCTCGGTATGGCTACCATTAATGCAGCCGTGTTAGTTTGGAAGGAGGAAACAGCTGGTATTGTTGCCGGTAGTCATGGGACGCTATTTTTAAATCCACTTGTGGAAAAAACAGATGACTTAATGGCGTGGCTGCAAATTGATTGGTTGCAGCCTATTTATACGCTTACATTCAGTAATGGTCTTATAGCATGCCTTGTATTGATGGGGGTGGGCGTATTGTTGGACGTTGGCTTTGTTATGGCTCGTCCGTTTCAAAGTATGTTTATCGCGCTATGGGCTGAGCTTGGTACTGTCGTAATCTTTCCCATTGCTGTGGCTGCTGGGTTGACACCAGCTCAAGCAGGGGCAACAGCGACGATTGGGGGTGCTGATGGTCCCATGATATTGTTTTCGTCCCTGATATTATCGAAGGAATTATTTATTCCGATAACCGTGGTTGCCTATCTATACCTTGGGCTTACGTATGGTGGTTATCCATATCTAATTAGGCTTCTGGTTCCACAGAGGATCAGAGCACTGCAAATGCCGCCTGAAAAGGTACGTAATATTAGTTCCAGGGATAAAGTTGTATTTGCAGTTCTTGCTTGTACTGCACTTTCTCTCCTATTTCCGGTGGCTGCACCATTATTCCTTTCCTTATTTTTGGGAGTTGTTATTCGGGAGAGTGATCTTGGCCATTTCGCTGAAACTTTCGGGGGACCAGTTCTTTACGGTGCAACATTTTTCTTAGGATTATTGTTAGGTGTTTTGTGCGAAGCTAATACTTTGCTTGATCCAAAAGTCCTAATCCTTCTATTACTAGGTATCGGTGCTCTTACAATATCCGGTATTGGTGGGTTAATTGGAGGTTATATCCTCTACTTCGGGACAGGGAAAAAATATAATCCAGTTATTGGTATTGCTGGTGTTAGCTGTGTACCAACCACAGCCAAAGTTGCCCAGAAGGTAGTTGCCGAAGAGAACCCAGATATCATTGTGCTTCCTCATGCTTTGGGTGCAAGTATCAGTGGAGTGATCACATCTGCGATTTTCGCAAGTATTTTTATATCCCAACTTAAGTAATTTAATCTCTGTCATCCCATGAATATAGATAGTGATGTCAGCTCACGGCACGATGAGTTATTGGATCCGTACCAGAAGGATCCGTACCAAAAAGGTAACAGAAAGTGGGTTCGGATTACGCTGTGGGTAATGATTATTGCTTTGGTAAGTTGGTATTTCTTGGGAGGAGATGAGCGATCGGAAAGTGATGAAAGGAATTTATCTTATGAGCCAGCAAAGATTCAGGATACACCATTAGCTGGAAAAAGTGATGGACCAGTAATATCTCATGCATTGACAGTTAGTGAACCGAAACCTGTTTCCAAACTACCTTCAGTTGCCACGATGGCTAGAGGTGATGAAGCTCGAGATGTGATTGAAAACCTTCGGGCTAAAGGAAAGATTAATTTGACTGAGGTGTTTCGCCGCGCTGAGCAATTTAGGGAGGAAGGAAAGTTCGCGGATGCTCATCTTATGTATTTTTTTGCTGCCAAACACGGACATGCTGAGTCTGCATTGGTGCTTGGTACGATGTACGATCCCGAGTATTTTGAGAAGGTTTCTCGGATAGTGGATAAATCTGATTGGACTCAGGCCCACAAATGGTACCTTAAGGCAGCAGAAGGGGGTAATGGGATCGCACGGGATCGCCTTGAATCTCTCCGCAAGCAGGTAGAGCGCGCAGCTACTAGGGGGAATTATGAGGCCGGCCGGTTAGTGTTGCAATGGCGATAAGTGTATTCCTCCTAAATGTATTACTGCTATGAAAAGACCAATTAGCACGAAAAGCATATTTATCCTGGTTTTATTTTCGGTATTATGTTTACCGGGCTTCGTGTTTGCTGTACAGCAGGATATACCACGTACGCCCTTACTAATGGAGGGAAAACAATCTCTTTATCAACGAGTGCTTGCAAAACCCGGTGCTGTTATTTATCCGCAACCGAATACAACGCTTAAGGCAAAACCAGTAACGCCGTTCACGGTCTTCTATGTTTATTCCAGGCGCATTGCTAATGGTATGCAGTGGGTTCAGGTTGGTGGAAATGCGCACGGTAATCTACGTGGCTGGATCCCAGAACGGGAACTTGTAGAGTGGAAGCAAGCCCTAACAGTGGCTTTCCGTAACCCGTTGGGCCATGATCGCGTGTTATTATTTCGCGATAAAATTTCATTGAAGAACTTGATAGAAACTCGGAATATAGCAGCCTACAAACGATTATATTGGAAAGCCCAAAAGGGTGAGTTATCAAGTAGGGGACCGGTTATCGCTATTCAACCAAAGGAGCATGTGGATTTACGAAAGGATTTTTATCTAGTCCCTATTCACCAACATGAAGACGTATATCTTGGTGCTCGGAAAGCGCTAATGCTGAAAGTTACATCAGTACCGTTAATTGGTGAAGCGCACGGAGAATCTACACAGCCTTTTGAGAAAAAGGTTTTATCCGGAAAGCAGACTAGGAGTTCCCAGCAAGGAAATATAAAAAGAAATGCCCATTATCGTGCTGGTGTAGTATTTGTTATTGATTCCACTTTGTCTATGGGACCTTATATTGCGCGGACGCGTGAAGCGGTACGTAAGATATACGCTCGATTAGAGCAAGCTAATCTTGTAAAGATGGTTAATTTTGGCTTAGTCGATTTCCGAGATAATGCCGATATAGTAAGAGACTTAGAATATTTGGCACGAGTCCAAGTTACGCTTGCAGAAGGAGCAAGCCCAAGTGGCTTTTTTTCTCGTGTGGATGAGCTACAGCCTGCCAAAGTTTCTAGCCGAGATTTCGTAGAAGATTCGTATGCAGGAATTAAACTGGCATTAGATAGTATTAATTGGCGTAACTATGATGCTCGTTATATTGTATTGATAACCGATGCTGGTGCCAGAGATGCTCGGGATTTTCTTAGCCAAACGAAATTGGGAGCAAAAGCACTTCGTCAAATTGCAAAAGATAAGAATGTTGCAATTTTGGTTTTGCATCTTCTGACTCCTGTAGGCACTAGTAACCATAAAACAGCCGCTAAACAATATAAATCACTTTCACATTATCCGGGGATTGGGAATTTTTATTATGGAGTTAAAACCGGTAACGTTGTCCAATTCGGGCGTGCGTTGGATGTTTTAGCGAATCAAATCACTGATCAAGTTCAGGCAGTAATGGGTGTTGATGCCGCGACCTCTGTGATAGAAGAAGAGAAAAGGACAACTACTCACGTTATAGAAAGGAAAAAACGAGCGGTATCCACGGAAAAGATGTCGGGTGTCTCTTCACTAAACGAATTACAGGAGAAGGTAGCAAAGCTCGGTTATGCTTTGCGAATGCGTTACTTGCGTAAGCATAAAAATGGGCAAGTTCCTGTCGTATTCGACGCTTGGCTTTTAGACCATGATTTCCAAAATCCGGAACGTGCTGCTTTGGATATTCGTGTATTGCTTACTCGAGATCAACTTAGTGATCTGCAGTACGTTTTACGTCAAGTATTAAATACAGCAGAAGAAGGATTGCTTTCACCGCGTAATTTCCTTAATGATCTGAAGAGTCTTGCCGCTAGTTTAAGACGTGCGCCAGATGAAATTGGAAGTAGTACTATTTCTGCGAGCGGATCAGGTACTAACCTAGCTGATCTTGGTTACATGCGAGAATATATAGAAGACTTACCGTATACAGGCGAAATTATGGACTTATCTTTAGAAACCTGGGAATCGTGGCCTGCAAAGCGGCAATTGGCATTTGTTGGCAATTTGGAAAATAGGATTAACTATTATAAAGCCCTTCATGATCATACTGATCTTTGGATATCTCTTGATGGCGGCCCGATTAGTGGAGACTCCATTTTTGCTTTTCCTCTAGATATGTTGCCCTGATAGGTTTTTTATTATTACTAATTTTCTTTCTACATGGATAGATTTTTTGTTTCCCTTCTATCAAGATTAAGTGCAGAGAAACGTGAATAGAATGACACACTTTATATCATTATTTTTTTCTGTAGCTTTGGCTGCTTCGACTCCAGTATTAGCAAAAGAACCTATTAAACCTATATCTTTAGTATCTGCAAAAGAAATCAATTTGGCCCAGGTGCAGTTGGGCAAAAAGCTGTTTTTCGATCCGAGGTTATCCAAATCAGGCTTTATATCTTGTAATTCTTGCCATAATTTAATTATGGGCGGAACTGATAATTTGAAAATATCTATCGGGCATAAATGGCAACAAGGACCAATCAACGCACCAACAGTACTAAATGCAGGTATGAATATTGCCCAATTTTGGGATGGTCGTGCCGCGGATTTGAAAGAACAAGCGGGCGGTCCTATTGCTAATCCTGGTGAGATGGCATTTACTCATGAGCTTGCTATTGAGGTTTTGGAGTCAATTCCTGAATATTCGATTGAATTTAAAAAAGTATTTAGTGCTGAAAAAATTGAAATAACTCAAGTTACTCAAGCGATTGCTGAATTTGAAAAAACTCTTATCACACCAAACTCTCGCTTTGACCAGTGGCTAAATGGCAATAAAAATGCTATCACTGAACAGGAATTAGCCGGGTATAATCTGTTCAAAGCAAGTGGGTGTGCCAGTTGTCACAATGGTCCTGCTGTGGGTGGTACCTCCTTTCAAAAGATGGGGATCGTAACGCCTTATAAAACAAGAAACAAAGCACAAGGACGGGTAGATGTTACAGGAAAAGAGTCAGATAGATTCGTATTCAAAGTTCCAATTTTGCGTAATGTAGAAAGAACCTATCCGTATTTCCATGATGGGGAGGCTGCTACTTTGTCAGAAGCTGTGGATACTATGGGTAGGTTGCAAGTAGGTAAAAATTTTACATCGGAAGAAAACGCTAAAATTGTTGCTTTTTTGAAAACGCTTTCTGGTAAGCAACCTTCCTTTATATTACCAATTTTACCGCCATCAACTGATAACACTCCACAACCAAAACCTTTTGCTGACTAAGTAACGATTATCCAATAGATTTTTCTGTGTGTAGGAGAAGACTGAAGATTCCTATTAGGTTCCCCTGGGGTTAAAATCCTCCCCCTAGGGCTAAGTGAAGATCAATGCGAGAGTGTAATCTTTGCTTAGTGATGGTGAGAAGGGAGCTTTTGGCATTGTACTTTCGTCGTTGAGTGGATAGTAGCGTTACTATGTCGGAAAGGCCTTGATGATACTGCTCTAATGCTAGTTGGGTTGCGGCTGTGATCTCTTCCACAGCAACCCGAATGGCTGCTTCCTGATTTACCAACAAAGCTTCTGCGGTTAGGGTAGACTCCACCTCGCGGAATGCGTGTAATGCCACTGTCGTATAGTCTGTCCATGCTTGTCTTCGGTTTGCTTCGGCAAGCTCCACGTCAGCCGATAGTTGTCCTCCCCTCCACAGTGGTTGACTCAGATTGCCTATCAGACTCCAGGCAAGAGAATCCCAATCCAGCAAATTGCGCAATTCTTCACTAGCGACGCCACCCCTGGCGGTTAAAGTCACATTGGGTAAGCGGTTGGTGCGTGCTACTGCAAAACGGTGTTTCATTGCTTGAAGTCTTGCGTTTGCAGCAATGATATCGGGGCGACGGTTTAGTAGATCCGAGGGTAAACCCACGGGAATTGTACGTCGTAATTTAGGTAAGTTCTGTTCGATATGTAGGGTTCCAGCAGGATATCGGCCGAGAAGAGTCTCTAAAGAGCGCACTGTCACGTCCCGATTATGGGCGCGAGCCTCCCGTTGACTATGTGCGTTGGCTAGATTCTCTCGAGTTAAGTGTACATCTAGAGCTGAGCCAATCCCTAATTTATATTGTTGTCTAACGATGTTGAGGGTGTTTTCAAAGCTGGTTACTGTTTTTTCGGCTAGGCGTAATTGCTGGTCACTGTCGATGGCATCGAACCAACCGCGAGCGACGTTTGCGGAAAGTGCCAATCTGGCTGCCTGATAATCTGCTTGTTCGGCTTCAGCTTCAGCCTCAGCAGCTTTCGTTGTATTGCGGAGGCGGCCCCACAGATCAATTTCCCAGCTAATATTGGCACTAATATCGAAGTCGTTGGAAGTGGTTCCAGATGATTTATAACTACTGAGAGATGTTGAGCTTCCACCGCTTCTAGATGTGGAGCTACCGTACCTACGACGGGATGCTGAAGCTTCAGTGGTAATGTCAGGTAGTCTTTTTGCTCCTTCCTGTTTAGCTCGAGCCTGAGCTGCTTCAACGCGAGCTAGTGCTGACTTTAAGTCAAAATTCTGTCCGAGAGCTTCTTCCACTAACGTAAGTAAAGTTTGGTCTTCAAAGTCGGCAAGCCAAGATTTCTCCGTGTTAACAGTCAAGCTTTTAGTTACTTTATCGATTGTATTGTAGGTTGTATTTCTACTTGGCTTTGGTAGTGCCGTCCAGTTTTCAGGTACAGTTACCTGTAAATGTGGTTCCAAGGTTGGCGTTGGGCTTATACAACCGATTAGGATGCTCAAAAAGAGTACGTTAAGAGCACATCGGAACAACGTCGACTCCAATTCGTGAATTTCGGCGCGGCTGGAATTTACTACTACAATCCCCGCTGAGACAAGGGACGAAGCGGTATTTTTCCATTGGCGGCTGCGCTAAGTACGGTAAGGATTTTGTCTCGGTCTCGTGGGAGTATGGCCTTTAGAGGTAAGGTATTAGAGGCGTGGTTGGCGCGAAATATGACGGGTGCAGTTGGGTTAAAGTTTGCTACAAAATGGGCTTGTTCTGTCAGAATCCCAAGATCATCTTGTGGTTCGTAATTTCCTCCAATCCGAGAGAATTTCTTACGGAATTCTTTTTGAACAATAGGTTCAAGATATATTTGCAAAGTGGATAAGTAGTTTAATGGCATCCGGTTTACTAAAGTTGTAGTACCATCGATATGTTCTTTCCATAGTGTTTTTCCGCCAAGTCCAAGAATCACTGTACCGGAAACCTTCAGATTTGCAGTTCTGGCTTTTTCTACGCCAGTTAACATGGATTGAGGAGTGGCACCCTTGGTGATGCGTTTGAGGATTTCTCTTGATCCAGATTCGATACCGTAATAGATCATGGTAAGCCCTTGCTTTCGTAATTGTGAAAGTTCTTTTACGCTTTTGCGTAATAGATTGCTGGGCAGGGCGTAGCAAGTGACACGTGTTAATTTCGGGAAGGCCTGGTATAACGTAGTTAAAACTTGCTTGAGGTATTCGGTAGGACATGCCAGCGCATCCCCGTCGGCAAGGAAAACTCGTCGTTCGTTAGGATGGAAACGAGCGGCTTCATGAATCTCGGAAAGCACTTCTTCAATTGGGCGGATGTGGAATGATTTTGTACGGTACATGGAACAGAAAGAGCACTGATTGAAGCTACAGCCGAGTGTCACTTGGAAGATCAAGCTGTATGCTTCAGACGGTGGACGGTATAGGGGCATGTCGTAAAGAGGCATAATTATATTGGTTTTATGTGAAGAGTTTTTATGCCAGCGTTATGAGAGATCAGTGAAGGAACGCTCATAGGGCCGAAGCACCTGTATCATCGCACCATGAATTTTTGGATTGCCTACAAGGATGTTTCCAGATTCCAGATAATCATCTTTGTCGTTTAAGTTCGTTACGATACCACCTGCTTCTTGCACTAGTAGTGCTCCTGCAGCTATGTCCCAAGATCTAAGACCAAATTGCCAGAATCCATCCAGTCTACCAGCGGCTACGGAAGCAAGATCCAGTGCTGCAGAACCTGTCCGACGAACACTGGTCAATGTTGTGATCAGAGCCCTGAAGATCGACATATGGGCGTCGATATGTTCGGGAGTCCGTTGGTATGGGAATCCTGTACTTAGCAATGCGCCGTTGAGAGTATTGTAGCGACTTACCCGAATACGCCGATTATTGAGTGTTGCTCCTTCGCCTCGTGTTGCGGCAAAGATTTCATCCCGTTGTGGATCGTAAACTACCCCCTGTTCTAGGCGGCCTCTATAGGTCAGGGCAATAGATATCGAGAAATGGGGAAATCCGTGAATATAATTAGTAGTACCATCTAAGGGATCAATGATCCAACAAAATTCGTTACCTTTTCGGTATTCTCCTTCTTCTGCAACGATACTATGGCTGGGGTAAGCCTTTAACAATGTGCCGACAATAGTTTGTTCGGCTTGTTTATCTACTTCGGTGACGAATTCATTCTTACCTTTTTTGCTGATAGTGAGTCTGTCTATATGATCAACATAACGCATAATGATACTTCCTGCTGCACGGGCAGCACGAATTGCGATGTTTAGCATGGGATGCATAATGATTTCTTTCTCCCAGGGTATAAATAGATTACACCGCATGCATTATGTTGCGGTAAAGAAAGCTTGATCTTCCTCCAATTATTCAGAAACCTAACGAAGGTAATAATCCGAAATTGAAAGAAGATTATGAATACAGTAAACAAACGTAACTACCTACCTCCCTCCCCCCTACACCATTTTTGGAAAAGGAGAAGAAAACAGCAGTCGCAATGAGGTAAAAACATTTTGGTTACGTTTGCGGAAGGTTGAAATGGCTGCCTGGATACGTGCGTAGACACGA
>Ga0209363_1001795_pt1 | contig 10693 bp, 5 predicted proteins | sample WorMetexBAHAMAS3_FD_187385 | JGI IMG/M metagenome (GOLD analysis project Ga0209363, IMG submission 187385) | Marine gutless worms symbiont microbial communities from Max Planck institute for Marine Microbiology, Germany - Inanidrilus exumae... | ecosystem: Host-associated > Annelida > Digestive... | reverse complement strand
GCTGCTGTCAGACAAATATTGTACGTTTTCTGTGCGTATCGTCTGCTCGTCGAGGAGCGTCATCACTGTCCCTGCATGCAACATGTAATACTGCGCGCCGCTTTAGCCACGCCCCTGTCTGCCCACTGCTAGGCCATCTGCCTCTGAGCTGTTCAGCCACCCCTGACCCAGTTACATCGGTTTTAAGGACTGATCTATCCGCCAAACTAGTAAGTAAGGTGAAAGCTTGATATATGTTCGTGAATGCTGAAGGTCTGCAAATGATTTTTATACACTTAAAACACTTATGGTGTGAACACATTGTAGTTTTTTCTTCATCACAGGGTTCCCACGCCTCCTGAAAAGTTCTGGATTTTTTGCGTAAAATTTCTAGACCCTGGAAAGTCCTGGAAAATGGGTTTGGTCCTGTGCAAAGGCCTGGGAACTTGGAATTTTCTAGGCTATGATGTGGGAGGCAGACACAATGGTGCAGGTGCAAATTTGTGGCTTCCTTTTGACAAGCAGAATGAAAACATTTAGCTTCAGGGGTCTTTGCCTCCTTACCCCCACCATGCAGTTTGTTTGCTATTTTTCAGTGACAGTGATCAACATATACTGGAGGATGGATGCTGCTATCATATGACGTATATATGTATGTATGTATAGTAATAATTCTCCCTGCAAAAGCGAGGAAATATGTTTTTTACCAGCATTGGTTAGTGTGTGCGTGTCTGTCTGTGACCATGATAACTAAAAAGATTGTGGACGGATTTGCACCAAATTTTATGGGAAGGTTAGTAGGGGGAAAGGGAAGACCAAGTTCGTGTTTCGTTACGATCGGTAGAGGGATGTGGAAGTAACGGTAAAAAAAACTCTGTAAACCGGCGATTGTTTACATTTTATATTTCTAATAGTAGTTTCATTAGTAGGTGTGGCAAGTGTTGCCAAGTGTTGGCGACAAAAACCCCCAAATTTCGCTTTTGCAGGGAGTTGTACTTTCTCAGAGTACTTTCCATGTAGTTGCTGTTTGTCTTCATATTTAAACATCGCTGGCATACGGCAGAGTCTTGGAAAAATGCCTTTGGGGTCCTGGAACAGTCCTGGAAATTTTCATAGCCAAGAAAGTAGGAACCCTGTCATCACATCATCAGTCATGTGATTTGCGCTACATTATTTATCTGTTTTGTTTTTCAGTCATCAAAATGATTATTCTTATGAAGTGAAGCAAGCTGGATATATAGCTTCTGGTGTTGGTACCTTAATCTTTCTGTATACGTCTATATTGGGAGGAAATGCAGCTGTTGCTCGTTACATGGAAAAAGACAAGGCCAAGATACATGAAACAAAATTTCTGGCTCACGTAAGTTATGTTCTTACTTATTTTAAACCATTTGCTGAGAATCAAAATTTTCAATATTGTTATCGCTGGAAACACAATGCATTTAGAATGCTCCTATTTCATGAAACATTCCATGGAGAGGTAGGCATGTAATCAGTAGCAGTTTAAATAATCAGTAACATACACTTGCAACATTAACAGTAAGTTTATGTAGCTATTTATAACATCTAAACATGGTGTCATTCAGTATGGATATGCTTGCACTTGCACTGACTTTCATATAAAATGATAGCATATGCAAATGTAATACACCAAAATTGGTGTACAGCATGGTTATGAGTTACTGTAATGGATCTTCTGTATTGACTCCCAAATGGTGACAGACTACAGAAGTTTTTCAGTTAAAATTTAAAAGCTGGACATTTGCCAGTGAAAATTGACAGTATAATACAAATTTTACTCAATATTCCTGTGGATTGGTGGAGAATGGCAGCAGTGTTAAATGAGACCAAACCCTCAAGACCGAGGCCATAATTTTGCATGGCTGATGTCAGAATTTTAGCTTCAAAACCGAGGCAGAGGCTAATGCCAAGATTTTCGCCCCAAGCAGTCCAGTCTGGCCTAGAAGCCCTAACATCTGATTATTTCAGACTGCACCTGTTATCTTGCAGTTTAATAGTGCACTGGGAAAGGACAAATTCTGGCATGTTGAGGGTCATGACTTTCTTGGTCTCCATAAGTCCGCCTGTGTGTCAGTATAATAAACAAGTGGTCAAAGTAATTTGTCGAGAGGATGCATCACCCCCACGCACAAATCTTTCAGTCACTTGCAGCTGGAAAATGTTTTGTTTAAACAGTTTCAACATTAGACGAGTCGCACATCGCTATTGCCTGCAAGTGCTATTTTATGCATCTGCTCCCATTCGTTGAAGCGTGACACTGAATGGCCCAGGCGTCTAGCCAGCTGTTTGCAATAGTGACGCGATAATTTACTGCGTGAACTGGAAAATTCATACCATACTTTTAAATGGCTGATTTCTCGTAAATGCAAATGTCGATCTCCTAACAACATTCGTGAACCCTACAAAAATGGCCAAACTGATCAAGATGCCATTTGGGTGAGTGATTCAGGTGGGCCCAAGGAACCTTGTGTTAGATCCAGATGTCTCAAGGGGATGGGCCAATTTTGGGGGGTTATCTGGCCCATAGTGAGTCACTGCTGTGGTGTGTGCAGCAAAAATTAATAACGGCATCATCGCAACTGCTGCAGCCGACTGCATTGCTGTCGACTGGCAGGTGTGACATTAAGTTATCCCCTGTGAAAATCCCCCTGCAATGTGGCCTCCTGTCTAAATTCTTTGGCCACCTGGTAATCTTCCTGCTCTAAAATGAAGCTGAGCAGCTGTCGGCAGCTGCAGAGTCCTATGCGTTTTTAGTTGCACCTGGCAGAGCAGCCAGACAAAATTAATACTACTGCACTCCAGAAAACAGTTCTATGTTACACTATTTACTCTCATTGCCTGCTGACGTCTGCAGTACATGTATACTTCATTGGTGAAGTCGCTGACAGTAGAAGGGTCTTTTTAGGTCAAATGTTATGTAACATGTTTGTTGTTTGGTACAAATGTGTTTCAGCGAGCTTATAATGATGCCTTTGCCTATGGTGCTATTAGAGTTGGACTACGATATGGTGTGAAGACTGGTTTTTTTACTGCAGCATATTTGTATGTACCATTTTACCACGCGACGCTATGCTAATCTGGTGTATGCCATCGTCATGTGTCTGTTTGTCTGTCCGTATGTCTGTCACAAGTCGATGTTCTATCAACGTGGCTAAACGTAGGATCATGCAAGCAACACTGCACAATAACCAAGCGACTCTGATGTCAAAGGTCACGGCTAAGCTACAATGGCTTCACCCGAATGAGGGCGCCAAATACAGGTGGGGTAGGTTAAAGTTGATAATCATTGACCAATATCTCATTATATCTTGGTTCTAGCCTAAGGAAAACAAAACACCCCTAAAAGAGACATGGTCAGTGTCACGTAACCCATTTTTACCGCACAATGCGAAGCTAGCGCAGTATATGCTGTCGTCGTGTGTCTATCCGTCTGTCACAAGCCAGCACTACCAAAGTGGCTAAATGTAGGATCACACAACCAACGCTGTACAATCGCCCAGGGATTCTAGTTTTCTGGTGCCGAAAATCTCGGCGAAATTTTAACGGGGACACCCATTTGGGGGCCAAATAGAGGTAGGGTGGGTTCTAATTGGCGATTTTCGACCAACATCTTGCTATATCTCAGAAATGGTGCATGATAGGGAGACATAGTTTCTATGGAACGCTAATAGGAACTCGTATGTGCTCTATCGATTGGTGCTATTTCCAGTGACCCTAACTACCCCAAACCTACCCATTTTCGACATTTAGTATCACCTTTCATATCTTCGTAGTGAGTGGAGTTAGAAACTTCAAATTTGGTATGTAGGTTGACGGTAGCAAGTGCTAGCCCACAGATGGCAAACCATGCCCGAAAGGGTCGTGGTTACTGTCGTGAACCATTTAAGTTTTGGTGGGCACCAACCATACCTCTGGAACGGCTGACCGTCTCAGGCGCTGTCAACTTAGTTCGCTGGTGAATGTCATAAATTTCTGATAAAGGTAAAGGTAAAAGTCGGATTCTTCTATAGCGCTACTTACGCGGCGATGCCGCGACCATCTGCGCTTTACAATCGCTGGAAGTGGCAGTTGATTGGCAAGAGCCAATGGTGCTGGAGTGCAATGCTGCAGCTAACAAACGCACCACCGCTCCAATCAACCACACCAGGCCTTCACCCCGTAAGCATTCACCAGATGGCGCCGCCCGTGTGAGGAAGCAGACATCTGATTGCAGCTTACTACTCAGTTTATCGACCTCGAAAATGAAAGGCTGAGTTGGCCTAGTTGGCTGACCTGTGGCAGACGGTTTACCCACATAAGTGGTCACCCATCAGCTGCAGATCAAGCGCAGGACAGGGAATGTTCGCTGGCCAAATACCGACATTCTACCGCTGTGCCACACCATCAACTACTGGTCGTCGGACAACTGTTGATTACACCCGCCATCGAGATATGTATACAACAGCTAAGCCTAGTATAAGAAATAGTTTGCATTGCGTGGGTCTGTCAGTGGCAGCAGAGACTCTTGTAATTTTGAGGGTTGCAATCATATCTCTGGAATGGATGAAGCTAGCATCATCAAATTTTGTGCAGGTATGCTAAATCAAATGTTAACCTTGAGTTGATATGCTACCCATAACGGGCATGGTCAGAGTCGTGTGACCCATTTTTAAAAAATTTTGGGCCCTTCCCAATTTATATTATTTGAATGGGTGAAACTAGGCTCACAAATTTGGTGTGCTGATTGATACTGAGGAGTACTATTACATAAATGATAGGTTAGCCAGAATGGGTGTGTTCAGGGTCAAGGGGCCTCCTTAAATAGTGGGAAATAACTGATAATATCTCGGAAATGGTGCAAGATAGAGACATAATTGCAATGGAAGACGAATATGAATGATGGAATCATATGGCTATCGAATGGCACAAATACCAATGACTTTGTGTGACCCTGGTCACTTTTGAGGTTTGAAACCTTTCGAACTCCCTTATCTCCAGAAATAATAGCTTGTATTAACTACGATATGTATACATATGAATCGGAATGCGCACATGGTTTGTAATTTCAACTGTTTTATCGAACGTGAAGGACTTCTTAAGGTCACTGACAGTCACATACACTGTAAATGTGGTAACATCTGGAAACAGTGCAAGTTAGAGACGTTCTTACTACAGACTAGCAATAGTAAGTGACGTGTAGCCGCCTATCAAATAGTGGCAATTCCAATGACCTTGAGTGACTTTCAGGGTCACTCAGTTACTGCATCACTTTTCAAATTGGATTATTCATACCTTTATGCAGCCATTGACAGTATGTCTACTGGCATTGCATTTCACGTGGTTGCTCTGCGATAACTGAGCTTCTTGTTGCATTTTGTATGCAGTATTTTGGAATGTTTTGGTTATTTTTTGATGTTACTTGTTAATGCTACTTCTACTTCTACCCTATGGATAATTTGATAAAACAATTTTTTAATTTGTCTATAGTTTTAATAGTTGTTATTGTACGATTTTGCTGATGTGTATATACATACATGTGTGCAGTTTTTAATGCTTTATAATATTTCTTCCTCTGTCCCAAATAATCGTTCAGGCTAACCAGCATTTTGTAATGAAGTTAGTAACAGGCCGTCTCTGTAAATTATAAAACTATTCACTAGAGCTTTGATATAATTCTTATACGCAAATTGTACTTCCATAAACAGAAACCAAAAGCGTCTTTTCATGCCGTAAGATACTTGAATTACTTGACACTGTACAATGCAATATTATCACAGTATTATCATAATTTGCATTAGCACCATATACTGGTATAGGCATTATTTTTGTATGATAGATTTATTGTTACCTATGCCGGCTGTATAGCCGCCAGAGTGGGTATAGCATTCAGTCGTGTCTGTTTGTCTGCATTCTAAAAGGAAAACGGCTGGAGCTATTGACACCAAACTTTGTACACATATAAAACATTATAGCAGTCGCTCGGCATGCGTTGACCCAGAGGTCAAAACAAAAGGTCAAGGTCACACGGTTACAAAAACCATCACATTTGCATGGTTGCTAGTGACGAGTGCTGCTATGGCTGTGCTGCTGCTGCCGGCGTGGGTCTGCATGTCGATATGACTGCCTATGTATTCTAGTTCTTTCTCTACATTATGGATTCTTGTTTTTAGAGAACTTCTGTTCTGTGCAATTGATTTGGAACTGAATTACTGAAATACGAAGACTGCTTAATGTGTAGGTTGACAGCAAACTCAATTGCCGTGTATCGTAACAAGAGTACTGTTTTCGAGTATATCTATGCTGGAGGTACAAACGTTTACTCTGCAGATTATGACTCAGTACTGTGCATAAGCAGTTACAGCAGTAGGGTAATCAGTCTTGTATGTTTCCTGAGCTCCATCTCAGTCAAAACATCAAATACTTTCTGGTATAGTGCAGTGGCTTGTGGTACAACTGCCAGTAGGAAAAAGCAGATGCTCCACGTAGTAGTGATGTGATTATATAGCAACTGTGCATTAACTACTGACACAGTATTACAGGTGCTTCAGCAATTAGTACAATAATTAGATCTATGCTTTGTACTGCTAGTTACCAGGCTAGTTACCGAAGGCGCCGAGCAGGCGCGAGTGCGCGAGTATCGAGGCACCTTCGGTGCCGAGGGGGTTGGGTTTGGGGACATTGCCCCTTCCCAGAAAATGTTTCGATTTTGAGTCTGAAAATGGCGACTTTTAGTGCATTTTGGGCGCTATTCTTACAGTTCATTGTTCATTCTTCCATGGACTGTTTAAAGCGTTTTAGATGCCAGAAACTGTTGCTTGTTGGAAAACTTGCTGTTGTGTGTATGCAGATAGCTCTAGGCGACAAAACAAGCATGTTGGAAACTACGTTGTGATTTATGCAAAGGAAAACTACCTGGGGTCTGGGGAGTGGGCATTGCCGCCTTCCCAGAATTTTTTTCAATTTTGAGTCTGAAAATGGCGACTTTTAGTGCATTCTGGGCGCTTGCCCACGTGGCGAGGGGGCATGGCCCCCGGCCCCCCTTAGATCCGCCAGTGTACATTCATGTAAAAGTATCATGACTTGAGCTTAGATGTCTTGCTTGTGTTATGTATCAGAAGTTCCTTTCAGTTTTAACACAGATCACACAGTGTGATGAATGGCTGTGTATTGAGAACATATTTCTTTTTCAGCTTTGCTATGCGGATTATTGAGATCAAACTTGGGACTGCGTGGTTGGTTTGCTGGTACTGTTATTGGATCTGTTCTCGGGTAGGAATCAGTTTGTAAATTCTTTGCTAACCGTACTATGTATAATCACACCGTTTCCATTGTTTCGAAGTAGCTCATGTCATTGTGCTTTTCTGCATTGTTCAGTTTTAAAATATTTAAGCCGAAATGAAAGCCTGAGATTTGTTCGTGTGTACTAAAGGGGAATTTATGGCGCCTGTGTATGCGCTACAATGTATGCAACAAAAGAAACTCAGCAAGATCGTCGTTACAGGCAGATTTTTGAAAACTTGCAAGAGGAAAGGTAACGTATGCTTTATACTGTGTCATTTGCACCTTTATTATATTTTTTTAATTCTCTGAAGTATTGGTGCTATTCAGTGTACTCATGCTGACCCCATGTTGTGAAAAATGCCACCTAACGTTTTCGGTATAATGCTGCCAATTTTAAGTTTTAAAATACTATAACACCTCAGTGCCCAGTGTCCACCATTCACCAATAGCAGCATATGTGTACAATACACATCTTACTTTGTAATGTTGACGTCATTTGTTGCTGACAGTGTATAGCAGGGATACTCAAACAGCGGACCATGGTGTACAATCCGGATTTTTTGTAATATTCTATGCAACGTGTTTGTCTTCTCAAAAAATTTATTACACTGGCCCTGTAGGATATCTATTAGTGTATGTGAATTGAATGTTAATACAGTTCTAGTCAGCAGACAGCTGCTAGTGGACCACGATGCTTCGTGGTGAACTGAATGTGGACCAGTTCACAAAAACTGAGTACCTCTGGTGTATAGAGATTAAGATGCAGTAATGATTAGCTTGCTTAGGCAAAAGCAAAGTCAATGATCAAAACGTTACATTTCCGTATTTTCTGAAAAATAATGGTCAGTGACATCACCAGTGAAGTATACATGTACTGCAGACGTCAGCAGGCAATAAGAATGTATCACTGCTGCATGGAAATAAACTCAAATCTCTGAATTATTGACAACAATGCTGTTTCTTATAGGTGGATAATCTGAGCATAGACGGTAGATTGCAGCGAAAATGTCCTTGGCCTTTGTGGTCACACTGATTACCTACCTGATATTGATTATCCCGTGTGGGCCCGCTGTAATCCGCCCCCTTTATCCCTTCACTTCCCCACCTTCTACTCTATCTTTTAGTATCTTTTGCTTTTCCGTTTTTCCCTTCCTTACTCGCTTCAACTGTTTTCTTGCTTTTCCATTCCTTCCATTCTACCAGAATAGTCCCCTTATTTCCAGGCCGGATGTCGTAGGAGGCAACTAAACTTGGCTTTAGTTTTTTTGTATGTTGATTTGTGTTATATGTATTTTTAGTTAAGGATGCATGCTTGTTTTTGTCATATTTGATTTAGTTTTGTCTTGCTGTGTGATAGTTGTCTCCCCCTGTTGTAGGTGCTAGCATAATATTTTAAATGAGCCTCTCAATCCCTTTCCCTTTTTAGGTGGCTGCTGAATAAAAAGGCGGCCAGGGTTGAGATTAATATATCGCTGGCCTTCCTTTACTGCGTTGGGATAGCTCCCTACCTTTGACATTTCGTCTCTGATATAGACATATTTGTGCTGAAAAGGGACGTTAAACTAACTAACATTATGTGAGAAAATCTTTACTGATATGAAATCATTTTCAAGGATTTTTGGCATAGTGCATGTACAGTCACTGTTTCATTTTCACTTCACAACGCTACGATATATGCTGTGGCCCTGTCCATTTGTCTGTCACAAGTCAGTGTGCAATCAAAACCGCTACTCAGGATTATGCAAACAATGCTGTATGATAGCCCGGACTCGTTTTCTGACACCCAACATCTTGGCAAATTCCAGTGGATTCACCCAAACGCAGGCGGCAAAGGGGGTAGGTTAAAATTGGAAAATTTCGACCAACATCTCACTGTATCTCAGAAATGGTACAGCATAGGGAAATAGTTACTATGGAAAGCTCATATGCTTTTTCTCAGATAGTGCTATTTCCAGTAACTCCGTGACTCAAATGGCACCATTTTCTACACTTTATGTCGCTTTTAATCTCTTCATAACTGATGGAGTTAAGAGACTTCAAATTCATTAAATAGGTTGAACGTAGAAAGTCCTAGCCCATGGATGACAAACCACAACAGAAAGCGGCGTTATCAGGGTCATATGACCCACTGTAAATTTTTGTGCACCAATAATATCTCTCAGACTCTGGAACAGCTGTAATGTCGTCAAAATATGTACACAGGCCATATCAAGTGACCACGCCCATTTGGGGGTAGTTTGTCATCCCAAGGCTAATACTTGATATGGCCTACCTGTGTACAAAATATGAAGACTAGCTTCAGCCATTCCAGAGATATGAAATAGATGGTGCAAGACATGAAAATAGGAGTGATTTGGGGTGGTTAGGGTCACCATTCGATAGAACTAATATATCTTCCTGTTCATCTTGTTTTGTACCATTTTCGAGATAGGCGCCCTACAGCGAGCTATGTTGTTGAAAGTCACAAATGTTTCCTACCCACGTGTATATCTCTCCCCCATTGGGGATACCCCATTGGAATTTCATCAAGATAGTGGCAACAGAAAAATAGAGCCCCTAACCTATCGTTTGACATTGTTTGCATTATATGTTTAGCCATTTTTATAGAACTCTGACTTGTGGCACACACATGGTCACACACAGGACCATAGCATATACCCTCAACGTCAGCACGCGCCAACTCCGATCGACCAACACAACGATGTGCGTCGTCTGAAGATCAAATAACAGTTTCAGCGACCAATGTTTTGCGGCTGCTGGACCACGTTTGTGGAACATGCTGCCAATTAAATGAATTAATCTACGGCTGTATGACAGTCTTGAACAATTTAAACGGTTGCTCAAGACCCATCTGTTTGGTGTTTGGTATCGTGGCACTTTAGTTAGCAGAGCCGTGTGTAAATCTTTTTACTTACTTACTTACTTACCCTGCTAGCATAGTGTTGCGTGGTACAAAAAATGCAGCCAATTGATTCTGGCTAATTATACTGCCTGAGTGAACATGTGAACATGAATGTGTTGACAGAGAAGTTCAGTTGTTGAATGAGCCAGTTTTGGAACGGGACAAGACTTCAGCATTGCCAGAAAGTGGCATGGCACAAGCTGTCACAGTTAGCTAGAGAAAAAAAGAGGAACAGCTAGCTGAGAGACCCGCGTGATGCTCTATGTCAGTAGAAATCTTGTCAGCTGTTGTAATACAGCAAAAATAATGCAAACAGATCGGTGTTAGCCTGAGGAACACAACCACTTTTTATTCAGTTACCTGCATAGTTTGGTAACAAGAGGCTCAACTATTGCACAATGAGCACGCAATGTTCCGGGTTGCCGTCTTATAACACTGACAGCCAGGGGCAGTGGAAGGTAGTCAAAAGTGATGAGGCATGGAGGAGCGAGACCTGAAGGGCTGAGGCGGAGGTTGGGTTCTTGGGGAGAT
>Ga0209363_1001794_pt1 | contig 10695 bp, 5 predicted proteins | sample WorMetexBAHAMAS3_FD_187385 | JGI IMG/M metagenome (GOLD analysis project Ga0209363, IMG submission 187385) | Marine gutless worms symbiont microbial communities from Max Planck institute for Marine Microbiology, Germany - Inanidrilus exumae... | ecosystem: Host-associated > Annelida > Digestive... | reverse complement strand
ACGTTGATCTGGCCAGTAATATTATATTGAAATACATCATAATTAGCATTATTATTATTCCGATAGCGCAATACTTCAGGAAGAAGTAACCAGCTGTTAAGAGAAATTCACGGAGACAAAAAAATCGTTTGTCCTATCGAATATATCATAGTGTCGGTATAAACACACAATTCAATTTGCTTGTCCTAGTCGTATAAGTTCTTAGAATCACACTGCCAAGGGGAGGCTGCTGATCATTGACAAGTTGACAGCGGGCGTAGATGTGTCTAACCACGTTACGTTCCCGAGTAGAGTATTGCGATAAAGAAAAAAGTTTGCAGAGGTCACAAATTAGTTGTTTGATGGCATCGAGACCGAGTACAGGCTAAGTATCGGTCGATACTCGATACTATTCGATACCACTGAGTATCGATTACTATTAGATACTTGATGCCAGTATCGTCCTAACCCTACTTGTTATAAGCTTTACAACAAGGTCATATGTTCTGGTGCATCCTGGTGTAACGCCGCCACTGGTCCGCGGCCTGTCGGTGGTATCGTTTCATCTTTACTCCGCTGCAGATACGTTGATTGCACCACTACTCAGCAGACATAGCTTTACAGCTTTACGAAGCTGCTATGCTGTTCCGCACATCCATAAGGGAGTAGTCAACATCAAACAGTTTTGCAAGAATACAGCAGCTGCTTTACTAAAAGCATTATCTCGCATAAGCAGCGTGCATCGTGTCAACTGTCACCTGGACGTCGCTGCCACTAAATGGAAATTAGTCAGTACATTGGAACATTAAAGTAAGATCTGTGCCAGCCGCCTCGGCGCCAGGCCCGTGTCAGTCGGCAGCGTGGGTGGTCGTAAAGCGGGCGGCGTCAGGAAGAACACGGAGTACGCGTGCAGTACCTGGAACCACTGCCACGTGATCGGGCCAAAGGGCACGACGATTCGAGGTCTGCACGGTGTTTGCTTCTCCCTCGCCACTGCCCCATGCCCAAAGTCGTGTAACAGGTATGACAACTCTGTAAATTCAGCGACTGGCAAGTGATGAGTTGGCCAGCTGCGAGGCATGCAAAGTGCAGAATGTGCACTGCACTCTGCAGGTGGTTGGTCAAGTGACATGAACGGAGAGAGGCCGAGAGTGTACATGCTTGTGCTTTGCAGCTCTTTCTATTTGCACAGTTTGTGGGTCACTTTCGCCCCCCACCACCTACTCCGCAGGTCCACTTTGTTAAGTAGCGTTCTCACTGCGACCGTAATGCACACGTTACGCATGCGTTACGGGTTCGTGCGTTGCACACATTACGGCTGTGTGCATTACGGTCGCGCTGCACTTTATGGTCGTAACGCATATGTTACGGCCGTAACACGCGTTTTACGATCGTCAACGACTATAGAACACCTTCAGTGCTAGATTTTTTAGACCATCTCCCACATTCGCATACGTTTGATTGTGGGCATGCCACGGCTGAGAACACTACTTCATACTTGTCAGTACACTGCTGCCATCGGTCTTCTACTACACTAGCCTGTAGGCCTAGTTCTCGGTCGATGTAAGAAGTCAACAAATACAATATCGAGTTCAGTTTCGAATTCCACGATCGGAGCTTCGAATGTTGAAACAAATCGAGTTCAACATCGCTACTAATTACCGTTCATTCTGGCGCCCGCTTCAAATGCACGTGTAATGCAACGCTTCCGCTTGCACAGGATTATGTAATGAGCTGTCGCCCATCCCAAATCACCACTAACGATCGTCGGCTGCCTCGCCTGAAGACTTTAGGATGGTCGCGTATCTGTCCGTTGGCTGTCAGCTATAAGCCATGCATCATTATTGTCGGTATGTGAAGAAAATCGTGGTTTTAGTGACGCAAAATGGTCATTTTGATTCCAGTTCGATTTTAGAAAAAATTGCGATTTCAATCTCGATCAAAAAATTCGTTACAGCACCAGTATGTTTTATGTACTGAATAAATTATCAGTCTTCTGGTTTAATGATTACTATGCTAAAATATGATATGATTGCGGCACTGTTTGGTCTATGATCATAGGCTGCATAATGTATAATTTAGGCACATCTTGAATGCAAGCAGTGGTTATAATAAGCCGGAATGCAGTTTTGGGGCCCCCTAAATTATTTTGTTAGTGTTCTGTGCCCCATAAACAGGTATAATTAAACTGGAATGCATGTTCAATGGCCCCCAGACATATACAGAATTTGTTGTATCAGTTGACAATCTGTTTCTTGCAGCTATATTACAGTTTCCAGTTCACATTGTTTGCAGTGTACATATGCCACATTGTGTTGTGTTTGACTACTTTGGCATAGACAGCAGTGATGTGGCCGGTAAAAGTTTACTCAGACAAAATCTTCCAGTTCTTAAGTGGGAGTGCCAGCTAACCTGTATAATTTTCATTAGATGATAAACTTTAAAATATGCATGTTGCATTTGTTGTGTAATGTTTTCAGGTGAGCCAGAGTTTAAATGGGTCGGTAACATGCACGGAAATGAGGTCGTGGGGCGGGAATTGTTGCTGAGATTGGCCATGTACCTGTGTGAAAAGTACAACAGTGGAGACAAGGCTGTCAAGCAGCTTATTGACAACACAAGAATACACATAATGCCGTCTATGAATCCAGATGGTTGGGAGATAGCACACGAGGTATGTGCACAGTGAATGCTCTTAATTAAAAGTGCTATTGCAGTTGTAAACGAAGATTATTAGAGATCGAACGAACCGACCACTGCTGTTCCGAGACCGAATCAGTAACTGCACAAATTTGTTCCGGCCGGAACCGAACCGAACCACACAAGCAGACCCGCGTTAGCTGCCGTGGATCGTTCACGCCGCAGACCAGAGATGTGCAGATCCTGAAATGTTGCGTCCGCATCAGTCCGCGCATTCTGACCACAGACCCACATCCCCATTCCCCACTCCCCACACAGGCTCCCAGCCGCAGCCGTATGTCCAATCCATCTGAGCCTGGCAAGTTGGATCACTGACGAACAATTAATGGCTGCAGCTGCAGAGCATGGTCACTGGGTGACTCAAATCGAACACGTCCATCAGCACTATACTACAGCATCTGCTCGCTGTGCTCAGCGGGTCAGCTTGCTGAGTGCCGAGCTTGAGTAAATGATCCGCATCAGTCAGCGTCCGCGAATTTTCGGGAGCGAGCCGTCCGCGACTGTCGCGGATCTCAAGAATTCTTGCGGATCGGCGTCCGCAGGCAGATGCGTCCGCCGTCCGCACATCTCTGCCGCAGACCGCCGTGGCCGTCCGCGCGGCGACCGTCGCACGCCGGCACGGTGGTCGTTTGATGCCGCCGCCGCACTTGCCACCACACACACGTAACACGAGAAGTTAACGGCCGCACAAGACGCGCAGCCAGCCGCCGGGACGACCAGTTTGGCACTTCAAATGACACCGCGAGCGACCGATGTGACACGGAATTGAAGCTGCCGCGGCCGTCTATTTGGGGTATTTCAGGCGGCAAATGACCGTCGTTGAGATAATTATTGCCGAACTGCATTGTTCGTCCAACGGCGGGCACCGTGTTGACTGCTCAGCGTCGTGACGGTAGGGAGTGCACTAAGTGAGACCGTCTCGACGGTCTCACTAAGAACAAAGAGAATGCTTAGCGTGTTCCGGCTCTGGAACAAAAAATGTCCCGAGGCCGGACCGAACCGACGCTGTTCCGGGCCGGAACAGTACCAGAAACAGTTCCGGTTCGATCTCTAAAGATTATGGTACTGGCATCACAGAGTCGATATCAAAGAAGTAATTTCCCTTCCATCTAGACTCCAATGGTGGATGAAGAAAACATGAAATCAGGCCACTGGTCTGGATCAGTGCTGTGTTTCCTTTAGACTCAGTTTCTTAGATGATAAAAAGACATCTGCTAGTATAAAAAACCTGTGCCTTTATTCGCATACATTCTTGTCCAGAATGAGTAGAGGTAGAATAATAATAACAGCATTTATGGAGAGCTGTGGGGTCAGAAGATTGGGTGAATGGCTAACCCTGCTTCTCTTACAAAATGACTGTTAAAATGGAGGTAAATGAGTATTTGATGAAGACAGAAGGAGTTGTTGCAGAGGTGAGCAAAGCTGTGATAAGTTTTGGATTGATGGTGATCAGTAATGTTGATGTTTGAGGTGTAATGCGCGGTTGTGATTTTTTATTGTGCTGGTGCTAGCATGGAGACAACAGCTGGCTTATTGGACGCTCAAATGCTCAGGGCATTGATCTGAACCGAAACTTTCCAGACTTGAACCGCATTGTTTACAGCAATGAAGCACATCATGCAGCCAACAACCATCTGATGAAAGAGTCACTCATGAACAATCCAAATGTGTGTATAGATGTCACTTCATTGTCGTTTGCTTTATCCTTACAAACACCTTGCTTTGCCCACCCTTATTTAAGTGTACAATCAAAATTTTTGCATGCATACTCTTTTAGTGTTGGTTAAATGTGTTATTTGTTGCATTTTAAAATCAGAAGACAACACTTCAGCCAGTTTGAAGTTTTTCTGGTATGCCATTGTGGTTTTTTTGCATTTCTTGAGTCTTCATACACGTGATATCATAAAGCTATGTTCAATCATATTTCTGCCTACACTGAAGGTAGTGTAAATGTTTATTAGTTATGGAGTTGTATTTTATGTTGGAATTGCTTGTTATTTGACTGTTATCTGCTGTATTTTATGAGAACAGGTTCTTCGAAGGCTAGAACTTCCAGCTGCAATTTAACATCAGATTTTGATGAATTTTGCATGTCATCAGTTCGTTCAGTCCATTCCAGTGTGATGTAGCAGTTGCAGGAAATCCTGTATGCCCACATCTGAAATAGCATTGCATGTTGTGCAAGGTGGTAGAACCCCGGTTTCTGTTAGCTTTCATTTATAGTTATAAGCAGCATCTTGATTAATTCAGTATTAATTGAGACAGTCTAAAATGCTTATAGAATCAGTTAATAGAATCACATCATGCATGTGACATTACGACCTTTACTGGTGAGGAAAGTGCAAGCTGTTCGTCATTGCACATTGACAATTGACATGTTTTATTCAGATTAATTCTTATGCCATAGCAGATTTCTATTAATATATTTGTATCTGCATTTATGCTGTTTTGATAATTCTTCTGCTGTTATTTTACAGCTGGCTGCGGAGACAGTAATGGTGATTGAATGGATTATGGATATACCATTTGTATTGTCAGCCAATCTGCATGGTGGAGATCTTGTTGCTAACTATCCGTATGATGAGAGCCGTAGTGGTGGAAATAATTATGCAGGCAGTCCAGATGATGCCACTTTCAGGTACTAAGCTTGTGTTGTGGTTTTATAGGATTGATGCTGAGCCCTGAAATATGCTTTTTTACTCTATACCATTCATGTTTAAGAAACATTTGCAAGGGAAGCATTTTGCATGAGCTCATTTTTATTTCTGAGCTGGAAAAGGTTATATTTAAAGTTCAGATTCTCCGACTGTTTGCTGTATTTTAATTTGTTCATTCTATGATATGTGAAATGTCCTGATTGATATTGTTTGGAAGACTGAACATTGAACAAACACGAGTTTGATACTTTGTAACTGTAATTTGGCCTTGTTTTCGAAATTCTGCTAATGCTAATAGCAGCAAAAACTGGTCAGCAGCTACAGCTGAGTAACAGCTGTAATGGTGATGACACGTATGATTTAAGTTGATCAAAGTCGTCTTATGTCTATTCAAATAAGTAGCAAAAAGTACTTGAGAGCATTGCCTTTCTAATCCCATTACATGCAATAATAATTCAGTAGTCAAAACAAGAATGTTGGCAATTAATGTGCAATGTGATGGTGACCTGACATTAGCAATTTTGACTGCGGCATCGCCATCTTCAAAGTTTTAAGTGTAACAGAGGTTAACATATGCAACGAATCTCACGTCAGTTGTCAGTGTCATCAATCGTACATTCTGTTATATAACATCTCCCTACAGTACCAGAACAGGCTCCCAAATGAGGAACCAGGTGAGATCCCGGAACAATGAACATTTCTGTGCAATACCAGACCACATTTGCAGCCACACACAGCAATGCACTGATGCTTCATGCTATAGGCTTATGGACCAATGGCAATGGCTGTCAGTAACGTTCAACAGGAGATGGTAACATACTGGAATTTTGTACCTATAGGCATAGCTGACTAGGTAGGTCCAGGGATCCAGACTGCCAATCACAACCAAAGTAACCTGTGATATTTTTTTATATAATTTGATAAAGTTCTAAGTAAGTTGGAGTTGGTACCCTGGAGATTGATGTGGTTTTGTGCTTGAGTTGCACTGAAAATAGGTCGTTTGTTTTTGGACTCCCACACAAAAATTCCTGGCCATGCCCCTGTTTGTACCCCTTTATTACATTGAAAGACCGTCGACAAACTAATAAACTACAGTATATGCACAACTCACTTGCAGACGTAGAACTTGACACTTAACAGATGATTCAAACCGTCTCATGCAGTCTTTTGAAGATGAACACGGCAAGTGCATGAACATCAAGTCAGTGTTGACTAAGATGCCGGTATTTGATGTCGATGGCATAAGCACCACCATGGTGCAGCGGCAGTTGGAGGACTATGCATGATTCGGTAACAGACTGCAGTGCAGTAGACTGCAGGACTAATGAAAATTTTCTTACCCCATGTGTAAACTTCTGCATCTTTCTCTGTTGTTATCATTCTCTGTTGTTATTTATCCGGCTCACCAAATTGGCGGCAACATGGAGTAATAATCAGTGGTTAGCAGTATTGTTTTTGATGATTTTGTATATTCTTTCCCACTGGAGAATGGTTAAACAGCTATTTGAGACTTTTGTCAAAAATGTAGATTGAAAAATTGGAGAACATCCCCCAAAAGAAGTCTGGCATTATAAAGTAACACCCATACCACAAACATCTACATCAATTATTGCATTGATCATTGTTGGTATATCTGTGAGATTAGAGTTGAATTGATAAAAGAAGAAAAGAGCCATAGCTTACAGTTGCCAGTTGTACTTACTACTGTGTTAAGATCTGAATGATATTTCCTAGCCATCGTGGGCTTGTGTGCTAAGTTTTGACAATTATAATACATATTTACATTTTAATGTGCATCGTTGCAGACACCTGGCTGAGAGCTATTCACTAGTGCATGCTACAATGGCTCAGCCACATAAGCCATGTGATGCACTAAATGATGAATTCTATGAAAACAATGGCATTACCAATGGTGCTGATTGGTACTCAGTTAGAGGAGGTATGATTTAACACGCACTGTCAGTTTTTGTTTAATTGACATTCTTTTCTAGAGTCAGTCCAGGTTGGATCAGGTCCCCCCCCCCAAAAAAAAATACATGTTGATAATAGTTGGAGGTGGTTCTACAGGCCAGATGCCCTTCTGCTAAACCAATAGTGTCAAAGCAGTGCAGGGAGCGGAATGTGCAAACATGTTTTATTGCATACTGAATAACCACCGGCTGTGTTGGGGGGTTGGGGAGGGGGTTATGTACTGGTGTTAGTCCCAGCATAATGGGAGCAGTGCCTTTCTCTCAGAGGTCCGGTGGTAGATTAAGAAAGCCCGAGGCCAGGCCTTTTGTTGGGGATAGGTGCTGTGAGTTTCCTTCAGTGTTTTGATACTTTTGGTTTGGTGGCACAAAGGGCATCCAGAAATCCCTGCCATTTATTTACCCATAGGTTCTCTTCCAGGAAAGTTGAAGGATGAAAAGCAAGGGGAACCAGCTAACTGGGTTCAACTGGAAAGCGGCCGTTGTTAAGTTATACAGTTTTGGACTGTATGATATTGGCATACTGTTGTTTGCATTGGAATTTACCAGGAGCTCTATCAATTGTTTGTTTGTGCATTTACTTAACTTCCTTCGTCACTTCCTTCCTTCCTTACTTTCTTTTTTCCTTATGCTATCTTTCTTACTTATTTACTTTCCTACTCGTTTACTTCCTGACTCATTTGTCTACTCCTTCCAGAATACACCCGTTCCATTTCCAAGCCGAGGTCATTGGAGGCGATCAAACCCGGTTCTATTTTTTGGGTTAATTTTATGTATAGTATATTTTGTTACAGATGCATGTTTGCTTTTGTTGTGTTAGTTTTCATTTATCAGTACTAAGCCAAGAGATTGGCTGGGAAGTACGTCACTGAAATGACCTATTTGTGTCAGGTGGGGCGTAAAACCTTAACTCAGTCAGTAGTTTTGCAGATTTGCAACATTGTACATGCTTCATTATGCTTTCATGCTTCACTACCACAGCATTCAATTGGCAAAGGCATTATGTTATCGTGCTGTCTGTCCACTGCATTCTTCTGTTCGTTCGTTGGTTCATTCATACAGATCTTGTTACCACAATATCTTATGAACGTCCTGAGCAATCTCTATGAAACTTACAGGGAATTTACACTAGCCCCACTGATGATCTGATTAGATTCTGGAGGTCAAAGGTCAGTGTCACAGCAGGCAAAGATGAAGACATCCACGTCGACACTGGAGCATTGAAATCAAATTTTAGTACGTATTTAAATGTGGTTGTTGTTACATTGTTGTGTCAGGAATGCAAGACTTCAACTACCTGAGCAGCAACTGCTTTGAGATTACCTTGGAGCTCGGCTGCAACAAATTCCCACCAGGAGCTGATCTCCCAAGTTACTGGCGAGACAATCGCGAGGCACTTCTCAACTACATGTGGCAGGTCTGTTTCACGAACGTCATTGATATGCAGCTGACCGAGTTGATGAATTCTAACCTGTTTTGTGTTTGATTGTTTTGTTCTGTAAGCTGCTTCTGAGTAATAGTCATGGCATTTTGTTTCTTGGCTCAGATGTTGGCGTTGCTGTGGATGTTTGTTTGTAGGCACATATTGGAATAAAAGGTAGAGTGTTCAATGATGCTGGTGAACCAATTGCAAATGCCATCATTCATGTACACAACGATACCAGTGGCAGAGATATTAATCATGATGTCACTTCAGGTTAGCTTGCTGAATACTAGGCTGTACCGAATATTTTATTAAAACCAGATTCTATGTTGCTTGTTAAATTACAAGACGTCTGGATCAGAATTGAGCCAGTTAAGCTGGAGGAATAAGGATAATCTTCACTTAGACACTGTGACAGTCAACACGGTTGGTTGTATACTGGTACCCCATGCTCGATGTATGATAGTTGAACGATGCATGTACAAAAAACTATGCAGTTAGCGAAATTAAACGTAGCAGTTGCTGAAAGTGCTCCTCAAGCTAACGGGCGATCTGTGTACATTATTCATACAACAGTAGGTCAACATTTTTACTGATGCAGAGCGTCTCACGGGTTTCTCGGCGACAGCTGATCTTCTTGTACTTCTGTGTTGCTTGTTTTTTTCTGTTGGGTTTACTTTCTTCAGAGATTGGCTTGAAAGAATGTCTCCAAAATGACCTATTTTGTGTCAAATGGTACGTAAAACCTTACTCGATCAGTCAGCAAGAAAGTGCACTGCATTAAAATCATGTAATTGTTAAAATGCGTTGTGTGACTGTTTGATGGACAGCTCATGAGGGTGACTACTGGCGTCTGCTGATCCCTGGCAGATACACAGTGACTGCATGCGTCGATGATGGCCAGTACAGCTGCGTTAGCAAGTCTGTCGTCGTCGAAAATCATCCACACACTGTTGCACAGATTGTCAACTTTAATCTTCCTCGGTCTGGACCGGAACAGCAGGCAAGTTTTCACGTAATTCGATATACAAATTGTTTGTCTGTGGTCACCTGTGGTTTGGAGATGGTGTAGGTAGCATGGTTGGGGAGAACTCTAGCATTTGTTACGTAATCTGAGTGCACTAGTTGTCATCAGCAATGGCATGTGAGCAGTAAAACGTTGCTCATACAAAAAACTTCTAGTTCTTAGCTGTGGGTGCCAGCCTGAGCTAACTCAGGTTGATCTGAATGGTAGCTGTAAAATGGTGATGTGTGAGTGCCTGATTGCTGTTGTAAAACATTACTTTTGTTGCTTTCGCATTGTAACCGATCACATTAGTGCAGTTCGTTCTTAACCTGGGGTGCCGGCCGGCACCCTCGAGGGGTGCGAGATTCAGCTGTTGTGGGTGCTTGAGAAGGTCCAGAAAATACCTTTTTTATTTTACCCTTCAACATTCAGTGTTTCATAGTTTTTCATTTGTTTAAACTTGTCAACTGTAATCAGCAGCAGCCACAATAGCTAAACCAAACCATAATTCAGTTGTCTACTGACTAGTGTTGTTACGGTTTCAAAAATTTTGCTGACGGTCGGTTTCGGTAGGTTTTGCAAGGAAAACCGCGGTTTTAGGTTCGGTTTCGGTTTTTGTCTGTCCCGTTTTCCTGCTGTCGTCAATGTGGTACGTTTATGCGGTCCACTGCACATCAAACGTGCAGCAGTACGTTACATATTTCTGTGTATAATTCCAGTCGACAGCAGCAAGTATCCAACAGTGTGGGACTGGTGGCGTGAAAACCACCACCTGTACCCAATGTCACACGTGTTGCAAAATGCTACTTGTCTGGCAGTCTGCGCCACCGACATCCGTTGCTAGTGAGCATCTGTACAGCTCGGCGTCAAGCATGTTCACAGACAGACATAACACGCTGGGTCCAAAAAAAGCTGATATGCTGCTCTTTATCAAGCACAACTTGCCTCTGATCAGTTTTAAAT
>Ga0209363_1001793_pt1 | contig 10697 bp, 5 predicted proteins | sample WorMetexBAHAMAS3_FD_187385 | JGI IMG/M metagenome (GOLD analysis project Ga0209363, IMG submission 187385) | Marine gutless worms symbiont microbial communities from Max Planck institute for Marine Microbiology, Germany - Inanidrilus exumae... | ecosystem: Host-associated > Annelida > Digestive... | reverse complement strand
GGAAAACACATAGGCAGTCGCACAAGTCACTAGCAATCAAGTTACTATTATATAATAAAACAGCATGAAACAGTTCCTACCGTTCAGTCTGTTCATCGCTGTCATGGTCAGAACACTCCTAAAATTTAGGTGTAGTTTGTGTTAAATAACACATAAGACCAACAACTTAAAATTTTCTAATTTTCTTAAAATCACGCTGAAAGCAGCATCACACAATGCAGCAAAAGGTATATTTCAATTTCCAATGTGCAATATTAGTTACTACAACATTATTATACCACTTAAACGTGATCTTTAAAGTCACAAGCAAACAATTTACTTTTAACTTTTCCGGCCCCCTTGCTCCGCTCGCAAATGCGCCCCCATTAACATTTTTGTAACTCTAACACTGTAAGTCTTAAACAAGTCTAAAGTCCTTAGAGGCATATGACTGCCACTGTGTGATCGTGTTTCTCAGAATTGAGGCAACTACGGCAATGTGATAGAATAACAACAGTGCAGGCAGTAAAAGTTGTATAAGCCAGTGCTCTAAAACACCACGAACTGAAAAAGAATATAAATTATAAGCAGGAAATACATGCACTATCACACTGAAATCTGTGAATGGCCAGCTTAAAATGTATAACCCAGCACATATGGAATGTCTATATTCAGCAGAGACTGGAGATACAAAAACAGTCTACTTTATTTTCAGAGTGAACATATTTCAATGCAAGTCTAGCAAATATCCAATCAAAGTATTCAAGTTACACTGCACTGCAGACAACAGGCACAACAGTCAATAAAATGTTTGCACGTAAATGCTGTTACACAACAAATTGCCATAGTCATTAAAACAAGAACGTCAGTGATCGCAGAGTGACCGCGCGACGCGCTACGTCAATTGAAATCTTCTCAACTGCTGCACAAATGCATGAAAAATCTCATTTGAAAAGCATTGCAACAAGTGAATAACCGGAGGTCATTCAAGTCATCGGAAATGGCACTATTCAATAAGTCAGCACTTTCTAGGAGTGGTTTGCAGCAACAATACGCCTCTTGTCTTATAGTAATCACCATTCACCATTTCTGACATATTACCACTTTTACTACTGCCTGTTGACTTGAGTTCTTCAGCTTCGATATGACAGTCAAAATTATAGGTCACACATGCTTTTCAAATTGTATATAAATATAGTCGTATTAAATAAGTGCTATATTTCTGAGGTATCGCAGTTAGAAAGGTTTCAAACAGCTAAGCGACCAAAGTCACTGGTATTGGTGCCATTCGATAGGCCATATGACTTCCTGTTAGTCTGCCATTGTAATTATCTCTCAATCTTGTACCATTTCCGATATATTATCACTCATTTACCAAAATTTAAAGACGTTACGTAACCTGAACACTCCATTTAGGGTTATTCTATTATATATATCTAGTATTCACGGTGGTCAGTCGTCATACCACATCAAAATCCAAACATATGAAGCAAGACCCCAAGCGCACAAATATGGGCGACTATGGGTGGATAGGTCACTGAAAGTCATAATTCAGCAGAGTGCACACAACTTCCTACAGACCCTTCACAGAACTACATTGTACCGTTTTTGAGATACAGCGTTTTATTTGTTGAAAACTACAAATATTTGTCTTACCCCACGTGTATTTGGCACCCCATTACTCTCAAGTCACAGGCAGTCAACAACATTGTAAATGTGGTAGTATCGCCGAAACGGTGCTTGATGATTCACCTACTGCAAGCCTTGTCAGATGCAACTTTCAAATGTAATTTTTCACACAGCTGTTCAGCAGCTGAGTAGCTGAGAAATCAAATCAAATTTATTTGCCATAAATTCAGTACAATATAACAATTCATAAGTTTACATTGCGTTTGGCTGTACAGACAGGCGATAGCTTCGCACTTATGTCTGCCCATGACAACTAAGCCTAAAAAATAGAAATGAAATAAAAACAAGTAATACTATTTAACAAGATTTCAACTGACATAGGCCTAGTGTGTCATGAGTTCCTCTGCGATAGCTGAGTTTCTTGTGATAATAGTTTTATCAAGCATGCTGTCATCAATTTGCACTATTCGCAGAAACTAACTGGATGATCAGTCTGTTCTGTGACAAGCGTTCCTGCATTATCGCATGTGCTGAGTATCAATTCACCATTAAGATGCTTCTGAGGTCTGACAAAGATGTTTTATGCAGTCTCTATGCTGGCTATATGTAGAATGATAGAGGCGACATTTCACAGTTCAATCTATGTGAGGAAATTCTCTCCACTAAACGTCCACGTTTGGCACACCAATTCACATGATTCTGATAACCTAGAGCTGACCTTGTAAATGCATGCCTACAATATGGGCATGGCTTAACGAAGCGCACTGATTGAGACTTATGCACTAAACTAAGCAGAGCAGTACTTTCAACAGTATGCTGTCCCACACTACATAACGACACTGTATCAGCCGAACATGTCTCAGTATGTTCTGTTACACATTCCCGAATTATCACGTGTGCTACATACTGATTAATCAGTTACAAGATGCTTCTAACGATTCGAAGATGTTTCGTGCAGTCACTACGCTTGCTATATATAGAACGACACAGGCAAAATTACACTCAATTGGACAAAATTCTCTCCACAGCACGGTCACGTTTCCCACACCATTTCACATGATTCTGATAACTTGACCTTCTTGTAAATACACGCTTGCAACTTGGGCATGGTTTAACAAAGTGCATTGATTGAGACTTATGCAGAGCACTAAGCAAAGAAGTACTTTCAACAGTATGCTGTCCCACACTAGGTGACGCCGCTGTATCAGCCGAACATGTCTCAGTATGCTCAGTCACATTTGTTACAGAATTATCGTTTGTCCTACATACTGATTTATCACTTAAAAGATGCTTCTGACGAACATGTTTTATGCAGTTGCCATGCTGGCCATATGTAGAATGACAGAGGCGACATCTCACTCTACCGGAGGAAATTCTCTCCACTAAAAGGTCACGTTTGCCACACCATTTCACATGATTCTGATAACTTGACCTTCTTGTAAATACACGCTTGCAACTTGGGCATGGTTTAACAAAGTGCATTGATTGAGACTTATGCAGGGCACTAAGCAAAGAAGTACTTTCAACAGTATGCTTTCCCACACTAGGTGACGCCGCTGTATCAGCCGAACATGTCTCAGTATGTTCAGTCACATATGTTACAGAATTATCGTTTGTGCTACATACTGATCTATCACTTAAAAGATGCTTCTGACGAATATGTTTTATGCAGTCGCTATGCTGGCCATATGTAGAATGACAGAGGCGACATCTCACTCTACCAGAGGAAATTCTCTCCACTAAACGGTCACGTTTGCCACAGCGTTTCACATGATTCTGATAACCTGACTTTGTAAATGTACGCCTGCAATTTGGGCATGTTTTAACGAAGCTCACTGATAGAGACTTCTGAAGCAGAGCATTGCTTTCACCAGTATGCTTTCCCACACTAGATGACGATACTGTATCAGCCGAACATGTCTGAGTACGTTCTGTCAGACATCTTCCGGAATTATCGTGTGTGTTGTATGCTGATTCATCAGTCAAAATATGCTTCAGACGAAGATGTCGCAGGCAGTGGCTACGCTTACTATATGTAGAATGACACAGGCAACATCTCACTCTACCAGAGGACAGTTTCTCCACAAAAAGGTCACGTTTGCCACACAATTTCACATGAGTCTGATAACTTGACCTTCTTGTAAATACACGCTTGCAACTTGGGCATGGTTTAACAAAGTGCATTGATTGAGACTTATGCAGAGCACTAAGCAAAGAAGTACTTTCAACAGTATGCTGTGCCACACTAGCTGATGATACTGTATCAGCCAAACATGTCTGAGTATGTTCTGTCAGACATGTTCTGGAATTATCGTGTGTGCTGTATGTTGATTCATCAGTCAAAAGATGCTTCTGACGAAGATGTCGTAGGCAGTGGCTACGCTGGCGATATGTAGAATGACAAAGGCGACATTTCACTCTACCAGAGGAAATTCTCTCCATAAAACGGTGACGTTTACCACACCATTTCACATGATTCTGATAACTTGACCTTCTTGTAAATACACGCCTGCAACTTGGGCATGGTTTAACAAAGTGCATTGATTGAGACTTATGCAGAGCACTAAGCAAAGAAGTACTTTCAACAGTATGCTGTCCCACACTAGGTGACGACACTGTATCAGCCGAACATGTCTCAGTATGCTCAGTCACATTTGTTACAGAATTATCGTTTGTGCTACACAGTGATTTATCAGTCAACAAATGCTTCTGACGAACATGTTTTATGCAGTCTCTATGCTGGCTATATGTAGAATGACAAAGGCGACATTTCACTCTACCAGAGGAAATTCTCTCCACAAAACGGTCACGTTTGCCACACCATTTCACATGATTCTGATAACCTGACCTTCTAAAAACACGCCTGCAGTTTGGGCATGGTATAACCAAATGCATTGGTTCAGACTTATGCAACGAACTAAGCACAGCAGTACTTTCAACAGTATGCTTTCCCACACTAGGTGATGGTACTGCAACAGCCGAATGTGACTCAGTGTGTTCGGTGACATATGTTCCCGCATCATCGTGTGTGCTATATATTGATTCATCAGTTAAAAGATGCTTCTGACGAAGATGTCGTAGGCAGTGACCATGCTTGCTATATGTAGAATGACAAAGGCGACATTTTACTCTACCAAAGGAAATTCTCTCCACAAAACGGTCACGTTTGCCACACCATTTCACATGATTCTGATAACTTGTCCTTCTTGTAAATACACGCCTGCACTTTGGGCATAGTTTAACAAAGTGCATTGTGTGAGACTTATGCAGTGAACTAAGTACAGCAGTACTTTTAACAGTATGCCTTCTCACGCTAGGTGATGACACTGCAACAGCCGAATATGACTCAGTATGTTCTGTGACATATGTTCCTGCATTATTGCATGTGCTATATATTGATTCATCAGTTAAAAGATGCTTCTGATGGAGATGTTTTATGCAGTGACTATGCTTGCTATACGTAGAATGACAGATGCGACATTTCACTCTACGAGAGGAAATTCTCTCCACAAAACAGTCACGTTTGCCACACCATTTCACATGATTCTGATAACTTGTATTTCTCGTAAAAACACGCTTGCAATTTGGGCATGGTTTAACGAAGTGCATTGTGTGAGACTTATGCAGAGCACTGCTTTCAACAGGATGCTTTCCCACACTGGATGGTGACTCTGTAACAGCCGAATATGACTTAGTATGTTCTGTGACATATGTTCCCACATTATTGTGTGTGCCAAATACTGATTCATCTGTCAAACGATGCTTCTGACGAAGATGTCTTAAGCAGTGGCTACGGTTGCGATACTTAAAATGACAGAGGCGACATTTCACTCTACCAGTGGAAATTCTCTCCATAAAATGGTCATGTTTGCAACACCATTTCACATGATTCTGATAACTTGACTTTCTCATAAATACACGCCTGCAATTTGGGCATGGTTTAACAAAGTGCATTGACTGAGACTTTGGCTGTGAACTAAGCAGAACAGTACTTTCAACAGTATGTTTTCCAACACTGGATGATGAAAATGTAACAGTCGAAAATGACGGGCTGGCACTTAATTTTTTAGTCGCTGGCAGAACCATTTTAAAATGTACAGCTCGAATATGTCCCAACAAGTTTGAACGATTATTTCTCAAGCATTTGCACAATGTACATTGAAATCGACCATCAGTAACTGGCTCACAAAAACCACTGATGTCATTTAGTTTTGCTATTTCCTGGTTTTTATTTAACTCGGAAGAATGCTTGGCTCGAATGTGTTTGTACACACTACATCGATGTGCAGAACAGTGCTTACACAATTTGCACTGCCACCAACCATTTGCTGTTTTTTGACTTAATTCTTTTGAAAAACACTGTGCCTCTAGCTTTGTATTCTGCATTTGGTTGTGTTTGTCACGAATATGTTTATACAAGTCTTTACGATGGCGTGAGCAGTGCTCACACAACTTGCATTTCCACCGACCATCTGATGTCTGCTTACAAAACCTAAACAAGTAACTGTATTTGCACACACTACCATGATACTCACTCCTTTGCCGATGGTGTACAGCTCGGCAAACAGCACGATGAGACAGGTACTTAGCAACACTAGAAAATGACCGGAAACACTGTGGACATGATCTTGCACAAGTGTTAAAAGGAAACTGACTACTTTGCTGTTTAGTGCCTTCTTTCATTTTCATGGCTGTAGATTCTGGGTGTGAGGTATGCACGCCCTTTGGTAGTGCAGCGAGTGAAGAATGTCGATGCAAGTGCATCAGCATCTTTGATCTAGACGGTTTGTGTACACCACACAGGGTGCACTGAAAACTGCCTGTTGCTAATTTCATACTGCCAACGTAATCATGTCCAGGTACTGGCTTCACATGCAGTCTTGTATTACTGACAGTGTGTGGCTCCATCACATGTTCATTCACAACATGCTGGTCAGAGTCTGAAAATCCACAACGTGAACAGTAAAATATGTTGCTTCCTCTTATCTTACGTACAGTTTCTATACCGGATTTGGATTTTGAAAGAACACTATAGCAAATGGCTTCATGTCGTTTACAGTTCCATCGTGTAGAACATACTCTGTGGCAGAACTTGCACTTGCGAGAAATAAGTTTCGTGGCAACTACCATGTCACCAGATGCAGCTTTCACTGGTTTTGTATTTGATGCAGATGGTAACTTTTTGGAGAGAACCGGCACAGTTATAGCAGGTACAGCTGATGAACTGTGGGTGTCCAGTGTTTTACCATTAGGTATTTCTGCTTTTGGTTCAAAATTCCAACAGCTAAATAATTTAACTAATGAAGAAGCTATTATGTTGCACTGGTCAGTTGTAAATATATGCTTCATCTTGTTCTCTTCAAGAGGAATGGTAGATGGCTCGGTAGAAATATCTCTGTTGGTAAACTCCGAATTAACTGAAGAAAGTTCTGTGATGTTTAGTTGCATATCTCTGTTATCTCCATCACACACAATATTATCAGATTTATCAACTTCACATTCTTCAGCAGAATGCAATTTCTTCAGCTGATCACCTGCATCATTATCAGATGATTTTTTGTCTGAACTGATCTCACTTAACTGCGGTTTGTTACTGTTATCTACATGAGTATCATGCCATTGCTTCAGAGCAGACAAATGTGAATTGTAGACATGCATTGCAGCGTCCTTCCATTCACCAAATTCATCACTACATAAATCACAGCAAAACAGCTTACCATCTAATGATGATGAAAAGCAACTAGCAATGAATGGCATATCATTATTCCTGAGTTTTTTGCAGTAAATTTTCTGAGAAACATCAGAAACAGTCATAAACGGATTCACATGTCCAGCTTTTTCAGCAACTGTACTCTCTAAGTTGACATCATGTTTGTATAAAGCCTCTGATATTGTGCCAGTTACTGCATCATTTTCTACAGCAATGCAATCTTCTTTTATCATCGACAATCCATGACAGCTATTCACAGAAATGGACTGTTCTGCATCTTCTCTATGTTTTCGCTGCATGTGACGTTCAAAGTCAGACTTGTATTTGCACTGAAATGGACACAACCCACAGCACAATTTTTGTTGTTGAAATGTTTGCAAAGAAGACTCTTTGTTACCTTTCTGTTTCTTTTTTATGGGCAACATTTTTCTCTTAATTGTAACATTAATTTGATGAGTACCTTCAGCAAGGACTCCAGATTTGCTGGACGTATTTTCATCAGTTGTTTCATCTTCATCTAATGAATGGAGTAGCATGTTATCTTCAACTGTGTTACTACTGCAAACTTCACTGACTTCACTAGATGGTAACTTCACAAAATGCGACCATTTGAATGGTGATGGTAAATGGCATGTGGAACGTGCAATATGCTTGCACAACGTCTCCTTGTCACGATATCGTTCACCACATGAACAAGTTGTAAAGTGTTCAACGTGGCAATGAATTTTCAGACGAACTGGACAAGTAAACGATTCAAGGCACCATCCACAGTACAGCTCTGAACCAAAGAGGTATATGGTTGAATCATCTGCTTGAATTTTAGTCACATTATCTGCAACCGTTGTTAGATCCATCTTCTACACAAGAGACCTAACAATATCAACACAATTTATCTTCAGTATTAATGAACAATGCCATATATTTCCAGGTATAACAAGAAGTTGCACAGTAAATGTAAATATGCAGAAATGCTGCAGTGACAGTAATGCTCACTGCCAGTTGATGCAGCACTGGAGGCTGCCAATGGCGCCATCTGCTGTTAGATGCCACCTTATATCTGGATAAAACGACACGAATTTTCTAGTGCTGGAGTCATTAAAACACTTTATCTTTAGTTAATGACTTTAGTTTTTAGCGACTGGTTATACCCGCCCACAGTGTATACCGGTCGCTGCTTGCAATACATTTTTTCTCCGGAGGTGCAAATCACCATAAAATAATTACCAGTTTTATGCAAATTAAGGTCGTTACAACTAATTTTAAAACCACGCAACCTCAAAAACTGTCGCCTCTAGTAACGACTGTGCTTCTGGGCGTGAATAGGCATTTTCAAGCCAAACTCGCATAACAATGAAACTCTCAAATTTCCATAATTACACGGCCGATTCCAACCAAATTTTGCAAAACGATAAACACTACGGTACCAGCTACTCTTCATCAGTGATCCCAAATAGGCATACAATAAATCTAAAATGGAGGATGGCCGCCATCTTGAAACATCTAAAAACGGCCACAACATTTCAACAGTTTGACCGATCGTTGCAAAATTTGGCACAGTGATGCATACTGAGTTTACTGACTGACTAACCATTTGAAACATATCAGCAGTTAAAAATCTGAATTCCTAAAAATCTGAGATGGTGGACCAGCATCATTTTGATAACAGTTAAATTGCTATATATCAGGAATGCTTTGATGGATCGCCTTGGGCACAATGACGCACATTAACCCTGTTAACTATACCAGCCGTTAAAATTACAAATTTCAAAAATTAAAAAATGGCGAACGTCCGTAATTTAATAAAAATTAAAAATTGCCATGTCACTCTGTTGCTAAAATTGATATGGCCTACCTGTGTACAAAATATGATGCATTTAGGTTCAGCCATTTCGGTGATATGATTGGAGCCTCCAAAGTTTTTAGTAGGTTACATAACCTGATCACGCCCCTATAAGGGACGGTTTATTGTCCGTAGGCTGTGACTTGCACATTCAACCTGTACATCAAATTTGAAGTCTTTGCAATCACCAATTACAAAGATGCATAAAGCAATGCAAAACGTATAAATTGAGGTGGTTTAAGATGGTTAGGGGTCACTCAAGGTCATCGGCAACATAACCATTCGATAGAGCGCATACGACTGCCTATTCGAATTTAATAGTAATTATGAGGCTATCTTGTACCGTTTTCGAGATATTATCGTTTCTTTTCTAAAAGTTAAAGAGGTCACGTGACAGTGACCACGCCCATTTCAGGCAGAGTTTGTCGCCATAGGCTGGGACTTGCTATGATCAACATGCATACCAAATCTGAAGTGTCTACGAACACAAGCAACAAAGATATGAAAGGCAACGCGAAATGTAAAAATTCTCGATTTGAGCCACCATTTAGGGGACTTAGGAGTAACGTACAGGGTTCATCTATGGCTCGATGGAAAGCGCGTTGCGCTCTCATGGCTGAGTCACTATTAAGCGAAATCTGTCAAAATCGGCGTTTTCTGGAAGGGTGGGTCACTTTGAGCGCAAATTTTAGGTAAACGGAGACGTCACCCGCAATCCGTCTATGGACCGCTAGATATGGGAGTGATGTAGCCACAACTCTGCCGCTGGAAGTTTTCACACAAAGAAACTTTGTAGTAAACGTTTTTCGGCACAAGTTGAATATTACTGACCAACACAGCAAAATCGCGTTTTTGTGCCACCCTTTGGGGGACTTAGGGGTAATGTACACGGTTCATCTATGGCTCGTTGTAAAGCACGTGGTTGACTTCCTATTAGTGCTATGTGACGACCTACGTCTTGTGGGTGTGTTTGTTTACAGGCGCATGCCAATCGTTTGCCGGTACGGTGGTATGATGAATATTAATGTGGTGTGGAAACCATATCACGTTCACATCAGGATCACTTTGCGCAGAAATAGTTCACACCGAATGTTGTTATGTAAGATGTTATAGTTACTTAATTGTGAAATACATTATCAAATTTAGTATATTTCTTATTCTCATTCTTTATTGCTACATATCTTGCTGTTTTATTGATAAATAGAACTATGGGACAAGTATCGTCCCAGTCTGTTGTTGAAATAGGCCGTCAGCACTCCAGAATTTATATATTCTATCCTGTTAGCCACCTGTAAGTGTGTATTGATATATGCACAAAAATTAAGGAAGGCATATACATAAGTTATTCGTCAATGATCTTACTGCAATCCACATATATTGGACCTTTGTTGATAATACTGGAATTGGAACTACAGGAACTGTCTGTTGTGGAGTTTGCCATCACGTACTTTCTAATCTACAAACAGTACATTTATCCTGAGCCAACTGGTTTGCCAAGTGTAAGCCTAAATACTGATGAACGTTCATCGTGAGCGTGCT
>Ga0209363_1001792_pt1 | contig 10698 bp, 9 predicted proteins | sample WorMetexBAHAMAS3_FD_187385 | JGI IMG/M metagenome (GOLD analysis project Ga0209363, IMG submission 187385) | Marine gutless worms symbiont microbial communities from Max Planck institute for Marine Microbiology, Germany - Inanidrilus exumae... | ecosystem: Host-associated > Annelida > Digestive... | reverse complement strand
GATACCGTTTTCAGTGACCTTGGCAGTTTGACCCCTTTTGGGGGAATCCCCGCCAAAAAACCTTTAAAAACCTAAAAACCTAAAAACCTAAAAACCTAAATAACGTAAAAACCTAAACACTTTTTTCAAAACCTAGCCTCCTAGGTTTTTCGGTTCCAGCCCTGGGCCCTGGTCCTGGCAGTTATGTTTCCAGCTGCCGGAACAATAGCCGGTTAAGAACAACATATATAGCCGGTTAGCTATGTTTAGCAATGTTTACGGTGACCGGATAAATATCACCTGCCTAATTGCAAAAAAAACGTTCAGATTTGTTGTTTTAAAACGTTCTTTGTGTGTTGTGTTTTTCGTTCGCACATCACAATTATTTTGTCCACGTCTTTAGTGTTGTCGTTGGATTTTGTCGGTTTACGTTACGTTGCATGAGTGCAGCCTAACGGAAGCGGATGTTGGAAAGTCGACCTTGACCTTGAATGGTGTCATGTCAAATGTCAAAGACCGTTTTGTTAGTTGGCATGTTTGGTGTCCTTCGCAGTGTTTGTTAATAGTCGCGAAGTTTGGGTGTTTCCGTCGTGAGAACTGAGAAGTCCATTAATTGCGGAAGGTGATCTAGTTGACTGAAATTTCAACTGTATACTAGCAGTCCACGAGGTAAGCTTTCATGGTTAATAAACTGTAATATTGTAATAAACTGTTCATCGTGATGTAAACGTACTGTAACGAGTACGGGTAAAGTGCGAGGTGCGAGTTTGCCAGGTGGTAATTTGCGAGTGTCGTGCGAGGTTTTTAGTGTGAGGCATGGGTAAATTGCGAGGACCTAAATTGCGAGGTACACAATCTCCCATCGGCTGATCTATGGAGATCTGCTAGTTAGACAGACTATATTTTAACACGAAGGCCACGTATACAGATATAGAGACATTTAAGACGTACCCATCGTCGCCCGCAGTGAACACGTCTCCAGCACACGCGGTCGCAGCAGACGCAGTAGGTTACGTGATGTGACTGGCGGTTCTTTGGAAGTATTTTTGGGTCTTAGGATACATCTGAGGGGTACAGTAGTATTTTACGGGGTCCGATGTGGTCATTAGTCACACCGCACACGTCAAAGGGAGCAATTATGCCGACTGAGCAGTGATGAGCAGTGATTGCATAATGAAGTCAGCGAGTGTGACGCTATTATGATCACCGCGGCCTGTTTGGTGTCGCTGCCGCATCCATTTGTGACAGCGTCTACACGAATTATGGACACTTTACCTATGAGACACTTCTTCTATTGGACAGTTCACCTATTGTTTGGTCATTTCGCCCACTGGACACTGCCTACTACCTGGACAGTTCGCCTACAGATTGCTGAGGCAAGACAGGAGCAATTTGTTCCGGGTGGCATATAATCGCAAGTGCGCCACCATTTGTGTTTTTCTAGTGGTCATAACCTGCGCCCATATTATTCAATGTTTGTGTGACTGCAACGTAAAGCAAATCTTGTTACACATCTGATTTTATTCTGGCAGTCTTGTAGGCAAAATGAGCAATCTGTAGGCAAATTGTCCAGGCAGTAGGCGAAATGTCTAGTAGGCGAAATGACGAAACTGTAGGCGAAGTGTCAGTTACCATCTACACGTAGTGTTTTCTGGGCCGAATTATGGACACTTCGCCTACTGGACACTTTGCCTATTGCACACTTAACGTACTGTTAGAACACTTCGCCTACTGGTCATTTTGCCTACGAGACGTTTCGCCTACTGGAAAATTCGCCTACTAGACAGTTTGGATAGTTTGTGGTTATTGTACCGTATGTCTTTGCCATGTGAAGAAAGTTACTATAAAAATTTGAATATAATACGCACACTTGTATGCTACACACCCCAAACTTCGATGGGAAGATCGTGGGAAAACTTTAGTTCCACTGTACAATATGCACCTGTTCTATGCAACCTAGTGAAAAGTTGTTTACTGACGCAAAATGCTTTACTGGGCGACAACGCTGGTGTCACTTGGCAGTGATAACAAGGCAGCAGCGAGTCAGCGACGGTGCATCTAATGAACGCCCCTGGATGTTCAGGCAAATGAACTAAACTTTGGCTTTAGTCCAAGTAGCATGCGACGTTGGTTAACTAATTACTGTCCATTCAGGCACCCGACTCAAGCACTCGTGCAGTGCAACGCCACCCGCGGGAGATTACGTAAACAGAGTGATTAGGAGCAGTCGCCCACCCCCGCTGTGTCTAGAAGGAAGAGTATTCTGGAGGAGGGGTGAGAGGCAGCAGACATGCAATACCAAATAGCCGAGCATGGTCTGTGAGAGGGTTACCAATAACAACTTACAAGTCTCGCCACACCCGTGAGAATCACAACATTTTGGCGGCAGCATGACCACTTCCATGGTCTCACCGTTAATGTACCCAGAACATCAAATGTCTTTGCAGCAGTTATAACTTGATCTCAGCACACTCTCAGCGGGAAATAACGACAGCAACTGTACTTCATGGTGAACTCTGGCCTCATTTCACTGCCAGGAAAACTGACGTATTTATTAGTTCACGTGTATAGTATGCACCTCCTCTTTGAGAGGGGTAATAATGGTCAAAATTGTGCTTATTATAGTCAAATTTTACGGTTTCTGCAAGTTACCAGGATCGTGTTCATGCTGAAGTTTATAACTGTAACCTTATCCCAGTATACACGTTCAGTGTGATGTTGGTATAATGTAAAATTGTTTGAACAAAACTGTATCTAACAGTTGGCAGCCTGTGATGGGTGGCTAGAATGGATATGAGACGGTTTATTAGTTTTGTTTTCTGTTGTCTGCTGATGAGATACCTCAGTCTGACTGTGTGATATTCTCAGGCGATGGGCAAAGATATACCAGCTGGAGACGCAGAGAAAGGAAAGAAGTTATTTATCCAGCGATGTGGCCAGTGTCACACGGCAGAAGCTGGTGGCAAGAATTTGCAGGGGCCCAACCTTCATGGTGTCATCGGCCGTAAAACTGGCTCTGTATCCAACTTTTCCTACACTGATGCAAACAAGAGCAAAAGTATACATGTTGCTTATCTTTGTGAAGTTCAGCTGCAATTTATGCATAAAATGGTTTCAACAAGTAGCTCAGCTGTCGCTGACGAACCCGCGCGATGTGCTACATCATAGCAAATAGCAAAATTTTAAAACAGTCACGTGACCATAACCACACCCATTTATGGGGTGATATGTCGTACTTTTGGTAACATTAGATATAGCTTAACCTGTGTAAGAAATTTGATGATTCTAGCTTCAGTTATTCCTGAGGTATGTTTAGGGCCTTGAAATTTAAAGTGGATTACATGACGTGACCTCGCCCCTTTCAGGGACAGTTCGTCATCCGTATGCTGGGACTTGCTATGATCAGTCTGCATACCAAATTTGAAGTGTCTATGATTACCTGCAATGAAGATAAGAAAGGCAACACAAAATGCAACAAGTGCCGCCAGTGAACGGAACTGAAGGTTATCCACACATGCCGACCTACGTCCACTTGCCATGCGCCGTATGGGGGCTAATCTTCTATTTTGATGCCCACAATCATATCTCCAGAACAGGTGAAATGACAGATGCCAAATCTTTTATGCATGTAGAATATTATCACATGCTAGCCTTGAGATGACAGACTGGCTCCCAGTGGGCGTGGTCATGGTCACGTGACCTGTTTTTTTAGAATTTCGCCCGATCATATCTTTTGAGTTGGTGAAACTAGGCACATCAAATGTCGTGTGCTGATTGATACAGAGGTGTACTAGTGCATTAGTGATAGATTAACCCTGAAAGGGATGAGTTCAAGGTCTTTTAAATTTTGGGAAATGTGATATCTCTGAAACGGTGAGAGACAGAGACGTTGCAGTGGAAGTCTAATCGGTAATCGTAGTTGGCCTATGGAATGGTATTATTGCCAATGCCTTTGAATGACCTTGAAGGTCACTTTTGCTGTTTGAAATCTTTCTAGCTCCCATACCTCCTGAAACATAGCATGAATTTACTAACATTGCGTGTTGTGCGCCGTCCTGGGTGGTAGCTGAGCTTCTTGTTTTCAGTCAGGCGTAGATATTATGTTTTTTATGGGCTTATGGGGTTGTTGAATAATGCAAACCAATGCGACTGAGCCCTTAACCATGGCCAGTTCTTCATTGTTTTACATTGTTGGTTGACTTACAGAAAAGGCATCCAGTCTGAAAAAAATCTGGTTGTTTGTCCTAAACATTCCCATCTTATCTTGGGGAACCCCGAAGAACTAGCTTGAAGGTTGGTTGGGCAAAAACTAACACTTTTGTGGCATTTGTTGAATACAACCAGGTTTCATTTTAATAGTTTTTTATTTGGATTTTTATGTGATTAGTTTAATTGGTGTAAAGTTTGCTTTTGTCAGCCTGTTATCCATGAGCTTTTTTAAAAAAAATTGCCTGCAGGCATTGGAGATCTGCATGAGGCAAATAGGAATGTGTCCATTCCCCGTTCTCACAAGATCCTAGTGGCAGATGAGGCCAGTTAGTGATTTTGTCTGGTTGGTGGCCCCATATGGACTCCGGGGCGGTAATGCGCTGTGACTCGTGTTGATTTTCGTGCTGTATAAAAGTTGTGTGTTTACTTAACTTCTTTCTTCACTTCATTTTATCTTTCCTTATGCTTTTTTCTTGTGTGTTAATTTTATGTTGTAGTATATTTCGTTATGGATGCATGTTTGCTTTTGTTGTTTGTTTTCGTTTTTCAGTACTAAGCCAAGAGATTGGCCAGGAAGAACGTCTTCGAAATGACATATTTTGTGTCGGGTGGGACGTGAAACCTCAAGTCAATCAGTCAGTCCCTGATTGGAGTCAGTGCTTTGTCTTTCCTTCAGTGCTGTGACACTGTTCGTTGACATCCAGCCTGTAAAAGACCCGTGCTAGTTATCTCCAAAGGTTTTCTTCCGAAAGAAGTTAAGAAACATGAACTTACGTCAGTGGGATTGACATATATTCACACATGCCGACCTACGTCCACACATAGCAAGATTTCACGAACTGCACATCTCTAGCGTGACGTTTACTCGGCGTCTCTACAGTAATGTTTACATGCGGGTAGGGGTGGTCTGCGAGCTCGCCGATTTGTCTAATTTTGGGCTTCCGGGGGAGCAAAGTTCACAAAAATGAGAGATTCCCTGCCTTGGATGGTGATTAATCGTCGTGCAGAATTTTACGCTGCTAGCTTTATCCTCGGCGGAGGAATCCGTAACGTACAAATACATAAAAAAACAAACAGTAACCAATATATTGACAACTTGCATATTGGCATGTGTGTATAATAAAACCTCGGGGAACTGGTTAACCCAAGTTTAACCAGAAAACGACTGTTAAAACAAACAGAGAGATATGTTCATTTATATAGCGCCTACATATTCAATAGTCAGTAAGCGCTTCAGTCGCCAAATAGATAAAAGAGGTGGTGGTGTTATATCTTACCAGTTTGTTCATTCGTGTTCTGCATAGTTACCAAGTAAATGTAGTCTGCTGTAGACTTGCGTTGAACTAGTGTGAGTTGAATTTGTTGCTGTGTAGACATCATATGGTCCAGAGAGACACTGTTCGATTATCTTGAAAATCCCAAGAAGTACATCCCAGGGACAAAGATGGTCTTCGCTGGTCTGAAGAAGGAAACGGATCGTGCGGATCTGATAGCCTACCTGGAGCAGCAGAAATGATCTGTGTCTTAACTTGTCTTATTTGCAGACATAACAGCGTCAAGTTTGCTATCTTCCGTGTACTGTACAGAACTTTTAATATCACGTGGAAAGTAGTTTCATAATAATTTCCCTGGCAACAATTTCTGCACCACCGAAATGTTATCATTTAGAGGTGCCATTTGAAACGAGTTGCAACAGTGTTTCAATATTAGGCCAGTTCAGCACGTATTGGCTGTTGTATTGGTATATACACCGTGTTTCAGAAAAAAACGCTCATATTATTGGCTATAAGTTGAGGAATAGTTGTGAAGTGGACAACTAAGCTGTCATGCGATGTCAAATTATGTGAGGAATTTTGGTGCCAAAAATTATTAAAATCAGACAACTATTCCTGAACTTATAGCCAATAATATGAGTGGGTGTTCTTTTCTGAAACACGGTGTATATATATTGTGGTTATTACTGTTCAGTGTAACCAAAGTGCGTTAAAGTAGTACACAGAAAACTGATCCTAACTGTGCATTATTGTCATTTCTCTGTTTTGTTAATTATCCAGTAATTTCATCTTTTTTTTCAAAAGTTAATGAAATGTGGATTTTTTTGTGTAATAGTTTGTTGTTGAAGAATTGATGATTGGTGTAAACCGTCCACACTGGGAAATTATTTGCACTATGGTAGAGAATATGTGTATTTATGCTGTAGCATTTTCAGTGCATGCAGTTGGACAGAACATGTTTCATGTGTGTGCACTTGCAATGGCAATTAGAATAGAAAGCTTATAGGAGATTTTCAGTGATACTTTACACTTGATCCATTTAGTAACACGCTTGCTGTTATTGCTGCAATTCATGACTGTACGTTCATTTTAAGAATTAAAGAAGACTCGATGTGTGCTACTTGTGCTTATTGTAAAACATGTACATACAGAATGTACAATTTACAGTAATTCTCGACATAAATGCACTATACTATCGTTATTCTCGAACTAATGTTCATAAACTCTAGACACTTCGCTTGCAAAAAATATTATACTTGTGAAAGTATAATATATAAATATAAATACATAAATTACACACAAACACACACATATACACTGTGTCTCAGAAAAAAACACCCCCGAAATTTTTCTGATTTAATTAATTTTTGGCACAAATATTACTTGAAGATTAAGCAATCGAAAGGTGATTTATTTCCCTACCTTACCTAAACAGTATTTCTGCACTACCTTACAAAACAGACAAACACAAGGTTGTGCAGAAACATTGTTTAGGTGAGGTGGGGAAAATAAATGGCATAAACCATTGCCTTTTGATTGCCTAATAAGTCGAAAATATGTAGTCATATGAACTGCATCTCTGGTTGTTGTTCTGAGCTGAACAACAGACAAGGCCAACAGTTTGTTGTTCCCAAACAAATGCATTTTTATTTTCCTTTACTCCACACTCTTCAGAATAAACAACTGGAGGAAGTCAAAACTCAAAAGAGTGCAATGACCCATGCCGGCACTGTTTTTATGACTCATGACCTTGACCCCAAAATAAAGGGTTTCCGGGACAAATCATGGACATATCTACACCAACGTTTGGTGATCCAAGGTGCATTGTTTTTTATATATTGTCCAGAAAGACAAACAGATAAAATGGAGATAAAATCCCCACCTCCGCGACTGCCATCAGCATGGGTAAAATGCAGTATTATGCCAACACACATTACTGTGTTATTGGTAACATTTTGCATGTACATATCAACAGCCCATTTTTAAGAAGCATGCAGGTTAGCTTGCTGCCCCTTAATTTGCAGTTCGTCTAGACTTATACATCCTCTAGGAAGAGATGAAAACATCACGGTTTCCATATTTAGGTTTTATCTACCTCCGTCACTGATCCAATCAGCATACCTTTATATTCCACATATCCAAACTATCTTGAGACACTGTATCAAAAACTAATTGCTCTTTAGAACAAGGCAACTTGAATGAATGAAAATGCGAGGATTTTAAGTGCGTTTGAAAACCGACTGAGAGCCGGCTTTGTCTAACACACTATGTAAACAAATCAAGCCGTTGAGCGAAGTAAAGCCGGAAATGGTCAGGTAGTCCGTGGAGTCAGTCCGATAGAACTTGAGAGTAGCAAGACTGTCCTGCCGACGGCGACTGGTGCCACCACCAGGCGAACTCCACCAAACATACAAATGCAATGGTTGAGGGAGCAGTTATGTGCTGGACGCCCCATTATGTGAAAACATCATGTCATCCATAAAACCTGAAGTGCACAACAAATTGCATTTTCGTCATTGCAGGAGTGAGTAACGGCCACAGGTAACACGTACAGAAAATTTTGTGAAGTTTGGACACTGGACACATGGTTGTTGACATAAAGGAGCGGACAGACATGCTGATTGCAATACTTTGCATCTGTCCCGGGGCAAACTAATAACAGGCTGCAGTACTTAACTCTATTACAAAGGACTGTACTAAATTGTTGCAAAATATTGTAAGCACTCAGCAGTGCTTATCTAGACAGTTTTTAGGTCGACTCTTCGACAGAGTCGACCTAATAAAGCCGGTCTCAAAGGTCCCTCTGTGCATACGTACGTACGTCCGTCCGTCCACAAAAAGTTCCTTCTATTTCAATTAAATTTGGCATGTAGGTAGAGGTCGATGAGTGATGCACGACGGTATGCAGTGTGACCAGATCCAAGGTTAAGGTCAACCTCACTAGCGCTTCAAAATTGGAAATCTGGACATTTTCAAAAGCTATCTCCTCTGCCATTTACAATGGGAGCTGGCAACTGACCACTGAAGTTGGCATGGTCCGTCCATTGCGAAGAGTCGACCGTCAGTCCCATATGCTGCTAATTTATTTAATAGTTAAAGCTCTGGACACTTGCTATTGTGCAAGTCAGACTCATGACTAGCAGCACTTTACAGACTCTGAATGGGTAACAGATTGGCATGAGATGATGTACTATGTGGCAGCCATCCACTTACTGGAGTACTGGACACAACTGGAGTAGTGCAGTATAACGGAACCACTCCAATCAATCATACAGTGCCTTTACCACACAGCTCGAACTAGGTCAGCTGCTACTCGTTTCCATCCCACTCAGGGTAGGAGGCTGAGCTAACAGCAGATTTAACAACTTGCTCATTTCAGTGACCGAGAGGATCAAGCCAAGCCACTGAGTTGTGTGACCAGTACTCTACCACTAGAACACTGCATTATTCTGTAACAATTTACTAAGCATGTACGTCATCATGTTCACTTCTGAGCACGTCATTCAACTGTTTCTCTGCTTCATAAAGTTCCTGTGCCACCTCTGAAGTCTGGATGCCAGCATTAAGTCGCAGTGAAGAAGAAAATTGCTGCAACAGCACATCGGCAGCATATCCCGGCGTCACGGCGCCTTTCTCCACTAGAAATTCCAACTTCGGCATGAGGCTGCGGACGGCTGGGTGTTCAAGAAAGAGCAGTCGCATCTTGTCGGTGATGTCGTTGTCCATCCACCGAACGTACTGTTTCTCGCGACGACGCTCGAGGTCACCAGACAGAGTTAGTTTGTTGCGGAATTCCTTCATCTTCTCCCACAGTTCTGACAATCCCTCGCCAGTTGTGGATGATACTCGCATCACCTGCTCACAGCGTTAAAAATGGGAAAATTTGGGGACGAAACTGTCATCATCATAACATTAGCACTAGACTGTTGCTACTCACTTATGGTACGGAGACAGTGTAGGTAACATTGATTAGGAGAACTCTACTCCACCATCTTCACCCAATTGTACTAGTCGCCATCAGCAAGGACATGCCGGCAGTAACACTACCAACAAAATCTTCAGTTCTTAACTGTGGGTGCCAGCTAACACAGGCTCAGGGTTCCCACTCTCTTGGTTACAAAAATTTCCAGGACCCCAGAAGCATTTTTCCAGGACCCTGTTGTACGCCAGCGATGTTTAAATATAGACAAACAGCAGTTAACTAACCATATATATATATACATCATATGATAGCTGTATCCATATCCCAGTATACGTTGATCACTTTCACTGAGAAATAGCAAACTAACTGTCTGAAAACTAACTGCACTGTGGAGGTCAGGGGGTTGTGTCCGCCTCACACATCATAGCCTAGAAAATTCCAGGACTTTCCAGGACCAGTGTTGTATAGTATTTAAAATACTAGTATTTGAAATACATTGAATGTATTTTGTATTTTGTTTGCTTGATAAAGTATTTTGTATTTCAAATACAAACGTAATGTATTTTCTGTATTTCAAATACTTCATTCCTCAAAAATACTTTAATCCAATGAAAATGGCATCATATACTGGTATACAGTTATCAACAGCTGTGTGTACTGTCGTTTCTATTCACTGAGTCATCCATATTTTAAACTTTGACGGGTTCCAGCAGAACATGTGGAAAGATGTCGTCTTTTGTTCTCCAGAAGTCGTATTTACGTGCAATCGGACACACAACAGCTACCATTAACTGCTCAAGTAACTTCGCCAGATGATGATTTTTTTGTGTTTTCTGCCGCATTATCAGCAAGTGGAAATAACAGTAACTCAGACAGTAAGTTGCAGCTGGAATATGCTCATTACTTGGGAGATGCTGATACCGATCTCAGCATGTTGCACAAATATCCACACATTAAACAAGTCTTCATCAGATACAATACTATGATTCCGTCTTCTGGACCAGTGGAACGTTTATTCAGTTTTGGTGGACTTATACACAGTGCAAAAAGAAATCTTATGTCTGACAGAACTTTTGAAACCCTTCTACTTTTAAAGGCAAATTTAACCTAACGTAACTATAAGTAATGCCAAGTGGTTTTATGAGTTCTTACTTTAAGAATTGTGTTTGTATTTTGTATTTGAAATACTGACGCTAAAAGTATTTTGTGCTGTTTTTAAAAATGTATTTGATAACAGTATTTGAAATACTTTTTAAAATGCATTTTGCATTTGAAATACTTTTTAAAAGTATTTTGTACAACACTGTCCAGGAC
>Ga0209363_1001791_pt1 | contig 10698 bp, 5 predicted proteins | sample WorMetexBAHAMAS3_FD_187385 | JGI IMG/M metagenome (GOLD analysis project Ga0209363, IMG submission 187385) | Marine gutless worms symbiont microbial communities from Max Planck institute for Marine Microbiology, Germany - Inanidrilus exumae... | ecosystem: Host-associated > Annelida > Digestive... | reverse complement strand
GGCCTATAGCGCCCTTTAAAACATAATTGTCGGAGGCGTGCGCGTGAAATCCTGAGAATACCTGACATCAAAGCTTATACGTTTGCCCACCTGCACCTGCTAGCTGTAGCCAATTTACCTTGGGAAATCCAAAAAAGTCATTTTCAACAATACTACTCGAATAGGTAGCCTACTTCTGATCATCTGCCTTATCTCCAGACAATGCGCCAGCACATAGCGCTCGCGACACAGTAGGGCATCTACGCTGTGAGACACCCCAGTTCATCAGTCCTGACATGTGGCCAGCCAACAGTCCTGATCTAAATCCGGCAGATCACCGCATCTGGGGCATGATGCAGGAGCGTGTCTATCGAATACCAATCCGCGATACTGACGAGTTACGGCGGTATAGCGCCAGGGCTGAATTTCCGCACAAAAAATCATCAAGATCGGCTAATTTTTGAAAAAGTTATTCAAAAAATAAAAATGGACAGATTTTTGGGACATGCTGGTATTTCAAACCTACCAGGCCTTGCCTTTGATTTTTAGTTTCATTTAGATCTAATTTTCGTTTAACGGTAAATGGAGACAAGAAAGTGGACTACACTATCACGGAGAACATTCTCCAGAAATGATAAAGTCAACAACAACAAATACTGCAAAAGATCAAAGTAACAACTAGTTGTAGATACTGAATAGTCGGCGACCATGACTGACGACGCACAATATTCGTCTTTCTGCGATGCTTAAGGCGCTATTGTTGCAAGTTTAAGTAAGTAAGTAAGTTTATTGGAACTTTGCGATCAGTAGATCGAATAGCTCAACATACAAAGTATATGACCAACAGATAACGTCAACACAAACAAGCTAGACCTACACAATACGGTTTGCAATTAACTATGTAACTTTGTACGGTTGTAAGACGGGGTCCAAGTGGCCTACATGCCTTCCTCTTTTGCGGCGTTATACGTCTGTATTTCCTAGTTTGTTTTATGCATACTACTTAAACGATACGATACGATAACAGTATATTTACGTGCGCTCAAAGCTAAGGAGATGGCCAGCCTAATCTAGCGCACGGCACAGAAAGGAAAAAATAAGGAAAAACTAAAAACAAAAACCGAGTAGCTTAGAAGAAACGGCCCGGGCAAACAAACTGACCAGGGTTAAATATTGAGGATTTTCCTATATGGAATATAGAAATGCAATATATTGGGGACGCGTACCCTTTATAATGTCCGAGGTATCGACGCGCGTGATCGAAGGTATGTGAAACGTTTTTTTCTGGACAATCATGCGAACGCAATAAAGCCATCATTCAGTTGACGTTTCGATCGATACAAGGTAATGGCAATGAGTCGGATCGCGTCTGCGTTTGGTCCCAAAGCTAAAAAACGTCGAACTTTGACGGAGCGAAGCCATGACGAATCGAGCAGTATTATACACCGTGTCCGGAAAACGGTGCCACTATATTTTTGCCTCTAACTTTGCCAAATACCGACCGATTTTCAAAATTCTGTCACCGACAGACTTAGCAGTACATTTGTGGTAAAGCGATAATAAAATATCCAACCACCCCTCGAATGCGTCGCTACACTATTTTGTAAAATATTAACCCTTTCGCTGCCTTGCCCGCCGGATATTTCCGGCGGAGGAAATAAATAACAATCCCCAGACTGCCGAATGAATCCGGCGACGCTAGGTAGGCTATACTTATAACCGTGATATGTGATATAATGCTGCCTGCGATATTGGCTATTACCCATACACTGACTACGTATTATATTTTTTCCGGTCTGGCAGTAAAAGGGTTAATGTCAGAAAAAACTCCCGAAACGTGGACAGTGATTAATGATAAATCACAAGGTAGTGTAGCAACGTAAATTAGGAATGGTGGGATCTTTTACAAATACTGTGTTACAAAATTTACTGCCTTGCGGAGATATGATTGTTGTTCCATTTTTGTGATGGTGGCTGTCCGCCATCTGGGATTTTTAAAAAAATTGGAAATTTTAACTGCCATTACGGATCGGAGGGCCAGTATGCGTAACATGCCAAATATCGTGTTGATCGGACAATCCGTTGCCAAGATAAGACCATTTTCAGGATGGCGGCCACCCGCCATCTTGAATTTTCCAAAGTTCAAAATTTTAATACGCGATGAGGTTTAGAAAGTGAATATGCGTCATATTGCCAAATTTCTCGCCAATTGGACAATCCATTGCGGAGATAATGGTCATTTTTTCGATTTTTCAAGATGGCGGCCGTCTACCATATTGGACTTGTTGTAGGCAAATGGGAATGGGATCACCCACGAAGAGTAACCTACTTTTGGTCTCCATCACTGTGCAAAATTCGGTTGGAATCGATGCACTAATTTCGACAATGTGGACGTCTTAATATTTTGCGTGTTTGGCTTTAAAACGCCTATTCAGTATTCAGTTATTCACGCCCCTAAAATTGTTTTTTGGGGCTTTTAAGCCTCTGAATATTAATTGTTATCATCCAGACCCCAAAAACATTAATGGTTGCGGAAACACGTCGTATGAGCTATTATGCATTAAAATCGTCACAAAAATGTGACCTGTAGCCCGGACGAAAAACGAAAAATCGACATGAAAGCGTAGATTCATAACTGCCGAGTCGATTTCCACCAAATTTTGCACATCCACTCAATGGGCGGACTTAGTGATATACTTGAATCGCCATCCAAATTGGGTGAGGAGCTTTGGGAGGGTGAGGCGCGAAAATTGTCCTCTCCCATAGACTTTGGCATTGGCTTCTACACTGCGTATTGTGCTACCGCGCATACACGTGATAATGCCGGCTTGTGTCAGACAGATGGACAGACGGACAGACAGACAGACAGACAGACAGACGGAGGGACGGACAGTCGGACACATGACGATAGCATATACCGCGCTAGCATAGCGTAGCGCGATAAAAACGACAAATTTTACACGGAGTAAGCTATATAAGTTTCAAGGAAAGGTAATCATTAGTTTACTTAATCGAAAAAATATTAATCGATTTATCGTAAAAAATGGGCCGATCAATGTTATTAATCGACATATCAATTATTCGGGAACAGTCTGGGTAGATTTAAACTGCGTCGTTTTAAAATTATAATGGACTTGCTGTAGGACAACAGAAACAGCAGTGATCATAAATCCACAAATTGTTAAACCGTTTTAGTGCGCGACGCTATGCTAGTGCGGTATATGCTGTCGTCGTGTGTGTCTGTCCGTTTGTCTGTCTGTTCATCCGTTTGTCTGTCACAAGCCGGCACTGTACTAAAAGTGCTAAACAAAGGATCACGCAAGCAACGCCGTACGATAGCCCAGGGACTCTATTTTTCTGATGCCAAACATCTTGGCGAAGTTCTCACTGCGTCACCCTATAACGGGGGCGCCAAATAAAGGTGGGGTAGGTTGAAATTGTCGATTTTCGACCAACATCTCGCTATATCTCAAAACGGTGCAAAATAGGGACATAGTTACTATGAAACACCAATAGAAACTCGTATACGCTCTATCGAATGGCGCTATTTCCAATAACCTGTAGTGACCCCTAACTACTACAAAACACACCATTTTCAATACTTTCTATCGCCTTTCACATTCTCCTAGCGTGTAGAGTTAGAGACTTCAAATTTGGTAGGTAGATGGACGGTAGCAAGTGCTAGCTAGCCCAGTATGGCAAACCGTCCCCGAAAGGAGCGTGGTCAGGTCACGTGAACCATTTAAATTTTGGTGGTCACCAGCCATATCTCCGGAACGGCTGAAGCTAGAGTGGTCAAATTCTGCAAGCATGTAGGCTATGTCAAGTCCCAGCACAAGGATGACAAATCACCCTCGACAGGAGGGTGGTCACGTCACTTGACCAACGTTAAATGTTAATGCTTCCAACGATATCTATGGGATGGCTGAAGCTAGAATCGTCAATTTTTGCATGCATGTAGACTGTATCAAATTTTAGCCTACGGTGACAAATCGCTTCTGATATGGGCGTGGTAATAGTCACTTGAGCCGTTTTTTTTTAAATTTTGCCCCAATTATATCTTTGTAATTGGTGAAGGTAGGCACTTCAAGATTTGTGTACTGATTAATACAGAAGAGTATGAGTTGCATGATAATATTTCTCCCAATAGGGATCGTGTTTAGAGTCACGTGACTTCTTTAGATTTTGGGAAATAAGTGATGATATTTCGATAACGGTGCAATATAGAGACATAGTTATAATGTAAGACTAATAGGAAATCGTGTGTTGCCTATCGAATGGCACCATTGCCAATGCCCTTGAATGACCTTGAAAGTCACTGTTGCTGCTTGAAAACTTTATAACTTTCATAGCTCGTAAAATATAACACAAATTTACTAACGTAGCGCGTCGCGCGGTCCCTCTGCGGTAGCTGAGCTTCTTATAACGTGTGTAGACGTGTAATTACAAACATGCTCTATTCTCGGAACATGCAGCGTAGACATTTAATCTAATTTAATCTAAAACAAATTTATAAAACGCCAGCATCATAAACGAATCTCAGGCGTTGAATGGCTGTACCGTCCCGGCTGTCGTAAGTGTGATGAATCACGTCTGCTGTCGGTTTAGTACCTGAAAGCATTAACGGTGTTAGCAAGTGAAACCAAAAAAACACAGACAATAAAACTGTCAGTAGTTTACAGACGCAGAACAGACAGTGGTGGTTTAGAGCGGTGTGGCTGTGATCATGTGAGCGCATCATTAAAGTATGGAATAGTTTGCCACCAAGTATCTAATAAACAAATAAATAAAATAAATAAAAAATAAATAAAAGTATTGTTAATTTTGAATCATTATCATCGTTTAGAAATTCACTGAATAATGCTTAATCTGCGTATATATACGATGTATTAAACGCTTTTATTGTGTTGCGTATTTAGTCTTATTTAGTAGGCCTAGGTATTTTTATGTCGTATTTTTTCGTTTGTGTTCTACTATTATTGAGTGATTTTAATATGCTAGGACTGTACTATATTCGTGACATGTTAGTGGCACAAGTCGCCCTTTGTCATTTGTTTGAAAATAAATAAATTAGCAAAAGAAGCGAAAAAGAGCTGGCTTAGAGTTAGGGTTAGGGTCGCTGCTTTTCGCTTTTTGGTCACACCCGTTTAGAGCATCATATTTGTGGCTGAAATCAACGTGTCTCGGGCGCGCATTATGAGCCCGACGTGACGTGAAAACCGCTAATTAAAAAACAGATGGCTTGTCATACCTGTCAGGTGACCTGTCAGACGTAAGCTCTTTAAATGAGCACTCCAATGACGTTACATCATCTCCAGTTGGGTAGCCAAGATTTCGACTGATGGCCGCCCCTTTAAGCTAAAGCATTTCATTGCATGCTACATTCCATTTGTTTTCCAGAATTTTCCGTCGGTGGTATCCATAGTCGTGTCAGACTTATTGGCAGTAAACATAAAAATGATCTATTTACGTCTGATATCCTGATTTGTTCTTGTGTTTGTTAGATTTCATTTTAGACATGTATGCCTTTTGACGTACCGGCCCGCTATTTCGAATGGCAGTTATTGCGACGGTCCCAAAATATTAGGGTTAGTAAAGGTTATTAGAAGTAGGGTTTAGGCTTAGAATTATGGGGTTAGTAGTGATTGGTTCAGGGTTGGAGTTGGGGTCCGGGTTGTCGGAATGGCGGATGTTCGAAATAGCGGCCCATCGGATTGGGGGAATAGAATCCGTTTTGATGCTCCGTAGAGATTGAGAGGGGTATAAGACAGGCGCATGTGAAAGGATGGAATGAAAGAACGGACTTAGACAGTCCAGTTTTGACCTTTATACTACATAACGGTGTAAACATCAGTTAGAAGCCGATGCAATCTGTAATGACATCGTGCGTCGTCGTCGTCGTAGTAATGGCTACAAAGACAACATTAAATGTCGACCGACTGCTTCCGAAAGGCTGACGAAGTTTCATGAATGAGTATAGATCACTTTAAGCTTCACTCACCTCAGCCTACATTAGGACGAATGCGGGGCCAAGATGCGTAGCCAATATGCCCCTTCTGAGGGGCTCTCTCACTCACGCAAATACGCGCACAGCTATAACGTGGTGATTTCTTAAGGATGTCGTACGATTCAGGAATTACGTAAGTTGTAAGCCTCTTTCAACCATTCACGTTAATGTTTCATTTTCCACAAACCCTTGGCCCGTCAATACGGCCTGATGTTCCACCAGGACCAGGAGGTTGGTCGATTATAAATCATCACAAGACAAGAGAATAATTGCTGCCACGTCTTTTCTTAGCATCGCCTTAATGCGCCCCGGTTTTGTTGATTGTCAACTCAACTCAACTGTGTTTCAGACACAAGAAGCACTAGATCAGACAAAATCAATAAGATGCGATTGACGGAACATCAAGACTAAAGCTTTTTGCGGTTTTTGATTTGTCTTTGTTAACAATATCACGCGTTCGGCTATAACACCACCGAAAGTGAACCGATTTGGATAAAATTTTAAGCATTGTGAGTCAAATGTTGGGGGCTGGCCCTGGCAGATTTTGGGTGCGATCAGCGCTGTAGCGACAGTTTGAGTAGGAGCCGAATTTTTTTTGTCTGGTAAATAACGCACATTTCGCCGATTTCCGGTCGGCAAAATTTCACAAATTTGAACACAACGACGTCAATCAGTGAGTCGGTGAAAACTTTCTGAACAGAATTTTGAAAATTTTACCGTAAGGGGTCGTTTTTCGAAAAAAGCGCAAAAATTCCTCAACAGATTTCCACGTCTTGCGATTTCACGCCGCCATAACTCCGCAATGATTACAGATCGCCCGAAAGTTACTACCAAAATAGCCCTCTACGGGATGTCTAGTTTCCATTATTACCGTTAGAATCAATTCATAATCATTACCCTGCGCTGTACGCGGCGTACAAGAAGCCCACTCCTATATTTTTGGCGACGTTTAGCGCCCGTATACACGAGTGACACGACACACCGTGTCATAACGTTGACGGTCTGATTGGTCGTGGCCTGATGACATCATCAGGTCACGCCCAGGTCATTCAATACAATAGCGCGAAACTGGATCAGTGCGTGGCTGTATGATGTTCGCTACGTGATAGCGTGGTCTGTCGGTCTGTCTGTTGGTCTGTCACCTAGTAAGCCCTGCAAAACCGGCTAAAGCGATCGAGATGCTGTTTGCGTAAAAGACTCTGCTGGGCCCAAGGAACCACCTATTACATAGGCTACAGCGGACCGCTTCGAGGTGAATACTGTATTGTGTTCATTCAACACAATACAGCCAGTTAGTTTACTTTTGGCGTGATAGCAGTCCTACTATTATGCCTTCGCCACACGACAGTGTCTACGAAAGCATCATGTTTTCGGGTTGACCGTTCGTCCGTCCGTTCGTCCTTTTGTTCGTTCGTTCGTTCGCCTGGACAGATATTGTTACCATTGTATCTCATGAACGGCTTCAGTAATCTCGATGAAACTTATGTGGAATATTAGTTCGGCCGTAGTAATGACCTGATTAAATTTTGGAGGTCAAAAGGTCAAGGTCACCGTATTCAGTCACGGCACCTTGATATGTTCGTGATTTAACACTGCAACTTCTGTCTTTTCTTAGGGCCCCCAGTATACACTTCGTCTATACCCTTCGCCTTATGAAATGCTCTTAAGTAAGTAAGTACAAGCAAGTAAATTCTTTAATAAACACATGACATACGCACATACAACATATGGTAAATGTGATCAAAAAAACGGGACGAATGTAGATACAAAAAAGGCTACACAAAAATAGTGTGAACTATAATCACGGCTATACGCATACGAACAACAGAACAATAAAATTGGTTGATTAATAGATGTCGCTAAATAACATTCTATAGAGAAAGTTTTTCTTGCTAGCAGCATTGACATCTGTAGGTAATATTAGACCGTGTGTGCGCTGACGTAAATGATACTGAGTGTTTTTAGGTTGGGGAGGAGGCGGTGGAGAACGTGGTTTGGGTTGTACCTTGTAGAGAAGAACAGTTTGTCATCAGAATCCTTGCCCATCCTCCACGGCGAGAACGCACCGGTTCCTATCTTCCTAATTTAAACCGGGGACAATGTGGATTTATGGGGGATTATGTATGCCTATAGAATGTGCTTTATGTAGGCACTATTTACTAGAAAGTGGGGCAAAGCCCAACGTGTAGCCCGCTCGGTATGCGCAAGTGCGACTGTGCATTTGTTACTTACTTACAGACTGGCTATGCTACTGCCATCTAGCCAATAATCTTTAAAAAAGAGCTCAGAGTATTGTTGCCTACGTGCACTCACCACCGATGCAAATGCGAAACAAAATGTCAGCGGTTACCTCACCAAAGTTCACCAAATTTTAGCCGTAGTATTTTTCATCGACGATCCGTCCACCCGTTGTCGAATGACGGGGGCGACATTTAAACGAGAAAGACAGTAATATCGGTAAAATGTAAGCCTGCCAGCGGCATCGCGATGCCGGGAGGAATAAAAAGTACAATAGGCCCCACATTCGATCTGCTCTCGAAGTCTGAAACGAAACGAAAAGTATGAGAGGGTGCATAAGCGCACGAACAGACTACCTCATTTATACAGAAACGGCACTCCACTAAGAACGTCATCGATTGAATCTACGTGACTGGCGTGAAGCGTAGGCTAACTTGACAGGACTGCGATTGAGATGACGATGCGCATTAACATTGTCGACAAATAAGACCCGGCGTGAATTAACTGTGTATTGACGAGCTGCCACGTACGGATGCAATGCGTGTCAGACACGCCGTGTAAAAATGCATACACCTTTATGTGTATTGTCTACAACAAACAGGAAATAAATTAGCCCCGTACAGGACTGCCCGTCGACTCTTCACAACTGACGTTTCTGCCAACTTCAAAGTCACGTGACACAAAAATTAGGACACATACCAAGAGTCCGGCCAGACCAAATTTCGATATTGCGCCCTAGTTTAAGAATCAGTGGTCAGTCGCCAGCTCGAATTGTGAATGGCGGAGAAGATAGCTTTTGAATGATATTGAAAGATTTTCAACTTTCAAGGGCTCGTGACCAAATGTGCCATGTCAATTCAGCCTCCTGCCCTCTGTGAGACGGGAAATGGTTGATTGGTTAGGGTTTAACGGCGCTTTCAACACAATTCGGGTCACATTGCGGCTTTCAGGTAGAACTATATTGTAACTATTGACATTTATTAGGGATTAATTCTTGGAGTAAAATAATCAGCAAAAAAGAAAATAATATAGGCCTATAACAATAATAGTAGATTTACATTAAATGAGTAAGTTGTAATTAGGTAAATAATTTGATTGAATAAAGCATAATTGGCGTACGATTTCGTATTTACAAATTATAACTGATCATATAAGTTAACTTTAAAAATAAAATTTAGTATATTTTGGCTCGATGTGCGATTGCAAATGTTTTTAATTTCAGAAAAGGAATGGTATTGATGTCGCATTTGATCATACAAAGTACATTGCGTTTGACAGAGAGAAGTTGATTTCAGCAGGGTTGTTAATATTGAAATATTGTATTGGTATTGACCTGCCATCTGTCATTCTGATTGACTCTTCCACGGGGAGTCCTGTCCACGAATTGATGTTGTCCATCCAGGCCGTGCGTGGTCTTCCTCGCATGCGTACACCTGGCATTGTTGCTTGCATTATCTCTTTCTCCGGGCAATTCCCTTGTTTCCTCAGTGTGACCATATTATGCTAGCTTCTTTGTTTTGACAGTGTCTAACAGTTCCCTCTTTACTCCAGCTTTGGCATTGACAACATTGCCAATACTTTTGTCAGTATTGCCGGAGAATGGCAATACGTTTTCTTAATAGGTATTGGTGTTGGTAACGGCAATACTTTTTGAATATTGGTAACTGATTTATACTAATACCAATAGTCAATACTATTATGTAGCACAATGGCAGAATTTATACAATCCTAAAATATTACTTCATTCATTAAACGGAGGAAAATAATCTTCCATTGAAAGGCCGCAAGCGTGCGCATATGGACAATGCACGCAAGGTAACGGCAAGTTAAAGTTACAGCTAATTTGTAAGGCGCCACAAAAATTCCGGACGATAATGGAAGGCTATGTACAGAGCGCTGAAGATGTCGTATGACTGAAACTGCCATTACAGCCGGATCTGGTTTCGCCGTTCACGTAACTCTGACGTCAGAGCCCGCGAAAACTTCCGTCGTCTGCAGCCGCATCACAGAGATTCGCAGAGAATTTAAGTTGTTAAACGTTTAAACTGCCTTTCTATATCAATAGGCCTAAATACATCATATGGCAGCACAGCGTGTGACTGTGACTAGTCTTTTATCCCTTGTGGGTGAAGGCTGGAAGCGAAGCCGAGAACCTCGATGTTGTCGAGGGGACAGGGTGCCGTTGCTAGATAGAGAGATATAGTTGCTATTTAACACAAATATGAAGTTGTCGGTGGTTCATTGAACGGTAAGTTTGCCAATGATGATGAGTAGGCCTATCCCTAACCACCTCAGATCACTCCTATTTGTAGATAAATGTAATAAAATAGCAAAATGGTAATAAAACAGCAAATATAAATGTAAAAATCTGCTAGATATCTCTCTATCTAGCAACGGCACCCTGTCCCCTCGACAACATCGAGGTTCTCGGCTTCGCTTCCAGCCTTCACCCACAAGGGATAAAAGACTAGTCA
>Ga0209363_1001790_pt1 | contig 10700 bp, 5 predicted proteins | sample WorMetexBAHAMAS3_FD_187385 | JGI IMG/M metagenome (GOLD analysis project Ga0209363, IMG submission 187385) | Marine gutless worms symbiont microbial communities from Max Planck institute for Marine Microbiology, Germany - Inanidrilus exumae... | ecosystem: Host-associated > Annelida > Digestive... | reverse complement strand
GTGCTTAGAATTTGCGGATAAAATTTTGATATTTGCTGTTTTAGAACGGCGGCTTTTACAATAAAGAGAAACTGAAGCCAGTTTTTGTTTTTATATACATTATAGAGATAGGCCTCACGAGTGCGATGGTGGAATAAAGATCGTAAGACATGTTTGCTGTTTTTCGACATAAAGAATCAAGTCGCATGCAGCTCACGGCAAGATGTGGCCGAGTGACGCGGTTGGCAGCCCTGCTGTACTGGCCATGGATACGAACTTGCTCGTAGATGTCGGGCTCCTGAATATCTCGTGGGTACGGGTTCTTCAGCATCACCATCTGACCTACAATCCACAACATAAAGTCGCTGTTACTAGAGACCACTAATAGCAAGTGATGGCCTTTTAAAATAGCGGCAATTCCGATGACGTTGAGTAACCTTGAAGGGCGTTCACCAATTAATTTGCAAGCCTTTTCAAAAGGGATTTTTCCTACAGTTGTGCAGTAGTTGACAACATTTCAACTTAAAGGTAAAGGTAAAGGCGTAGATTTGTATAGCACTACTTAATTATGAAACACATCTCTAAAGTGTTCAGGATGGCACTCGCGTTAAAGCCTAGGGATCACATAGTTTTACCTGCCACCCACGCAAATGGAAAGAGCCATCCTGCCTTTACTCCCGGCAGCAGAGCATCACCGCACGTTGGCCGGTACTAATTTCCAGTAGCATACAGGGTAGGAGGCTGAGTTGGCCTTATGCACACTGCATCGTGCAGTCCCTCTGCGATAGCTGAACTTGTTGTTTGCTGTTTGCGGCACTGTCATGCAGTCTCTATGTCGGCAATGCGCGATGAGCTCCTCACAACAATGATGACAACACCAACCACGTGACTATCTGTTCCATCTGATGTCCAACTCAAAGTCTCAAAACATTGGAATGAAAATATTAGAAACCCTAAGCAGTACCACAAGGCATTGCATAATGCCATAATAGCCAGTACACATCCCGAGTTTCAAATTTCTAGGTACCCCAGAGTACCATCTGCATTCTGCCAACCGTCACCTACATGCAGTACTGCGTTTCCGGCTCAATACTGTCAAGCTTTTTCGGTCGCCGGCCTCCACGGTCGGGAAATCTATCCCATTTCCGGGACCTGACTATCAGTGCAGACTGCTTAAGACGTTTATTTAAAACGTATTTGTTTGCTCGATACTACTAAAGCATTAAGGGTTCTCGACTATAAATGCGCTATATAAATTTACTTACTTACTTACAGAAGTTGATTTAGGGACGGAAGAAAAAGATGGGGAAGGAAAGGGAGGGAGGAAAGAGAAAGCGGATGAGTGGCTAGAGGGGGATCGACTACTCCACGCCAAATTTCACCAATATCAGTGCAATGTGTCGCCCCTGCGGTGTGAAAACCTCAAAATCGTCCCGAGTAACCGTTTGTGCATTCTGCCGGTAATTACGAGATATTAACAAAATTCACCAAGTGACAGAAACAAAACTTTGTCACCTGATTCGCCAGCGACAACTGGCATTTTTTCGAAATGCTCCAGAAATTCCCGGAGACTGTCAAAGGAGGCGAGACCGAACGTGTACTTACTGTCTTTCACCGTTACATTGTGATGCCGAACGGAGTCTTTGCATCTGCGATCACACACGCGCACAGCACATTCAGCTTTAGCCGCGCGACGCTATGCTAGCGCGGTATTCGCTGTCATTGTGTGTCTGTCCTTTCGTCAATTACAAGTCGGTGTTCTACGAAAACGGCCAAAAATTACAGTCGACTCTTCGCAGCTGACTTCAAGGTCACCGTCATGTTACACAAAACTAGGCCGAATATCAAAAAATCCGGCCCAAAAATTAGATATTGTGCCCTAGTTTAAGAATCCGTGGTCAGTTGCCAGCTACCGTTGTAAATGGCGGAGGAGATAGCTTTTGAAAGCGGCCAGATTTCCAACTTTGAAGGGCTCGTGACCTTGACCTTGGATCGGGTCATACTGCATACCGTCGTGCATCACTCATCGACCTCTACCTACATGCCACATTTCATTGAAATCTAATAAACGTTTTGTGGACGGATGGACGTACGTACGTGCACGGACTGACGGACGGCCATTTGAGACCGGCTTTATTAGGTTGACTCTGTCAATACAAAGAGTCGAGCTAAAAATGTAGAATCACGCAAACAACGCTGAAAGATAGCCCAGCGACTCCAGATCACCAAGAAATTCCGATGGAATCACCCCAACCGATGCGCCAAATGCACGCGGGGTAGGTAAAGATTGTGTTTTTCGACCGATCGAGAAGTCTGCGGCTCAGACGCCTTGCCGCCGAAAATTTGTGTCCATCCGCCACGGTGGTGCGCGTCCACGACGGTGCGCTGGCGGAGGAATATGCGGCGTCATGAGCAACGTTGGTGCAGGTATAGCCGAATACATGGCAGTTGCTGGAAGTGCTCGTCAGGCAAACAGGCGATCTGTCTGCGTTAAGCTCCGTCCACACCAGCAACAATGTCAAAGCAACATTGGCGAATGCTACAAGTTAAACGATTCTTTCGACAATGTCGAATGTTGCTTCGACATTGTTGCCGTTTTTTATTGGCAACAATGTTGCCGGTTTGCACAACAATGTCGAACGAAATTTCGTCTTTTCGACAAAGTCGAAACAAATTGAACGTGTTCAATTTGTTTCGACTTCGCCGAAAGGACAAAATTTCGTTCGACATTGTTGCCGAAAGCGGCAACATTGTTGCCAAGAACGGCAACAATGTCGCAGCTACATTCGACTTTGTCGAAAGAACGAAATTTTACGATAAACGTTCGACATTGTTGCCGTTTGTGGCAACAAAGTCGAATGTTGCTTCGACAAAGTTGAACGTAGCTTCGACAATGTTTCCTGTTGCTTCGACATTGTTGCTGGTGTGGACGGGCCGGGCTTTATTCGTAAAATAGTAGGTCAACATTTCAACTGACGTAAAGTGACAAAGCGTCGCGCGGGTCTCTCGGCGACAGCCGAGCCTCGTTGTTTTGGAGTTTCAGAAATTCACACAGTTACTCCACGCAGCCTCCATGTTTGAACGGGTCCTCAAAATCGAACCTTTAGTATCTGTGCACACCATGTTCTCACACGCCGATCTGATAACTTCGACTCCTTGCAGACACAGAGAAGCGGCAAGACAGAAACACACGGCCACAGCATATACCGCACTAGCACAGCATAGCGTCGCGCGATAAACCAAAGGGAAACTGGATAACGGAGGTTCATCGGAAAAACTAATGTTTAGATGTTGATATAACAAGATGTCCCCGTAACGGGACGTAACACGACTGGCCCGCCGTGCATGCAGCCGTGGAGCTATAATTAGACTGGAGGCCGCATGACGTCATCGCCTGGCCGCCGCCTGCAGGCCCGCCGTGCAGTCTTACAGACGACGACAGACGCCCACGACCGTTACCAGTCTGCCCCCTCCCAGGCCCAGGTCGACTCAGCCTTCTGCCCTCCGTGGGATGGTAAAATGAGTACCAGCCACAGGGCGATGATGCTCTGCGGCTGGGGAGTAAAGGCAGGCATGGTGTAATTCCCAGGAAAAAACTGCGTGATCCATGTCTGAGCGCATTACAGGTAGTTACGACGATGCGTAATACAAATCGACGTATACTTTACTTTACTTTACTCACTACACTATGTGTAGGCGGGCCAGTAATGATACTAACAGTAACAGTGTCAATTTATATGGACGCATACCGGACAGAGACTGCGAGCTCGCCAGCTCGAGATACGCTTGGTCGTAGCAGGTAGCTGCCATCTTCACCATTCTGCATCAGCAGGGTTTCAGCAACATGTCGAGACGCCGTGCCATGGTACCAGCTGACAACAAATCACCGACAATCGAACAACCTTATCATGGACCGTCTGTGATAAGTAAGTAAGTAAGTATCGTCAAGAACCTCTAACGCGCTGAATGCACAATAGCATCCAGCGAACAGGTACGTTTTTAGCAAACGTCTGAAAGAGTCTGCACTGATGGTAAACTTCAGAGACCCCATATATACGTGGGAAACTTGCGACTTGCAACAAATAACTCGCAATATCTCGTAAACGGTAAAAAAGTAGATGCATAGTTTCTATGTAGGAAATTCTATGAAAGCTGAATAGGAAGTCACTGCCATATGCATGCGCTCTATCAAATGGTGATAATGCCGGCGACCCTAATTACCACAAATCACTCCCATTTTTTATTTTTTTTTACGTTTCGTGTCTTCCTTCATATCTCTGGAAGCCAGAGTCTTCATATTTTGTACATAGATAGGTTTCAACTTTGAATTTCTCGCCTTCAGTAAGAACAGTGTCAGCAGCTGGTCCTTCAAACAAGTAGCTCGGCTTTCGCTGACAAAAGCGCGCGACGCGACGCGCAGCATCACGACAAACGGCTAACGTCAACAGTCACGTGACCATAACCACGCCCCTTTTATGGGTGATATGTCATCCTGTTGCTAGAAATGCTATAGCCTATACTTGTGTACAGAATATGACCGATTTACGTTCAGCTGTTCCAGTGATATGACTGGAGCCCCCCAAAATTTTAATGGGTAACGTGACTTGACCATGCACGCCCCTATCAGGGACGGTTTGTCGTCCATAGGCTGTGACTTTCACATTCAACCGATGTAATTTTATCTCACGATTTAAGAATTACATTTCTAATACTAAACATGTTTGCCTAAAAGTCTAACTGCAATTTCATTTCCTACACATTTAACTAAAGCTTAATTAACTTCTAATTAAGAAGTGAAATACTACTCATACTCACCTTAGTTCCTCAATCTCATAATTCACCGGTCGGTCAGACATTAAATTCGCTGGATCAGAAGTAAAAACAGACCGGATATGTTCACGGGCAAACGAATCTATCAGTTGTCAACATTAAAACTTCACTCGTTTGTTACATTAACTACGTAATACTTTAAACAAATATGGGTTGATACAAAATGCGGGATTAGAGTTAGAGTCAGGACCCATCAAGCACTTTGTTACTCACTTTGGTTTCGCCCTGCACTCCAAGCTGTGTTCTCGCCCCACATTTTGTACCAATCCAACAAAAATTCAATTGCCACGACATTATAGTCACAGAACAGTTAGATGTAATAATAAAACTGAATACATCTGTTGCTACCAGTTTTTGTATAACTGCCTGGTCCCCAAAATAGAATGCTATGCAAATAACTGAAGCAGATTTTCACAGGCCAGACCCCATTTCTGTCATCCAACCAACAGCAGGCTTGTTAATACTGATATCGGCGATACTTTTTCGCCGCCAATCTATACTACCGAAACTTATGTGCCAGAAGTGTCAAAATAGGCGTCTATTTTTAGTACAATGTACAATCACAATACGTCAACGTTTAAGTGCGATAAATTGTTCCATACTCAACTGTTAACGAATTTTGCTATTTTACGATAGTTATCGATCTTCAGGTTACCAGCAATTAACACGCCCGATAGTCCATCACTGCATCCTGTCCAGTACATAGCCATTCCAACGAAACCGCTATTACTGGCACCTAGCGGTAGGCTTTCTCCTTTATATAAAAGAATGAGAACTGGAACCAAGACAGTATCGATATCACTAATGACCATTTATGGACTGAAAACGTCTACAATGCATCTACTGTGGATTAGGTTTTTGGGTTAAGTTAGGTTAGGTTAGGGTTTAGGCTTATGGTAGGGCTAGGGTTTAGGGTTAATTAGGTTACGGCTAACCCTAATGCTAATCCTAGCCCTAACCCTAACCTAAAATAGGTTCGTTATACTGCAACAGACCTGAAAACGACCACAAGTGACATAAGTGACCACAATGGATTTGGATTTGACTACAACAAAGTCCGTTGTAAATCATTGTAGTCGAATACTACTCCATTGTTGTCCGTTGTGGTCATTTTCGGGTCCGTTGCAGTTATTAGTCATACCCTTACAGCAGAGGCCTACATATAAATACGTTACATGGATATGAGTAATTATAAAAAGGCATCTCTCCATAAAACAGCTATGTACTAAAACCTATTCATGAGGACAATAATATCGGTATCGGCGATAGTTTTGAATTTCAGTATCAATATCGCTATCGGCGATACTTCTGAGACCAGTATCAGTAATGAATATTGACAATACTTTTAAAAAGTATCGTGAACAAACCGGACCAACAGTGTCAAAACACTGATGGCAACAAGGCACAACGACCCACTGAAGCTCATCCACATCCTTTCTTAATCTATCTGCTGGCTCCTGAGGCTGACTGAAGCCAGTATCTCAAAATGTTCTGGTGTTCCACGGTGGTCAACTATTCAAGTACTAACTGGATCTGACGATGGCGTTCGTTCGTCCGTTATTGCCGGCAGAGGTCCAGCCTACTCAGCACTGAGACCTCGTATTGGTCCAGTGCACAAGCCCAGGAGAGGAGGGGACTTGGTAGGTGTGTGCTAGTGTATGCATGACGTGTAGGGTGGAGGAGGGATATGTAGGAAGTGAGCAGCTGGTCAGGTATTTGTAGCGCAACCCCCTCTAGACGTGGCCTACCGTCTGGCTTCGTCCTGACTGGTGCTGTGTGCTGCACCTGCACCAGACAGTGGCCAGATACATAATAATAGAAGTCCCACATCGCATCACTTTACCCATACCAATGTCGCCCGCAACGGCTAACATTACCATTACCACCAAAATACTGCATCTAATGCAACAATGGCCCGTCGCATATTTTTCATTGCACAGCATGCCCGACTTCCGGGAGTACCATGTTTGTCACGAATTCTGACAACGTATAATATCACAGTAAAATACGTTGTCAACATTATTATTTCCAACAATAAAACACCCCGTTACCGCGTTGTTTGTCTATTACAACGATATCAACAAATAGTCCTTAGTTATCTGCACTAACTTTCAACTTCTACAACGTCAACACACAATTACATATGCGTTAAAAATCGAAACAGTAACCTGGAAATTCCCAAACTTTAGTTGCTGCAGCTGGTTCCCGAAACGTAATAAAGCGAGGTCCATAGAGTGGGACCTTTTTAGTAAAGAAGTCTGTAAACGTTTAAATACCCGGATCCTATTCGAAAATTCATTAGGCAATGGCATACCCGGTTCCAAATACGGGCAATGAGTACTACGTTTTCGCCATGACTATACAAACTACCGCCAGGCAGTATTCTTAGGAATTTTTGAGTTTACGAAGTTCGATTTCCATTGCTGTTTTGTGGGAGAGCATATTTTGAAAATGGTTGGTTCTTGGTTGGTGTATATATAAACCGTTTTGGTGTCATTTATACATTTCACAGCATTTTCGTTTTACTTACTGAATTAAACTTACTAAAAATGAATTTAAAACTGGTTCCACTTCCAGGTAACCGGGTAATTGCAACCGGGTGCACGTATGCCCTACACTAAAGAGGTAATAGCCTAATAGGCCTACTGCCACTGCAAAGTGCAAATAGTTAGACAGGCATACAGGTTGATGTTGCGAGTCGTGTCTTCAGGACATGAGTGTAGATCTAGTCATGCTATCAGAGTGTGCCACGCCAAACTAGGTCTGCCAACAGGCGGACAGACAACAGACTGGTTGCACACATTACACGAACCAGAAGTACAGCCACGCACGGTCAGACCGACGTTCAACCTGCGTCCAATTTCCGCTCAGACTGACAGCGGAGTTTGCGTGCTTAGTGCGTGCCCCGCGCGACAGTCTGTCACTCGCTGAACACTTCCCGCAAATGGCCGCAAACACAAACTGAAAACAGCTCTTCCGAAAACGAGGAACATCATCCAGCGCCGCTATCACATTTCTATGATTTTGGCGCTCTGATACAAGTGTACCTAGGCCTATATTAAATCTTACAAAACGACTCGTATAGGCTCATACCTTCGTCAAGTCTAATGGCGTATTTAAACTTTTAGAAAAGGAAGTCGCATCCCTTCTATCAAAACAGCTAAGCATCATCTCACAATGCCCCCACGTTTACATAATTTACAAAGTTTACATATAATATCATTAACACACAGTTATGGCAAAGAGAATCGGCGAGAGCACTGTAGACGATTCGCACGGTTGGATTTTTGCAAAAGTTGTCTACAATTGATGACGTCACGAAATACCGCGGTATACCGGTATCACGGTATTTTTGAAACGGTATATTATCGTCGGGCATTTCATAATACCGCGCATTCCCACCTACAACGCAAAGTCAAACTAATGTGGTCTAACCTTACGTAGGCTGCCAGATGCTTTCGGTATGCCGGCAAAATTGCCTGTTACCTGACAGTATATGGCCTAGAACAACGCCGTCAAACGCACGTGGATGTTCCTCCAGTGGTGTTCGTGACACTCGCCGCATAGCTGACACGCTGTATAGGCCTACTGCAGTAACGAAACATTCACTGAAACTTAGACTTAGCCCGCCAAAACGAACGACGCCGGTGTCTCAGTGTCTCTGCGGCTGTTAGGCTTACAGCTGCTTGTAGCTGTTAACCCTTTGGACGGGTAGGCATCGTCCATAATTGCCTTTATGTCGTTAACAGCACAGTAGCTCACAGAACACACAGGTAAAATATCAGATACAAAATACAAACATTCTAACAGACGAGATATTCGTACCCAGGAGCAACGGGAACGTTACGCTGTCACAGTAGGCCAGCCTAGAGTAAAACTGATATGGCTACGACTAACATAGACGGGCCGAAATATAATAGTAATTTCAAGGACCAGCATTAAACAAACTGCAGTTACTATAAAGATAAGGATAATCTTTATTCGCCATCAAGGCAGAAACAGTATACAAAATACAAAAGAAATCAGAACTATAAAACTCAGCCTAAAACAGTAGTTGGACAGATATAGCCTAAACAATGTGAACCTAGATTACAATACATATGTAACATCAAACACACGCATAGTCTAATAATCAAACTGCCTTACAAAGCACTGCCAAACAGCATACTTTATAGTAAACGTGTCTTGGCAACATTTCCGTATTTAAAATGTAGCAAATCAATAGCCGCATGTATGTCAATAAACACAGCAGCTATACTGATATTCACACAGTTATGCAAAAAGTTCCATTTGCATAGATCATAGATATATTCGAAAGGCATCTCGTGTCTTGGACACGTGGTCGTTGCCTTTGTAGGCCTAGGTCTGGCCTACTGTGCTAACTAGCTGGATTAACGCTGTGTTTGATAAATTGCTGACCTCGCAGTTGACCTACCCTACTTACCAATCGTCTCCAGTCCAGCTGTCCGTCCTCAGCGCTGCTGCTCCATGATCGCCGGTCTTCGTTAACTGGTTTTACTTACGTATTTGACAGTGTTTTATCCAGCCACCGGACCATTGGTGGGGAAATAAAGACTGTTGGGGGGAGGCAATGACGACTAAACTTATAAACATCTAACCGACTTGTACACTACTATTTTTTCATCTTTACACTTGGTACATGACATCCTATAGATATGCCGCCTCATGGTATTACACACCGGCGGATGGGCGAAGAATGATGTTATATTACTGCTCAACTAAGTTTCGCTAGGCGGTCTAGACGCAGTGCAGCGATTGGCTGAGTCCGCATGCAGATCCACTGCACGTCGGCCAATCACAGGCGAGCATGACCGAGACGGACGTTCATCCCCCGGCCCCCCCTCCTGACGCCAACTCCAAAGAAACCACCGATCAGTCCCGACCCGTACATAGCCTCCTAACTGTAACTACTGTAACTGTAACTAAGGTATTATATTGCGCTTCCTACTAAAAGACCGGTAGTGCATTGCAGAGTCATGTACATATATTCAGCGAAGCCCCGGTTAAATAATAGTTTTAAGACGGCGTTTGAAAGATGTTGTCGTCGACCACCAAAATGTCATGATTATATGACAACGACCACGTTTCCACGTCTGATAAACTGGTCACGGCACAGATCACCGAATGCTGCGTAACGAACTTAAAACGGTAAAGCAACCAGCGACAGACAGCTAGTTGTGACCTCATGTTGCGGTCGGCCGCCGGCGTCCAGGTAGATATCAAGGTTCAACATAAAACTCTCGAGAACGAAACCAACATTTTGGTGTAGAGGCCTGAGACCTATACTGTGTCTATTTCAGGCTGCAGCTGTAACTTGCAACTTAATGCGCCGGAAAATGGCAAATTTCTGGCATATTGACGTACATATTGTGTGGCGGCGTGGCGTAGTGGTAACGTCGTTGGTCGTATCAACGAAGTTACTCTACGTCGAGCCCGGTTAGTACTGGGATGGGTGACGTGTCCGGGTTCGACTCCCGGAGGCGGCACTTTATTTCGTTATGTAACCAACCACCCAGTGACCCAGGTCGACTCAGCCTTTCATCCTTTCGATGTCGATAAACTGAGTAGTAAGCTGTAATCGGATGTTTGCTTCCTCGAACGGGTGGCGACATCTGGCGAATGCTTACGGGGTGAAGGCCTGGTGTGGTTGATTGGGGCGGTGGTGTGTGTTGTAGCTGCAGCATTGCGCTCCCGCACCATTGGCTCTTGCCAAAACTGCCACTTCCTACGGTTGTACAGCGCGGCTGGTCGGGGCATTGCCGGTGTAAGTCGCGCTATATATATATTCTTTATTACGCCAATTGGCAGCAAAACAATAAAATCAAAGACACAAGATACATACATACTAAAATTAAGCACACAAGCATACA
>Ga0209363_1001789_pt1 | contig 10704 bp, 7 predicted proteins | sample WorMetexBAHAMAS3_FD_187385 | JGI IMG/M metagenome (GOLD analysis project Ga0209363, IMG submission 187385) | Marine gutless worms symbiont microbial communities from Max Planck institute for Marine Microbiology, Germany - Inanidrilus exumae... | ecosystem: Host-associated > Annelida > Digestive... | reverse complement strand
AACCTAGGGTGTCTGAATAAAACACTGGTGTGACGCTGACATAATATATACACAATGGATGATTACATTTCGAATGCAAGATGTGGCGGTGGTCACCGATTATGACTCGAAGTGTTGGATCGATACGTGAAAACGTGACGTCTGCCCATCACTCATGGCTGCGGTACGAGCAGCAGCTCATCAGTTTTCGTCGAAATGTCACGAAATTCACCTCGTTAACGCAGTGGTTGTAGTGATGCACGGAATACCGTTACCATTGTGAACAAATACCGTGATATGATATTACAAGTTACGTTGTTTTCATTAATAAAGTTCAGGTATTCAAATTTCATCTGCAACTGTGTTCTATCAACACTCCATTTCGTCGTGTTACAAGTGTGTTATTAGATCTTTCACTGTAAAAACACAGAAAATTAGCCTAGTAAATTACCAATGACAGCAGATTTACCGATGGCAAAATATTAAATTTTGTTTCTGCACAGACTGTACAAGTCGACAAACACAAAACAAAATGTTATCATTAGGTATTATCAGGTATTATCAGCCTCGGCAAATATGTATGTACTCTTTGAGTGCCCGCTGCTATACTATACATAAACGTATACAGTTCCAGCACACGCGAAAATTTTCATTCTTGCATTGTGCTACAGAAGCTACTTTCAATCGACGACATCGGAGCCATCAGAGAAATCTGTGAGTGATCTTAGAAGGACTTTGTATTTGGTGAAGCTTGCCGATCTTCGTTATGTACAGTAACTGCGGTCTCTCTTTTGTTGTTATATACCTGCTATTTACGAAATAAACAATCATCATAATGATAATAATAATAGTAGTTAGTAGTTTATTCAGCAACAGGCTCGAGGCCCATGATTACAGCGATATAAAATAATAAAAGTAAACAATAAAAACCACAACAATACACGATTAGTCCATACACGTGTGCAGCAATTTGCGCCACGTATGAAATAGTTTTGAGCGGTAATACAGGTCAGAATCCACAATCATATGCGATTAACAGAGAGTTCGAGCTGTTACGTATACAGTCGTACAGTGAATAAGTAAGCTTGCGGATAACAGCAGCAAATGTTGGCACTCGGTAATGATGATGATGATGATGATGATGAGTTACGCTACCACGGTAAACCGGTATCGCAGTATCTGCGATGTCGATATGTTACCGTCCAGTCCGGTATTCGTTCCACACATCAGCTGTATGCAGACAGTCCACGCCGGTGAAATGCCAATAAACACTCGAGACAGCTTGCTATTACCAGACGCGCGTCGCCTCTTCACGTTTTTTTGGCCGAGAAGAACAGAACAGAGCAGAGCGCCGTCGTGAAATCACTGTCATGCGTCTCGTCTAGCGTGTGCAACAGGCTGAAGCAAAACCCGTCAATCAACGTTCCACAGCACACCGTTGTCAACGGTCTTACACCGACAAATGCCACACTGACCGCTACTAAATACGCTACCGAATACTGCGGAATTTCCAGCTTTTACACGACATTTAAGTACACACAGTAAGCCGTTATAATTACAAAAGCCAGCAAAACAAAGACGTGTAACTTTAATCACTATTTTGGCCTGACAAGCAAACAGTTTTAGTACAGCACAGATGTTGCAAACAAATCGTTTGTCGCTTTCGTTTCCCTGTCAGAACGAGTGCAACGGTTAGCTAGGCCTACTACTAAACAGTCTTTTTTTACTCGAACTATTTAAAACTGGCAAGTACTAAATACTGCCATTAAGCATATAAATACAGTCTAATTACCACCATTTACAGTAGTGTTTATATAAACATTTAAATAAATAGACCTGCTTTTATGAATATTCACTGTAGTGCAGACTGCCGGATTTCTAATGCTGGGCCATTTTTTTAAATTTTACTTCCTTTTTTCTTTCATTTTTCATTTCTTCTTACAAGCTTAAGTCGACGACATTTGAAACCCTTCTTCTACATAGCAAACACAACGCCACAAAAGAACTAAACCACAAGAGAACTGTGAGAAAATAATTGGGAAGATTCGGCCAATAAAAACGTAACATTTGTCCAACAAGTTTGAAAACTGATAGAATTAATAATCTTGAAATTCTTACGACTGCCAAATCGTACCCCGCCCATCGCTGTACCGAATGTAAAAGGCCATCATCTTCGACAGTGTACCGAATGTTCTTTGACGGTCCCTTATTGCTGGTAAAATGTGCTGTGTATGTCTTCCGTGAGCGCTAATTCGGCGCTCGTCGTCACCGTGTGTGTCAATTTGATGCGCTGACTCAGTAGATGTCTGCTTTCACAGATTGTCGAGAATTTCTTATACTATGTTCAATTGTTCGTCTTGCATTTTTTATTGCTTTTCGTTAATTTTCGTCAATTTGCCTCGCGCGTTGGACGGTAACTGAGCACGTTTTACGCCATGCATTATAGATCGTATTCGGTCGCAATCTGTCGTACGACGGATTATAGCGTACGCGCGGCTGCAGGAAAGACAACGTACCCCAGTGAATAGCTCGTAGTGGGACGATATAAGGAGACCGAGCTGGCGATATATTGAGACGACGTATTAATCGCGCGGAAGAGATTGGACGTCGTACGACGTCGGCCACGACAACCAACGACCAACGACTGCGATTTACGACTGACGACTGTGCTGATTGCACGACACTCGCAGACTACGTTCTACGATATATTAGGAGCGGTAGTATTTCACCGGACTTGCGATCAACAGGTCGTGGGTTCAAATCCTACTCTTCATAGGCTAAGCTGCGTAACAACCTTGGGCAAGTAACTGTGTGTTTTTCGGTTATCTGCCGACTTTTGTCAGTCTTTCTTTACTGTGACCATATTTAGTAGTGATTTGTAATATTATTGTTGAAACAATGTTTACCACACCTTCACTGTTGCTATCTTATTTATCCATTTATTCATGTATTTATTCATTCATTTATTTCGCGTGTGAAACAACAGAAACTAGAAAATAGACAAGCATAGAAACATAAGCAAGAGCAGAAGGGCTAAAATAACACTAATAGCTGACCTCGTTAAGTTATACATTTGGATTAACATTTTAAACAATGATTTTCAAGTTTGCTTAGCATAACTTTTGATTTACTACTATCATATTATTTATTTTGTCAAACAGTTGTTATAATCTAAAAAAAATTCAGAGCACAGACAAAATTGCCGAAAATTTGGGTAGGTACTTTTTCGGTACAAAGCTTACATCCCAGGTAAAAGACTTTAAATTGATTCTAACTGTAAAAATGGAAACTAGAATCCCGTAGAGGGTCAGTTTGTAGTGAATTTCCAGCGATCTGTAATCATTGCGTAGTTATGATGGCTTAAAGTTGCAAGACGTGGAAATTTTGCGAGCAATTTTTGCGTTTTTTGAAAAAACGACCTTTAGGCTTTTACGGTAAAATTTTCACAATTCTGTTCCGAAAGTTTGCATCACCTCATCGATCGACGTTGTTGTGTTTAAATCGTAAAATATATCCGACTGGAAATCGGCGAAAGCGTGCGTTATTTACCTGACAAACAAAAAAAAACAAAACCGGCTGCCTCTTAAACTGTCGTTACTGCTACTGCACGGATCGCGCCCAAAATCTGCCAGGGCCAGACCCCAACATTGTGCTCACAGTACTGCAGATTTCATCCAAATCCGTTCACTTTCGGCCGAGTTATAGCCGAACGCGTGAACATCGTATTGTAGAGTATTTCCATACATCGCCGGACGCGAAGCATAGCTTCGGGCGAATAACAAGAACTGATGTACGTGCGTTCTAGAACATGAAGTAAAATTCAAGTTATCGATGCGGTCAATTATCATCGACGACGCAAAAGACGGCAGGCGATTGTGCATGTTGAGATGGACATCATCTACAGAGCTAGCTTCTACACACTTACAAACAGCTCTTACCTGTCGTTTGGCGTATTCTGTTACCCGAGCAGACGACAGTCGCGGGGTTCGGTTTCCACCGCCGTTGATTTGCGTGTCTGTTTTACCGCACGATGTCTCTGCGAGAGTCTCCACTGCCGCTGACAGACCCGCGCGACGCAGTGGCTCAGCGCATGATAAATATTCCGTATCGTATCATGCGGCCTTTTGCCAACTTACGTTGGACAGTTGTCTGATATTATGACATTATAATTACTGACATAGTCTACTAGAAAGAGTTAACGTAAACAAGTAATCAAAGAATTTTGACGAAATACTTCATCGCATGTCGTGCCGTTATCGAGCATTAACTGATTTATTTTGCTGCGTACACCGCAGCAGACTTCCGTCGAGAAATATCAACTCAATCTAATACATGATTACTTGGGCCACGCGAGTCAGCTCCCAAACGGCATCTCGATCGGTTTTGCACAGCTCACCCGTGTGCGCAACAGACAGACAGACACAATCAAACACCAACAGAGTTTAACGTTGCTGCGATTTACGTGCCCAATCAACGGCTACGTGTTATGTCAAAACGATAACGCAAACAGACACCGCGACCACGCTACGTGCGACATATGTAGAAATAGGCCGCATCGATACAATGCGTGCGATGCTGTCTGGAAACTGGATCATGGCGTGATGACTCGCTAGATGCATGGTATATTGACCGTCAGTGGAGATCGATCAATCTGTGCAGTTTCTCGTCGACAGCGAATTAATTCCGTCAGAACACGCGCGCAATGGATGAGACCAGACTGCAGGGCTGCATGGCGCACGTGCCTGCATGATCGGCGATCACCTCACTCACACAGTCGCTGAGTGTCTGAGATGAGATTGCAGCTCAGACATATCACGGTCGCCGTCTCAACTACGCGGATAAAATCTCATGTGGGACTTTTTTCAGGGACATCGACGGGAAACTGCAACATCGCCACCGAGAAAAGAACAATATGCAAGAAACGCAGCTGTCGCCGAGGGACCGCGCGACGCGCTATGTTAGTAAATTCGTGCTATGTTTACGAGGTATAAGAATTATAAAATGTTTCAAACAGCAAAAGTAACATTCAAGGTCATTCAAGGGCACTGACAATGGTGCCATTCGATAGGCCAAATACGATTTCCTATTAGACTTTCATTGCAACCATGTGTCTAGCACCGTTTCCGAGATATTATCACTTATTTCCCAAAACTTAAAGAGGTCACGTGACTCTGAACACATCCCTTTCGGTGGTAATCTATCATGCGTGCACCAGCACACCTTTGTATCAATCAGCACACGACATTTGAAGTGCCTAGTTTCACCGACTCCAAAGATATGATTGGGGCAAAATTCAAGAAAACGGGTCACGTGACCCCGACCATGCCTATTAGAGGTAGTCTGTCATCACAAGGCTACCGTTTGATATATTCTACTTGCATGCAAAATTTGACGACTCTTGCTTCAGCTGTTCCGGAGATATGATTGCGGGCGTCGAAATCGAAAATAAGTCATGTGACCCTGACCACGCCCCTTTTAGGGGTGATTTGTCATCTATACGACAGGATTTGACACGTCCTACCTGTATGCAAAATTTGACGATTATAGCTTAAATCATTCCAGATTATATTATTACTGGGCCACAAAATTTAAAGTAAGTCACGTGAACCCGACCACGCCCCTTTTAAGGGTCATTTGTAATAAGTATGCTGGGACTTGACATAGCCTATCCTATACCCGTGTACAAAATTTGACCACAATAGCTTCAACCGTGAAGCCGCTTGCAGGCTCGCTGTGAAGTGTTACATACGACGACGACAGATGACAGAGAGCAAAACAATACTGCCTCCCTACACTATGTGTAGGCGGGCCAGTAATAATTTGTAATAAGCTTACGGTAAGTTATCGTTATAAGAACCTATAAATCTAGCGATAAATTGCGCGACTTTCCCATCGCTTAATCTCGGTACACGGGCCGTATCCACACGGCCCGGGAACGGTCCACGGCCCGTAAACATGGTAGCGTATGCTGAGGAGCTGTAGTAGTCATGCTGCACGGCAGTAATCAGTCGTTCACCTCACGTCCATGGCGCTGGAAATTGAATTCGTTTGTTGTCACTAATTTCCAAACGTACGGTCCAGCGACAGAATTGGACGAGATCTGTGAATAGCTCTGCGTAGTCATCGACTCACAAACGACGAGCAGATCGTGCGACAACACTGTCATTCTCATGCACAAAGACTCTTTACTGGCAGTTAGCAGTGACACACAGGCCTACATCTTTGCACTAGAATGTCGACGTCAGTTAACATTTCGTACTTCGGTAACGCGTTTAAACGTTGAAAGATACAACGTTCGACTTCGGCCCCCAGAAATTTTCAACCCAAAATTTTTTTTCAACTATGGGTCTATGGGGTGGGGGCGTTCTCGAGTTAGCTACGTCAGATTTTCGTTTTTAAACGATTTTCGGCACAGATTGGACCGACTAAGGGATTTGGTAAGTTTCCGGCCTTTATGTTTTTTTGGAAGCGAGATACAGCTCCCATAGTTGGGTAATTTTGGGGGTAACACGAAAACGGCCGTAAAAATACAAGTGGGTTGTCCAGATTTATTACGCGTGCACCTCACTATTTGGTATAAGACAGGAGATCGACGTCAATTCTTAGTTTTGATGATGATTCTAACTGACTGTCCGTCCGTCCACACGTCTGTCCATCCACAATCACTGACTGGACATTTCCAGTTGCTGTCGCTCATAGCTGTAACAATCTACTTTATCACGTCACTTCATCATCCTCTTTGTCAGTCCTCAGAACACATCTCAACACTTACCTTACTTCTCCTCACTGTTCTTCACACACCTTCTACACGTCTCAATACCTACCTTACCTATCCTCACTGTCCTTCATACACCTTCTACACGTCTCAACACCTACCTTACCTCTCCTCACTTTCTTTCATACACCTTCTACACGTCTCAACACCTACCTTGCCTCTCCTCACTCTCCTTCACACACCTTCTGAACGTCTCAACACCTACCTTACCTCTCCTCACTGTCCTTCATACACCTTCTACACGTCTCAACACCTACCTTACCTCTCCTCACTGTCCTTCATACACCTTCTATTTTAACACACTTCACCTCACCTGTATTACACGTTCACGGTGACCGCACTGGAATTTCGCCAAAATCTTTGGCATCAAAAAACTAGAAGTCCCTGACGTAAGACCTTGTTTACGTGAACGTTTACGTTTTGGTAGAACACCGACTTTGGCGGACGGACAGACAAACAGACAGACACACGACCACCTAGGCCCTTATACCGCTCTAGCATAGCGCCGAGCGGTAAAAACTGCAAAAGCGCATTCAAACTGTTTGTTATTTGATATTAATGCTGAGGCTGACGATGGAAAGGAACAGTCAGTCCGATTTTGTTTTAGTTAATCTGTTTCAGGTCTCTGAAATAAAATCAACAACGCCCTGTCCTAACATCGCTAACCTGTGCGTGTATTAGCGCCTTAACCACACTCGCTAGATGGCGACACCACGCTGCTAACATACTAGTGTACTGCGTCAAAACACAATCAGATCAAGTCACGTCCACTCATTTGGCTGCAGTTTCATTCAATTGTCATGAAAGCGTGAAATCTCGGAATGTTTGATGATGTGTTAGCTTTCACCAGAGGGCGGCACCGCTGCGGATTTGTTGATATTAATGGCGGCTGAGTGCGTTGTCGCGCGTTTATCGCGTGATTTCATTGTTCGACGTCTGCGTCGGCGACTTGCTGCTCTGGCTTCAGCTACACGCACACAACGATATACGTTTTCATTACATTCGCCAGGGGACGCCACTCGACGACACATGTTCAAATTGATAATATTTATAGTTATTAGTGCAGTGGTTACTAGAGGCTGCCAGCGGTCACAGGAGGGCCAAGACCCACGCCGTCACTGTTCTTGTGACTAGTGACCTTGACCTTTGACTTTTGACCCTAAAATAAAGATTTTTCCAGAACTCATCGTGATAATATCATAACTGATAATACAAATTCAATAGAGAGACATGAGTACAACATAACATTTGAGTTTATGAGGGGGAAGAGTTGCCCCCTCTCTGTGAAATGAGAACCAAGCCCGCTGCAGTGACTCTAACGTAACGTACAGGCTAGCTGATGGTCGACGTCATTGCTGCTCGAACTGACGTCATCGACAGTCGTCACAACAGTATCACCAACAGGTGCGACATTTCGCCGATGACGGTCATTCGCTGCCGTGTCACGTGACTCACCCGTCACGATCGACTTCCGGTCAGCCGTCGCGTCGTCGCTCGACCACTCCGTGACGTCATTTCCGGTCGACGCCATGTCACCCTGTCATCGTAACCGACGACTTGCCATAAAACTATATACTACCTACTACCTACCTACACGGCCGAATTTAGCTGAGTGTTCAGACTGCTCGGCCCAACACCGAACCCACAATTTTAGGGCTCCGCACTTTAAAAACATTTTTCCGATTTTTTTCTGGACATTTCCCTGCATCACGGACCATCACTACACGAACAGAAAATCACTGCGAGACAGCGAGAAGAGTGAAAGGCAGGAAGTAACATGTGCCCCCCCCCCACTCACGGTCTACAGTTGTATCGAGCGAGGTCGCACAAGTTTAAAACCGGCGCTGATTATGTAAGCCCATAAAGCACATTAACAATAAAAATCATATCGATACAAATAGAAATATTATAGACCTACCTACCTCCCACTGCATCAGGAGTATTATATGAAAGCTTACTGCAATGGAGAGTATTACAATAGTCAATGCGCTGCGATGTAGCGTATACATCGACGACGTACGGACGGACGGACACCGGACTGACGGACATCCGGTCCTGGCAGCTGGACTAGCGACAAACAACACACTCGACTGGCTTGCACTCTCGCTGTGAATATGTCAGGACCCTCTCTGCCTGCGCCCATGCCCATTTTAACCATTAACTATACATAAACTGTTCACCTATTTATAACCCCCGATGTCTCGTTGCATTAGGTGGCTGGCTAAATGCGTACATATTGGAAGCGTTTGGTTGTCCAACTGTAGACGATTATTCCTCGACAACAAGCTCGGACTTCAGCCGCTTTTGAAACGAGCGCTTCATCTACGCAGAAGCCATTCGTACATGTGCGTGGTACGCCGAAGCCACGCGTACCTGTGTGTGGACGCGACGTCGAAGTGAATAGGACGAGTGCTCGGCGACCGTGTTCAACCAAGCAATGAGCTGCTGAGACTGCGCTCCGTTTCCATGGCAACCGTCGTCCAGCATCATCCTTGCCGCATCACTGATGTCTGTTTCGAGGTCGTCAATGTACATGTCAGCAGCGAGCGATTTCGCCGACATGTACTCCACCTACACAATCACCAGCAATCGAAGGCCGCATCACTGTCACGTGACTACCACGGGCATACAGTCCACACAGGTATATGTCTCTGTTGACGCTGTGTAGGTTACCGTTGGCCTGGTGTCACAGTGGCCACACGTCCGATTTAATGTCTCAATGTCCTTTGATTGAGAAATTAACATCACGCATACACTTCTAGACATGTACTCCACAGTTTACAGAGACGCTAGGTCAGTTAGTTTATTTGAACATCTTCGCCCAATACAAACATGGTGGACAAGTTTGCTACACTCAGAGTGTACCGTAGACTAACAGCTTTAATAGCTAACTATACACTGTATATTTAAGCAACGAAAAACGAACGTCATTGTAACAATCTGTCCTACAGAAATAAACCACGTCACGACTAACTTAACAGTTAACATCATTAACCCGAAGAAGCTGACACTCACTATACCGCCACGAACCATGCCGGCAATGATTTTGTGTTTCGTGACCTTGACCTTTGACCTTTCATCGTAAAATAAATGGATTTCCAGGACTCATGGTGGAAAATTCTCATGATAAGTTTGATGATCCTAGCTTCACTGGTTTTCAAGATATCGTGCGGAAAAACAGACAAACGCACAACTAAACGCTTTTTATACTCACGCATCTGCGTTGTGTGTGGCTGACGGTCTTGAACAAGGTCGAACTAGTAATGTTGAACATTTAGTTTATAGCTTTCGACAAAAATCATGTCAAACCAAGGCAAACACAGGTTTCGTGAATTCGTATTTTTCGAACAGACCATGTCGTACAGAGTGGGTGGGTGGCAGTACAGTCATTGCTGTACCAAATGATTCGGTACAGCGTTCGTAAATAGATCTGGATGCGTGGAAGTAACAGCCACTGTAACAGCAGACTCGTCAACAGCCACTGTACCGAACGCACTCTCGTACAGTGCTTGTAGTGGACCTAAACGAGGGGCACTTGAGCTAAAACTGCAGTGAACAAGGGGTTCACGAATGGACCGACAGTAGTTTATTAAACGTGTATAGGCCTCGAGACAAGACGTGTAAACGTGATTTGACCTGGTCAACAAGTCGGTTTCGCTCGATCTGCAACACGAGAAACTTTTCAGTTTGTGCCAAGTCGCGTTTCAGTTGAAACGACCAAATCGACGCATCTATACACACACACGTGCTGACGACGACATGCAGACTAACGTTCTAAAAGTTGTCGATTCAATACAGTCATTCTATGTAACGACGTTTAACGCGTTCATTTCATTACACCTGTCTCAACACGCGCAGACCTCCATTGGTTGTTGCAATAACCAATCACGTACTAGCCCCGCCCACCTGGCCCGCACCCACGCTCTAGGTATACGAATCGTCTCAACACA
>Ga0209363_1001788_pt1 | contig 10705 bp, 7 predicted proteins | sample WorMetexBAHAMAS3_FD_187385 | JGI IMG/M metagenome (GOLD analysis project Ga0209363, IMG submission 187385) | Marine gutless worms symbiont microbial communities from Max Planck institute for Marine Microbiology, Germany - Inanidrilus exumae... | ecosystem: Host-associated > Annelida > Digestive... | reverse complement strand
CCTCCCAAACCTACCCCCTCGACGCCTTCGGCGTCTCGTCCCCCCACTCAAAAATCCTGGCTACGCCCCTGGGGGTGGCGCCATCTGGTGAATGCTTACGAAAGAAAAGGCAGGCATGGTGCAATTTGCAGGTAAAACTGTGTGATCCATGTCTGAGCGCTTTGAGACTATGCATGCGCAGTAAATGGCGCTATATAAATACTCTTCCTTTCCTTTCATTTCCTTTCCTTACCTATGCCACTAGTTAGTGATAAATATCTTCAAAATACTGCAAAAACTAATCATATATAATAGGAAATGAGTCCATGCATTTCGAGCCCGAGCTGGGTCAACAGAAATTATAGTCGAACGAATTTACCGCAGTCTAACTCCAACTGAGGCAAGATGGCTTCGACAGAGCTGTCTTTGTACGCCTACTGCAAAGTCCGTGCGACGTCGTTTGACTCGAAATGTATTCGCTTCGTCATCTGTCGGCAACATTCGTTAATCCCGGTGCAAGCTTGACGGCTGAGACCTCTGGCTATGAGTTGGTCGTGAATGGTTTTAGCGTAATCCGGCGTCTTATCTCATTGCTTGCCGTGCTTAGCCCGATGAAGACCGGAGCCTGGGACGACATTCTGCATCCACCCAACTCTGCGATTCGTTCGTCACTCGGACACCGATGTCTTCTCTAGTTCGTCGTGCGTCCTGCGCCCCGTGTCATGCTTACTGTAATTCTAAATAATTAATCGTCAGTTTACTGTCGTCTGTTCCGACGCTTTCTAACCACATGCATCGTTGCCGCTTCTCTGTTTACGCGTATATACACTCGGTGTTAGGGCTTCGTGGTAGCGAAAACACACAGACACACACATACATACACACGTACACAAGCATATAAATACATATAAACAAATATAAACGTACAGATATAAATATATACAAATATATACGCACCTACAAACACATAAAAGCAACTGAACTGTGTAACATCGCAGGCACATTAACTAGAGAGATACAAACTAAATTTAACTTCAAATTTAAGCATACGCTTGGTCCACAAAACACTGGGCAAATCGAAGTTAAAGTACTCTTGACAGCATTTAACCGTATCAATGGTACCGACAGAGCGCAATCGGTCCGCTGTTAGTCTGTAGGCGATCCTGCATAACAGAGGGCCCAGATTTGTACTCCGTGAAATTCCGTGGAAAACTTTCCATGGAAAATCTTCCACGGAAATTCCACGGAAGATTTTCCATGGAATTTCATGGGCAAAAACATGAAAACTTTGTGGAGACTCTATGGAATTTCATGGAATTTCCATGGAAGACCTTTTTCGTCGTAATTCTACGTGGGCAAACACATATGGAAAATGCATAGAGATCCGTCGTGTTCCGTGGTAATTCCATTCCATGGAAGATTTTCCATCGAAAGTTTTCCATGGAATTCCCTGGAGTAGGCTACAAATCTTGGACATCTATGCTACAGGATCGCCCTCTCTGTATGTTAACGAAGTGACCTTTGACGTAGATATCTGGCATGCTACTACATCGTGACACTCTCCAAATCAGGTTTGAAGGTCAAGGTCAGAGGCCAGCGATGACGGTGTCGGAAGGAATATATTGCTAATGTGGTCGAGTGAGGGGCTTCTAGTTGAGCAGCTGTTCAAAGTTTGGTAGCTGGCGACCGTGACAGGGAATTTGCTTTTCGGTACCCACGCCGACGGCAGTTGCAGGGGTAGTGTTTTCACCGGCGTTTGTTTGTCTGTCTATCTGTTTGTCTGTCTGTTTGTCCGCACGATGTCTGAAAAACCGATGCAGCTAGGCTCACCAAACTTGACACAGAAATGTTCCACGATGAGTCCTGGAAATCCATTCATGTTGGGATCGGAAGGTGAAAGCTCAGTTATGTCACGAGTCACAAAAACAGTACCGGTGTCATACATTGCACTATTGTAACTGTTAGTGCTGGCTTCTTTTTGATAGATATTTTTTGCATTCGTTCTGCGACTGTGGAATATTTGCGGGCGACTCAGCCGTATACACTCCGACATTCTGAGGCCGGAAGTCGGAATCTACGCTGTGCGGCGGCGACGTCGAATGTCCACAATATCAGTGTCGTGAATGAGAAGCAGTGATGGATCGACGAGTACCGTCTGGACTGGAGGTGCGCGTCTGTTGGACTCGATCGCAGACGGCTTGCACCGATTTATCATCGCCGTACAAAGCGTCTTAGTCAACACGCATCTGGAATACGCCGCCCGCAACAGCACATCACTTTCTTCCGGCTTTGGATCAACGAAAAAAATCGCACTTCCGATATGCCAAGCGCAAGTTACAACGATCCAGCCACTGCAGTTTCGTGACTGTCAAATGATTTCTATTTTCACCTTTTCACTTATAGCTTCTCACCGTCTGTTCAATAACAATACAGGGTGGGCCAAAAAAGTGATACCTCTCGTACAATGTAATGTAATGTACGAGAGGTATCACATTTTTGGCCCACCCTGTACTTAACTTTATTTCCAGACACACAGACAGATAAAATCGGTGACTGACACTATGTCTGACTGGAAGTCTAGGCAGACGTTTTTCACTAACAAACGCCCAGATAACGCATTACGTGTAATAAAAATTCCGTAAATCAAACAGTAAAACATTAAACTATCTGTCCGCCATGTTGGATTTTAAGATATCGAAATTCTATCTGCCGATACGGTAATGTAGGTCAGTGTCCGTTACCCTGCTGAATTTCGCGCCAAGCGGCCGAACCGTTGCGGATAATCAGCATGATTAGTTCAGAAATGCATTTTCATGCATAGGTAATTTTCATTTTGCGGATAGTTAATTGTTGTTGGCCATTTTTCCGATTTTTCAAGTTGGCGGCCGTTCGCCATCTTGAATTTCTTTAAAATTCGCAATTTCAACTGCCGGTTGTTCCACGGTTGTTCAACTGACGATTTTTCGATTTTTTTTCAAAATGGCGGCCATCCGCCATCTTTGACCGAAAATACGCGTATTTAGACCACCCACGAAGAGTATTTGATGGTCTTTGTCACTCTGCAAAATTCGGTTGCATTCGGTAAAAAGTTTTGAGTTTTAATATTTTGCGCGTTAAACTTGAAAATGCCTATTCACGCCCCAAAATCGCTATTCGGTGACTTCAACCCCAATATTGTGAGCATTATCAACGCGACCCAAAAAAGCACTTCCTTTCGCAGAAACGCGCCATATGACGTATAGATTATTAAAATTCGTCCGTGATGCGGGCTGGCTGCAATAAACAGCGAGTCCTAGTGCTTTTCAATGGGGCGGACAACCCCCACAAATTGCCGCTTTTTCTTTGAAAATCGGCGCCCCGTTTAATTCGTGGTTCGCTGGGCTCACCTGATTCAGCCCCCATAACGGCATCTCGATAGGTTCAACCGTTTTTACCGGGCTCACAAACGTGACCAAAACGCAGACAGACACACAGACAGACCGACCACGCTACTCCTTCTGTAGAAACAGGCCGCTATCGCTAGCTATCGCTGCGATGTTTCCTAATCCCTGTCTCAGGAGATTCTTGCGAGACCTTCTTTCTGTTTCAGCGACTTTCGGTTATTGTCCAGCGCTTCAACTCCGTCCTCATTTTGAATTCCTTCTGTACCACCGACGAAGACCCGGACCTAGCCACCAGTGATATTTGTTTTTAGCTTCTAGTTTTTGATCCCGGGGGTCTTTACTACCTGGGTATAAAAAATAATAATAGTTCCTCGTTGCTGTCGTTCAATGAGTCCATTCATTGAACAGTTAAATCTGTATGCTAAATGGTCGTCTCGCAATATAAAACTAATAGGAAAACGACGCAGTATTACAATAGGGCAAATGTGTTTTTTTCACACGATAAAAGTCTGTCTATTGAATGATTGAATCATGATAACCGGCCAGCTTTGCAGATATCACATTGCATTGTTTAGCTGGTTCGCTTGGCAACAGCGATCGCCTTCAATGTCAATCAATTACGTCCTGAACGACGTGAACGTGAGAGAAAAGGAGGGTCATTAGTCAACATCAGGCCGAATGACGGCAGTACATCGTCGCACTAGCTCTACAGATCGCAGCCGATTCGGCAGCTCAGTGACGGATTGTCTGGAGCACGACGGTGACCATGTATAATGCCATTAACTGTCATTACGAGCAGTGTCTGCAGTCCGCTGTATTCTGCCTGCGTCCGCGATGGAATGTCGCTAAATGTTCGTAGTAAATACGCAGCAGGCTTTCGCATTATAATCCGCAGCACGCGAGCGTGTAATGGGCTGGCTGCGTGTATGAGAGGATGCCACGGTTGGTGGCATAATATGTGCGCCATCTCAATCACTTCGTGAGCCGAAACTGCATAATTACCACCTGCGACTTCTAGCGTGACGACAATTGTTAAGCCTGCTGCGGTACTTCAGCGATGCCATTATCCTCCTAGTATCAGCCTCGTAGTCCGGTCTCGTTTCGTCAAAATTAAGCTGGTTATACTGCATTTCGCGTTAATTTTGCGACTGGCTTGTGTGATTTTTGGTCCGTAGAGTCTAGAAATGCTGCTGCTGAATTTCTCTGTGCTGCTGAATTTCACTGCTGGTAAACGTCATTCCAAAAAACTACAAGTGGTCAAATAATTTTGACGGACGGCCGCATCGCCGTCTTGTGACCCCTTGCCGTAGCGAATGGATTCGTCCGATCTCGATCACCATCTAATACACTGTACATGGCTCCTTGGACCCACGTGAGTCAGACCCAAACGGCATCTTGATCGGTTCAGCCGTCGTATACATCGCCGCGATGCTATTAAATGGGGCGGACAACCCCCAAAATTGCCCCTTCCCCTTTGGGGAACTAGAACCATCTAATGCGTGGTTGTTGGGCCCACCCGATCCAGCCCCTAAACGACACCTTGATCGGTTTAGACGTTGTTGCATGCCTCACGGACTTACCAACGGACGCACAGACAGACAGACAGACACACAGACCGACCACGCTACTCCTTCTGTAGCAACAGCCCGCATTTTATGCAATGCGTGTGATGCGGACTAAAAACCAAAATGGTCGTTACAATATTAACATTAGATCATATGTTGGAAATCAGGCGGAATGTTTCTACCATTTTAGTCTTTACTTGTACTTTGCAATGATGATAGAGAATATAAAAGAAAAAGATATTTTTTGGTGTTTTAACGGCATAACAAGATATCATACTGGAATTGCAGAATTGGACTCCGCCTCATTCAGAAGAATGCCTCACATCGTTCACAGATATGACTGCATCAGCTTCTCCAAGTGAAGGAAAGTTTTCTTAAACTAGATGCGTGGCAAAGCCCCGCGTGTAACCCGCCCGGCGCAAACGCGCCTGCAAAACTCTGCGGTCACTGGACCAAAGTTCGCCATATTTTTATCAGACATAAAGAATCGCTCATCAGCGGTGTCATGTTGCGATCCTTCCATCCGTTGTGGAATGCCGCTGCACAGAATGCAAGTGGGGTATGTCAATTTTCGCCGAATGGCGCCAGAATCGGTTACCATAGTAACACCTCTTGAACGCTCGCGAACAGGAGGTCGGATTGATCGTGCCCACCCATATATGTACCTATCCTGAAAATGTGGTTGAAGATCGGTCCAGTATATTCTGAGATAATTGGTCGCCAAGGGGGTTGTTACAAAAAGATTAAAGAGAATAGCATCGCCAGAACATAAGCAATTCGGCGTGCGATGCCAGGCGGGCTAAAGAGACACATAAGCTACTTCTATCCGATGAAGCAACAGAATATTTCAGACTAGAAGAGAAGACGCTGTAGTGAAAGGTATAATTACCCACGCCGGCTGTAAAGCCGCCGGCGTGGGTAGGGCGTTCAGTCGCGTCTGTCTGTCTGTCTGTCTGTCTGTCCGCGCTCTAAAAGGGAAATGGCTTGAGCTATCCACACCAAACTTGGTACACATATAGCCTACTCTATTCTATAGTAGTCGCTCGGCATGCATTGACCCAGAAGTCAAAAGGTCAGTAGTCAAGGTCACACGGTTACCAAAACCGTCACGGTCGTACGGTTGCTAGTGACGCATGCTGCTACGGCCGTGTGCTGTTGCAGCTGCCGGCGTGGGTCTGCATGTCGATACGACTGCCTAAGTTTTTAGTTGGTCGATTTTGCTCAACGGATATCAAATTTATAAGACATTAACCGCGTTGGATGCGTTTCATCCAGATTTTCCGGGGTCTATAGCAGCGAAACTATATAATCGGATCAAGAAAAAAATTAAAAAGACAACTGATCGCTCCTTTCGTTATGCTTTACCTTGTCTCTGGAAACCAATTCCCTTTATTTCTTCGTCAGCCTCATTCTGGTATCAGTTCCTTAATTTCCAATTCACATATTTCTTCACCCCTTACCTGTTCTTCTTTTGATTCACCACTTTGCTTATCCATAACTCCCTCTCTCTTTTATTCCAGGTTTAAACCTACCTGTTCACAAATCCTACCCCTGTAGTTTCACTTCTTCTTGCCTCACTGCCTTCACGGACTATTGCCCAATGCCAGGACTGTTTTTCTGAGCTACTCGGGTTTTTTAGTTTTCATTATTTTTTCGTTTTTGTGCCGTGCGCTAGATTAAGCTGGCCACCTCGTCAGCTTTTGAGCGCACGTAAATCTGTCGCATTGTATCTTATCGTATCGTAAGTTTATGCTAATGATAACCTCATCCTCATTTCCTCATTAAGCCATCAAAATTCAAAAACCTTTTTATAAGTTAGTAAGATATAAGCGGCCTTTAACAAATCCATGTTATTTATTGGTAATGACATCCTTGTTGTCCAAGTAGGCTGTGCGGCTTGGTCTTATTAGTGATTCCATCAACTTACAGCAGACAGACGTGAGTAAAATCGGTCGGTTGTTGACTGGATCAAACCTGCTAGGCCTACCCTTTTTGACGACAGGATTAACTATGGCTGTTTTCCAGTCATTGGGAACCATTTCTGACTCGAACGATGTCTGAGAAATGATTGATAGTGGTTCAGCAACAACTTCTGAACAAGACTTCAGAAGCATCGGATGGATCCCAGCAGGACTGGGCGTCGTATCTTCTCTCAGCTTGAGGAGTTTTCCGAGCACCTCTTCCCTGTCTAGTTTCACAGAACTGTCCTTCTAACCCAGATGACTTTTATCATGTTCTGGCTTGAATGTGAACATGTCTTCTGTGGTAAAGGCATTGCTAAAAACAGAACCTAGTAGATCAGCTGCCTCTCAGTCAGTTTCGTCTGGTTTTAGTAAGCTGATCACACTATCTTTGACTGTTTGCAGTTGACTCGTTTGGCCGTGAAATCTTTGGTTGTCCTTTGAAACCCTCCAACAACCGTTTCCGGTATTTGTCTTCATCCAATCTGACCAGCAAGACTATACTTTATTTCTTAATTTGAGGGAATGATCACGGTTGCAGCCAGACGGAAACAGGTGACATTTTTGAGCGCTGCACTTCTGAGCTTCATCTGCTTTATGGTTGACTTCGATATCCAATCCTTTCTCGTTGGTTTGTAATCCTTTTTAACCGGAACATGTAGCTTGGATTGTTGAAGGATGATTTCCTTGAAGATGGTCCACATTTTTTCAACAGACTTATTATTGAGTATAGCTTTCCAGTCCACTTTTGAAAGAGCTTTTTTATTCACTGCGTAGTTCCCCTTCCAAAAGTTAAGCTTTTCTTCGATGTTATGTGCGTGTTTAACGTTGAGTGTGATGAACCATGATAGGAAGCACTCTTACCGAAAGGGGTGTCATGATGTATCATGCCGATCAGGTATTCGTTGTCGGTGATCGAGGACAGACGGTTGTTGAGTGCATGGATCGAAAGCACGTGAACTCCGTCATATGCTGGTGAAGACATAGTTCCCGTATCTTGTTCAGAAACTTGGTGGCTGCTGCATCTGCACCAGCATTAACCGTGTCGCTTGCTAATTCAATCTCCGAATAGTTCGTCACCCATAATAACAACATGTGCTACATCCTTTGCATCATGCAGTAGCGGTTTCTATTAGGTTGAGCAAGGCATCATCATTATGACTGTTGCTTGATGGACTTCTATAAATTAGTCCGACAAGCAGTTTTTGGTTTGATGGCTTCTGTGTATATTGGGCACCACAATGATTCGTCAGACTAAGCGTTCATCACATCAGTGCAGATGGAAGCTTTAAGGTCTTCTCGAACATACAATAACAGTCCACCTCCTCTCATAACACGTCTGTCGGCTCTAAACATATTGAAGCCTTCTATTGCAAGTGTATAGAGTCTTTAGCCCAACTCTCTGTCACTCCGATTACATTATAATTCGTGGCCCTGTGTCTTAATTTATTCATTATCCTACCACGCTGCTAGCGTTGGTGTATCATGTATGCACACATTAGGCCGTTGCTGACCTGTCCCCACATGGTCTCTTTTCCGTTGACTATTATCATGGTCATTTCCCATCGGTCTGTCTGTCTTTGAGTTCCTTGCCCAGTCGTCGCCGTCGCTCCCTCTGTCTGGGAACAGGTCTTGATGTATGAATATCTGGTCCAATCCTTTGTCGTTCTTCATTCTCCGGTTTCGACCGATAGAGGATCTTGAACTCTCATCTGAGGTTCAAAATGCAGACCTTTGTGTTCACTGTGTCAGTTAACTTCTCAATTTTCTTGTTTACAGTATTTGCTAGCTCATCAGTTTTATCCTCAAGTTGTAGTTGACCCTCATACAGTTTTTTTATCATCGTAGCCATCGTCTTCTTGCAGGTAATGGTACACTTTTTACTGAACCGTTGGTTTGGCTTTTCATCATCATGCTTTTCATGCTTGCTTGGACTTCGTCAGAGAGCTTCTCACACACTGATTGTTGCCAAAATCCAAAACCATCGCTCACGATACCTTGTTGCTGAGAAGAGACCACCTTACCACAGGCCGCACAGTCGTCTGTCTGTCTCATCTACGCTACCAGCATTATGCTTATCAGCAGCCGCAGCCTCGGCTATAGAATCTTCCTTTTTGGAACGTTGCTTATCTGCTTCAGCGCCTTCGACAGCTTAACACCTTTTACAACCGGCATGATGCAGAAATAAGTCGACAGCGACCCGGCAAAAAAGCAGAGTTAAGAAACAGCGAGAGACCTTACTTCTGTCAGCGGTAACGCAAGGATGCAGCAGATAGTGCAGTGGACAGTGAAGCAGACCAGCAACGTGGTTGAACTGTTGCGTACGATAGAACTTGTTAAAAACCAACTTTCTGCTAGTACACGTAACTAAAAACAGATGACATCAGTTACAATTAGTGTGGAAATTAAGCTAAAAAAACTAGGGGGTCCGCTGCCCCCATGGTCAACATAGATGACAAAATAGGGGGTTGAATACATGAACTAGGGGGTCGAAACCCCAAAACCCCGGTAATTCCCGCACTGGTTAAAATCAGTTTAAAATCGCAGCGATAAAAGCAACAACACTTCAGCTAAGAATGGCTAATTTATCAACATCAAAGAATATTCAATTTGAAAATGAGGTCAAATTTACGGTTTCTTGTCCCAGGTACGACAAAATGTACAGATAAATGTGAAATATGGCGTGAACGGTGAAAGAGTCAACCATATGTCTGCTCTTGCGCTGCAGCACACGAAACAGCCGTCATTATATACTATTTACACCGAAAGTTTATGTTGCCAATTTGGGACAACTCACGAGGAGTAGTTGGTAGTGTTTATCGTTGTGCAAAATGTGGTTGGGATCGGCCGTGTAGTTTTGAAGATATGAGAGTTTCATTATTATGTGTTTAACACTGCATGTCGACGTTTTTGTGCATTTTGCCGGTTTTGCAATGACATACGGCGTTGCTTGTGATTTCCGGCTAAGCGTTTAATTATTTGCTGGAATGGCAGACCTGGCAGTGATGTCTACGTGCAGGGTTCCCGTACAACAAGCTGCAGAGTCGGACGCTCTACCTGCAGGTGATGGATTACGATCGATTCTGTCGCGATGATCCAATAGGCGAGGTGTGCGTGCCGTTGTCCGACGTCGACCTTATGCGAGGAGAAACGCTCTGCAAGATACTGCAGCCGTGCAAAGGTCACACGGTCAGTCCGCCGTCATAGTTTATTCCGTATTTCGTTTATTTTGGGGGATTTTTTATGCAGATTGGTCTACTTTCTCTTTTGTTTTTGTTGCACCTTCAGTGTTTTGACGCCGTTTTGGGGCGACAGGAGGCGAGCACAAATTTCAAAGTATTTTTTTGGCCGCGTGGTTGCAAAGCAAGAGGTCCCGGGTTCGATTCCTGGCAGGGTACAGAAAAATCAGTTGATGAAATTAGTGATGTGCATGATGAAATTTGTAAATATTTGCCAGACATCAGTTAATTCCATGTTCTCGTGTGCGTTCGTCGTTGTTTCTGTTTGCATCAATTAAGTTTCAGCATTGCGGTAAACCTAGCTGTTGTATAACAGCTCAACGCCCCGTGTTAATCTGTGTCTTATGTACGTCCATGGTGTGGCCAACCCTCGGATCGAGGACGGCTAAAGAACAGAACAGATATGATGAATTACTGGAATTTGCAATGCAGGTGTATAACGTAAAATAGCTGCAGAATGCCTTCATGCCTAGCTCATCATATAGGCGGTAGCCTCTAGTAAGTTTGCATTGTTACTTCAGTGCCCGTAGGAGGTGCGAATTACTGCGATCAGTGTGTCCATGTGTCTGTGTGTTTGT
>Ga0209363_1001787_pt1 | contig 10706 bp, 7 predicted proteins | sample WorMetexBAHAMAS3_FD_187385 | JGI IMG/M metagenome (GOLD analysis project Ga0209363, IMG submission 187385) | Marine gutless worms symbiont microbial communities from Max Planck institute for Marine Microbiology, Germany - Inanidrilus exumae... | ecosystem: Host-associated > Annelida > Digestive... | reverse complement strand
GCTGTATCTTAAACAATATTTCCTTCAATCTATCCCAGTTTTCGTTGGCCGTGCCATTCAGCTCCTTGTCCCATTCCACCAAACGTAATGCCTCCCGAGCACCATTGACATTCATCCGGATATCTGCTTTATAATTATAATTAGCCTACATCACATCTTGATCAGACCAGAATTTATCTAAGCGCCGTTTAAATGTGTTAAATTGTGAAATGCAATTGTGGAATTGAAGTGAAATTGTAAAATTCTATGGAGTGCACTTGTTGGAGAAGCATATAGCTGAAACCTTTGGTCAGCGCCGGACGTCAGTCCATGAAAAACCGATCCACATTCCACATCAGATCTGTCTTGTCCGATCTAAACCAGTACGATCGCCATGTTGTACGGCATGATGTCGTACTTTGCGAAGTTAACTGGTGAAGATTTGTCACGTTGTTTAAATAAAATCGAATCGGTAGGTTTAAGAGAAGCTTAATGCTAGCGCCAGGTCGGCGATCTGACTGTAACTATAGGCCATACTGCCAACTGTTTATAATTCCTTGCTTTACATACTATATCATGGCGGCCGACAGCATATATAGGAATGACGAAATTACGTCACTGTCACCCTATGTATATTCTCGTTTTAAAAACCTGGCTGGAGTTGTTGTTTTTCTCGGCCTAAATGCAGCCTATGGCACACTGGCATATAGGCCTACGCCTACCGTTTCGTACATATATAGTGTGACTGTCCATGTCCATGTCCAACTTCAAATGTATGCGTTAGGCCTACTGCTACACTGGACTCGCGACTTGTAAAATCGCGAGTGTAATTCTTCAAGGCAGTAACGTGTATAAATTGAAATGGGCGATGATATCAGCGCCTGAAAAACACATATATGCAGAATGTTCTCCCTCGAAAATTAATATTTGCACCAGTGGCGTATTTTTGTGGGGGCTTGTGTGCCTGGGCCTTGAAAAAGCTCTGAAAAAATAACTGGTAAAATATATATTTATACTCAAAAGTAACTAAACACACGTGGACACACACGGGTGAACTACGCCATTTGCATTTTAGAGGAGTGTGTGGCGTCGCCTTTCTCAAATTATAAACACGCCACAGAATAACGTAGGGTGGCGTAGTGGCGCAAGTACATGCAACGGATTGGCCGTCGGGCTTGCGATCGAGAGGTCGCCCCGTCTCGGATTCGGCTCCCGCGGTCCGTGAGCGGCTGCGTAGCAACTCTGGGCATTAAAACTGGCCCGCCTACACATAGTGTAGGGGGCCAGTATTGTTTTGCTCTCTGGCGTCTGTCGTCGTCTGTAACACTCCACGGCGGACTTGCAGTAGACTTCACCCGCGCAGGCCAGGCGATGACGTCATGCCGCCTTCAGTCTAATTATAGCTCCACGGTAACACTGCACGGCGGGCCAGTAGTGTTACGTCCCGTTAGGGCGACGCCTTGTTCACACCGTTGTGCCCCTGTCATCAAGCAGTATGCCTATATAATCTGGTACCGGTCAAAGAGGCGGTGACTTTCTGTGGCTGATGACGATTTGTGTAGTTGTGAAATGAAAATGTGCAGTTTAAAATGGCATTTTGTAAAGTCTTTTGCGATGCTTAAATGAACCCTCCATGTATAAATATTCTGTTTTGAATCGATATTGTGGATTTGAAGTGTAAAAGTGGCATTTTACACGAAACTTTTTAGCTTCAAGTTCAGGGGCTTCCCATCACCCCTGACCAGGGGCATTGCCCCTGTATCCCACTGGGGCTCCACTCCCAAACCCCCACGACTCTTCCCAGAATATGCAGTATTTAATTTTCCTTAACATATATGCCCTAGCTGGCATATACGATACCATTTATCTATAACCACAACAACGAAAATGTACAAAACGTTCTGTTGCATTTACAAGCTACATATAGGGCCTACGTAGTGTGATTGCTGACGAATAGCGTTTAGATATGAATAATAAAATGCGTAAGATAGGTCAATTCATTGCATTCAAATCTATACTAGTCTACTTTGACCAAGTAAAACAATGAAAATAATGAAACGTGAAAAAGCAAAAGCTCGGATATGTAATAATAACAGTAAGTAATAGTCACAGCAACATAACAGTATTTAACGAACACAAATATACATCAACGTACGATACTTATCTTTCCAATAAACTAAAATGTGATCTGCAGTTCTGCGACATAACAATAATACGAGTCAAAAGAGTGCTACTTCGTCTTCTAAATGATTTCAAGGCATCGGAGTCGAATTTCGAAGTTTTTTGCTGTGCTCAATGTTGAATGCAATCGGCAAACTTTCGTGTAGCGGTAGTAGGCCTACACCTGAAATTTATTTGGTCGCGGTATTCGTCGGCGTCGTTGTCCAAAATAACAAAGTAGCAGCCTTTGAACGGGCAGTGTATGAAAACGAATATACAGCCTACTTGCATAGACTTCATTCGTGCACGAAGTTGCATAGCAAATTCACAGTGTAGTTAATCAGCATTGAACATTCATAAACCGACAGCAATGTTTAAGACGATAAGTTTAAAGGACGGGTCCATGGGATGGTGTCCACCAAAATTTAAATGGTTCACGTGACCTGACCACGCCCCTTCAGGGATGGTTTGCCATGCGTGGGCTATCACTTGCTACCTACCAAATTTGAAGTCTCTATCTCCACTCACTACGAAGGTATGCAAGGTGATACAAAATGTCGAAAAGGGGGTGGTTTGGGGTAGTTAGAGTCATTCAGAGTCATTCAATCGATAGAGCACATAAGAGTTCCTATTAGCGTTTCTAGTAACTGTGTGGGACCCAATCTTGAACTGTTTCTGAGATGTACCGAGATATTGGTCGAAAATCACCGCTTGTTGACGCCCCGGGGCCCTGTTGGGGGTGAACCCGTTAGAATTTCGCCTAGATTTTTGGCGTCAGAAAACTAAAGTCCCTGGGCTATCGTACGGAGTTGTTTGCGTGAATCGGCGTGTGTCAGACGGACAGACGGACGGACGGACAGACACACGACGATGGCATTATACCGCGCTAGCATAGCGTCGCCCGGTAAAAACTTCTGGTTTACGACGTGATTGCGTTGTTTTCCCGTTTAGCCAGTTGTTGCGTAATTTATCTGGTTAAAATTCGGCAGCGTATCTTTAACGTACCATAAAATAAGGTACGTTAAAGTACTTACGTACCTTTTTATAAGGTATAATACGTACCATACGTAGGCCTACCCTAGAGCTATTATGGGCCGAAATGTACACTAGCCGCGTCGCATGCTGTCCCTTAGTGAGTCACGGTGAGTATATGCCGACGGGACAGACAGATAAACAGACAGACGGAAGCCATACCGTTACATTACGGTTTCCGCTAGATGGGGCCAGCGTAAAAATCTCTAAGGACGTCATGCCTTCGGACCTTCAGGTGGTGCTGCCGATATTGGTGGTCGCGTATTTAACTCCGGCCAATGAGTACATGCCATAGGGTTCCCCAATCAGCAAATCGTTTATCCGTCCCTAGAGATGATAGTTATAACGTATACACACCATGTACACTGTTCTGGCACACTGTATCGAATGATAAACTTCACACGCATAGTTACCTCCGCCACCGGTTGGCGGCCGGGAGCAATGTTTCGATTTGTTTTTGTTTGTCGGCAGAATAACTCAAAAGTTTTGGGTGAATTTTCGTTAAAATTTAGGGAATACATAGAACATGGACCGGAGAAGAGGAGAATAAATTTAGGAAGTGATCGCTTATCGTTGGCGAAAAAAATAAGAAAAATTGGCTAAATGTTAGGGTTAAGGTTGGGACCCACTTCACCTTTACGCACGCAACTGCTGGTAACACAAACATTTCACAAAGTAGTGTATGCAGATTTCAACACGACGTGGCGGAGGTAAGCACTCTACTGAGTACTCTTTAGTTAACAGTCTGAAACTTGAGCTTTTCATTTCGTGCACAGTAGGCCTAATCACAGCGAACCAGCAAAGTATATGTATCAATAAACAAACCACAACTTCACAAGGCTACGACACCATACAGACCGTACAGCTGTTAAAACATTTTGTATATATAATTTTAACAAATTAATAATTAGCTGTTGCCAACGAACCAGGCGTGACGACCGTTGTGGTGTAAACAAAGGTGGACGCACGCTCAATGTGATAAACTGGCAACGGTCGTCGGCTGAACTAAGTTGACAGCACTTGCGTCCATCGTCGTTCCGTGGTGAAAAATAATCATAAAAATTGGAAGTCGGAGTTTGGGACAAGGTTCCAAAGGGCAGTAATTGTTTTTGAAGATAACCTAATTGTCTTATAACAAAATGTTAGAGGTAGCCTCTGTGCCAAAAAGCAACTCGATCCGTTCCGCCCTTTCCATAGCACACCGGCTTGTTACGAAAAGACAAAGTCGTGCGTCTCTTGGCGATAGCTGAGCCTCTTGTTGGGATATGCGAGCGGACAGACAAACAAACATACACACAGAGACGATGATTAGCAATACTTCGCACCCATATCAGGAGGCGAAATCATAACGACGCTTCTTTAATCTACCAAAATCGTCACTTCATCGTATTTTATGTTTCTCGTCACCACATTTGCTGAAGCAACCGAGACCGTCGCAAATTGCTAACGCCGTTTACAGCACTTGACTTGATCAATTCGCTGTCTCAGACAAGAACGAGAATTTCATCGAAAATTGCTGTCAACTGTCATGAATATAGCCCAGAATTAAATTAGTGCAATTTTTAGCTTACCGTGGTAACGGTTCAACTTATCCTATTATATGTGCCCATGCATGTAAAAGGCTTCCCATACTCGTTACCGAACGTTGGGCCTGGAGCTGATCTCGGGGTACAGGCAGTCAGCCCGCAGGTAACTATAAGTCATTCACCCGCCAGGCCTTCGGTTACCTTCCTATCCGCAGAGTATCACCGCCCCTTGGCCAATACCAAGCTATACTGCTTGGTGACAGAGGCACATAGGTATGAACAACTTGCCCGAGGTTGTTACGCAGCTTTGCCCCGAGTAGGATCTGAATCAACGACCTGTTGATCGCAAGTCCTACGCTCTACCCGTTGCGCTACCTTGCCACCTTATTGTGGCTAAAAACGCCTCAACGGATCGAGTTGTTTTTATACGTGAAGTTTACCATAAAGGACAGCAACCCTGTATTAGATGGGGGTCCATATCCATCCACGGAAAGGAACGTCCCCCGGAAGTGGGGTGTTTAATTAAGAAAATTTCGGTTCTCGGTACGCCACGGTCATCCATCCCAGCACTTGCTGAGCTCTTGTGAAACAACACGGTCTGTGTGCGACGACCGGGCTTCTTGTCTCTTTTGACGAAACCAAAACCGCATCCGATCGTCCGTCGGCAAAACAGCGCGTTGAGTTGACTGATTGTATTGCAATAGTCCATGTTGAAGCGTTCTGAATATCAACACTGCAAGAAACAACGTCAATCAAAATAACCACATCATCAGCCAACGCAGCTTCACCATTGTTGCACATCCTGATGATTAGGGAACGAATTAAATCAAGCGGCGAGTAGCGCCCCCTCCCCAGTGGTGGTGACGTCTGTGTATCCCTTCCTCTGAAAACTATACATGGACCTCGACGCCATACCGTCGTCATGCGATGTTTTCGCCACCTCGACGGCCTGCTATATGACCTTGACCTATGACCTCTGACGTCCAGAATCTAACCAAATCACCAGTAGGGGCTAGTAAAATTTCGTGTAAGTTTCATCAAGATTGCTGAAGCCGTTCATGACATATCGTGGTAACAATATCTAGCCAGACGAACGAACGATTACGAACACGGCGGACAGACAGCCCGAAAACATAATGCCTTCGCTAACATTGTCGGGTAGCGAAAACATAAAAAATTGAAAATTGTCTCTGACGCATTTTCCTTTAAAATATTACCCATTGTCATTATTTATCGTAATTTTTTTCACTGCATTTTCCCACTTTTGGCAGGATTACGCTGCTTTGTGGAGTAGAATGTACGCAACACTAAGCTGGAACAGCTTACAAAGGTGCATTTGTGGACTATTATTTTCTTCATTAAATTTTCTCTTGAGGAAAACGGGCTTGCAGCCTGATGACATTGAAATTCGGCTCCTGGTGCCGGCTATCATCTGATTTTTGGAGGAATGAAAAACGGTTACAGAACTAGAAAAAGCCATCACTCACAAGAGTGCAAACACCCACGCCGACAATGTTTTTGTGACTCGTGACCTTGACCTTTGACCTTTTGAATTCAAAATAAATGGGTTTCCAGGACTTATGATGAAACACTTCTGTGTCAAGTTTAGTGATCCGAGCTGCATCGGTTTTTGAGATATCGTGCGGAAAATTAGACAGACACAAAACGGCATTTGTGTTTCCCACGCCTGCAATTCATTGTACAGTGAACACTTCTAAGTTGCATCACCGATCTTTGGAGAAATATTCTTTTAAAGGTAACATTCCCCCCTAATAACAATAAACAGCGCACTTAACGGGCGATTTCGCGGTACGGCGCGGCAAAATGCGCCGGTATGTTTACATGTCGCTGAGTCTAGCTAGACCAACGATAAATCACTGCCAGCGCCGGTGATTAAAATAAAATGCCACGTTATAAAAAACTGGGCTTGACGGAGGCAGTTGATCAATGGATCTGTAATGGCCCATCTCGTAGCCAAATGCCAGTTGTGACGGCCGCTCAACAGCGAAAACGCTCTAGGCGCCCATTCATCACGTACGCGGACGCGTGTAAGCACAGAACAGTAACAACTTTCGGCAGCCGTTTTACTATAGTCATGCAGATTCTACACCGTGTCCGGAAGAAGGTGCCACTATATTAATTTTTGCCTCTAATTTGCCAAATACGACCGATATTCAAAATTCTTTCACCGACAAACTTAGCAATAAATTTGTAATAAAGCGATAATAAAATACCCCACCACCCATCAAATGCGTCGCCACACTAGGCCTACCTGTGAAATATTAACGTCAGAAAAACAATATTAATAACAATATTATTGACAGTAAAAACAAATAAAAGAATATTAATAACGACATTATTAACAATATTAATGTCAGCAACAACCTGAAATGTGTACGGTGATTAGCGATAAATCACAAGGTAGTGTAACAGCGTGATTTAGGAATGGTGGGATCTTGTTACACTTTGTTACAAATTTACTGCTGAGTTTGCAATGAAAGAATTTTTAAAATCAGTCGATATCTGGCGAAGTTATATGTAAGAAAGTGGACTGCTTCAAGCGTCATGTGCGCCGGGCACTGCCCTGAGGAAAGATGAAGAACTCGCTTGAGATCTAACGCATAGCGGACAGTAACTGTTATAACAGCATCACGTTACGATAACAGCCCTCAATAACCTTGACTCCGTGATCGACAAGTATCAAACTTGTGTTTTCTCGACCACTTGTGATTCGCCGACTGATGCCGTCAGTGACTGTCTGAACGCTGATCGTGTACGCAAGCGTTTTGTCGCGACGTCTTTCTTCTTGGTTGATGCAGTTGCGTACAGTTGGTGATTCTTTGTGTTTTTCGATGTGACCGCTGTAAATATCTTCTCATCAGTAAACAAAACTGTGCTCATATCACTGGATAAATATTTTTCAGCAACTGTTTCAAATGGCTCAGTTTTGGATGACAGTTCGCTCCACTCAGGTCTGGAGCATGGCCATTTTTGAGCACAAACACTTAACAATGTACTGTAGAGACGCATTTCATGGACTGTGGGCTATTTTATTATCTCTTTACTATAAATTCATTGGCAAGTATGACGGTGAAAGAATGTTGAAAATCGGTCAGCATTTGGCAAAGTTAGCGGCAAAAATATAGTGGCACCTTTTTTTCCCGACAGGGTGCAGACAAAAGCAAACATTTTGTGTTGCTAGGCGTAAGATTTCGCTGTTTGAATATACGTGTTAATCAGTGGCTGGCATAGACTAACTTTTTAAAGTAGTTACCTTACTACTATAGTTAACTATTCCATTCAGCGAACAGTAGTCATTAACTACGTTTTAACAAACTACTCTTGTTAATGTGGTAACCTGAAAGTTGTCAGCAACAAATAGACTCGACTAAAAGTCTTAAAACTCCAACGTCATGTCATTCAACTGTTTAAACACCATTTATTTATTAATACTAATATAGTTATTAACTACTTTTGGGAAAGGCGTTAGTAGGGGTTAACTTCGAAGAGTAGCTACAAAACAGTTGACTGTATTTTGTAACCAGGATTACTGTTTAACCAAAATGACTAACTTGTTAACAACTCTAACAGTTATGTGCTTTATTGTAATTAATCAATTTATTTATTTAATAAAAGAGACAAAGGACCCGGTGGTCTCTGACATGACCAAAGACTACTTTCTTTAATAAATACAACTATGTCGGTCCTACTTATTGTTGGGCCGAAATGTACGCTGGTCGCGTCGTCGCATGGTGCCCCCTGATGAGTCACGGTGAGTATGCCGATTGGACGGACAGACAGACGAACAGAGGGACGGACGCCATACTGTTACACTAGGCTTTCCGCTAGACGTAACAAACAGATACTAATATACGCAAATACACAAAGAAATCAAGTAAACAATCAATTTGGATAGATATAATATAAACAAAATGGCTATAATGTAGGAACATAAAAACATATGTTTTAATGTTAATGTAATTCATCTAATTAAGCTTACAGACTAAAAATAGTCGCGTCCCACATCTAGTTGCCTATTGTTGCTGACCAAAGACTGTTCTTCTGACGGTAAAGATCAGTGCCAACTCAATCCGGATGATCTAAACAGCTGAATTACTTGTACGACACTAGAATTATGAGGTCTTTGATACTATTGTTGTTAATGACTTGACTACCACAAAAACAAAAGTAGGTAGTAAAAAGGTAGTTAATGACTAGCTATTAATTACTTTTTACTTCGCCTCTGGTAGGGGTGTAAAGTATTGTGATCAGCGTGTCTGTCTGTCTGTCTGTCTGTTTTCTCGTTTGTCTGTCCGCTTGCATATCTCAAAAACCACACGTGCAAACTGTCGACACATTTTCTGTACATGTGACCTGTGGCCGTGGCTCGGTTTTCGTCTGACGGCAATGTGATGCGATATGTACTTCCGGTTTTGTGGATGACGTCATGTATCCATATAATGGAGGGAAAATGTCCGAATTAAAGACGACGCGTATGTTTCGTCCACTTCGCGAGGTGGCCGCACCGGGCGCGAAGTCTGAAGTCTCCGACTGCATCTTCTAATTGAATAATGAATAGTTAACTGCAGCGGTTTGGCGTAGCATTGGGCGTATCAACGAAGTTACTCTACGTCGAGCCCGGTTAGTACTTGGATGGGTGACCGTCTTCGGTATGTAACCGCCACTCAGACCAACTTAGCCTCCTACCCTTAGCAGAACGGGAAATGAGTTCCGGGCAAAGTGCGATGTTGCTTTGCGGATGGGGAGTAAAGGCAATATGGCTCGTTTCATTTGTGGATAAAAGCGTGGATGGCAGGTAAAACTGTGTGATCTCTCGTTAACACGTATCATACCTGAGCGCTTTAGAGATGAGTATCGCACTCATTATAAGGCGCTATTGAAACTGTCCTATTTACTGTGCTACTTGCTTACTTACTTACTTACTTAGTTAGTTATATGCCGATTACTGCACACGATCACCCATCAAACCTACCGTCCACTGTCACCGGGTGTTGTTGTGGTCATTCGGTTTGTCGTCCTCGTCGTCGTCGAAAACCTCCGACTTCGTCAGAGAGTCCGTGCAGCAGTCCACCGTGGCCGCTCGGCCGGCGGCAGCCACAGTCGGCTGCCTCGTCCGCCCCCGGTCCCGCTCCCGGACACTTCCGGACCGCTGACGGCCCTCGGTCGCCCGCTGCGAAGACGTCGTCTGGGTTTCAGTGACTGGCGACGGTCGTTCACGGTGCAGGTCCAGTAGCACGTCAAGTTTACACTGCACCTCGTCCAGCTAGACAACGTCACCACACTGTCAACTGCTTGCAGTACCTCGCTACCGGTCGTCGGGCCTTACGGCCGTCGGGCCTTTTCAGTTGCCGGCTCCACAGTCTGGAACTCTCTCCCGGATTTCATCCGAGACCCGACCATCAGTGCAGACTCTTTCAAACGTTTGCTTAAAACGTACCTGTTCGCTCGATACTAGTGCAATCAGCGCGTTAGAGGTTCTTGACGATAACCGCGCTCTGTAAATTTACTTACTTACTTACTTACTTACACACTTCAACGTCGACAACTTTGGTACGGTTGCAGCAGTGAGATGTGTTCTAGGACAGCCAAGGCCACACCACTTCGAGGCCAAGGTCACGGCCAGACCTGTTTGAGCCCAAGAAGTGACAGCCATGCAGATGTAGTTGCACGATTTTTAGTAGCGACATTAACGACAAGAACAATGACTGTACTATTACTGGCCCGCCTACACACAGTGTAGGGGCAAGTATTGTTTTGCTCTCTGGCGTCTGTCATCGTCTGTCGTTTGTAACACTCCACGGCGGCGCATATGCAACGTAACTCACCAGGGGGCAGCACACAACGGCGGGCCAGTGGTGTTACGTTCAGATAGGGCGACACCATGTTTACTCAGCACCAACTCAGCAGGTGGAACGAATGTTGTTAATCCATGAAAACATTTATTAGCGCCCAGTAACAATGACCATAGATAGTCTATTATTACTGGCC
>Ga0209363_1001786_pt1 | contig 10707 bp, 5 predicted proteins | sample WorMetexBAHAMAS3_FD_187385 | JGI IMG/M metagenome (GOLD analysis project Ga0209363, IMG submission 187385) | Marine gutless worms symbiont microbial communities from Max Planck institute for Marine Microbiology, Germany - Inanidrilus exumae... | ecosystem: Host-associated > Annelida > Digestive... | reverse complement strand
TTTATATATAGTCCAGTAGTCGATTGATCCGAAAGTGAAAGTCAAGTGTGGGGAAATTTAGGCCAATGTACCTGCTGCTTGGTGGTAATGACACTGCTGATTTCAGTATGGCATGGGAGAGGTATGCACTGTACAGAAAACCGTTGCTCTTAATTGATAGCATTGTTGCAGTGTTGAGCATGATTGTTGCTCGTGTACAGCTTCTATGAACACAGTGAACAGCAGAAGGTGGCGCTCCGTAAGCAGGCGGAAATTGCTGTGGAGTTAAATCTTCCCATAGTCATTCATTCGCGGGATTCGGAGCATGACATTATCGAAGAACTGGAAAAGGTGTGTTAAAATAATATGATATTTTGCCGCGTATTCCATATACATAACATGGCATATGCTGTGGCAATGTATCAGCAGTGGCTGAGGTGCTTTGTAATGTCATTAAATTTTTAATTATTTTGCTGGCCCCGTCAAGTGGAAAGCCTAATGTTTCGGTCTGGCATCCATCTCTCTCTGTCTGTCCAATTTTTTCTAATGTTAATAGGACATGCAGTGCATACTTATTGTGACTCACCATCGTCCTCCCTTCCAATAGACAGCATCTGGGCTTTGATGATTGTCTGGAGGTTAGGAGGGAAAATAATCAGAACTGTTCTGTGCTGTGTTGTGTATGACAGTTGTGCACAATGCTACGCACACATGTGAACAGTTCTTAAATTTGCGTGTTGATTTAGGTTTTAGATTTTGTTTTGTGTGTTTGTTTAGGCTTATCATTTATGTGTTTTTATATTAGCTTACATCAGTTTATTCTTGTATTGCTTGCTTTTGTGGAGTAAATTTCTTTCACGTTTAGTTTCTTCAGTACTAAAAGGTAAAGGCTTCCCATACTCATTACTGAGCGTTGGGCCCAGAGCTGATTCTGGTGTACAGGCAGTCAGCCCGCAGGTGACTATAAGTCATCCACCTGGCCGTAGGCTGCCGTCACTTTTTGCCAGGCCTGCGATTACCTTCCCAGCCACAGAGCATCACCGCCCCTTGGCCGGTACCAAGTTATACTGCTTGGTGACAGAAGCACATAGGTGTGAACAACTTGCCCAAGGTTGTTACGCAGCTTTAGCCCTGAGTCGGATATGAACCCATCTACTGATCGCTAGTCCAACACTCTACCCATTGCACCACCGTGCCACCTCTTCAGTGCTAAGCCAGTACTAAGTTTTTGGACGTTATGTTTTATGTTTCAGTGTTGACAGTCTCTAATTTTTGACATCTCTGTACTGTGTCTTGTAGAAAGTGACATCAGTTAATTATTGTATGCTTTTGACGGTCTTGAGAAATTACATGCAAAACATCTCTTATTTATTCTCACTGTATTATTTACTTTGTTTTTCATAACGAGAAAGGAAAAGGCGCATGACTTTCTGTGATGGCACTATGGAACAAACTTCTGTCACGGTGAACTCCTCAGTGTAGCTGCTAAAATCCCAAGTGTTTTTGACACTGCTACTGCTACTGCTTTTGTCTATTGATAACGGGTCTCGTTTTCTAGAGTTACTCCGGGTTTGTCTAGATTTCCCAAAAAGCAAACTTTTAGGTTTGTGTAGTGTATTTCCTACAGTTTGATGCCCTTCCTGATACCAGCCAATAATGTCTTAAGTACTGGAGGAAAATGACCCATATTTGACAGCGGGAATTATTAAACACTGATCCACTGTGTGTCACTGAAAGTCCCTTGCCACCATCGAGCCACCGCTGCTCTTATGTGCCATTGTTAGTGGCAACAGTTTTTGGCTGGTAATGATTAAATTAATTTTAGTGGCTTAATTAAACATTTTAGTTGCTAAATACTTGGTTGAAATCAATTAAAACTAATAATTCAGACATTGCTGTTACACACTTTCTAGGGAATCTGTTTGTGCAGCAGTTGGAGTGGGTGTGTCAGGAACGTCATAAAACAGATAGACAAACCAAAATTGGCATTATCAGTTCTGTAATGTACATTGAGATATAACAAAAATGTTCATTTCACAATCTTCAGACAAAACATATGACTTATCATAAGGAAATAAGTAACCAATATGACAAAAGTTTTTAATGGATTAACATTTTTAACAATTCAGAGATAAATTAATGCTAATAAAATAATGATGATAACAATATGTTGCCTGTTAATGTTATCGTCAGCTGTTGCCTCGCAACTACCGAATTCACCGGCACTGTTTCACTGGGAATTGGCGAGAAGGGCAGACCTGGCTGCAGAAGTTTCCCGGGTCATACATTGGCGTGACTCCACTGGTGACAATGCGCAATGCTCGTGCAGCTGCTGTTCGTGATCTGGTCAAGTACATGCCTCTCGAGAAACTGCTGCTGGAGACTGACAGCCCCTACTTTGTTCCTAATGAGGTTAGCATGTCACTGGATTGTACTAGTGTGTTTCTAGCGTATAATTGTGTTGCTGTAGATTGCACAGTGATATGATTGGCAAATTCTTGCTGTTATGTTGACATGACTGCAAAATATAGTAAGGTATCAGTTTATGCGGTGTTATAAAGGTTCATTATTGTTGTCTGGCTGTACAATGCGCTAAGTTTGTGATAACGTATTGGCACTTGAGAGCCAACATTATACAGGAAAGGGCCATCCTTCAAGAGTCACTTGTCGTATGAAGAGGACCATTGAATGATTTTACTGGTTGACATTACAAAATACTTCTATCTAAGATCGCTATATTTACTTATAAAATCTTGGGCTACTTACCTTTATTACCCACGTCAACGTGGGTAGGGTTTTCACTGACATTTGTCTGTTCATCTGCATGATATCTCGAAAACTGCTGCAGCTAGGATCATCAAACTTGATGTGCAAATATTCCACAGTGAGTCCTGGAAATACATTTATTTTTAAGTCAGAAGGACAAAGGTCACAAGTCATAAAAAAGTGCCGGTGTGGGTCTTTGCACTGTTGTAAGTGCTGGCTTCTTCCATTTACACTTCGCTTCCATATCAGCCTGCTCATACTCTGTGCATATCATCCTGCTCATACTCTGTGCTGCTCAAACCAGCAACTGCTTTAAATATCATACGTGAATATCGAATTAGTATTCCTTCAACTACTATTCAACCAAAATATGGAATGAAATACCTGCCACCGTCAAACTTTCTGCTGCATTAGATAACATTAAACGTTGTCTTAAATCTTGTCTTTTTAGTTATCCACTCACTGACATAATCTGTCTGTCAACATAGCATGAACTTATTAACATAGCGCGTTGCGCGGTCCCTATGCGATAGCTGAGCTTCTTGTTTTACAATCCCACCTAGGGCAAAAGACTGAGTCAACCTACACACTGCAGTATGGGTGTGCAGCCCATATCCAAGGCTGTATATCACAATGGATGTCGTGATAAACACAACCTTCCGTGTTGCAGTACGAACATGGGTGCTCTCACACCACAGTTAGGCATGCTATCACTAAACCACTGCAGCCTACAAGTGAGTGAGTGGTTGGTATCTGTTGCTGTAGATTCCGTATGGAGAACTGCAGTATTCTCATCCTGGTCTTGCCATCACTGTTGCCCGAACTGTGGCCGAACTACGTGGTATTTCTGTTGACGAAGTGCTTGCTGTCTGTTATCAGAATACGAGGCTGATGTATGACATCTGAACTGCTGCTGCTGAAAAAAACAACACTGTTCTCATGTTGTAGATTCTATGGATCCTGTTTACTTTGTCTAGTTGTTAGGGATGTTGTGAATGGTATTGTCGTTTATCATTTCTCTGTGATGAAAATAACTCCGTGTCACATTAAATTTTCACACTTGTACTTGTGCTGTATAAGTATGTAAACGTGGCATTATAAGGTCTTGTTTTATTCAACCAGCCAGCAGGTACATGTATATATTGTGCAGTATTATGGCATCTTTCAAAAATGTTTGTCATAGTTTTTCTGAGACTTTTGCAGAAAGATGGCCCTGGTTGGATTGTAGGCAGTTGCTTCATTTGAAAGTATTATAGAGAATAATCTTTTTTTCTGTAGTTTGGTTTGATATTTTGCAAAATTACCACCACATGTCATTATTAATTTTGCTGTTTACATAGGTACATGGAACCTAATTGGTTTATTGTTTTTCCTGAATATTAGTTAATCAAATATAAATTTCCACAGTTGATTATTTTACCTGTTTTTGTAAACTGCAGCCAAAATTTGTGCTGTCTTTGACTTTTTGCGGCTGATAATTCACCCAGTTTTATGGATCATAGTCAGTATAAATTTGCAGCTGATAAGCTGCCGAGAGGATTGCATCCTATGTGTGCCACTTCCATGTGTGACAAAAGCAACAGAACGACGTTGATGTTAGTTGTTGTTGGTGTTTTATGATGTTAAATTTCTGCGACTTTACAAACACGATGCTATATATTGTTGGTAGCTATATGTGCATGAGTTTAGTGAATAGAGATTTGTAACGTACAGTCCAGTATTCTTTTTTGTATAATACTGTGAGGAGCTGGGCAGATGTGACTTGTTGTTAAGACAATTGACTGTTACCTGGACAACCAGGGTTTACTCCTGCCAAGTAATTTAGTGATGGTACCAAGAATGGCGCATAAGTTAAAAATAGTGTTAAATTATAATCGACCAACCAATCTTATCCAGGTACAACTCAGTATTAAGTTTCCTAAAATTATTTTTTGGTACTACTCTGTTCAGAACTTAAATTCATTAAAATGTAATTTTTTTACAATAAATTATTACTTTAAAGACACAATATGACTTAGATTGTGTCAAAAATGCCATGAAATTCCAACCAACTGGGAATGGCCTTTACCAAGACTGTGCCACAGCTGAAGAAATGGCACCTTGTACAGGTGACAGTGTTGTAACTTAGGGTTGGGCACTTGCAACTTGCGTAATGAGAAGTGATTGATGTCAAACAATTCTTTTCAGTGAACTAACGGTCAGCAACTCGTTGCTTGCATCAGTAATGTCTGAGCTGATGAATTTTTTTTATGTAGTTGTAAAAATACTCATTGTGTTAATGACCATTGTCCGGCAAACCTATGTGACACGTTGATTCTTTACCTTCACAAGTTGTGACAAGCAATCTTTGGTAATAATTGGCATACTTTACATTGGGTTTGCAGTAGGGCATTAGACTTGTGATTTACGGGTCATGGGTTCAATTTCCAGCCGGTCCGCTTTCATGTAACATCAGGTCAACTCAGCCTAGCGTCTCTCCAGGGTCGAGTACCTGCTTCGGCTGGGGGTAAAGGTGGGAATCTCACCTCTGCCGGATTGCAGTTAAGACTGTATGATCCAATATGGCATGTGAGTTTCCCATGGCGGTAAGGCTTAGTTGTTGCTAGCTGCTATACACTGTTCACTTTACTTTTTACTTACACCTGATGCCATTCCTAACGGGGTCTTTCCTCCCTTTTTTCTTCCCTTGTCCATTCACTTCCTCATCTTTTGCTTTTTTTTACTTTTTCCCCTTTCCTTTTCTCATTCACTTTACCTATTTTCTTCTTTTGTTCATCCCTTCCCTTTTACCACAATCGTCCCACTCCATTTCCAGGCCGGTGGTTGTAGGAGGTGACCGAACCTAGGTTTAGTTTGTTCCATTCATTTTGTGTTATCTGTATTGCTTAAGTTAAGATTTATTCTGGTGTTTTGTTGTATTTGGTTTAGTCTTGTGGTGCGATAGTTGTCTTCCCCTGTTGTAGGCGCTAGCGTAATAATTTAAATGAGCCTCTCGATCCCTTTGCCTTTTGGGTTTTTGGGTGGCTGCTGAACAAAAAGGCAGCCAGGGTTGAGGTTAATATATCGCTGGGTAGTGATATCTCTCCACACCTGACTTTTTATCTCTGATATAGCCATATTTGTGCTGAAACGGGACATTACACTCCAACTAACTAACTTCTAACGGCAAAGAAGCATTGAAGCGGCTAAAACCACTGACCTAAGCCGAAAAAATTCACCCACTAGCTGCTGAGTGAAGATTCATCATGCACCAACGCTAGTATTCACTGTTTATATTGTTGTTACTAGTACTGTAAATTTTACTTACCTGTGTACTTTGTAAAAATAGTTAGAGATATTTTCACAGCTTTGTAATAGCAGCTGCTACATGTATATGCTATCTGTTGCTGTTCAGACCAGGTACTTGATGTCATTGTTACCGCCAGCGCTTTTGGCAGAGGTACTATTTTTACTGCTCAGTCAGTTGATTACCTGTTATTCAGATGACATGCTTCTATAGTGACTGTGGACGAACTATTCTCGTGATTTTTGTGTGAAACAGTGCATCAGTTAGTAGTGTGTGAACTGCATTTTTTGTATTCTATTGCTAATGGGTCAAAACTAGTGAAACCTGCACAATTATTTTGGTGCAATCACATAACTGTGAATTACCTAGATCAGTTACAATGACTTTTTGAATACTTGTATGTTTTCAACATTGCTTCAGATGACCAAAAACATCAGTTAGATGTTGATTATCAAACATTGCCACTTAACAAAATAATTGTCTGCCATTAGGCTGTCTAGTTACCACCTTTGGGTTGTCCTTTGTTTATTTTAATATTTCAAATGGCATAATAGCAGTAGTAATTTCAGAAAAATGACAGTTTTATTCAGTTCAAGTGTTTTATGCCTTTGCCACGTGACAGTGTTGGCCAAGTCATTATGTTTTTGTGCTGTCCGTCTGCCACCACGTTGAATTGTTCATGAGATATTGTTGTAACAATATCTGTCCGGAAGAATGAACGCCTTGAACAGTTTTGATAAAACTGACTGGGAATATTCACTAGCCCCTACTGATAACCTGATTAGATTCCGAAGGTCAAAGGTGAAGGTCACAGCAGACCGTCAATGTGATGATGGCATCCACGTCGACGCTGTGGTGTCGAAGTTTTTAGGTCGACTCTGACAGAGTCTACCTAATAAAGCCGGTCTCAAATGCCCGTCTGTCTGTGCTTACATATGTGCGTACGTCTGTCCGTCCACAAAAAGTTTATTTGATTTCAGTTAAGTTTGGCATGTGGGTAGAGGTCGATGAATGATGCATGACGGTATGCAGTATGACACGATCTAAGCTTAAGGTCACGAGCTCTTCAAAGATGGAAATCCGGCCATTTTCAACAGCTGTCTCTTCCGCTTCCTCAAACCCCCAAGTTGGCTTTGGGGGCTACTCCCTCCCCATTTTCCACCCTCCACGACGCCTTTGGCGTCTTGATTCTTACCACCTTTGATGCTTTGATCTCGGCGCCTGTGCCTAAGCAGTTACGTTTTCGTTGTGTCGCCAATGACCCAAACATCAATATCAGAGTACTGAACGAAGCTCAAAACACTGACCCAAACTAGGAGAATCACCAAGTGGCCTTATCTTGATGCTGCTTTCCACTGCCAGTACCATCAGAGGTCACTTCAGCTATTTGAAACTTGTGAATCCGATTTCTGTGAAAAGTTTTGTTAGGTTGACACGAAGACCATTTAAAATTACTCTATTGCAACCAAATTAACGTACTGTTTATCAATGTTTCGGCTTCACGTCGGAAGCCTTCATCAGGACTGACTTCCGGTACCAGTCATCAGTATGTAAAAGCTTGTCCCACACGTCTGCGGCAGGTCTGCGGTCGCAGATCTTGTTTGCAGCAAGAGTTGTGTACGTATGGGACAAGCTTTCACATACTGACGACCAGCACTGGAAGTCAGTCCTGATGAAGGCTTCCGATGTGAAGCCGAAACGTCGATAAACAATACGTTAATTTGGTTGTATTAGAGTAATTTTATATTGTGAATCCCATACTGTAGAAATATCGAACATATTAGCAAAAATAAGTTTAAACACAAATAGGAAATTACTTGCTTACCGGTATGTCCTGTAATTAAACTCACAGCAAGCCGAAGGTTACAGGCAAATAACATATGGAGTGGTGTGGGATAGAGACATGTAAAACATCAGACTGCTAATAGGAAGTCATGTGGCCTGTGAGATGACTGAGTGACCTTCATATCATTTCGTCTATTGCAAACCTTATCAGATGCAATTTCTCGCCAGTTTATGAGGCTACTGACTATCTGTCACTGTTAGAGTTGGGATGACAGTTTCACAGACAGTTTCACGTAAAGGGTCATGTAGCATGAATTGACATGGAGTGTCATGTGGTTCGTCTGTGACAGCTGAGCTTGTTCATGATTTCTGTTTGTTGCAGAACTGATAGACTGCAAGTTATATAAAATGTCGTAGCCATACTGTATCTGTCATATGACTTTGTGTCCCTGCAGACGAGTTTGAAGTGTGGTAAAGCCTGAACTTGCATCCTAATTCCTTTGTGCATGCCGCTGCCTTTAACATTTATGCTATGAGTAGTAGTTGATACGGCTAAATGTATTAATAGAGCTATACTATGTATACAAGCTGGTTTTGAGTCATCTAAATATTACTGCCATATTGTCAAACAGTAATTATTGTTATGTACCCCAGTTTGAATAAATACTGCATTACACTGATGACAGACAAGAAGCAAAATATTAAAGAAATTTCAGCTCTTGCTAAATGTCTCCATGTTGTATGTGATACAGTGGAATTTTTAATGTCATTACAGTCACTTGTACTTGTGATGGTTTCAACCTAGCACGTTATACAAGTTCTAATGGGTTAATGGGTTTTTGTCACTGTCATGGGAAGATTGAAGGCCATAAAAATGCCATGAAATTCAGATATTAACATTGGGCACAAAATTTTTGCTCTTGCATTTAGAGACTTAAGATGTAATACAGTGATGTAGGGCAAGTAAATTTGAACTTAGTCACACATATGAACAGATGATGTCAAAGATAAGACATGCTTTACTTACTAAAAATGGCAACAATGCTGTCAGGATTTCATTCAGTCCATTTAGCTCGTTGAATCGGACACAGGCCAAGGTGGCGGCGTGGCGTAGTGGTAGCGCATTGGTCTCGATCAACGAGGTTAACCTACGCTGAGCCCGGTTAGTACTGGGATGGGTGATCGTGTCCGGGTTCGACTCCCGGAGGCGGCACTTTATTTCGGTATGTAACCAACCACCCAGGTCATCTCGGCCTTCTTCCCTCCGTGGGACGGTAAAATGAGTACCAGCCAAAAGGGTGGTGATGCTTTGCAGCTGGGGCGTAAAGGCAGGCATGCTGTAATTTGGCAGGTCCATGTCTGAGCGCATTAGAGGTAGTTACGACGATGCGCTATACAAATCCAATATATACTTTACTTTACTTTACAGCCTGTTGTTGGAAGAGGCCCAGGTAAACATTTCAGCAAACCACATTCCTCTTTTACAGTGTCCTCCTGGAAGATTTTAAAATTGGTATATAATAGTGCAAACCAAAGCTGTTTTTGTTAGTGGAGAACTTTCAAAAATTAAGGACAGTCGTCAGATGTTTGAAACTAAGGGACCCATTTAATCAACGACGTCTGATGTGTGAAGCAGTAGACATTACACGGGATCTTATCTGTAGTTCACATAGTTCACAGTAATGTCATGGATGTCGTGGCCTGGTTATGCTGAGGGCTTTAAAAATGCATTGCCTTTGTTCAGTTACTGTGGCTCAGTGTTTATTCCAGACATTTAGACATCAGGGGAATTTTCCCCCCACAGAAATACTCTTTCCTCCCGAAAGCTGAGGGTGGAAATTAGATTATGTTCACTATGGTACCAGAGTCCGTATTTCAAGGTGCAAATGTTTCCCAGGCTCCGTAGTCGGATGGGTAGGGTAGACCCCTTATCCCTAGCACAGTTCCTGCTCAATCTTTGAAAAATCCCGCAAAATCTAGGTGACTAAAAAGAATACTGCTGTGGCTCAAAACGCTAAATCTGGCTTGCGATAGACCATAAGGTGATCTGAATAGTCTACGTCTTTTGTGTGAAATGCGTCGTTATATTAATTTATTGTTAAATGTCTATTGCGGCACTTCACAAGCTCTACGCACCGTCCCGCATCGGCAGGTACTGCGTGCGTGCGTGGCCACAGACCTCTGAGTCTGCGTGAGGCCCGAAGCACGGTGCTGGAAAGTGGAAACACGTCATTAGCGTAGAACGCGCTAGCAGTGCGGCGTGGGTGGCGAGCGGGCTCAAGGCTGTTTAGTCAGCGGGCTGCAGGCGAGCCGTTGGCCGCATGCTGTCCGAGACCGACCTGCCGCTGCCGGGTGCTGAGCCTCAGATATCGCTGCCGCATTTATTTAGCCAGCACGGCTGTGTAGATAGTGATTTCGCCCGTGGCGTAGTCGTTTTGGCGATCAAAACGCCAATAGACGGTTATCGTCATCATTTCTGCATACGGCGATTGAGTGAGATCATTGCGCGGTGTGTTGTCGATTGGCATATCGTTTGCAAGTTCCAGACAGGTTAGCCTACCTGCCTAGCTGAAACTGTTCGTTGCCAGCGCGAACGCTCCGGCATTCTTGGTGCATTAGTGGATGCCAAGGACGGATCCAGACCAGTGGCAAAGGGACGGATCCCCATCAGCCCCTCTCAGTTTCTGAGTTTCTTGTATTTTATTCTGTATGTCCTTTCCAACAATTTCTTGCTCCGTCCTTTCAGTCATTTCGGGTCCGTGTAATTACCCAAAAGACGTCTTTCGCCGGCGAAAGACGTGTTCCGCCTGCGAAAGACGGTAAAGAGGCACGAATACGTCATTTTTGCGGGTACAGAGCACCACAGACCAAAGTTGTAGGCACCAAATGAC
>Ga0209363_1001785_pt1 | contig 10711 bp, 4 predicted proteins | sample WorMetexBAHAMAS3_FD_187385 | JGI IMG/M metagenome (GOLD analysis project Ga0209363, IMG submission 187385) | Marine gutless worms symbiont microbial communities from Max Planck institute for Marine Microbiology, Germany - Inanidrilus exumae... | ecosystem: Host-associated > Annelida > Digestive... | reverse complement strand
ACGGCTATAACCTCAAGGCTTAGATCTTCTCAAACTTTCCCAAAAGTCCATACCCGTACCCACCGCTACTGTTCCTTCATCCAATATGCTCTCAACCATTATCAGTAAATCTAGTTGCTCTATTATTTTCTCGGCCTATTGCTAGTCAGTTTTACTATTATCCACAGTACTATGTTCCATGCATTTTTATTTTTGCGTTTTCATTGTTATTTTTAATTTCAGTCACAGTCTTTATTTGAGTTCGTATTCTTTTATCGTTGTCTTGATCTATGTAGCGTATTGTGTATATTGTTGCTTTTATCATTGTATTATGTATTTATCTATTCAGCTGCAAAGCTGCCAGTCTGTTACAATAAACTTACTGACTTACTTACTTACTTGATACGGACCCTACTTCGGATAAATGAGTGTTTTTTGAATAAGTTGTTTGTCACGGTATCTCTTGCGCCGATGATGATAAATGTCAGATTTTGGCGACAGAGTGCTAAACAGAACATGATTGTCTTTTGAAATGATGCGCTGGAAATATCGCGTCGTCAACAGCTAATTCAACTAGTTCACTCAGATCTGCTTCATCTGAAGGACACAGATGGCTGCGCACACTACGACGGAGAAAGGCCTCCGGGTGTTGTCTCTCAGCCGCTGACATAAATGAACCTCCACACGCGCTGGTCGCATAGCAGACTTTGGAGATAATTGCAGCCCAAAACCATAGTCATTTTACCGCGCGAAAACGCACAATACGCCGCCCGTATGCTGTGGCCGGATGTTAGTACGTGTGTATGTCCATTGGTTTGGTCTCCAAACGGCGAGGCATAGTAAATTATTATCGGATCCCCTAGCGCCAAATTGCAAAACTTTGTTATTTTAATTCTCGCTTTTTATGTGCTTAAATGTGTTTGCATATGTTTATCTACGGATGTATTGCGCGCGGTTGACATGCATTTAATCGAGCAAATGCAATGCATGTCAACCGCACGCAAAACAACAGCAGATAAACACATGCAAACACATTTAAACACATAAAAAGCGGAAATTAAAATATCAAAAAATGACATGGCAACTTAGTTACTTACTTAGTTGCTTTATAATTCCAGTCAGATTTAAGCCGCTGTCCGGGACGCCCGGACTTTTCTGTTTGTTACTCATACCGGCATAGCCGCCGGGGGAGTAGGGCGTTAGGTCGCGTCTGTTTGTCTGTGTGTCTGTTTGTCCGTGCTCTAACAGGAAAACGGCTTGAGCTATCAACACCAAACTTGGTACACATATACTCTATAGCAGTCGCTCGGCATGCATTGGCCAAGAGGTCAAAAGGTCATAGGTTAAGGTCACACGGTACGAAAATCGTCAAGGTCGCACGGTTGCTAGTGACCAAGGGTACTCCGTAACAACCCTATACGCCGCTGTGCTACCGGCGGCCGTTGCCGGCGTGGGTCTGCATGTCGATTCGACTGCCTATGTTTTCTACTAGTTACAAGTGCGTCCAGTTCAATCATCTTCAATGGAGACAGCTGATTCGACGCAACGTACCAACTCGTCCAGTACAGTTCACGTAGTCAGATGGCGGTGATGCGCTGCCCGTCGAACCGGTGCCGCCCGTAGCTCCCATCTCGCCTCTTTCACCAATGACACCTGTTTACACGTCAGCGGAAGTGTACAACAAGAAGCTCAGCTATCGCAGAGCGACGGCGCGACGCTCTACTTAGTTGAACTATTGTGCGCTGCTGCACAACTGTAACAATTTTGTAATAATTTTGGTGCCGTTTTGTTATTTTTCTCCTCTGTATCGCAGGTCGACTCAGCCTTCTACCCTCCGTGGGACGGTAAAATGAGTACCAGCCAAAAAGCGGTGATGCTCTGCGGCTGGGGAGTAAAGGCAGGCGTGGTGTAATTTGCAGGTAAAACTGTGTGATCCATGTTTGAGCGCATTAGAGGTACTTACGACGATGCGCTGTACAAATCGACGTATACTTTACTTTACTTTCTATACGAAAAAAGGCATTTGAAAAGGCTTGCCAATCGATGAATGACCTTGAATGTCTCTCAAGGTCATCGGGAATGACACTTTTCGATAGGCCGTAATCAATAATTCCTATTAGTGCTATGCAGTAACAATTAGAAGAAACCAGCTCTCATACGAGTGCCGTAACAAACGTCGTCCGTGCGTCCGTCCATCCATCCGTCCCTCCGTCCATCCACTCACTCACTCACTCATTCATTCCTTCATTCATTCATCCATCTATTCGTATTCGTTTAAAGTTGACAGACGGCAACTAATACATTGGTAACACGAAGTAAAATCTATGCCAAAATACACTGAAAAGTTATAATTCTGGTTTAACACACTAAGCACATACGACAGTAGTTGCAAAGAAACTTACCATTTTCACACTTTACTTCTTGACTTAGTTCTTAGCGACTACATCTTAGTGATAAGCAACAGAATTCAGCTGCTACAAAGTATTTGTATATTATTCGAATATTCGAATCCGATTCGAACGAATCGAAAGCCTAGTTAGACGTTACCTTGATCCCCTTTAAAACCGTCTCGTCCGCGCGCTCCAGTCGGTCCACGAATTCCTTGAGGACCGGCAGCTCCTGGTCGTCCTGTATCGCCTTTGCGTCCAGTTCTACCAGTAGCTCCATCGTCGCCTGGTTCGCCCGTTGCTCCAGTGGCGCCGGTTGCGCCCGTATCTCCCGGTGGACCCTGCGGACCTGTGCGTAACATTGCGTGGTATGCTACACCGCTGAGCATACAGTAGTTGTTCCGAACTATCACTGACGCCCAAAAAAAACGCTAAAACGCGTTTTTTCCTCAAAAAAAATTATAAAACGTTAAAAACGTTAAAAACTGTTGAAATAGCCAATTATGATTGTGCAGACCCAGATCTAACTAGGCCTATTTATCGCAATGTTTGATATTTTTTGGGTTTAATCTATTTATAGTTACGATTTATCTATTAATAAGAAACCGCAAAATCGTAAAATGCAATATAAGTCACTTACTATGCAAGTAAAATAGGCCTACTTAACTAGACTGTTTCGTACATTTCTGGATATTGTTGTCGTCATGTACACATGTAATAATATAATAGCCTAGTAGACTTCTGTTGGTTGCTAAATAAAAAGTTCCAAAAATCGGAAAACGAAACACACGTTTAAAGAATAAAAACGTTAATAAAACCGCGTTTTCCTTGAACGTTCAGAACGTTTCGAACGTTAAGCCCCGTCCACACCAGCGACAATGTCGCCAAAAACGGCGACATTGTCGCCCAAACCGGCGACATTATCGCCGAAACCGGCGACATTGTCGCTGGTGTGGACGGGACTATTGGCGACATTGTCGCCGATTTCGGCGACAATGTCGCGGTTTTTGGCGACTTTGTCGCTGGTGTGGACGGGGCTTTAGTTGCTGCTGAGTAGCCTGAGTGACGGTAAAGGTCGGTTTCTTACATAGCGCAGCTTACGCGATGACCGGACCTGCGCGCTTTACAATCTCGGAAGTGGCAGTTGATTGGCAAGAGCCAATGGTGCTGCAGCGCAAACTGCGGCCATCCAATTGCACGCGTTAACGTACAATTGGGCCCGCGTTTTGCAGCTAGCAAACACACCACCGCTCCAATCAACCGCACCAGACCTTCACCTCGTAAGCATTCACCAGACGTCGCCACTCATGCGAGGAAGCAAACATCCGATTACAGCTTACTACTCAATTTATCGACCTCGAAAGGATGAAAGGCTGAGTCGACCTGCGTGGCTAGTTACATACCGAAATAAAGTGCCGCCTCCGGGAGTTGAACCTGTACACGTCACCCATCCCAGTACTAACCGGGCTCGACGTAGAGTAACTTCGTTGATACGACCAACGCTGTTACCACTACGCCACGCCGCAGCTGTACTACAAGTAGGACATAGCTGGCAATGTTGAATGGAATCTGCGAGGACGGCAGGTTAAAACAGAACGATAACAAAAACAAGAAAGCTCTCACTCGAGTTCGCACCGAAAAAGAACTCAACAGTCGACAGGTCAGGCAAGAGATCGGCTGTCGCAGCGATAGTGTGCCATGCATGTTTATGTGCAACTATTGGTTATGGGGCATATGATTGAATCGTTGAGAGAGTGTTTAAAATTCTAACCGATAAATATAAGTAAGTAAGTAAGTACGTTTATGAGTAAGTAAAACGTTTATAAAGCGACATTAGTACCATGCATTATAATGCAACCGGTCTCTCTAAAACATAAGAGGACAGTCGATACAGTTAGTGTCTAAAGCCCCATCCACACCAGCAACAATGTCGAAGCAACGTTCGACTCTGTTGCCAAAAACGGCGTTGCCTGCTCTGTGTACACGAGATGGCAACAAAAAGCTCAGCTACCGCAGAGGGACCGCGCAACGCGCTATGTTAGTAGATTTGTGCTATGCTTTACGAGGTATGGGAGTTAGAAAGGTTTCAAGCGACAAAAGTAACCTTCGCGGTCATTCAAGGTCATTGGCAATGGAGTCATTCGATAGGCCACATACGATTACCTATTAGTCTTCTATTGCAACTATGTCTCTACCTTGCACCGTTTCCGAGATATTATCATTTCTTTCCCGAAACTTAAAAAGGTCACGTGACCCTGAACACGTCTCTTTCGGCGTTAGTCTATCATTCGTTCACCTCTGTATCAATCAGCACACGACGTTTGGAGTGCCTAGTTTTACCGACTCCAAAGATATGATTGGGGCAAAAGTTAACGAAACAGGTCACGTGACCCTGACTACGCCCATTAGAAGGCAGTCTGTCATCTCAAGCTACTAGACTATCGAGCCATCTGAGGGTCATACCGGGTGATATACGAAGTAAAGCAAATGAAAGTAACGAAAATGAATAACTGACCGATTTGGGAATTTAGTGGAGCAATCAGCAGAACCGAGAATAGTGCGAGTATGAGTGTGAACTTCGGCATCGTGAGAATTCCTGCGACCAGACCAGAATGCATCACGTCAATAGCAAGAATGGTCTTAATCCATGTCAATAACTGTAGTAACCCGTCGGAAAATATGTAATAGTAATAATGCAATATCGATTGTGTAACCTAGAACGTCCTCACTCGAGATTGCTTCGATCATTTTGGCAACATTTTAGCCGGCGGTGGTACGTCGGTTCGGTTATAAAATTTTCGGCTGGCTGTTAGCTTATTTACAGTTTCCAATTCGGGTCTTTTTTTCAGCCACGGTCGGCCATCGCAGCAGTTACTACTTTTGTTTTCATCCTGTGACCTTGAACTTTGATCTGTGACCTTGGCCTAGTCAGTGTCAACCTGAACCGGCATGTCAGGTATGTAGGCAAATGATCATTTAGTTCGAATATCTTGACAAACAGACACATACAACGGAACGATTGGTCTATCTGGACCACCAGTGTGGTCGGTATTAACGAAGAAACTATGGCGACGGCGACACTAGGGCGAAAGCCGGCACGACATAGTGCATAGCATGGCGATCCTGCAGAATAGATGTCACAGTTTTATGCTCCATGGGATTCTATGTGCGCCAAAACACATGACGTTTTCCGTGAATACTCCGTGGCATTCCGTGTTAAATACTTCACGGAATTTTAGTAAAAATCATGCTCCATTGTAATTCCACGTCGGCCAAAACATGTAAAAACTCCATGGAGATATTGTGGGATTCCATGTGGAATACTCCAGCTTATGCCAACATAGTTACGAAATTCAGACAATGTTACGATGCTATAAAAACTTAAATTGCTTTACAAATTAGGCTCCATGTGTACAAAAAGGTGCAAAGTGACAGTGACCCTTGTAAATGTTCGACATGTTAAAATACATCGTCTACAATAGACAAATCATTGGTACTGCACGTGTCAGTAACGGTCATAGATATTGAAACCAAATTGCTATTTCGCCCACGGCAGCATGGGCGAAGTATTGTAATGAGCATATCTGTGTGTGTGTGTGTGTGTGTGTGTGTGTGTGTGTGTCTGTCTGTCTGTCTGTCCGCAAGCATGTGTCCCGAGCCACACGCGCGATCTTTACCACACTTTTACGCTTGTTGTCTATGGCCGTGGCTCGGTCCTCCCGCTGGTTCCGAATTTTTTAACGAAGCTAGTTTTGCGCCCCGCTAGTGAAATGTCCACTATCGGCCACAGATTTGCAGCGGAGTACGGACGGCTCGCCGAGCGCGAGCGGCGCTTCTTAGCCCGTGAACATCCAGATCGTATAAGGATTCTACGTGCCAAATGTGGTCCATATCCGCTAAAAAAACTGTGGCCGTGTATGAGGAACAAAGAAACACATAGACAGACAGACATTTTCCGTTTTATTGGCCTATATATAAAGATAATGCTAAATAATAGCATGCAAAGTATTCCGGTGAGATCGTTGTTGAGAATGATCGTTCGGCGTCAGTCGGAAAAGGCGTTAAGCTTATATATAAACGAGTCATTGAAACGATTCACCAATCCACTAACCTTTCTATCAACTTTCCGACGCGGTAGTACGGTAGTACGGTGTAAACGTGGCGGTATATGAATAGCGTCCAGCCTTGCAGCACGGAGTGCCGTACCGGCGACGAACAGCGAACAACGACTTACTACTTCAGCGATCCGTGGAACGCACTCAGGCGTGTCTCATGCGTCACAGCATCTCACTCGACGACGACTCCGCGGTGTGCGGATGCGCGAAATTCCGTTCCGCCCTGAAACGTTCACAGAGCGCGCAAACGAAATGGTCCGCGCGTCTGCAACCATTTCTGTCCAAGTAGCGCTGCCCAGATTAACGATAATTAATCTTCCGATTAATCATGCACAATGTTTAACGACTGATTTTTGTTAGCGATCACATGTCGAACAATATCCTAGTTCCTTGCTTACTTAAGCCTACTGAAGCCAATTTTAGTTTGTAGCTGCATAGGAATATTCGTGTGCTTAGTGTTATTGTTGTTATTGTTACCTTGTTAACGATCAAAAAATGTACCGGTACGATATTGCATGCATCTCTAACTCCGGAAAGTATGAAGGAATTAGTCTGTCTCAGTGACTGATCGAGATATGGACTAAATGTGTGAAAATGTGAACTGAATAATAACTATGATTCAAACGTTTCTGACAAACAGACTTAAAATAACACGATAGAATGGCATAGATGTGATTATGACTTAACTCAATCTAATCCAATGTGATTCGATGGACACAGGTAAATCCCCTCTGTCTGCATATCAAGGAACATGACGAACAAAGTAGTATGCACCCGGTGCCTGTTAGTTCAGTGTTATAGTAAACTTATAAACAACCTCTGGCTTAATTCACTTTTTTGTCTTGTCGATTCTCAGCTTAAGATGACTGCTGCAAGGCAAATGTAGTACTGCTGTCAGTTTAGTTGTTCTAACGATTAATTATTGAGATAAATCGTCAAAAAGTTCCTTAATCCACCTAACTACTTAGGCAATAGATACGGTAAAGTGACGTCACAACAATCTATGACCATCCATGTCGTATTGCATGATGTCATACTTTGCGAAATAAACTGGTGAAGATTTGTCGCGTAATTACTGGCCCGCCTACACATAGTGTAGGGGGGCAGACTAGTAACAGTCGCGGGCGTCTGTCGACGTCTGTCGTCGTCGTCGTTTGTAACACTCCACGGCGGGCCTGCAGGCGGCTTCACCCACGCAGGGCAGGCGATGACGTCATGCCACCTGCAGTCCAATTATAGCTCCACGGTAACACTGCACGGCGGGCCAGTAGTATTGCGTCCTGTTAGGGCGACACATTGTTTAAATAAAAATGAATCGGTCAGTTTAAAAAAGCCTATTGCTAGCGCCAGATCAGAGATCTGACTGTATTACATTTCCTTGCCCTACGTCATATTGGAGACCAGAACAGTATAATTTCTGAGTTAGCTGCCAGCCGTTATTATTCGGCTCGAAGCTAGGCTTTAGCTGAATATTGGATTCACTTTACGACGCTTTTTGGCGGTGTTAACGCGTTCGGCTATAACTCCGCCGAAAGTGAACTGATTTGGATGTATTCTGGTAAACTCTAAGTACATCGTCGGAGGCTGGCCCTAGCAGATTTTAGACACGATCCGTGCAGTAGCAACAGTTGGAGAGCCAGGCAAATTTTTGTCAGGTAAAGCAACTCACGATTTCACCGATTTTGGCCGAATTTTACGAAATTTGAACACATCACATCGATCGGTGTCGCGATGAAATCTTTCGGAGCAGAATTTTGAATATTTTACCGTAAGGGGTCGTTTTTAAAAAAAACGCAATTTTTTCCAAATTTTAACGTCTATCGACTTCAGGCCGCCATAACTCCACAATGATCACAGATCGCCGGAAATTCACTACCATTGGAATCAATTCAAAGTCATTCCCCTGGCCCGCACACTCCGTCTCCCCAAATATTCTGCGACATACAACGCGCGTTGACAACAGGGCAGATAACGCTGACATCACATAGTCGCATGCAGCCAATCACCATCGACTATTGAGTCACGTGACACTAGGAATGCAGGAAGTAAACAGCTTGTGCACCGACAGCCGAGCGCTTCGAGCCGAATACTGTATTGTGGGCATTCCACACAATACAGCCATTTAGGTTTCATCTGTCAGCAAAATTATCAGTTTGGATTTTTGTCCCTCGTCGCACGCTATGATTGTATCAGCTAAGCGGTCTATACATTTCTTTTTAAAGTTTATTTCGATAATTTTTGTTCTGTAATTTGTATAGCGACGAGTTAACCTCTAGCATAGTTATGAAGTTCGAACTCTATGGATTTTATTCTAGTCTGGAACTTTATTAACCTTATTAATGGATCAAATAAATGTCAAAGGGTCAAAAAATTGCTAACAAAAAATCGAAAAACAGTCATAATTATTACTGCACATTGCGAACAAAATGACTATGCCTACGCTCGTAATTGTTTGTTATTTACTTACCCCTGGGCCCTCAGCTTTCGAACTCACATTTTGCAGCGTACAGTTACGTTCTGCTTCGCATTTTCTAAATAGAAAATATTTATCCGCAGGTCAGAGCGTCCGCGAACACTTTTTAGTCGCACGGTGTCTGAACCAGTGCAAAATTATGCGGACCTGGATCCGCAAGTATGCATTCTATACACCTCGGCGGCTGTCGTGAACGGAAATATAGCGGAGTCGTGATTAACCTACGTACGTGGAGACCCCCGTTAATGACTCGCACGGCTACTTAACCCCTATTCAGTGCCGTCGTAACAAGGTGTCGCCCTAACGGAACGTAACCGTACTGGCCCGCCGTGCAGTGTCGGCCACCCGACCGCCCACGCACCCGGCCTCCGGCGCGCCGATCGTCCGCCCGCCGGCAGCGTTCCCACGCCGCGTTCCCACGAGCCCGGCGGCCGGCCGGCCCGCCCGCCGGCAGCGTTACACACGACAGACGACAACATACGTCAGCGTGCAATACAAAACTGGTCTATTAGGCGGGCCAGTAATAACAGTACCGTAACAAATGGCATGAAGTTAGTACAATGGCCCATTTCATTTAGTAGAGAGATCACCCATTCGTACAGGCTCCTCCTGAATATACGAAATGTTGATAAATCAGTGCAGCAATATATACCCTGTTGCCGATATCGATGTCCCCTCGAAAGAGTTAACTCAGAAATTCAATGTTTGGCCTCTATCAAGAAAGACCCGACCCCACTTCAGTGTGAGCTGCAACAACGTCATACGCGACGAATTATTACACGCCGCAGTCATGGGTGCAACTCGCTGCTGAAAAGTGGGGGAAGGGTCCTCACAGTCACTCGTCAGTCATGATGTCCGGCGGGGGGGGGCAAATATCCGGACAACGTTCGTAACATTTTCATTTCAACTACATAGCACCGGTAAGTTTACAAATAATTTTCAAAGTAATGAACAACCAGCCAAGTAATGATAATAATTACTCATGAGACGAACGTTACAATGAAAGGTTAGGCTAGTGCTATACACATAAAATGCTTCAGGAAAGATCAAAATCATAAAGCAAACTGAATTATAAATATTAACCTAATTACTGCGCTGTCTGTTTATGCATTTTCACTACACAGAAGACTCAAAAGTGGGGGTCACCTCATGTCCCCATGTCCCCCGTGATTTGCACCCATGGCTGCAGTGGCTAAATCACAGGCTGCGCGGTAGCGCCAGCCCTGTGTTAACGGCGACTGGCTTTGTCAATGGGAAAGGGCAATTTTCGACCCCCCTACAGAATCGACATCCCTTAACCGATCACCAAAACATTTGTCACCGGTGATTACGTCGGCGACCCCTACGGCTGTGCCAAATTAGGTGCATATCCGTCCACGGGGGGGCTTCTGGGCACATGGGTGAAATATAACCAAAATTATTTTTATTTATACCTATTTTTAGGAACTCACCTACAGGTCAGACGCGTCGACGGATTTTCACGCATGATGGCTCAAACGACGCGGACTCGCGCAAGGATGTGCCGCCTTTTTGGGGGCTTTTTCACATTACTCCCCATTAAAAGAGCCAAAAACCCCAAAACCCCCAATTTTGGGGCGTGAATAGGCGTTTTCAAGCCAAACTCGTAAAATCGAAAAACGTGCATATTATCAAAACTACTGCATCGAATCCAAACAAATGTTACACAGTGATAAAGACCACCAAATGCCCTTCGTGGGTGGTCCCCACACACGCATTACAAATCCAAGATGGCGTAC
>Ga0209363_1001784_pt1 | contig 10711 bp, 8 predicted proteins | sample WorMetexBAHAMAS3_FD_187385 | JGI IMG/M metagenome (GOLD analysis project Ga0209363, IMG submission 187385) | Marine gutless worms symbiont microbial communities from Max Planck institute for Marine Microbiology, Germany - Inanidrilus exumae... | ecosystem: Host-associated > Annelida > Digestive... | reverse complement strand
GTATTTAATTATGCACTTTATTTTGAAACTTCAAAAATCGCTATATCCCGCCTTTAAATCCCCCCAAAGGATGGCTCAAAACGAGAATTTTTACATTTGGCATTGCCTTTCATTTCTTTGTTGCATGTAATCGTAGGCCTAGACACTTCAAATTTGGCATGTGGATTGAACATAGCAAGTTCCAGCCTACAGACGACAAACCGTCCCTGAAGTGGGCGTGGTCACGTCACGTGACCCATTTTAAATTTTTAGTCCGCTAAGATATCTCTGGAACGGCTTAGGCTAGAGACTTCAAGTTTGGTGTGCATGTTGATCAAAGCAAGTCCCAATTTACAGACGACAAATTGTCTCTGACAGGGGCGTGGTCACTCTCACGTGACCTCTTTAAGTTTTGGAAAATAAGCGATAATATCTCGAAAACGGTACAAGATAGCCTCATAGTTTCTATTAAATTCAAATAAGACGTCGTATGCACTCCATCGAATGGTTATGTTGCCAATGACCTTGGGTGACCCCTAAGCACGTTAAACCATCTCAATTTCTGCATTTTGTGTTGCCTTATGCATCTTCGTAATTGGTGATCACAAAGACTCCAAATTTGATGTAAAGGTTGAATGTGCAAGTCACAGCTAACGGACGACAAACTGTCCCTGATAGGGCCGTGGTCAGGTCATGTGACCCATTAAAAATTTTTGGGGCTCCAATCATATCACTGAAACGGCTGAACCTAAAGTCCTCAAATTTTGTACACAGGTAGGCTAGCAACACGATGACATATCACTAACAAAATAGGCGTGGTTATGGTCACGTGACTGCTTTAAAATTTTGCCGTTTGTCGTAATGCAGCGCGTTGCACGGGCTTATCAGCAACAGCTGAGCTACTTGTTAGTCTAGCAGCAGTTTGATTTTTGGTCACCTTTTCAAAAACACCCATTATCTTACAGTAAAATGTTGAATTTTATAGCTGAAGTTAGTACTTGGTAATTTCGCTTTTACGTGGCCCAAAACAAAATGCTGAGTATGAAATAGCTGTATTGAAATCCTAATGTGATTTGCATACAAAGTTTGGTCAATTTTTGAGTCATCAGTAAAACAGCGGATTTGTTTGTTACTCTACAATTCACTTGTATTGCAGCTTCATGGACGATGGGGATTATCATGTTTGCTAAGTCCACTTGTCTAAATTCATTTTTAATCACGTTATTCAGTTTCAGTACACTGACTGAAATTACTCGTGGGTGTGAAAACAAATCAATTACCTCTGGTTAGGAAAACTATCAAACTAGTCTGTCATTAGTATATTACCACTGTACCAACATAAACATACCTTTACATCAATTCATATCCTTGTGTGGGTTTCTGAGACATGGCCTATGATATAATCCGAAAATAAGACGAGATTAAGCCGCTGAGATTAATTCGCTGAATTTTTATTAAGCTGCTGCTGTGGAGAAATTGGCAACTGAAATTTCTGATAAGCCATCCGAAGTTATTGCTAGGTTGCAGCTTTCTGATTGTGGATTCGACCCATTGCACATACCCAGCGTAACCAAGGTGACTAGGACCTCAATGAGGCTTTGCATCGCTTAGCTGGTTTACTTCTTGAGCTGTTGGCTCCCATAATGCGATAACGCGTCGTCAGTGGCACGGCACTTCCATAGGAAATGAAGGAGGGCTTCCTCGTCTTCTCACACGCTGGACACAGCGGCTTATTGTGCACATGCAACCAGATGCTTATTTAGTTCAGAATGGCCAGTTAACAGGCCTCTAGGATCCACAGATCTCATATAGCAGCTATTTCACCAGCCCTAATTTCGCATTCTTCAGTTCGAGACACAAGCGTCATTCTTGATTCTGAGCTGAGCTTTGAGCAGCATGCCAGCAAGATCACCCAGACGTTCTTCTTTCACTTACGTCGGCTTAGAGCAATCCGCCGCTCACTCACTAACGCTACACCACTTAGGCCTACTCTTGTTCATGCATTTATCGCGACCAGACTTGACTATTGCAACTCGGCACTGTTCGGCTGTAAAACGTTTGTCATTCGTCGCCTACAGTCCATACAGAACTCCTCAGCTCGGCTGTTACTGAACATTCCCAAGTTTGGGCAAATTACTACAGCCATGCGTGATACGCTACACTGGTTAGTGGTTACCTTTGCGCCAGCGAATCACGTTCAAGATCTGTATGCTCATCCGCAACTGTCAACGGGTCAGCACCGATATATTTTCAGGAGATCTGCAATTCAGTCAGCGCAGATGCGCATCGACCGCGACTTCGCTCTACTGACCACGGCAACCTGGTCGTGCCGCGCGCCAACACTGACAGATTCGGTCGGCGCGGTTTTTCTCTGTCCGGGCCGAACCAGTGGAACAAGCTGCCACCTGACATTCGGAAAGTGTCGAATAAACCAGAACAATTTGCTCGATCACTGAAAACTTATTTATTTCCAAACAGCACCAATAAGCACTTCTGAGGATAACATCAAAAGGAGGGCTACAGCAAAGACCTCAACATCAACAGGTCGTGTCTCTTTAGCCCACAGCAAAGTGTGTAAGGTTTTTGTCTGGTCCATGTAGAAACATTATAGCTTGACTGCATCCGTTGGTTGTTTGTCAGTGTTTGAGCTGCTCCTTGTCCGCCCAGTCTCTTACGCTGGAGTGTATTGTGCAATAGGTAAACCGACAGCAGATTCATGACGAACAACATCAAGCCATGCTACTTGTTTTGCTAACACATCTACTATTTTTGTTCCTTTCCACTCTATGGTAGCCATAGACTCAGAGAAGCCTGACTTTGATAACTGTTTCAGTGCCGGCGTCGTTTCTTTGACCAAGTTCCTTGTGGTCTTTGCCTCTTGAAGGGCTTTTAGCACAGTTGGCTGTCTGAACAGATGGCAATAAGCGATTATGCTTCAGTATTGATGGAATTAACACATGCCTGTATTGCATAGCATACACCTGAGCCTGGCAAACCCTTGCATACTTACCAAGTGGTTTTGTACTAGAAGGTCCCGGCCCCTGGTTATAAACGCCAGCTCCGGATTGGCCCAATTCAGATTTTCTCGAGCCATCCGTAAAGCAGACGATGTCGTGTCGTCCAGTATTTCAAGGTCAACACTCTGGTTATTCCAGTCTTCCTTACTGGGTGTAGAAACAACCTAGCTTTTTTCAAACGAGAGTTTGGTACAATTTTTTCCGCTTTGGAAGCGTACAGAAGTATTTCCCTTTCTAAGTGTGACTGAATGATCGTATGACCGACATTATTTTGGATCCACGGAGAGTTGTTCTTCATGTTATAGCAGCCAAGCATAGCCTCCTGTTTTGTGCAAACTGAAAGCAGTGTTAAACCCACTAAACATGGCTTCAAAGGCTGCAGTTGCTGTGTCCTAACTGCACCTGTAAAGTACAGGCAAACGAGTCACTGAACTCGATTACGTTGCTTACTGGTCTTCTGGTCCACTCTGGGCCACCAGACACCAGCTGCATATGTAATCATTGGACGGATTACAGCCATATACATCCATCTTGAGTTCTTGGGAGAGAGTCTCCATGTTATAGCAGTAACCTTCCCTATACCTGGTAGAAAGAGCTAATTGCTTTCTGATACTTGGCGTCCACATGGATCTTCCAGTTTAGCTTTGGATCCAAGTAAACCCCCAAGTATTTTACTAGCTCCTTTTCCATAGAAAGAAGCCTTTTTACATATTTAGCAAATCTTTTTTTATTATTTAGCCAAAATTCACAGTGTAGATGAAGTGATTGAAGAATCGTATTTTCCTGAACTGCAAGTTACTGATGCAGCAGTTGTGTGCATGCACATTGACAAAATATCTGCCTAAAGGCAGATATTTTGAACATAGCTTGTGACACCTATAAACAGGCTGCTATAACTGTGTTTTATGTATTGTCATAACTTGTGTTAGCCAGTTGCTAGTAATGAAAGAAAAGTTCGTTAATATTAATAATATTTTTGTATTCTTAGTTGATTTTAGCTAAGGTAATAACATAGTTAAGATGTGGAGAAAATTTTTTGAGTATATTTGTGTTCACATCATTTTCGTTACAGCGGTGAAAGAATGACTAAAATTACGTACATCCCGACCGCCGACGCGCCCGGCCGCCGGCGCGCCTACCGTCCACACGCCCGGCGGCCGGCCGGCCCGTTCGCCAGCAGCGTTACAGACGATGACGACAAACGACAGACGACAGCCAGCAAAATAATACTGGCCTATTAGGCGGGCCAGTAATAATTTAGGCTGGTAACTGAATGACAGTAATTTAAATATTACACTTAACAACAAAAGATGATGGCATTTCGTACATATGGTGGGAAATTTTAAACAGCTTTGTGCACAAATCATTTCTGGTTACAACTATGAACGATTGGCTGAAATTGCATCGCATTTCACATACCGGTAGTTATCACAAAAATGACAATAAGTGAACTGTTGAAAATAACTTTGGAGGTATAATAGCTAATTTGACCTAATTTTAAAAACTGATTTTGAATCTTTTCATCTTGTAAATTCTCTAAACATTTTGGTGCAAACAATTTCATTCTATTGTGAACATTGAATGTATTAAAAATATGCAGTTTTTTTGGCTCACTGTGTGATAAAGTACCAGATATGATAATGTATTCAGAATAGGTTAGACAGTTTATAAATGTTTTGTTGTAAGGAAAATGTAATTGCAATTGGAAATTGTGATGATAACATGAAGTGTGTTGTGTGTTTTGCCGAGAGGATTGTGATGTGAAAGATGCACTACGTGGTGTACCAAAAGTATTTGAAGCATTACTGCAACTGATTCGGTCAGAATACGCAGTTATCCAGCATCAGGCTCTTGTAGCACTCAGTCTTGCCGCTGAGAATGGTGTGCACTGATATACCTTTATTTGCTGTTATTTTTTAATTTCGGTGGTTTTTATTTTTATTGACACTTGTTAAGTTGCTAGCAGCCGTATTTTGTTTCCTGTGTGAACGTGTCTGTTCTGTTGTTCTTCTGTTGTTGTTGTATTGTACTTATTGCATTACAAGGGTCACAGTAAAATTTGATGGAGGAAGACATCTGATAGCATTGATAGCAAGGGAGCATACCTTTTGTAAAATGTAAACACTGCTGTTTCACTAATCTAAGTTTTAAGCAGTAATATTCACTGTGTCCCAAATATATCCCCTTTTATTTTTTGAATAACACAATCAAAAATAACCATTTTTAATATTTTGGGTTCACCGAATTTTGCCTTTGGGAAACTTGAGCAGAGCCAAATTTTCCAAAAGCATCCTCGCAATATAAGTGTCATTTGATAAGTTATAATTTTGAAGCAGAGTCATTTTTCACACTCAAGCAGATGATGACGACTCATCCCATTTTTTTCTGATGTACAACCATAGAATATCCTACGTTATAACAGTACAAACAATTTGATTACTACTCTTGTTTGGCTTCTTTAGCTTTCATAGACTACCACTGTTTTGCTCACATATTTATAGTGTTATTTACTTCATAAGAGTAAAACAGATTAGGTTTACTTTTTCGGCCAGTCCTGTACTAGAAGACCAACCGTTATTAGAAGATGTAATTATGTTAAACCTAATCTTTACCTGTTATAATATTCACACCACAGAACTGGAAATTTGTTCATCTTACCTTTAAATTGTAACCATTGTAGTTACTTTTTTAGAAATTCACAAGTCACTTTTCAGCAGTAAGTCGTGTTGAGCATTCACGCTGCAGCTGGACAAGTTCTGAGAGCATGCAATTAGGTTTTTTTTGAAAGTCACTTGAGGTTAACTAAATTGTCGCTAGGCGATATCACTTCCTGTTAGTGGCCTGTGGTAACAATGACTGATCTTGCAGTTTCCAAGATATCGCCACATTTATTTAGTATTTGTGACTGCCTGTGACCTTGAGAAGTGCTTCAGCTTTAATAAGACAGGTGAAATTACAAGCCACGTGCGCGTTTTGAGACGTTGATTATTAATAGGAATTGATCTATCAGCTATGGAATGGCGGCAGTTCCGATCACCTTGAGTGACCTTCAGCATCATTCACCTATTGTAAGCCTTTTCAAATGGGATTTTCGTACAGTTGTGGAGCAAGTGACAAAATTTCAACTTACTTTACGCGTCGCGCGGTCCCTCTGCGGTAGTTGAGCAAGTTGTTCATAATATATGTTAAACAGGCTGATGTTGCATCATATTGTTACACTGACCTTATATGTTTTGCAGCCGAGAATCGAGTTGTTCTGAGGCAGGCCAATATTGTGAAGCATATCGTGATGTTTTTGGCAGAGCAGAAATATCAGGAATTGCACATATTTGCAGTGATGTTGCTCACAAACTGTGTTGAAGACGCCGAAATTGTAAAGGTTATTGTTTTTATTATTTTAATTTTTATGCTTTCGCCAACCAACGGTGTTGGCGAAGGCATTATGTTTTCGGGCTGTCCGTTTGTCGCGTTCGTTCGTCCGTTCACCTGGAAAGATTAGTTACTTACGAACGACTTGAACAACCTTGATGAAATTTACCGGGAATATTCACTACTCTGGCGTCCCTACTGATGACCTGATTAGATTTTGGAGGTCAAAGGTCAAGGGCACAGCAGGCCATTGAGGTGGCGCAGGCATTCACGTCAACGCTTGGGTGTTAAGTTCATTTTCTAGTTGTATTTTTACAGAATGTTTGCCATACATCCACTAAAGATGGACATTACCAGCATTATGTTTGCCTTTTCCGTCTATTGCTGAGCATAATTTCTCAAAAAGTTATGGTTGCATTTTTGTGGAAGTTTTGAAGATTAATTAATTAGATTTTGGAGTCTGTTCAAAATTGGGAGTTCTGTACACCCTTTTGATTTTTGTTAACTTCAGTAGAGCCAAATCGTCCAAAGGCATCCGAGCAATATTTGTATCATTTTGCAGGACTCTGTTTTAAGTCGAAATATGAACTTTATGGTGACGCTTAAACGACCTTGGGCTCAGGGACATCAAAAACGTTTGAATTTTGTCATGTATTTTTCTCCTCTTGTTGTAGGCCTATAGTTCACTCACTGGATAATGTAACCTCTTCTCCTTATCCCTCCTCTCTTTTGTGTCATTCGTCTTTTATTCTATTGTCACTTTTTTCTCCAACACTTCCCATCCCCTTTCACTTTTCATTTTTCCCTTCACGATTACCGTCTCCTACCACTTTTCCCAGATTTATCACAAATTAAAGTAAAACAGATTGGCTTACTTTTTCGGCCAGGATGTTAAACCTGATCTTTAGCTGTTACAATATCGTGTGATGTGATGTGTGAGACTGTGCTGACTGATTTTCATATAATTGTAGGTATTTAAGGAGGAAAGTGGTCTGCAGTTGTTGGCCAGCATGTTAGTGGATAAACAGCAAACGATCGTCGATGAAGACAAAGAAAAAGAAAAGAAAGTGAAGAAAGAGAAGGGCGTGAAAGAGGGAGGAGGCGGTGCAGCAAAGTCTCATGTTCTTGAAGGTTTACAGCTCCCTTGAATCACACACCAACATGTAGAAACAATATGCAATTGAGCCTTGTGTGGACAAGTAAACAAAGCTGCATTGTGATTTGGCGCTAGTATATGAAATTGGATGTTTCATATGATTATAGATAGTCGTGATGTTGCTTTAGCTGTCTCTAAACCGCTAAATTTATACTTAGCTTTTTGTTGTTATTAAGTTATGCGAATATATGATCGTTTGGTGCTGGATATTATGCAGGGATATTTGACTTGCTGTGCAAGATGTAATTGCACTTCATGTTCGCAGATGATGCAAAGTTTCGTCATAAATCTGCGACTGATCCAGCAATTGCAGTTGTGCCTGAGATAAAGGAATTTGTCACACGAACGATTGCCCGATGTGCTCACTTTCGTAAGTTAACGTCAGTAGTACATTTAATTGTTTAGCACTCACTGTTCATCTGTGGTTACCTTTGCTCGGCCGCCAGCATCATCCTCGCTAAAATAACTGATCACTGTTTGCGTTACGCTTTACCGTGTGTTTGGAATTAACTCCTTGTGTCTCTTTGTTACCCTCATTCAGGTACCTTTTTCTCTATTCCTCACTAACCTATTCCCGCACTTATCACCTATCACCTCTTGATTCACCACTCTGCTCATCCATAGCTCCCTCACTCTTTCACTCCCGACTTAAAACCTATCTGTTTCACAAATCCTTCCCCCATAGTCTCACTTCTGTCTCCTCGTACTGCCTTCACGGATTATCACGCGGACCATTTCTTTTGAGCTACCCGGTTTTTGAAACAGAAATCTTTTGTGATATATTCTGATTTTCTTTCCTCACTACAAGCAATTCAAAGCTTTGATATTATCAATATTACAGTCTTCAACATACTTAAGCTTTACACCCAGCTGACTGATATGGACAAACTTGTCAGCCTATGCTAGATTCCGAATCATGTGGGGATATAACGAAACAAAATGGCAGATAGGGCAGCCAAAGATGGTATTTGTTCTATCATCACGCAAAGCAAGATTCCCCCAGAGAGCTTCTTTCCACATATATCCAAGCTATGCATGGAAGAATGGCAAGATTCATGGGGTAGCACCCCGACAAATAAACTGTTTTCAATCAAACCAGTACTTGGCAAAAACAAACCGTGTACATCATTATGCCGCCGCGACGAAACAGTCTTAACTCGTCTAAGAATCGGTCACAGTCGAGTGACTCACTCGTATCTTCTGTTGAGAGAGAGTCGACCCGTCTGTGATTACTGCAAGTGTCATTTGATGGTTAAACATATGCTTTTAGAATGTCCAAGTACTGCAGTTGTACGCCATAAATATTTTAGCAGTACTACGTTGAAAGAGCTGTTCTCCAATGTCAATCAATGCAAGCAGCCAAGCAAGGAGAGCGGCTTTTACTGAGCCATCTAAATAACCTTTTAATTAACCCAGTGTTTCTTTTCTAACACAATTCTGCGTGTTTACTATTTGGTTCACCTTATATTTGTTGTTACTTTTTTGTTTTTAATTAATTTATGGTATTGGTTTTAACTTGTACTGGCACCGAATTAATAGCCTACTTTGTACTGATAGTCCCTTTAAGAATCTACTCACTCACTCACCCGGTTTTTTGTTTTTTTAGTTTCTTACGTATTTTTCCCTTTTTGTTGCCGTGCACTAGATTAAGCTGGCCCTTTCATCAGCTTTTGAGCACGTTTAAATATGCCATCTTATATATTGTAAGTAAGTAAGTAAGTAAATAAGAGAGCTTTTAAGGCGCAATAATCAAAAACTCACGACACGCCATGTTGTATAGTCGTGGCAAAGTAGTTTTATTTACACACTTTTGCTTTCATTCTGTTGAAAACCTTGCTTCAACATTCGTATACATTATAGTTAAGTGTGTCCTATCAAGTAACTGTGGATAGAAATTACTGTGATGATCATTGCTGGTGGTGGCTTGTCATGTGTCATTGGCTTCTTCATGACGGCAGAATAGCCCATACGGCAAAGTGCCGGTAGTTCATTTACTCAGAGGTCGATATTTTGGTTTTTATTGCAATGCATGAGTGACACTTTGCACCAGTCAGGGCGAAATTTGGCATGCAAGTGTGGTTTGCACTTTGACTGAGGCAGAGATGGGGCATGCGACCCCATAAACTGTAAATTATACATATATTATAAATGTCATCGCCCCATAGGGCCCTTGTACGATTTGCATGTAATTTTCAGAGTTTATGAGCGATTAAATGCTGTTTTATGTTTGTAGTTCTGTTGGTTTTGCTCAACGGGTGCAGAAGTTTTATTTCAGTGATGGGGCATTTCCCTGTAAATTTTTAGGGCTTCCAACTGCTCCAGCAATAAAACTATTGATCAGATCTGAAAAAATTAGAAGGTGCAAAAATCGATCACCATGGCGATTATAATAATCAAAGCTCAGTCTACACACGATGACAGGGAGCACAAAGTTTGATGTTTGTTGTTGATCACTATTTGAATGGTCAAAATTGCCGTTAAGCCGTGAGAATTTGAAAAACAACTTTTTGATGGTTTTGTATACGACGAATATTCATACTTGTGTACACTGTACTTGCGTTCCATTTTTCTCAGCACCACTAGATGGCGCCAGTACGAAATACTGGATTTGACAAGAAGCTCAGCTATCTTAGAGAGACTGCGTGATGCTGTAAGTTAGTGAGTTCATGCTATGTTTCACGAGGTATGGCAGTTAGAAAGGTAAAAAGGTCAGCAAAAGTAACGTTCAAGGTCATTCACGGACATTGGCAATAGTGTCATTCGATAGGCCACATACGATTTCCTATTATAGTCATCCATTGCAACTGTCTCTATTTTGCACCGTTAACGAGATATTATCACTTATTTCCCAAAATTTAAAAAGCTCACGTGACTTTAAACACATTCCTTTTGAAGATAATATATTATGCATGCACTAGTACTCCTGTATACCAATCAGCACACGACGTTTGAAGTACCTAGCTTTACCGTTTCCAAAGATATGATTGGGACTGTCTTCCAAAGACTAGCACTTGATATACTCCACCTGGATACAAACTTTGGAGATATGATTGCGGGCGTCGAAATTGATAATGGGTCATGTGGCCCTGACCACACCCTTTTAGGGATGGTTTGTCATTCAAAAGCTAGGATCTGATACACTCTGCCTGTGTGCAAAATTTGACGATTCTAGGTTTAGTATATATATATA
>Ga0209363_1001783_pt1 | contig 10712 bp, 8 predicted proteins | sample WorMetexBAHAMAS3_FD_187385 | JGI IMG/M metagenome (GOLD analysis project Ga0209363, IMG submission 187385) | Marine gutless worms symbiont microbial communities from Max Planck institute for Marine Microbiology, Germany - Inanidrilus exumae... | ecosystem: Host-associated > Annelida > Digestive... | reverse complement strand
CAGGGGGGCTTCGCCCCCTGACCCCTGACCAGGGGCTCTGCCCCTGGACCCCGCTGGGGGCTTCGCCCCCAGACCCCGTTGTAGGCTCGCGCTCCGCGCTCGCCATGGCCCTTGCCCCCCATTGTCGTGAGTTGCCCCCCGCTTCCAGAATTCTGGCTACGGGCCTGTGTTTACGTGCACTCAAAAGCTGACAAAAAGGCCAGCTTAGTCTAGCGCACGGCACAGAAACAAAAAAATAAAGGAAAAACTAAAACAAAAACCGATTAGCTTATTATTATGACGCGTATAACTAAGGACTGGAGTGGTCGGTTGTACTTGCAGCGCGTCTGTAACTCGTGTTCGGTTCAGTCGGCTCCAGTGACCAGTGTTCAAATGGTCTGCTACGTGTCCGCCTCTGCACTGGTGTAAGTAACAACGGCGCGCCACGAAGATTTTGCTTGCACTTCAGTTTGTTTGTTATCAACAGTTCCACACCTGCCGATAGGCAAGATGTGGATACATGGATTACTGTTTGTGTGTTTGTGTGTGTTTGTACGGTTACGGATTTCTCCGCCGAGGATAAAGCTATAGCGGCGTCAAATTTTGCACGGCGGTTCATCGGCGTCCACGGCAGAAAATCTCCCATTTTTGTGAACTTTGCTCCCCAGAAGCCCAAAGTCGGACGAATTGGCGCCAGCGCGCGGGCCACGCCCACCCGCATGTAAACATTCCCGTAGAGATGCGCCGACGTAAACGTCACGCTAGAGATGCACCGTTCGTGAATGTATCGCACGGCGTGTGGACTGTGGACGTAGGATCGGCATGTGTGGATATAGGTCAGTCCCCACTGACGTACTTGTTTGTTTGTCTGTTTGTTACCCAAGCCGACGGTAATCGCAGGGTAGGGTTTTCAACGCCGTTGTGTGTCTGTCTGTTTTTCCACGCGATATCTCAAAAATCGATGCAGCTAGGATCACCAAACTTGACACAGAAATGTTCTACCACGAGTCCCTGAAAACCATCTATTTTGGGGTCAGAGGTCAAGGTCCCGAGTCACGGAAACATTGCCGGCGTGGGTCTTTGCACTCTTGTGAGTGCTGGCTTCTAGTTATGCGGCTGTGATTCGGACGTTTTACATGACCTGACCTGATGTAGTAAGAGTGCAATAGTGAATGTGGGATTTTCGTGTTGATGCATCTTTGGCCGACAACTTGACATTACCTGTAACACAGTTGAGACACAGATGTCATAGTTTTCCCCTTCCTTAGTATAAATATAGTTTGTATAAAAACTCATTTATTTCACGGTGTCTGTTTAAATACGTTTAGTTTTAGATGGTTATATATTTTCAAGTGATGTTATGTGTGTCCATGCTTTTCCTGTGATGCTTACGTTTGTCGAGCGCAAATAAATGTTTACTTACTTACCTGTATTATTACCGTTTTTGTGAAGCCCTCTGTCTATTCAAGGCGTTGATTCATATGGAACCTGGCGTCTTTCTCTGGCAATAGTTTGGCTTGTTTATTCAATTTTCATTACCAGGAGGCTCATTAATTGACAAGACGTTTTGGGTTTCCAAGTATTCTGAGCGGATGAATGCCACTGTGTTTATTAGTAATTATCATGTGTCATCTTTCGTCTTTTATTGTGAAAAATTAGGTGGACTTATTAATTTTTGTTTTGCAAACGAATGTAAAATGTACTAATTTCATATCTCGCCTGTCATTTTATACCATCGCCACCCGACAATGTCGGCGAAGGCATTATGTTTTCGGGATGTACATCTACCGCGTTTGTTCTCTCATCTGGACAGATATTGTTACCACGATATCTCGTGAACGGCTTGTGCAATCTCGTTGAGACTTGCAGGGAATATTTACTAGCGCCTACTGATTACCTGGATTCTGGAGGTCATAGATCAAAGGTCAAGGTCACAGCAGGCCGTAGAGTTGGCGAAGGCATCCACTTCAATGCTGGGGCGCGTTGAAGTCCGCCTTCAGGTTGCATTAAAAGTAATAGTTTTGCAACTATTGTACGAAGTGATGCTTTATTTGGTTCAGTGGAGTGCGCGGTACAGACTATTTGTCGGACGTTGATGTTGTATCAAATATAGACTCGGTTATTGCCGTTGTTGCTTTGTGCAGTGATGCGTACCGGTACGAGAATAATCGACACTTCCGACCTGCAGTCAGCGACGTGTATCCAAAACCACCAAGTAACTTCAGTTTGCTGCTGAAGTGCGTGCTGAGTGATATGGGCGTAGGCGAATGTCCGGTGAGCTTTCGTACCCATACTGTACAAAATTATACGTTGCTAGTGAAGTGTACGTGATATTTCAGGTATTAAAGAAGCATGCCGAGTTGCTTTTCTGCTAATAATATGATGAAACTGTACAAAGTAGAGTTAAATTTGTCACTTCCTTTTGAAGAAGTAATTGCAAATGATTACCAGAGTATTTTATTTACATGTTTTGTTGGCACTGCATCAGAATTTGTAACTAATGTATTAAAATCTGTGACAGAGTTTTAAAAAATTAGTGCAGAAAGCGGGCACTGGAGAATCAATATTGATTTGTGAGAGTGTATTGTGTATATATGGTAAGAGTTTATTACTTTTGATAGACTGAGCTTTTTGCGTGGAATAAAACATCTGGTTTGAAGATTGGCATCATAACATTTAGCTTCGTTGTTTGGCAGAAGGTTTTGCCACTACGTGTAATCGACTGAAGGTTACCAGTTTTGATGTTATTGTTATCGATATGCAAAAGTCGAGACGTGGGCATGTTGCGCGGATGAAGCGATCGCTGAAATCTTCGCCAGACGTCGTAACAATTGGAATGGTCTGGGATTCTGCAAAGCCAGATGAAACTGTGGTTGCATCGGCGATGAAGGCTGTTGACTGCAGTATTCAGATATCGTGTGTAAGTTTCGTTATTTGCGTGATGGAATCTGACTTTTAAATAGAAGAGAAGTCATAGTAAGGTAAAGTTCTCCCATGCTCATTACCGAACGTTGGGCACGGAGCTGATCCCGGTGTACAGGCAGTCAGCCCGCAAGTGACTTGAAGCCATCCACCCGCGGCGGTAGGCTGCCATTACTTTCCGCCAGGCCTGCGGTTACCTTCCCAGCCGAAGAGCGTCACCGCCCATCGGCCGGTGCCAAATTATACAGCTTGGTGACAGAAGCACATGCGTGTGAGCAGCTTGCCCAAGGCTGTTGCCTGGAAGCGGACCGGCCGAGGTTCTAACTGGCGACCTTTTGGATCACCTTTTGGATCGCGAGCGAATGCGCTACCGTTAAGCAACACAGGCCACCTGACTTTTAAATAGAAGAGAAGTCGTTGTATCGTGTTGATGTTGACACAAACTAGAAAGAATTCACTGGTATAATTTTAGATAAAATTAAAATTTCTTTATTATTCTTTCAACCCCTACTCATCTAATTTTGGTAATTGTGATGCTAATGCTTCTGCTACAAGGCTTTATTCAGCTGTTTCAAAAACCGGCGACCAATGTTTATAAATGCAACATTGTAGCTTCGATGTTTAATACCAAGACTGAGACCAAGTTACAGATATTCTAGACCAAGAAAGATCAAGATACAGTTGACCTCAGTGCAGTTTTAGCTGTGGTAAATGGTAATACCATGGTAATAACATACTGATGAAATAAGTTTTATTGTCATGCACCAATTTCAGAGTGCATGCGTTTTGTGTTGTTCCTATCAGTAGCAAGTATGTCGGTCCTGCTTACTGTCGGACCGAAATGTACGCTGGCCGCGTCGTATGTTGCCAATGATGAGTCATGGTGAGTATTCCGACGGAACAGACGGACGGATGGACGGACGCTAGACCGTTACCGTACGCTTTCTGCTATAAACGCGGCCAGCCAAGGCACATTTTAAGGGAAATTAAGTACTGCACATTATGGGAATAGTAACGGGAGTCTGGGGCGGAGCTGGGTTCCGTGGGCAATGCCCCTGGTCAGGGGGTCAGGGGCAAAGCCCCCTTCAGCCCCTTGAAAGTGAAAAGTTTTGCATAAAACGCCACTTTAACACTTATATTAACAATATCGGTTCAAAATTGCACTGAGTACAGAACAGGTATACCGCTCTAAATGGAGGGTTCTTTTGCAAACACAATACAAAACTGCACAACATTGTCTGACGTCTGACTGGTACTGCCACCTGGCGAAACATATGCATCGTCTTTGATTTTGGCCCATTCGCTCCATTACATAAAAACAAATTGCCGTTCGTTTTCGACTGCTTATTTTCGTTTTATAACTGCACAAATCGTCGTCAACTGAACACCAAAAATATGCTCTGCGGACGGCGTAATGATGTGCGCCAGTAGTCCTGGATATTCTGTTGGGAAAGTGGACCAGAACTGAGTCGCCCAGAAGAGAATTCCAGTTGAACAAACTAACAAAGACATATAGTTTGGCCATTATGTTTGCAGGGCCGCCGGCCGGATCATGGTCCCTCCGGCCCTGAGGCATGAAAGCCACTGCGGGCCCCTCGTAGTACATATGTTAACATATAGCAGTGTTTTTTTGGAAAAGATTAAAGACTACATACGTACGTCAAGCGTCGATATATACCAGTTCAAACGTTCAAATTGTCGACTAAGGTATCAGATTCCAAGAATTTTAAAACACCGAAAATTTTAGAACACTGCATATTTTCTCTAGAAATTTCCGGGCCCAAAGTGGTCCTAGTCCTACTTTGTAAGTTTTCGTTGTACCGGGCGGTCCTGGCCCCTGGCCCCTGAGGCTTCAGCCACGCCAGGCTCACGGATGATCCGGCCCTGTGTGTTTGAACAAAGACAAGACAGTTTGGCCGTTGTGGTTGACAGCTGTTTGATGAAGCGCCACCGGAGACGATCGAGCGACCTGCGCTGAATCTGGTTGCTGTTGTGTACTACTACGGTGCTCACTACTCTACGTTCCTGTATCACGCCAAGAGAAGGATGTGGGTCTGCGTCGACGACAGCTACGTCCAGGAGGTAGCCTGCAGCATCATCTTTCGTTGTTAGAAGATATACACCGTGAGTCAGAAAAAACGGACCCCTCTAACTTTTGTGTGTTTATCTATTAATGGAATGAGTTATCCCAGCCGCAGAGCATCACCACATTTTGGCTGGTATTTGTTTCCCGTCCCGCTGAGGGTAGGAGGCTGAGTTGGCCTGGGTGACTGGTTACTGAGGTTGTATGCTCGCTCGCAGATGGTCATCCATCCCAGTACTAACCGGGCTCAACGTAGAGTAACTTTGTTGATACTCCCAACTCCGTAACTGTTGTGTCAAACTGTCAAAGTGAGCAAAATATACGCCTACTTTAACCAGGTTTCAGCACGCGTGTATAGGCGTCAAACCAGAAAATGTGTCTCAACTTGCCCAGTTTTACTGTGTATTTCTGATTTTTTCCTGGCAAAATTGGGATCTGAGCCCCCCGGGCGACCGGATAGGCTTCCCATACTCGTTACCCAGCGTTGGGCCCTGAGCTGATCCCGGTGTACAGGCAGTCAGCCTGCAGGTGACTATAAGTCATCCATCTAGCGGTAGGCCGCCATTACTTTCCGCCAGTCCTGCGGTTACCTTGCCAGCTGAAGAGCATCACCGCCCCTTGGCCGGTACCAAGTTATACTGCTTGGTGACAGAGGTGTGAACAACTTGCCTAAGGTTGTTATGCAGCTTTTGCCCCGAGTAGGTTTTCAACCCACGACGTGTTAATTGCAAGTCCAGCGCTCTAGCCGTTGTGCCACCGCGCCTGGCTACTCAGTGGATTTAAGCAAAAATGCTGCTGGCATGATGTTGTTGTTGCAGTGCACTGGCTACACACACACACTTTTCGATGGTCATTTATATGTTTACCTGAGTTAACGGTAGTCTCTGAAGAATCCTGTGAGATTGCTGGAGTTTGGATGTGTTCCTGATACCACAACAACATTGTCAAACACTGAACGCTCTTTATAACTTCTCTTGACTTTCTCTATTATTGTTACTTTTTATAAACAGTACAGAATTCAAACTGTGAATATTAATGTAGTGATAAACAGCTGGCCTACAAAATCCTGTCTGTTCATTTGTCCGCTATTTAAATGCATCCTATTCTGTGAAGTGCTTTCAGTAGACTCATTATGGAATCCAAAACTACCGTCTACTAACCATGTCAGATTCTGTCTGCTGGCAGGGTATATAAATTGCTAATAGGCTTGTGCATAATTATGTAGAATTGTAGATGTTAATGCTATATACAGTTAGTGTTACTGATATTCAATGTTGCAGGTCGGTCCTGACTGGGAGCAGGTGATAAACAGGATATCTCGTGGCCGCTACCTGCCACTGTTGCTGGTCTATGGTGACCATGATGATGTGCATCCTGCCCAGACTCGCGAACCTGCGACAAGAATCGGCGTCAAGGGCTCCGAGCCTTCCTCTACCGAGACAGGACAGTCCAAGATTCATGCAAACAGAAAAGGTGTGATGAAGATTAGAATGGTTTTAGTTTTTTTTAAATCAGCAAATGTTAAGTAAATACAATACTAGAGTTAAATGTTACACGTAGCATGTGTGATGAACAGTAGCTTCCAAACGGTTAGTAAGATCATTTTGTATACTGCACGAACTAACAGACTACATGTAATGCTGTGTATTTGGGCTCAGCAGTATCAGAAGTGGTGCAACGGGTAAGGTGCTGGGCTTGTGATCGACAGGTCGCGGGTTCAAATCCTACTCGGGACAAAAGCTGCGTAACAACCTTGGGCCAGTTGTTCACACCTATGTGCCTCTGTCACCAAGCAGTATGACTTGGTACCGGCCAAGTGGTGGTGATGAAGTGCGGATGGGAAGGTAACCGCAGGCTTGACGGAAAGTAATGGCAGCCTACCGCCGGGTGGATACTTATAGTCACCTGCCGGCTGACTGCCTGTACACCAGGATCAGCTCCGGGCCCAACGCTCGGTAACGAGTATGGGAAGCCTTTACCTTTGTTAACCTCTGTCACAATATGTGTTAACCAGTCTTGTGAAATCTGCTTATGTTAAAATTTTTCAAAATTCTGTTACGAAAGTTTTTACCGCCTCACCGATCGACGTTATTCTGTTCAAATTATGTGAAATGTTGCCGACGGGTAATCAGCATTATTTACAGGACCAAAAAAAATCGGTTGCCTTGCTGACTGTTGCTACCGCACAGAACGCGCCCAAAATCGTCAGTACTCACAGTGCTTCAGATTTATTTACCAAATCCGTTCACTTTCAGCACACCACAGCACAGAGTTACACCCGAACGCGTGAATACCGTTTTTTTGGCCCTGTAAAGTAATCCAGTTTGTAAAACAGTACTTAAATAAATTTGCTTTACCGCCCAGTTGGGGTTTTTGCATTAGCGGGCAGCAGCATAGGTATATTACTACAAGTAAGTAGTAATGGACAAAATAACTGAAAGTACCAAAAGGCCAAGTAGTTAAGTCCAGAGCAGTGAGCACAATATTGTTCACTTAGTTTTTAAATTGCTTTCAGCTTTACCCCTGGACTCCTCGCCATGACTTGGGGCTATAGCCCCCCAAGAAGTATATTTTGGCCTCGTCCCTGGATGAGTGACTTAACAAGGTGTCGCCCTAACCTGACGTAACACTACTGGCCCGCCTGGAGTGTCGGCCGCCCGACCGTCCGCGCGCCCGTCCCGCCAACTAGCAGTGTTATAGACGACGACAGATGACAGACGCCAGCGAGCAAAACAATAGTAGCCCATTAGGCGGGTCAGTAATAAACTAAAATATTAGAGTCTTGTTTGCACAGTTATTATATCTTGTAATGCAGTTCTTTTGTGCGTAATTATAGCAAAATGTGTGTTTCATTGCAGCTGCTTCCAATGCGGATGATTCGACTGCTAGCAGACCGCACGAAGGTGCAGGTACTTTGAAGATGCAATCTACCTGGTCCGTCATGGATGATTTTGGAAAATGTCGCCAGCCGAGCTATCTGGCTGCAGTAGTTGGCAATTCCGACGCTTCCGAAGGCAGCAGCCACAGCTGTACTTCTGCACCTGGAAACCCTACTACCCAAGATGCTAGTAACGAACCGCTGGACAGGGTGTTGCGTGAGTCACCGATGACGGATAAAAATATTTATCAGTGGAATAAACATTCTGTGTCATCAAAGAATCAAATTAAGATGACTAGCGCTAAGTGTGAGATGCCAGCTGATGTTACAGCAGCAAAGTTGCACACTCGTAGTTTCAGCGATCTAGCACAGTGGCTACAGAATGGCGAAGAAGATGTTACCACGGCGAACTACATTGATCGGCGTGTGGTGGAAAGTGTGTTGAAATGCCGACAGCTCGGGAAACAGTGTCCACTGAAGAAATCCAGTTCGCAGCCGGCGTGTCAAAGACCGAATTACTTCACAAATCCGGGTATGTCAAGCGGCGTGAACTGTGGCGGCCGCGAGGCTGGACAACACGGCCAGTGTCGGCCAAAAGTTACCGACGACCTGTATCAAGAGTTCGGTGGAAAACTGGAAACGGAAGCGGACGGTGATTCCGGGTTCAGTGGTGATCGCAACAGTGCCAGCTCTACGTCGAGTGGGCTTTCCATCGAGTCGTCGCTGACGTCGTTGGGTTCGGTGACGGACTTCTGGTCTGGCAACCAGTCGAGCTCTGCTTCAGAGACCAGTGTTCTGTCGGCGGACCAGTCTACTCTCCAGCATGGTGCATCCGTATCACACATTTCAGATCCAGTTCCGTCGAGGACCGCCAGTTTAGCCAACATATCTTCCTGCAGCACGTCACAAGTTGCATCGGACGTTCAGAACAATCCGCTATTGTCAGAACAACCGTATGGATTGCTGCCCAGACAGAAGACACTTGAACCATCTTCTAATTCTAGCCTTCTGACCAGCATGTCCAGCACTCCTAGTCATCAGCCTCCACCATCAGTGTCTAAATCTGGTTGGTGCCGATCTGATGGTTTTTTTAAGCTTCTTTCTTTAGTGACCTGCCTAGACCTATTTGAGACTGTTTCTCATTTGCAGACGAATACATAGATCTATCTAGTTTCAGTGACGTCTTTTGGATTTTTTGAGACTTTCTGATTTCAGACTGTGAAATTATATTACGCAATTTTACAGAATAAAATTTGGTAGAATTACATCCATTAATGTCATTAAGCTCTGCCACTTACCACCACTTACTGCGGTGTTGGCTGTTGACATATTTTATAAAAAGACATGGGAATCCATTTACTTAGAGGTTTTCATTATGAATACTGTACAAAGTGTTGCTATTGGACATTTCATGTCATATGTCTTTGCCAGCATACCATATTTCTTCTCAAATAATGGCTGTAAATGTGGATGTTGCAGATGAGTGCTGTAAAGCTCTGCTGATGGACTGCGAATCTTGGGCTGAAACAAGTGCTAACGCTGAGCGTTGTGGTAACATAAGTCAGGCAATCATCGACTGTCAGCAAGCCATTGGTTAGTTAACATTTGCATATTTCTAATAGCAGTCAACGATTCTTTCACACCAAATTAAGTTGTTATTTATTGCTTATTAGGCTATATTATGGAAATCTGCAATTACAGAAACCTAGTTAAACCATGAGTGCAGGCCTCAGGCTTGCCAAGTCACCCGCTCAGTCAATTATCACCCGCCGACGATGAATGTCTCTTGCAATTGTTCTTAGTTTTAAATTTCGCGCATTGTTATAGTTGTAAATGCTAAGTTCTGAGTGATGGATTCTAGTTTTATCATACGTAACTAAATATGTAGATATCTTTGTGAAATTCCAATGAATCACCCCACTGGGGCATCACAAAGGAAAAATACACGTGGACCGTGGTATAGGTAAAATTTACAATTTTCCACTTATCCCAAATTTTCCACTTACAGATATATCCCATCATATGTTTGAAACGAGACGAAACAGACACAGTAGTTAGTTAGTTGCTGTGGAACTGGTGTACAGACACACTGCAGAGAGCGGAGACAATCAGTGGATTGTCAGCTGACCTACTTGTGCACGTTCGTATGAAACGTAACGTGTTTGTTCTCAACTCTCGTCGACTGCAACGACTCGCTGTGTCAACGTCACATCAAAACGCTCACGCCTGCTTACCAGCTGCTGAAGTCTGGTAAATGTTATCTAGTTTTCACAAAGTGCCTCCGTTAGAAATCCATTTTGCACGTTCTCCTGTATGCTAGAATGTAGGCATACTCTATAACGTGCTACGTAGTGCTGTGGATATAAAGGCAGGTATGATATTTACCATAATCAAAATCTGGGAGGGACAATTTGCATTGGAGTCCCCACTCCAAATTCTGGGGGACTCGTCCCCCGTGATTTATGCCCACGGACAATATACTGACAGTGAAAGTAACTGACAGATGCCAGGGGCCACTTGTTGGAACACGGCATATTTTATAACTGCTGTTATTAATCCTGCATATTTGGCATGGATGTAAAACACGACAAATAGAAATTTTATGTATGCAATTAGTAATTACCCTACCAGACACAAATGCTGATAGTGGCGACGATGAATGGATCTGACAGTTGGAAAATAGATTATAATTTGTCTGTTAATATATCAATGGAAAGTATGTGATAACGGCCAACCGTCGATTTATGATTATGATTAGTTGTTGATTGTGTTTCTCAACATAGTTTGCAACCATTCGTATTGAGCTGTTGACTTGATAATATAATATGTGAAGGAGTTTAGTACTACGAC
>Ga0209363_1001782_pt1 | contig 10715 bp, 5 predicted proteins | sample WorMetexBAHAMAS3_FD_187385 | JGI IMG/M metagenome (GOLD analysis project Ga0209363, IMG submission 187385) | Marine gutless worms symbiont microbial communities from Max Planck institute for Marine Microbiology, Germany - Inanidrilus exumae... | ecosystem: Host-associated > Annelida > Digestive... | reverse complement strand
TCGAAACTGCTGCACCGATTCAAACCAAATTTTGCACAGTGACAGAGACCACCAAAATACACTTCGTGGGTGGTCCAAACAGGCGTATAACAAATCCAAGATGGCGGACGGCCGCCATCTTGAAAAAAAAACAAAAACGGCCATATCTCCACAACGCCTTGACCGATTTGCACAAAATTTGACACGATGACGCACTTTGGGCCTCCGAAGGGTGTGGGCAGTTAAAATTTCCAACTTTTAAAAATCCAAGATGGCGGAAGGCCGCCATCTTGAAAAATCAAAAACGGCCATATCTCCGCAATGGTTTGACTGATCTGCATAAAATTTGGCACGGTGTCGCATTTTGGCCCTCCGAAGGGTATGGTAATTAGGGTTTGAGTTACCTAAAACGGTTCAAGATATCTAATCAGTTTCACACTGTATGCTGCAGCATTCCTTGTGTTTTCTTGACGCCTAAGTTTTTAGCCGTGAACTCAGGGGTTCACCGCCAACGAGTATGTTAAAAAGAGGTGCCACCCCCTATCGATTGGTACCAAAATGTGTGATCTGGAATGACACGAAATGGCATAAATGCCGCTAACGTGCGTTATTTCACAGAATTCAGCCGCTAATGAACTGGATTAATCGTTGGCTCTGAAACACTTTCAGCACAAAGCACGTAAAATTTCTACTACCAGGGACAAAAACTAGGATCTGTCGGGTTACCGGAAACATCAATAACTTTTTACACCAAACCAACAGTGGAGTAGCATTGTTAACTTGTTGGACAAAAAACAGCAAAAATTAATAACAAAAACTGATCATCAGTTTAACACTTAAGTGTAAGGGTCTAGTTATTTATCACACGTAGGAAACAGCAAAAATCATTTTGTTATGACCATTGTGATGTGAATCTGTGTACACCCTTACAAGGCAACTGGGGCAGGGGCTTTCACAGGACATGATGCATAGTGAACAGAGTCAACACACTATATGATGAGATTAAAAAGCTGGTAGAAAACCAGTATTCACGCAACTCTGCTGATGGCACCTGTGATTCTACTGTGTACACTGTCATCACTAACTTGATATTATACTGCCAAGGGGATGTTTATCTTATTTTTCCCTATTTGTATCGTTTCTGCGCCGTGAGCTGGCCATCTCGTCTGTTTTTGAGAGCACATAAATATACTGCATCATATCGTACCAGTTACCTTCCAGATGAACTTTTTCTGAACATCAAATGTTACGGTTTAATTACGGTGTGTAGTTTTGCGGTTTTCGCGTAGACGTGTCTTTATTGTCGGACTTTGACTGCTGTAACTTTGTCAGGTGGAAGCGAGATGACGCCGGTCGCCGGGTTAGCCATCGCGCGTCTGATAAGCCGATACTGCAGTTTGTTTCCATCCAACGCAAAGACTCTGGAGAGTGGGCAGTGCCGGGCGTATGTGACGTATTATACTTATCAAAACTTGCCATACGCAGGCTTGGTATTTGAGCGTCACCTTTATACCAAGAGCCGCATTGACCAAATTCCGTGTGTATGTGTGTGTAACTACTCCCAAACCACTGAACCGATTTGCATAAAAATTATACCAGCAAATAGAGCGTCTTACGCTGATTGCTATAGGCTACTTATTTAAAAATCCCAAAACCCCATTTCTGGGGGCCCCGTAATGTTAAACCAATGGGAAATAGAAGACTCCGTATCTTAGGAAGTAATCGAGTTAGAAAGCCGAAATTTGGTACGTGAATAGATATGATCAGGAGCTTCAACAGTTTCGAAAATTTTTGCGCTAGGTGGCGCATGCGCACACCTGCCTTCGTGGCGGAGTGGCTAACGCACTCGGCCGCCATGTGCAGTAGAGCGTGACGCGCTCAGTGACCGTCGTGAGTCGAAGCAAATAGACTTGGCTGGCCGCTGGTTGGCGTAATACACAGCGCCAGTCAGGGCTAAGCCAGACAGTAGGCCACCTCTAGAAGGGGCGCGCTATAGAAATACCTGACAAGCTACTCACTCCTACTCTATCCCTCCTTCACCCTGCACGTCGCTAACACACACCGCACACACCTACCAATTCCCTTCCTCTCCCTGGGCAAGCGCACTGGACCGCTATATGGTCTCAGCGCTGGGGTCCAGAGTAGGCTGGACCCCTGCCCGTAAAGAACGAACGGCGCATGCGCACAACGAATGGACTGAATCAGACTCAGCGATGACAACACTTATGTTTCGTCGAGTTCGCCAGGTGGCGGCACCAGTCGGACGTCAGACGACGTTACGACATTACGTTTGTTCAAGATATCCAGGAGTGGCACTGGGGGTAAAGTCTGCCCACTCCGACTGCATCATGTTCCGACTGTTTGGAAAATAGCAGTCAGATTTTCTTGTCCTTGATCTGACGGTCGTGATGTTTGCTTGAATGGTTGGTGTGCAGGGCATGGTGGACCCGGGTGAGGTGGTGACGACAACAGTAAAACGTGAGTTCATCGAGGAAGCCATGGACTCACTGGCACTTAGCGAAGACGACCAGAGGCGAATCAATCAGCAAATCAGTGACTTCTTCAAGCATTACTCGGAGGTCAGAGAGCATAGATCTGCAGACCCATTCAATGGAAAACAAATAAACTGATTCTTATAGCTGTTTATTTATTTATTTATTTATTTATTTATTTATTTATTTATTTATTTATTTATCATCAATTCGTACACATAGTACTAGAAAACAAAACAAACGTTACACAGTTGCTAGATAGTTTACAATACAGCTGATTTCATTTCTCGTAAATGTATAACAGCCAGAGTTCTTACCAACAGTATCGCACAATAATGTAGAGTCTCGCAGAAGCTGTGCTACAGCAAAACGTTTATCATTTATCAGCAAAGAACAATATCTTCTAACTACACTATCAACATTAACACAACCGCTGTATTCTGGTAAGAGAATATAGACTGTGACTTAGATGAGACCGTTTTTGTTTATAGTTTTTTTTGTAATTTTTGTTATGGTTCCCTGCGATAGATTAAGTTGGCTCTACCCCTGATCTTTTCAGTGTATGCTAAACGTCTTATTTTATCATGTCGTGGAAAGGCATTTAGCCAGAATTGCAGTAAAGTTCCAGAAAGTTTTACTTTTTTGGTCGGATGACAAACTTCCATAAAATGGGAAATGACTGTGTCTACGATAGGATATGATACAATAACAATAATGATATATTTACGTGCGCTAAAAAGCTGACATAATGGCCATCTTAGTCTAGCGCACGGCACAGAAACAAAAAAAATTAAGGAGAAACTAAAAACAAATAAACTAAAAATAAAAAACTAAACGCAATAAACTAAAAACAACAAATACGTTTTTTGAAAGATCTTTCTGTCAGCATCAACGTCTGTCAGTGGGTGATCTGAAACATTTAGTCATGGTTAGTAGAAATTTTTCACATGACATGAAAATAGTTGTATAGTAGATGAGTGGGAAGTAGCTGTTAATAATCGGTTTTAATTCGTTTGTTAAATGACTGGTACATCGTTCTCAGAGAGATAATTTAAACGATTTTGCATTCTCTGTAAGCACGACAGCATTGCTGCTGCGGGACCACGCCTGTGGAACAGTTTGTCTACTAATCTGTGACAGATGACCCGCTATGGACAGTTCAGGCGACATCTGAAAGCACATTTATTTTGTGATTATTTAATAAATCACAGCGCATTGTGACAATGATTTTATGCACTATACAAGTACACTTGTGTTGCGTGGTGGCTCAGCGGTAGGGCGTCGGACGTGCGATTTACAAGTCGCGGGTTCAATTCCCGGCCGGTGGCTTTCACGTAACATAGGTCAACTCAGCCTTGCATCTCTCCGGGGTCGCTAAATCGAGTACCTGCTTCGGCTGTGGGTAAAGACAGGATTCTTACCTCTGTCGGGTGTCAGGTAACACTGTGTGATCCCAAATGGCATGTGAGTTTCCAGTAGTGGTGAAGAGCTGAGTTGATGCTAAACTGCTATACACTGTTTACTTTAGTAGGGTCGACCACGGCTAACCCAGGTTCACGCAAGAAAATGGCTATCGAACAGTGGTTCATGTATGTTTCCGTTGGTTTCAGGTGTACAGCGGCTACGTCGATGATCCGCGGAACACGGACAATGCCTGGTTGGAAACGGTTGTCCACAACTTTCACGACGAGACCGGAGAGTATGTCGGGCAGCTGCGGCTGCACGCCGGTAACCATTAGTCCAATAGTAGAGCAGTGAACCTTGTTTTGGCGTCCCCGTACTTTTTTTGTAGTGTCGATCCCTAATTTGCATAATCATGCATATGCAAATTGTCAAATCATTTTGGCAGTGGCCTAATCATAATCAGAGACCGTGAAAACCTAGGTGTAGACACTTAGTGTATTTTTCTGTCTTGTATAATAAGTGAGTTAGGGCCAGAAAACGAAATTTCGATAATGGCGGCCTTAATTTGCATATTATGCAAAACGCTCAAGAGTGCCAGGGTGGCATCGTCCATATTCTTAATCAGCACCCTTGAAAGATTTAAGAACCGCAAAAAAAACTTTGTGGGGACGCCACAACAACGTTCACCCAATAAACGGCATTTCACAACTGGACTACATCTGATCGTGTGCTGCTGTGTGTTGATCGTTGTATTGTTCTGATGCCTTCGCCACTTGACAGTGTCGACAATGGCATTATGTTTTCGAGCTGTCGGTCTGCTGCGTTCAACCGTTCATTGTATGAGTTCTATCAAATGGCGCTATTTTCAGCGACCTAGGATGACCTGTAAATCGCAAGTCCAAACGCCCTACCGCTGAGCCACCAAACAACAATATAAATTGTATGATTGTTTGTAGTTACCTATGCCGACAGCGGTCGCAGGGGTAAAGTATTCACTGCTGTTTGTCTGTTTGTCTGCACGATGTCTCAAAACCAGTGCAAACGCTTGACGTAGAAACGTTCCACGATGCGTCCTGACAGCTCGTTTATTTTGGGGTCAAAAAGGTCAAGGTCAGGAGTCGCAAAAACATTACCAACGTGGGTCTTTGCACTCTAGTGAGTGCTGGCTTCTTGTAGTTTGTAGCGGAAATGCTGCGTGTGGCAGGCGATGACGTGACGGGAGTGAAGTGGACGGACATGGATCATTCGCTGCAGCTGTATGCCAGTCACTCGGACTTTGTCCGGACCGTCGCCCGAAGCCGTGACGCTCACTGGTAGAATAAGCCCAGATGCGGTCATCGACAGTGCTGCTTGATTTCACCACCACCACCATGTTTCGAATCTGGGTTCGCCGATTTCCGTCAGGTTTCTTTCTCTCCTTGTTCTGGAAGCGATCGTTCGCAGCCAAGTTACAGAGAAAAAAAATGATAATTTCAGTTTAATTAATGCATCCAAGTTGATTACTGTATTTGATTCTATTTGATTCCATAGCGTTTGCCATCTGTGGAGTAATTACCTGATGACATAACAGTTATTATACGACCATTACAAACAGGCTACATATGGTTTTATCTGAGGACCAGTGTAATATTTCGATTATTAGCAGATGTCATACTTGTATTAACGGACCAAATCAGGCATCCAGTTTTTGCTCAGAATGAACTTATTTGGTACGTGAATCGATTTGTGTATCAGCAGCACTTGAGTGAGGTTCTTTTTCACTGTTGCTTCTTAAACTGACCGTATACTTACAGGAGCGTTCTGGAAGAATGTTGCGATTATTCTTCTGCCAACTTTTCGGCTCCGTAGCAAAGCTTTCACAGTCAGAAATTACTGTCGTTTCTTTCAGTTTTGTTGTGCGGTTCTTTCACACTGTTGCTTCGTAAATGCACTACGTACGTACTTGCACGAATGTTTTGCCGCTGGAATCTTAAAATAACTTATCTGCAAACTTGTCAACTGTGCCGAGAAGTTTTCAGTTGGAAACTGCCGTTATTTCTGCAATTGTTGTCATGTACTTGTAATTCGAACTCAGTTTGCTGCAGTCTTGTATTTGCCCATCGAAGCCTTACTTTGTCCAGAAAGTGTTCTTTGATGTGTGTTCTTTAATGACAGTAACGTTATAGTGCCTTGTTGAAATAGCTGAGTGTGTATTTTATTTGCAAAATGCGGCTACCGTGATTGTTGATTTCGGCATAATTGTCTCTACTTGTCATCTTCTAGATAGATGTTATTATTTCGATGACGTGAAATAGTCACGGTAATTATTTTTGTACAGCAGTTAACAGTAAAGATTGTTGAAAGTCGTTTGCTGTGATGGTTGACTGCGTGTGGCCATTATTGTGGCTTTGACTGACCGTAGACGCTACAGCCTCTCCATTTCAACGTCCATTTTCCAGCTGGATTCGCCAGCTTCCCTCGGTTTCTTCCTCCACCAATTACGGCAGAGAACCTTTGGGTAGAGTGGCACGGGCTTCTACATCGTTGGAAACTCAAGGCACTGACCCAACGAGAGCAAAATCCCCCTCTGGTTGCATGGCACTGTGGTAGAACGTCGGTCTTTGTCTGACGAACTTTCCCTGTCCCGCCCTCGACCTGTAGCTGACGGGTGACTACGGATGTGGGTAAACCGTACACTGTAGGTCAACCAACCAGGCCAACTCGGCCTTTCATCCCTTCGGGGTCGATAAATGAGTAGTAAGCTGCAGTTGGATGTCTGCAACCACGGTTAGGGGTGACGCCATCTGGTGAACGCTTACGAAGGAAAGGCAGGCATGGTGATATTTGCGGGTAAAACCGTGTGATCCATGTCTGAGAGCTGTGAGACTATGCGTAGTATAAATGGCACACGCCGTATAAATACTCTTCCTTTCCTTTCCTTTTCTTTCCTTTGTTCATCAATGATTGGACACCTGAGCGAATGGCATTGTTTCTTTTGTACCAATTCTTTGATGACAATACCATTACAGAAACAGTGTCATAAGTATTTTACTTCACTTTTTTTACACGGAAACTGCTTTTTCTGACTTGCCGCATGTTTACTTCGCCTCCAGTACGGGTACAAAGTATTGCGATCAGCGTGTATGTATGTCTGTGTGTCTGCTCGCATATCTCAAAAATCACGTGTCCAAACTTCACACAGTATTTTGTGGGTTTAAGTAAAAGGTTGAGTCCTGCAAAAACCGCTGAACCGATCGAAATGCCGCTTGGGATGTTGATTTGGGTGGGCCCATGGAACTATGTATTAGTTGTTGGTCCAGATCTTCAAATGACTGGGGGCATTTTCGAGGGGCGCGATGCGGCCTGTTACTAGCTTACTTTTGGACACGTTTTATTATTTTGTTTCACATGTAGTTAGGGACCAGCCTAATAATCTTAATTCACAATTTCGCGGCTGTGACGTTTCTGTAAAATTAGCCGTCATCCGCGAAAAACGTGCACTTAGCGTGAAATCCGTGATTTTGTGTGAATTTGAGTGCATTATGTTTATTTGTGAAGGTTATTGGACTTCTATCCACACGTTTCTATACAGTGCTGTGTGTCACTTTAACACAGTAAATCAGTAATTGCCGACTATTACTTACTTCCTCCTTACACTGCAGATGGCTGTGCGTCAGTGATGAGTGATAACAAATCCGCTGTGTGCTGAAAGCGCAGTTACATTACGACCGATTTTCCTCATAATTATAGGCTCGAAGTGCCTATCATGCAAATACTCTACCGGGCAAAAGAATGGTCTTCACGCGTTCGCCCGTAACTCCACCGAAATTGAACCGATTTGGATGAAATCTGGAACAGTGTGAGCCAAATGTTGGGGGCTGGCCCTGGCAGATTTTGAGCGCGATCCACGCAGTAACGACAGTTTGAGAGGCAGCCGAAATGTTGTTGTTTATTTCTGTTAGGTAAATAACACACGATTTCCCGTCGGACAAGTTTTACGACATTTGAACACAACAACGTGGATCGGTGAGGCGGTGAAAACTTTATGAACAGAATTTTGAAAATTTTACCATAAGGGGTCGTTTTTCCAAAAAAACGCAAAAATTGCTCACAAACTTTCCACACCTTGCTACTTCGGGCCGTCATAACTCTGCAATGATTACAGTTGCCGAATATTTACTACCAAATGATCCCCCTATGGGATGTCTGGTTCCCATTTTTACCATTAGAATCAACTCAAATTCTTTCCCCTGGACTGTAAGTTCCGTACAAGAAAGGTATCTACCCAAATTTTCGGCAACGTCTGATGTACGATATTCCGTATTAAAACCCCAAGTACGCGGCAGTGCTTATGTGGCCTAGCGAACGATATATTGAAGAAAAGCAGACTGAATTGGAAACTGAAAATAAGTAACACGGCAGATAACGCTGGCATCACTCAGTCGCAGACACATGACACTAGGTATCGTCGAATGAAGGAGCTAAACACGTAAGTAAGTAAGTAAGTAAACGGTTGTGTCATCTGTCGAGTACGCCGGTGGGAAATGCTCTCTTCGAGCTTATATTGCAGTGTGTCTCCAGATACACTGCAACCCATCTAGTTATGTGTTACTTTCAACAGAAATGGTCATTTCTCAGAACATCTATCTTGCTGTGTTCTCGGCCATGTTTGTCATGGTTCATTGTTTACTGGTAAACATTGTTGAGTCTGAATAATAATACTGTGTATTGTGCAGGATTTGTTGAAGGTCTTTGGATCACTCAGATTACCATAAGGATTTTGTATTACCGCAGTTTTGTGGGCCCCTCCCAAAGTCTTCATAAATGAAATTTGACTGAATTTAGAAATTTTTCATCTCCTGTGCCCACGCCTCTGCAAAGATCAGGAGCCAATTTCGCTTGAAAGTGTGAGTCCGTGTCATATTTCAACTTGGTTGGCGGTTTGGCGTAGTGGTAGCGCGTTGGTTTCGATCAACGAAGCTAAACTACGTTTAGCCCGGTTAGTACTGGGATGGGCGGCTGTGTCTGGGTTAGACTCCCGGAGGCGGCACTTTATTTTCGGTATGTAACCAACCACCCAGGTCGACTCAACCTTCTACCCTCCGTGAGACGGTAAAATGAGTATCAGCTTTAGGGCTGGGTAATAATAAATGGCGATGATGGATGCGAATGGTAGCTGCCATTTCCGGCGGATTCACAGTCTAAAGCCCGGTCCACACTAGCAACAATGTCGAAGCAACATTTTCGAAGCAAAAGGCAACTTTGTTGCCTGTTGCTTCGACAATGTTGCTGTTTTGGGCAACTTTGTCGAAGCAACGTTCGACTTTGTCGAAAGGACGAAATTTCAACGCAAAACTCGTTCGACATTGTTGCCGTTTTGGCAACAAAGTCGAACGTTGCTTCGACATTGTTGCTGGTGTGGACCGGGCTTAAGTCGATTGGCTTCGTCTGAGGGTTGGCGGCCAACCGGCGCTTAGTCTGCATTCATCAAATGAACCGGGTGAACTCTCGCAATGGCTTGCCATGATGACAGCACCATAAATATCATCTCGGTTATTATATATTCATCTGTATTTTCACCGAAAAGGCAGCAATTACAGTAAGAAAAGAAAAATAACAGATAAGGCAAGACATAAATACACAACAGCACACACAAGCAAACAATAGTCAAACACGGAGACAAGCAGACAAACCATATATCGGAAGGACTATCAGCCTTGTATTATCATTATTATTATCATATCGTTCTTCCTGGTGAGAAGCTGCAAATTTGACGGAAATTCGAAGTTCGAACTGTTGGGATCTTCCATACTTCGCCGCTCAACCAATCAGGGGATATCTGAGAGTGAAGAGTGAACCTATGATGTGTTCTTTCGTACCTGATTTCACTGTTATCGGTTCCTCGTGTTGCCCGTGACTAGCAAAAACCCCGAATTTCACCGTATTTCGAAATTCAACGTTCTATGACGGCGCCACCTAACGGCCCATAGAGAAAACGTTGATCGCACGTGTAAAACTAGAAGTTGTTTGCGTTTCACAGTGGTTAGAACGTTGGTCTTTGACCGTAGTTGAGGAGCCATGGCCAGCTCAAAATGGGTTCGTGCAACACCCACTACACATATGGTTTGTCACTTCAGGCCGCTTAGGGATGCCTCTAGAATTTTTATCTACCCCACTTGCATTTGGCGCCCCCGTTTGGAGTGACCCCATCGGAATTTCGCAGATATCTTTTGCATCGTAAAATTAGAGTCCAAGGGCTATCGTGCAGTGTTGTTTGCGACATCCAACGTCTAGGCGTTTAGACTACAACACCGACTTGTGACAGACGGATGGACAGACAGATACGCTATGACAGCGAATACTGCGCTAGCGTAGCGTATCGTAGCGCGGGTAAAAGTGGTCTATTTAAACCCACAATTTACAGGATGGCCCAACTAAAGTGGTACCAACTGGCGTTTTGGCTTGTAACCTTTGAATGCCCTGACGCAATTCGATGATTTTTGCTGGGTGCAATAACAGTTTACACACACCCGCTGCGAAGCATAACAGTTGTCGGGGCATTCAAATGTTACAAGCAAAAATGTCAGTTGGTACCACTTTAGTTGGACCACCCTGTACTTTAATTACACAATACACAATATTTTCTGTAAATTAAAATTTTCAGTGCACAAATACACTTTAGGAGGTAGGCCCTATGCAAGTATGCAGAAACAAGTAAGTTGAGTCGTCGCTTACTCCGGTGCTATTACTCACGTATAGCAACAACAAGAACTCATCAGGAGATGAGATAGCGAACGTGAACTTTTTACGACGATATCGCACACGTACTTCAAAACACCGAAAAGAGAACCTATTTCGTTT
>Ga0209363_1001781_pt1 | contig 10716 bp, 5 predicted proteins | sample WorMetexBAHAMAS3_FD_187385 | JGI IMG/M metagenome (GOLD analysis project Ga0209363, IMG submission 187385) | Marine gutless worms symbiont microbial communities from Max Planck institute for Marine Microbiology, Germany - Inanidrilus exumae... | ecosystem: Host-associated > Annelida > Digestive... | reverse complement strand
GTCTAATTTGTTAAACGAAGTAGGTTTGTCTCTTTTTCGGTATTTTGAAGTAGGCCTACGTGTGTGCGATATCGTCGTTAAAAAGTTCACGTTCGCTATCTCATCTCCTGATGAGTTCTTGTTTTGCAATATCGTTAACTTTAGTCACTGATACGAATCGCATTTTACGTTAAGGATCGTAACTATAGCCATGCTGTATTCGGCCTTGACAACGGAAATTACCAGACATTCATGCTGTCACTCTAATGTCGCAACTTTGGTCTAATATTTTCATTGCTAGTCTGTCATACTGCTGACAAGTCGGTGTGTCCGTGTCACTGTCCAGCCATTCATTCGCAATGAATATTCGTTTTAGCATCCGTGTCTCACTATGTGCACGTACGAGATGTTGCTATTAATAGTTTGTTTACATTTGCAGGACCGGAAGAAGGATTTTGTTGTTTAGTTTAATATTGTTTAGTACTTAGGTATTAGTAGTGGTAAGTTTAAATGGCAAGAAGGTGTGTAAAAACACGTGTTGCTTTATTCGACGTGGTCGTTATGATGCCAGTGAATAGCATATGCCTATAGCGAACGTGAAGGCTGCCAGTCAACTCGGCCAAACTGTGTGGTCAACTCGTCATGCGCTGTGTAAAATTAAAAGGTCAACTCGTCACATGTGACGAGTTGGTCATGTGACGAGTTGACTGGCAGCCCCGTAGTTTCTTGTCTTCCTCACGGACTGCCTTCATGGACTTATGCCTGCACCATTTCTTCTGAGCTACTCGTTTTTTTGTTTTTAGTTTTTGCTTATTTTTTCTTTCTGTGCCACTAGACTAAGCTGACCTTTTTGTCAGCTTTTGATCACGCGTAAATATATCATATCGTATCGTACCCTTGCTCAGCCAATATCATTATCCCCATCTTTCCTTTCGATCCCGATAGATTATCACACTTAGTAACAGCTGAATAATGCAGTTCCTCCTTGAAATTTAGTTTTTTTCGTCGCATATAACACCCATTTCTCTCTTTCCTAAGTAAACTGTGCCAATTTCAATGACGATCCAAAACTTATGTTATTACTTGTTACAAGTTACGTCCTAATTTAATTGCCTTTGCCACCCAATAACGTGGTCAAAAGCATTGTGTTTGGACTGTTCATCCGTCCATTTGTTTGGTCATTTGTCTGTCTGGACAGATCTCGTTACCACGATGTTTCACGAATGGCTTGAGCAGTCTTAATGAAACTTGTGTGATTGATTGATTGATTGATTTAAGATTTTACATTCCATCCGACAAATAGCTTATTTCGAATACATTCTTTGCAGCCAGTCTCTTGGCTTAGTGCTGAAAAACTAAAGCAAACATGCATCTGTAACAACATTGAATTCACACAAAAAAACTACAGCTAGGTTTGGTCGCCTCTGCTATGGTACATTATGTAAAATATTTATTAGCTCATACTGACCTGGTTAGATTCTGGAGGTCATAGGTCAAGGTCATGATAGGCTGTCGAGGTTACGAAGGCATTTGCTTTCGTACGTACATTACATACGTACGTCCGTATGTCCACAAAAAGTTGCCTTGATTTCAATTAAATTTGGCAGTTTTTATGTGTCACGTGACTTTGAACTTGGCAGAAACGTCATTTATGAAGAGTCTACCGTTAGTCCTGCACGGGACTAATTAATTTTCTTATCAACTTGTGGGAACCCTGCTTGAAGCTGGTGTTAACAAACCAACAGATTAACATATTGTTGCTTTTAATGTTTTGATACAGTTGTTTGGGCATCAAGAAGAGCATCCAACCCATAAATAATTGAGTGATGAGGTGCTGGCGTGGTTGTCTGTGTGCAGTCAGCTGTAAATGGTTTGCATATGGTTCAGCTGATTCCACTGCTGCCCCATCATTTTTTGTCTCATTAAGATCCAGAATGGTTTGCCTTCTGGTGCTGGCTTACCCAGGTTGTAATGGAAAACGGTCGTTAAAAGAGTGTTCTTGTTGTTGTTGTTGTGCATGTTCTGTTGCTGGAGTCAGTGGTGGGCCATGAAGTTGGTGGAGTATTTGTGTACATCTATATCTAATGACTGTGTGAGAAATAAAGGCCTACCGACTTTGGATTTATAATTAATGTGAGTGATGATGTCACTGTGATTGGCAGAAGTGAGTATGATGAAGTTCTGTCAGAATTGTTCACGCGTTTGTGGGACTGCGACGTTAACTGCTGTGAACCTGGAACTCACTATTCACTAGATCTACAGGGTAATATAACAGTATATTTGTGTATACTAGTCAAGAGATTTGCAGTAGTTTAATTTACTGTAATTACTTCTACCTCGGTAGGTGTGCAAAGTATTGTGATCAGTGTGTCTGAATCGTCTGTTTGCTTGTTTGTTTGTCTGTCTGTTGACTCGCTCTCAAGAACCACGTTCATATTTCTGTACCTGTTAATTTTGGCTGTGACTTGGTCCTCTGATGGCAGTGTGATGCATTATCATTTAGGTTATATGGATGTCATGTTTGCATATAATGAGGGAATAAGCCATACTCAAAGACAACGTGTGTGTTCTGTACAATTCACCAGGTGGTGGCAGCAGTCAGGTGTCAGACAACGTTGTTTAGTCGAGATCGTCAGGTGGCAGCACCGGGGACGAAGTCTGCCATCTCTGACTGCATCTTGTTGATGTTAATTAATTCAGTTAACCATTCTAGTTTGTAATTGGTAATTAAATCACTCACTATGCAGAACGAGTAATTTGTAAAACTTTGTAGTTTGAAATTACTTTTTGTCCTGTCAAATTACATTTCACTTTCAGTCCAACTTTATCTATTTTACTTAGATTTGCCTACTCTTCACCTACTTATTGCTCTTTGTTTTATCCTCAAAACTAGTGGTCTTTTGTACAGTTACTACAGTGCTGTTTTGCAGCCAGGTGTCTGTTTGTCTGTTTGTTCATCACATGCCAAAATTGTGTCAAATTGATTGTATACATAACTGCACAACCAACTGTGCATGGAAGCATAGGGACTAGATTTCTGAGTCAAGGATCTTGGCAAAAATACAGCAGGGTCAACCCCAACTAGGACGCTAACACATGTGGAGTAGGAAAAATTTGTGACTTTTGACCGGACATTGGCAATGACTCGCCGTACCTCACAAACGGTACAAGATAGAGACAGTTACTAGGAATTGTGAACAGGAAGTTATATTGTTGTCCGATTTACTAAAAACACAAGGACTTCTCCATGACTTTCAAGGATGCACTTTTAAATGGTTAGTAAGTTAACAAGAAGTATAGTAGCTGCAGATCCACTTTCTCATGCTGTTAAAATTAACAGTATCGTATCTAGCAAATACAGGAAACAGATGTGATGTAATTTTAGTATATGCATGGTACCTACTGATTAAAGTACACAACAGCAACATGTTCATCTTCACCAGTCAACATATTTGCAAACACTGACATATACGAAGTGGAATACTTCTGTTTTTGCTACATGATGCATATGCAGTGCACGCACATTTTATGATTTATGGCTGTGATTTGTGTTTGTCTGTCTGCTTGTTGTTTAATCAACAGGAAGGCATCCAGCCTGCGATGAACAGCAGTTCACCGAGATTTTCCATACCTGGTCTAACTGAAAAGTGTGTTGAATAGTTTTCGTCTTACTATGTGTGGCTGAATTATGTTTCCCTATTATATACATGTAGTGAAGTTGCTCGTTGTCCGATTTGTTCGTTAGGTTTTGTTAAAACAACGAATCTCAAAGGCAAAGACTGGGCTTTAAAGCGGCTGTTTGCAGCATTTGATGAAGAACGTATCTTCGCTCTGCCAACATATAAAGGTAAACGAAACATGCCATGCTGCATTTGCCTCTTAATACCAGCCATTATTTCGCTGTGTTGTGCCGGAAGCTTATTTGAAAGTTTTGAAAACGTTGTACGAGAGATGTCATTGACCTGGCAGAATGTCTGGGCATGCTAGCAAAAGCACACGATAACGTGATACTCTTGTATTTTGCAAATACTGTATTAAATTATGTACGCATTAATTTTTTGATATTTCTTGCTAAAGGAAGGGAAAGATGGCGGAGTTGACCTATGTGGCTGCAATGATGAGTTAAAAATCTGCTGTCAAAGAGAGATTGTAAAAACGCCACTGATTTACATAAGTTCCAAAAAATGATTACACTGGTGGTACATAGACACACACACCTGTAATCACACAGGTGTCATTTTTACAGTTTATTTGTGATTAGTTGATTTTATTATTAACCAGCTTTTTATTTTATTTAACAGCCTATTATGCAGTGATCTGTCATTAGGAAAATACTTGCTCACTTTCAGCCATTATGATGGGACTCGAGGGCATGCAGCAGACATTTTGTCAGTCATTTTCCAGATGTAAGAAACTGGAGTGAACCAGCTAAACCAGGTTAACTTTGAAATGGAGATGATGATGATGGTGTAGATAGGCTGTGCATAGTATCCACGTCACTGCATATCTTGTAGCATTCCGAGCTCTGCTGGACAACTATGAGGCAGACACCAGAAAGCCGGAGAGAGTCACGCCGGAGGAGGAGAGTGAGAACTGGTGCTTCCTTGATGCCGTCATGGACACCCAAGTGATGCAGACTGCGCATGAGTTTCTCGTATATCAGGGCAAAGCACCTGCCGATGTTGCTGAATTCAAACAGCGGCTTTACAACATCTGGTTCAAGCTGTACAAAAGGCTTCGTGGTGATCGGTTAGTTTAATTGTGAATTTCTGTAATGATACGTGGCATTTGGTGTTGGGTACTGATGTTGAAAATACAGCGTAAAGGGAGCTACGTGTGTGGTAATGCGCCCTGATTCATTGATTTCGGCACTGTTTGTTTTTTTGCTTAACTTCTTTCCTTATTTTCTTTTATCTTATACTTTCTTGCTTACTTATTTACTTCCATACTCGTTCACTTCCTGATTTATCTATCTACTTCTTCTAGAATAGACCCGTTAGATTTCCCGGCCGGAGGTCGTTGGAGGCAACCAAACCTGGCTTTAGTTTTTTTGGGGGTTCATTTTATGTTGTAGTGTATTTTGTTACACATTTGCTTTTTTGTATTCGCTTTAGTTTTTCAGTACTAAGCCAAGATATTGGCTGGGAAGAACATCTCCGAAATGACCTATTTTGTGTCGGGTGGGATGTAAAACCTTAACTCAATCATTCTAGGGAGCTACGCCCCTGCCGTCAGGGGTCTAGAGGTGGGTCAAGAAATGAAATCAGCTGAGATGGTTATCACCAGTTGTGATCAGAGCTCTGAGAGTTTCTTTTAGTTATTTGACGCCGTTTGTTGGGTGACAAGAAGGTCAACTGACCTGTAGAAATCTGACAGTTGTCTTCAGAGGTTCTGCTGCAGAACAAGCGGAGACAAAGAGCCGGTATGGTAACCAGCTAACCACGGTTTATCTCAAACTGTTGTTAAAACGAGGAGGTGTTGGTATGGCACTATTAGTTAAGCAGCTAACAGCAGGCTGTAAAAATCCCCGCAACGACTTTTTAGAGACTTCAGAGGACCACCGTCTTACACAGTGATACCAGGAAGTTAACCTTACTAGACAGAGTAATACACAATAAGTAACCGCTGTTTTTTATGTCCATACACAGCTGTGTCTGTCGATGCAGCAATTGCAACAGCACAAGTTGTTTAGCTGCTTCTGACACTTCACCGACATTTACCCATGCCAGCATAGCCGCCGGCATGGGTATTGCGTTCAGGCGCGTCTGTGTGTGTCTGTCTGCTTGTCCGTGCTGTAACAGGAAAAAGGCTCGAGCTATCAACACCAAATTTGTTACACGTATACTCTGTAGCAGTCACTTGGCATGCATTGACCCAGAGGTCAAAAGGTCAAGGTCACACGTTTACGAAAACTGTCACAGCGCACTGTTGCTAGTGACCATGGCCAGTATTCCGTAACCCCGCGCTGTGCTACCTGCAGCCATTGCCGGCGTGTGTCTGCATGTCGATATGACTGCCTATGTTTTCTAGTTATTGTATTGTGGTCGGTGACAAACAGTTCAACAAACTCGAGTGGATTTGAACACGTGTTTGTCGGAGAGACTCGCGATCATGAAGTGGCGGGCTTTCACAACTGGATCCAGTTCTACCTACAGGAGAAAGCCGGTCGGCTCGACTACCGTGGCTACTTTCGTCGTGGAACGGTCAGTTATGGGTGTCGGCTACTTCAAAAGTAGTGTAACTACTACAACACCAACCATTTGCAGCCATTATACAGTACATGTAAAATTCACAAATCACAAGCAAAACTTTACTACCTGATTTTGACGTTTCGATCTCATCACGAGATCTTCATCAAAAGAAGCTGGTACTCAGTTCTTCCGAGTCTTGATGCGACGATCAGCTGTCGCATCAAGAAAGCAGTCGTAGGAGTGACTCAGCTGATAGCTGCCTTCGTCTTGATTCATAGCTCGATGACCTTCCTTGCGGATGTTTACAGCTTCCTTAATCCACTTAGTAGGACGCTCTTGTTCTCTGTCGATGACCGTTGTTTTTTCCAGTCAATTGTATGATTAGCTTGATTCGCATGGTCATTGAGTGCTGACTTACTATATTCCGTGAGACTGACTGTGCGCTGACTTCTGGTAAAAGCTCGTTTGGTCTTGGACTCAACTTCAGTTTTATGTTTATGTAGCCTTACCACTAACTTTCTTCCAGTTTCTCCTACATACGTCTTGTTACAGTTGGCACAAGGAACCTGTACACACATACGACCGCTTTCTTGATGCGACGTGAAAATAAGGCTACCACTGCAGTCATTATAACGTGTAGGCCTAGGCATATTTTAACGTCTCGGTGACGTCTCGTGACCTACAAACGTCTCGTCTTGGTCTCGTCTCGAAAATTTAATGTCTCGGCTGGTGAGGCCAACATCTCGGTCTCAGCAAGTGAAGGTCTCGGGCCACCAACACGCTTATCCACGGATGGAATGAGCCATCCTGCCTTTACTCCCCAGCCGCAATGCATCACCACACTTTGGCCGGTACTAATTTCTTGCCCACAGAGGGTAGGAGGCTGAGTTGGCCTGGGTGGCTGGTTACGTGCTTAGGTGGTATGCCCGCCCGAAGATGGTCACCCATCCCAATACCAGCCGACTGATAGTGCAGTGGCTGGGATCGAACTCACGGCCATTGAGTCACAAGTCCATAGATTCAATGCCAGGCTGCTGATGAACTGGACCGGCCGTGGAATACAGTAGTCAGTAAAACACTGCCGCATAAATTCTGCATTTTTGCTGTGGTGGAAAACATCTAAAAATGTTTTGTTTGCTTTTTCTTCAAACAAATTTCTTCCGCCATTGTGGGGAAGCTATTTTGATATATGTTCGTTCTGCTGTCAGATGATGAGTGGCTTATTACAAATGTCTGCATTCGTGTTGACGGCCGATTTCCTCAGTTTGTTTTCTATCTGTCCAATGGATCGAATGCATGGGACAGATAGACTATCTAATCACTTTGGTGTCTGTGAACAGATCGTTTATCGAATGATTACGTCCGCAATTCTATACCGATTTTTACAAAATTTTGCACGTGTCTCTGAAATGTGGTCGGGTCGATGTCTATTGTATGCGAGACAAACCGGAAGTAGATATTTAATTTGAGAGATGTGCACATTCAGATTTTGACAGTTTTTCGAATTGTGGTTGCTGTGTTATTCCGCGGGTCATCACAAAAATCCGAACAGAGTTGCAATAAGTGAGTGTTGACTTTGTTCTCTGTGGTCGTCAAAACTGGAAATCGAATTTTAGAGATGTGCAGATTTTGAATTTGTATCGATTTCGTCCATTAGTGAAGGATTTCGTATGTGGTTCTATATCGGTTTTCACTAAAAAAATTTGTGTGCAGCTCAGAAATGTGATTGGCTCGACAGGTATAGTTTCAGAGTTTAACCGAAAGTGAATATCTGATTTCAGAGGTGTGCGAGTTCTGATTTTAGCAGTTTCGCGATTGCAGGTGCCACGTTTTGCCACGAATAGTACCGAAAAATTCTAAAAGAGTTGAATTTAACCAGTGTTGACTTTGTACTCGCTTGTCAGCGAAACTGGAAATAGAATTCTGATTTTATAGATGTACAAATATCGGTTTTGATATTAATTTAATTTGTTGTCGAACGATTACGTATGCAGTTCTTTACTGTTTTTAAAAGCTAAATTTTGCATGCGACTCTGTAATGAGATTGCCAGTCACCTTCACACCTATAGTTTCTGAGACGAACCGGAAATAGATATCCGATTTCAGAGGTGTGCAAATTTACATTGCAAATTTACATTTTGTCATTTTCACAATAGTGGGTACCACATTTTTTGAACGGATTGTTCTAAAAATCCGAAAAATGTTAAAATTAATCAGTTTTCACTTTCTACTCGGTTGTCAGTGAAACCGGAAATAGGATTTGGATTTTAAAGGTGTGCAAATTCTGGTTTTGGTATTGATTTTATCACTTCTCGAACTATTACGTACAAAAGTTTTACCGATTTTCACAAGATTTTGCTTGCGGCTTGGAAATGTGGTTGGCTTGATGCTGATTGCTTTTTAGACTAACCAGAAGTGTATATCCGATTTTATAGGTGTGCAAATTCCGATTTTGGCATTTTTGAATTCTGAAGGCTTAGTTGATTGAAGTAGTCGAATAGGCCTGTCACTATCGCATTGTATAGACCCGAGTTTGATAGATTATAACAGTGCCTGAGAAACATTATGGATAAGTGGCACAGGTTGATCACAGATTTCAACAAAAGTATGTTGTCATGATCTGTTGTTGGAACAGACGGAAGAGATGGAAGATTCCCCGAGGCTGATAACTCTACAGTTTACTTGGAACAAAGGCAGCGGGAAGCCCATCGGAAGTTCTTTCATTGGCACAAGTCCGGAGTTCGAACTGGCCATCTACACCACGATGTTCCTGATGAACCGAGAACAGGCTCGTGTTCGTATCAAGTCCTATGACATTGAAGTTGTGTGTCATCGACACGGCCAAGGTGTTGGCTCAGCCTTCCCCAAGTCAAAGTCGGACTGATGCAAAATGTCATGCCTTTCATCTAAGTCGTCCTTGTTTACCGTGTGTTTATTTCATCAGTATTAGAGTCTGAGATCTGACGATGACGTCTTATCATCGTCAACATGGCTACCGCATTTTTATAGTTTTGTTGCTTTTTTGTTATTGTAACTGTACTGTAGTCCATTTTTTATATATTGCACTGTAGTTTGATTTGCATTCGATGCGCATATTTTGTTGCTGACTTGACATTATTTTAATATTATATGATGCCACTCTCTTCTCCAGAAGACAACATCAGAGGAATTATCACTATCAGGAGGCTAAGACAGAGGATTATCAGAAATGTTTCATGCTGTATTGTGTACCGTAGTTGTGCAAAATGATATGTATGCACGCTCATGATCAGATATTACAGAATCTGGATTTTGGCTAAGGTTTTGGTGTTTTTTGCTTTTTAGTTGTGTGTTATTTATGACGTCTTACTTGTGTGTTGAATTAGTTTTATCTCTTTTCTGTTTTTGGTGTAGCCAGGATCACCAAACTTGACATAGTTGAACATGTCTATGTTTCACAATGAGTCCTGGAAACCCATTTATCTTGGGAGTCACAAAAAAACAAAGCCATCATGGGTCTTCCACTGTTGTGAATATGGCTTCTTCTAATTGGTTATTGTAATTTGCATTTGGTTGTCAATACCAGTGACATTGACTGCCTTTAAGATTGCAAAACGACCTATCCTATTATGTGTCAAATGGACATTAATAGGTATAAATATTTTTTAAACTGCAGTTTATACATAATAGTGACAGATCAAAAGCGGGAAAAAGTCATAGAAACGTGATACTGTCCACCATCACGTTGCCTGTATGTCAATGTGTTGCAAAGTAGTATACCGTTTTTATGATTTTTGTGGTTTTTGATCTATTGCCATTAACATCATGTATAGACTACAGTTTTTTAAATTAAATATTCGTATGAATGCACTTTTTAACCAGATTCGAGTGCATTGTCATTCTATAGTTCCAGAAAATTTAGAAGGGGTTGACGTTTGGGTGATTTGACAAATTGACAACATTGCGAATGATACTGTCTTATTTTCAATGTGTATACACAGAAATGCTGGGATATGTGATCGATTGAGGTACATTTCCGTTGTTATGCGTGTGAAGAAGTGGTGGTATTTCCACTTTTAGTCCAATGCCAACTATCACTAGTTCTTGGCGTAAAATGATTGAAATTTTGGCGATCGGGTAAACATTTCTGACGATTTTTGGCCATATTTCCACTGCATATGCACAAAACGGCTATTTTTGAGCTTCGTTTATAATTATGCAACAACTATTCAACTTCATAACCCCAATTTCCAAAAAGAGAGTGATATTTCATCAATTGAGTTCTATTTTCTTGTATTTATTGTTGTGCATGTGCAGAAATTGTGGTATTTCTACTTTCTGGTTGAAATCTATTATTAATATTTTTCTGCGTGATGTCAATTTTGTGTATAAAGATTAAAATTTTGGCGATTGGACAACACTGCGAGCAATTTTGGCAGTATTTTCACTGCACGTGTGCAGAAATGGCTATTTGATTGATTGATTTATTGGGTTTGGCAGCCAGAGGTTGGATTACAACGTATACATACAGACATACATACAGTAAAAAAAACTAGGCCTATACATT
>Ga0209363_1001780_pt1 | contig 10718 bp, 6 predicted proteins | sample WorMetexBAHAMAS3_FD_187385 | JGI IMG/M metagenome (GOLD analysis project Ga0209363, IMG submission 187385) | Marine gutless worms symbiont microbial communities from Max Planck institute for Marine Microbiology, Germany - Inanidrilus exumae... | ecosystem: Host-associated > Annelida > Digestive... | reverse complement strand
ACTGGCTGCAGCATGTCAGTAATGTATGTCGGGGCGTTTCCAGTGACCGACTGGTACACCAGTGTGCAGAGTTTGTACTCAATTCGTGCTGCAACTGGTAGCCAATGTAAGTCAATGAGTGACATGGTCGTTGACAGTAATATCAAATCCAGTACAACTAATGCTAAAGACCTGAGAGTTACGCAGTACGCAATCATTATGTAAAAACGTAAGTAGGTGATAAACAAACAACGTGGGTTTTGCCTGTTCTTGATTGTTATCATGATCTGTCTCACCAGGACCTTGCGTAGCACGTGCTTGTAGCTTTGACTCATTCAGTGCCTGCTTGTCACCTGCCTGCATCAGCAACAGACCAGAGTTTGACAATCTTCACAGCATATTGCACACAAAACAATGCATTATTCCACTTTAGTTTGATGACCACTTCAGTTGCATCGACGTCTACCTCCTATATACATTGCTGCCATCATCATTAGGTGTCACGGTCATCATCATCGCCATCACGAAGTAGCATGTCCAGCAGACAAGTCCATGATGTCCAAATGTGACCTCAAAGTCTTCTTGCCTTGGCACGATGCTGTGCTAAATGGATGCAAGTCTGACTCAGTCGCCTGCAGCCATGGCAACGTTTCCAGTCTCTCATTAATGGTGCCAGTCTTTTGTCAACCTCATTCTGGTACCAGTTCCTCCATTTCCAACTCACCTATTGCTTCACCCATTACTTCTTTCACTTCTGATTCACCACCCTGTTCATCCACAACTCCCTCTCTCTTTCACTCCCGGCTTAAAACCTACCCGTTTCACAAATCCTACCCAGAACAGACATACAGCTCTGTGTTCCATTATCGCAGTGCACCTTCTTATGTCCAACTCACTGCTCCAGTAATATGAATATTTATTCCAAGGTAAGTAACATCTCTACGACTTTGACAGTGTCAACGGCCACAGCTACTGAATAACATGTGCTTGCTGCTATTGCCTGCAACCATCACAGCCCATCAGTCACACATTGAGCTTGCTGCGAAACATTCAACCATGTAGTTGGTGTTATACAAAGTAACTTTGTTTGTGGTGCTTGACCTTGACGTTGGTTCAGCAACAGCAAACAACGACAAGTGGTCGAAGAATTCTGACAAACAGCCACATCGCACGTCGTGCCATTAATGAAGCTGGAATGATTGATTCCTTGTGTTGCATGCCGTTATATAATAATTAAACAAACAGAATCTCTGGCGGCGATAATGAGTGTCAAAGCACTCCAGGGAACTCTATGCATGGACTCCAACCATGGAAAACCACTTCATTCACAATCCACGGGCGTCAACCAATGGCCAGCTCTATGAAATAACTCTACACAGGCTGCTGTGCTGTCTTGTTTAAAAGTCACCCTGCTATATAAGTGTAAACAATTTCACAATTACCTGACTCCTGGCTGCGCTGTCAGCCACGCCACCATCAGCAGCTGTAGTCTGTGACTCATCTACCAGCTGGTTACGTTTCTTCTCAGTGTTCTTTTTCTCTGACCTTTCCACATCAGCATCAGCTGCATCTGCTCCAGTCTCTGCATCCCGCGACTCAACAGCCCCAGTCTCCATTCTATTTCCTGACGGTTTATCACTCGGCTGTTTCTGCAGTTGTGTCTTGTGGACAGTCTCATTAAGTGATTGCACTTCAAATGACTGAGTGGTCAACTTCTCAACAACTGCATCTCCACGATCTCCGCGTACTCCGACCCGAGCAAACCTGGACTCTATTCCAGCCGTAGCTAACCCTGACTGTACTCCGGCCTGCTTGCCACCCCGCTTGTCAACTTTGCCATCAAGCGACTGCCTCAAAGACTGCCGCTGTGACGTCAGCGCTTGCTCAGCTGGCGTTCTGTTTTGCTGCTGCTCACCCAACTGAACAACAGGAGACTTGTGCCGAAAGAGACGAGACCAGGAACGACTTGGTCCACGCATCTGTTGCTGGCCGGACTGAATTGGAAGCGGACTGACCCCAGTGACACTGAAAACACACATACACACACACATACACGCACGCACGCAAGCATGTATGCAGTGCACACACACACACATGTACACATTTAATTCACAAGTGGAACGAGGCATAGCAGCTACCAAGTATCAGCACGCCATGGCTGGTAGCAAATCATACTGCTTGCCTGCTTGTAAGGTATACAGGGTGTGCCATTAAAAACAATCCCTTAGAAAAACCTTTGTATTTCAGCGACGGTAAAGTGAATATGAGTCAAACTTTCAGAATTTATATACAAATGTTCACACATCATATCCTGCAAATTTCTATGAAGTAAACTGATATGGATCAACCGATACCACAGTTTAAACTTTAAAGTTCACGTTTTCAAGTGAACGTGCAGTTGCACATTGAATATTCACAAATGACAAATCAAAATTTGCACAACTTATTGTCAACAGTTGAAATGTTACAGTAATGAATGTCCGCTGCACATTCAGTATTTAAACAGAGTGTTCAAAATGTTCACCAGCTGCAGCAACACGGACTTCGGCCTACCGCTACCTGACGACTAATCATCTGTAATGTGCTCAAGCTTCAGTTTTTGCTCTTATCGCTACTAACCTACACAAGCAGCTCAGCTATTGCAGAGGGACCGTGCGATGTGCTATGTTAGTAAATTTGAGCTCTATTTCATGAGGTATAGGAGCTTAAAATGTTTCAAACAGCAAAAGTGACCTTCAAGTTCACTCAAGGTCATTGGCAATGGTGCCATTCGACAGGCCACATACGATTTCCTATTAGTGTTCCATTGCAACTATGTCTCTATTTTGCACCATTAACGAGATAATAATCACATTTCCCAAAATTTAAAGAGATCATGTGACTCTAAACACATCACTTCTGGGGGTAATACATCCTACATGCACTAGTACTTCTGTGTATCAATCTACACATAATTTGAAGTGCCTAGCTGCACCAATTCCAAAGTTATGATTGGGGCAAAACTTAAAATACAGGTCACGCGTCCCTGACCATGCCCATTAGGGGGGTATTCTGTTATCCCAAGACTAGCACTTGATGTATTCTACTACTTGCATACAATTGTAAATTTGGCGACTCTCACTTCAGCCGTTCTGAAGATATGATTGCGGGTATCGAAATTGAAAATGGGTCATATTACCCTAACCATGCCCCTTTTAGGGGTGATTTGTCATCTGTAGGCTAGGACTTGATACAATTTAACACAGCCTACCTGTGTACAAAATTTAACTACTCTAGTTTCAGCCATTCCAAAGATATGGTTAGTGCCCACCAAAATTGAAATGGTTCACGTGACATGACCACGCCCCATTCAGCGATGGTTTGCAATCTGTAGGCTAGCACTTGCTACGTACGATCAACCTATGTACCAAATTTGATGTCTCTATCTTGACCCACTATAAAGATATGAAAGGTGGTACAAAATATCAAAATAGGATGGTTTGGGGTAAGTGAGGTCACTGGAAATAGCACCATTCGACACAGTGCATACTAGTTCCTATTAACATTTAGCACTCCATAGTAACTATGCCCTATCTTGCACCATTTCTGAGATATAGTAAGATAATGGTCAAAAATTTCCGTATTTAACCTACCCCACCTCTAATTGGCACCCCCTTTAAGGGTGACCCTGTTGGAATTTTGACAATATCTTTGGTATCATATAATCTAGAACCCTGGGCTATCGTGTAGCGTTATTTGCCCAAGCTTAGCCATTTTGGTACAATACTGGCATGTGACAGATGGACATACACACATGACAACAGCATATGCTGTGCTTTGTGGTAATGTTCTGCTACAATTGTAGAGATATACAATTTTTCCTAAGAGATTTTTTATTGGCACACCACTGGTTGCGTGGCTCAGTGGTAGAATGTCAGTTTTTGGCCAGCAAACTTTCCCTGTCCTGCGCTCGACCTGTTGTGGACGAGTGACCACTTATGTGGGTAAACAGTCCGCTATAGGTCAACCAACCAGGCCAACTCAGCCTTTCATCCCTTTGTGGTTGATAGATGAGTAGTAAGCTGCAATTGGATGTCGCATACCTCAGTTAGAGGTGGCGCCATCTGGTGAACGTGTACGAAGGAAAGGCAGGCATGGTATATTTGCAGGTAAAACTGTGTGATAAATGCCTGAGCGCTTTGAGATATACACAGTATATAAAAGGCGTTATATAAATACTCTTCCTTTACTTTCCTTTTACATGTTTTATACCCTGGTTACATACTTGCCATTTCTTGTACAATGGCTAAAGATGTATCAGAAGCAATGTCAACTTACACGCCAGTTATGTCAATGTCAAACTTGTGTTTCAACTGCTGCAGGACACTGCTGTCAGTCAGTTCATACACGGCTCTTAGAAGACGCAGCTGCTTCATGCGCCTATACCTCACGCAGTCACTGCAACATCAACATCAACTCACTTTGTAACTCACGAGAAATGACCACTGCATGTCAGCACAAACTGCAACAGCACTGGTTATTTATCTGCCACAGTTAATGAGATGATGTATTCGTGGTAAGCTGTTTAGTATTAACCTGTAACAGCGACAAAAATGCTACGATAAATTACTAAATAAAAAAGTGAAGACATACTCTCTGAAATTGTCCAGCTTTGTCTTGCAGTCTTTGACCTCGTGAGTAATGGCTTTCATGTCTTCACTGTTCTGCTGAGTCAGCAATTCTGCAATGTGTAAGCACAATGAGAATATCTTAGCTATGACACATGCTGACTCCTTATATATAACTTGCAAAGCTCAGATAAACTTGCACCAACAAATAATGACTCAAAAATTTATATATTTTCTGCAAAAGTGACTTATTTGTATTTAATAACAGTTTCATCTCAAACAGGTCACAACACCTTTTAAATTAGATGCAATACATTACTGGTCTAGACAGAACTTCATTGAAATGTCAGAGCAGCCTGATCAACTGGCCTTCACAAAGACATCAATCACTCACAGAATCTTCAGCAAAAATCAAACCTCATCTAATTCTAAATGAAGTGATTAGTCACATTCTTAAAATGATAAACTGCAAATAAAGCCAAATAAAGCCAATATAAAATAACAAAGAAAACCGACTCAGTTTTTGTTCACAAGCTGACGATGCACTTTTGTCTGTTTCCTATAATCAACATACACGACAACAGTCACACATACTGCACAAGAATGGTTTGTCAGGTATGGTAAAACCTAATTGAAATGACATGTCAAGGACTGACAATGAGAGCAGAACGAAACAAGTCAGCAAGCAGGAAGCCAATCACCTGCTGGCCTTGAAATGTGTCTGTTATCAAAAACCGAAAGATATAAATGCACTTTTGTCGAATGTCACAACAATATATAAAGCAGCATCAAGATGCTAACAAGGCATTTACTCATCATTTGATTGATTCAGTGGTTGATATCAATCTACAGTCTACATCTACTTCTAGCTCACCTCATCATATTAACTCACCACTTTCACTCCCCCACTCTTTCACTCTGCACTTAAAACCAACCGTTTCACATACCTTCCAATGTTAGAATGTCTTTTCCCTCAGGATTGCCTGTTATGTATCCTTGGTCTTTGCTTAAATTAGTTTTTTTATTCTTCTCAGTTATAATTCCATGCATCAGATAAAGCTAACACTACATGTCAGTTTTCAGACGCATGATATGATATCACATTGTATCAAGTGAGTTACGATGAAAACATGTGCATTGGTTTACTGACTTGCTTATAGCGCAGTTCCGTTATTTCATCTTTTGCTTGATGCAACTGCTCATAATCTTTGTTGCTCTTTTCCTGTGTCTCCGTCAACTAAAACCACAACATCTTCTTCACAACTCGACAAATAGATACCGACAATACTAAAGTAAATACTTACAAAAACTGACCGACAGCTACTCTAGTACAGTGCATGTGGTTTTGCGACATAATCCACTGACTCCATCAACTAATTACCAACAAACTTAGGGCAGTTATCGGTTAGTCTATGTTGTTCAACAACAAAGGAGGGAACTGTGCGGTGCACCGACTACAGTACTGCACTGCTCTTCTGGTGTTCACAGTACATAAGTTAGTACTCAGTAATGCATAATCTTGTCACTGGAACGAAATACAATAACGATCAGCATTCAAGTATGTCAATGTGGCCCACACTGAAAATAACACCCGCCGTTAGGCTTAGCGGGGTTGATTAGGGTCAGGTGAACTTATACAGTATCATGGCATTCACCACTCACGCGAGTTTTGCATTCGGCAAGGTTCTTCTCGGCAGCAAAGTGTTGATTGCGCGTGAGCGAGAAGTCGCGAGAGAGCCGGTCGACTCGGTCCCTCAGCATGGAGTTGTTGACGGTCGTCGTCCAGCAGTAGTATGACACGGCCACCAGACACACCAGCATTGCCAGGAAAATGAAACGGCAAACGCGTATCGAAGACGACTGGGCCACTGGAGTCGTAATAAACCCAGCTTTCGCACCGTTGTGCGCCATCCTACTCTGTACCTGCAGATATGTACGGATATATCTGCGACACAAACTATTTTGTTGCCAACTCACCAAACAACAAAACTGGGCGTGGCACTGGCAAAGAATATTGAACATCGAACCAGAAATGCACCACTTCTTAGCTTTCACGTTCGCTATAGGGCCTATGCATTACGTCTGGTTTATTGAAAAACAACAAACATACCATTGCCAAGGTTCGAAAGAACGCTAACAGGCATGGCGGCAAAAATGCCACAGTAACAAAATGACAGCACTGGTGACAATTACTAAATGAAAATGAAAAAAAAACATTCAAAATACAAAATATAAAAGCAAAGTGCAGAAATGCAGAGCACTCTAAAACACAATTAGGTACAGCCTACTGTGAACTTGCTCAAATCAGTTCTCTGCAACATTCCTCGGAAACATCCCAGAGATGCAAAGTCGTTTGGCGTGGCTGGTAAACTATTCCAGCACTGTATGACCCGATTACAGAAAAAGTATTTACGGACATCAATACGGGATTGTTGCACAAAAAGTTTGAGATTGTGTCCACGTGTTACTGAATTAACATTGTTTACTACAAAAAAGGCAGATACATCTGTCTCAATCATACCAAACAATATCTTGTACACAGAAATGAGGTCAAAACGCAAGCGACGCAATTCAAGACTGTCCACTCCAAGTTTAGTCAACCGTTCAGAGTATCGCAAACCACAACAACACAAGAGTCGTTTTGTAAATCGGCGTTGAACTGCTTCAATTTTGGTTATTTGACCAATAGAATACGGCGACCAAACACAGGAGGCATATTCTAGTAATGGTCTGACATAAGTGACAAATGCTCGCATTAACGTGGATGATTCTCTAGAAGTGAAACATTTGTGTATCAGGTTAGCTAGTCTGTGGGCACGAGTTACAATCTGATTTATATGTATGTCAAATCTTAAGCGATTGTCCATCATGACACCAAGATCTCTGACGCTGTCTACTTGGGGTATCATACTGCCGCCCAGTACCAAGTCTATCTGAGGACTTTTCTTTTGATTACTTAAACACAACACGTTACACTTTTTATATGATATGTTGAGCTGCCATCTGTCAGACCACTGTTGGAGTTCATTTAGATTACTTTGCAAATCGCTGTAATCAAGCGGGTTGTCCAAGACTGAGTAAAGCTTGATATCGTCTGCATAAAGTTTACTTGTACAAGTGCTACTGAAAATATCTGTAACATCATTTATGTAAAGCAAGAACAACAATGGCCCAAGCACACTTCCCTGAATTACTCCACTCACAATACTAGTATAGCTAGAATACGACTGGTTGACTCGTGTACACTGAGTTCGGCCACCAAGAAAACAATTTATCCATTCGATCAGATCACCACTGATGCCATAAGCAGACAGCTTGGAGAGCAATTTACTATGACACACTACATCAAAAGCTTTGGCATAATCAATGTATGCAATAGCAATCCCTTTACTATTGTTTAATGCCAAAGTCCAATCATTTACTGATTCTAACAAGTTACTGATAGTAGAATGACGTGACATGAAGCCATGCTGATGTTTAGTAATCAAATTATGTACACGCAGATAGCTCAACATTTGATCGGCTATTACCCTTTCCATAACTTTACAAGCAACGCATGTTAGCGAGATAGGCCTATAGTTTGCAACATCACACGATCTGCCAGCTTTAAATACTGGCGTGATAATAGATTTAGACCACTCCTTTGGTATTTGATGGATGGAAAAGAATGAGCTAAACATCAATGACAACGGTTTAGCAATACATTTACCAATACGTTTAAACAACAGTGGAGGAAGTCTGTCTGGTCCAGATGCGAGACTTGGTTTTAACCTATTTAGTGCCTTCATAACAGCAGCACAATCAAAATGTACAGAATTAAGGTGGATCCCACTTTCCACTCGAGACTTCATACTAGGTATGTTTCCGTCATCTTGACCGCCAACTGAACTGAAAAACTTGTTCAGCATATCAGCTCGCTGTTTATCATCAGTAATTAGCCTGCCAGCATCGTCACGCAGAGCTCCTACACCACTCTTACAAGACAGTCTCCGATTAACAAATTTATAGAACTCACCAGTATTATTTGCCTCGATCACTTTGCGCTCCTTCTTAATTTCGTAGTTACGGATCAGCATCTTACATTTCGACGCTGCTAGCTTGTAATTAGCTTGTGCTGTACTACTTTCGGGATTATTACGAAGTTGGCGCCACAGGCACTTCTTTCTTGTCAATGCCATATTAATACTATTAGGGTAATGCTTCACCTTACGCTTGCCTGCTGTCCGCATGTTCTTAACAGGCACAAACAAATCAACAGCATCATTCAAAATATTACAGAATGCATTCCAGATTGAGTCTGCCGTGAAATTGACAGTAAATAAACTATCCCAATCCACCTCAGATAAATGTCTGGACATACCATCAAAATCGGCTGACTTCCAGCACCTACAGATACTTTCGGTTTCTATGCCTCTGCCAGTTAACTTGGCAGTTACAGGTTCAACGTAGACCCTAAATCCCACCTGGCTGTGGTCACTGTTACTGAATGGTGCTAACACGGATACATCACTGATACTGATTGGTTCATTTGCTAATAAAACATCCAAAATTTTATTGTCACGAGTAGGCTCAGTTACAAGCTGGGAGTAGCCGCATTCGACTGTAAAATTCAGAAAAGTATCGTGTACACCATCATTCGGGGCATTCAGATTAATCCAATCGATATTACCACAGTTCATATCACCAACAACTACACTTGCACCATTAGACAAAGTAAGACTCGATAAGCAATCAACAAGTGTGCTCATGTAGTGTTCACGATCCTGCCTGTCTCCGGGTTTACTATAAACATTGAAAAACCTAACACGGTAATCATTGAAACATATATCAAAACAGCACAGTTCAAGTGGAGTATGACTGTATGTCACAGGTGTATCAACAGTGTGACAGCCGAGTTTCTTGGACACCATACAACACACTCCTCCTCCTCTGCCTACTGAACGGTCGCACCGAATTACATCAAAGTAGTCATGTGGATCAAGCAATGTAGAAGGGAACTCACAGTTTAACCATGATTCAGTTACAAATATAATATCATAGTCACATGCATAAATTAGATGATACCATTCTGGTAATTTGTTTACAATACTACGTGCATTTAGTGACACACAGTTGAGAAAATTTGCACCATTACGCCGCACGAAAGGAAGTAGGTGAGTTCATTGGTTGTTCATCCGTAATGTCGTCGCTTGTTTGTTGTTCATTTACTGTCCTTCTTGTTGACGACAGGTTATTCTGCTGCTTGGCTCGTCGTTTCTGCCGTTGTTCGTAGGCAAGCTTAGCCTCACTTGGTGATAGGTCCGCATTGATGTACACTGTTTTTGACACTGTTTCATCATCGCAAGTACGTAATTTCTTAGCCGATCGGAGTAGCTCTTGAGCAGTTGCCTCTGACGAAAGTCGAACCAACAGCCTCCTCGGGCGATCATGCACTGTTTTTCCCAGTCTGATACATGCACGATCAGTCACGTGTGGTTTCTGTGACAGGTGTGTTTCGCATAGTTCCAGAAACTGGGTACGGTCATCAACACCGGCTTCCTCTGGTAGGCCTGTGACCACTATATTGCACTTACGTCGCTCATTGTCTTTCAGGGTCTGACAAACAATTGTGGCAATATCGGCTGGAGGTGTCGGTTGTTTTGGTGCACTTGTAGCATTGCTTGTCTCAGATCTGTCATTGTGTTCCTTAATTTCTGAACACAGCTGTTTTGTATCACTGGTTCGCTGTATCTCGACTGCTTTTTTCAAGTTTGACAGTTCAGCACGCAATGTAGCAAGTTCATCAGTCAAGATGCTTACCGTTCCTCGCAAGTGATGAAATGATGCTCTCATTGATTGCCGACAATCATCACAGACGTATCCCAGGACCGCTACGTAGTCGGCCAAAGCTTTATGTGCTTCTGGAGGTACCGCGGTGCAATCAGTATGTACTTTCTGAGAACAAACGTCACATTTCAGGCATTCACTTCCGCGATGCACTGAAGTCAGGCACGTGGAACATATTTCACCCTGGTCGGCGTCGCTGTCATCAGTATCAACGCTGCCGCTCGCAGCACGACTAGCTGCGCGACTTGTCTTCGCAGGCTGCGTGTTGCTGTGGTCCGATTTGACGTTTTGCCTAACTGCTCCCAA
>Ga0209363_1001779_pt1 | contig 10718 bp, 13 predicted proteins | sample WorMetexBAHAMAS3_FD_187385 | JGI IMG/M metagenome (GOLD analysis project Ga0209363, IMG submission 187385) | Marine gutless worms symbiont microbial communities from Max Planck institute for Marine Microbiology, Germany - Inanidrilus exumae... | ecosystem: Host-associated > Annelida > Digestive... | reverse complement strand
CTCATAGAAAAGCCGGCCCTGCCGACCGACCGGCGCACCCAGCATCACCGCAATCCCCCGCTGACAGACCCAGCGCCAAGGAATCACGCACGGAAGCGTCACTCAATCGGGTTTTTCAGCAGCCTCAGCCATCGCCCGCTCCCACTTCTGGTGGAGGTCGTGGTCGAAGAGCAGGCTGTCGTCGGCATCCACGTGCAGCCAGCCGTTGGCCTTGATCTCGCTGTCCAACTGACCGGGACCCCAGCCGGCATAGCCCAGTGCCAACAGGTGCCGCCGGGGACCGTCGCCCGACGCGATGGCACGCAGGATATCCACGGTGGCGGTCAGGGCCACTTGGTTGGAGACCAGCAGCGTGCCCTCCTGTTTGTAGTCCGGCGAATGCAGGACGAAGCCGCGCCCGGTCTCCACGGGACCGCCAAAATGGACGTTGATGGTCTCGCCCTCGAGACCGGATTCGATGCCGAGCTGTTCCAGCAGGTCGGGAAAGCTCAGCGAATCCAGGCGGCGATTGACCACCAGCCCCATCGCTCCTTCGGCGTTGTGGGCACACATGTAGATCACCGTCTTGGTGAACCGTGGATCCTGCATGCCCGGCATCGCCACCAGCATATGGCCGGATAGGAAGCCCTCGTCGAGGTCGTCTGGCCCTTCGGTCATCGGGTCCATCGCGGCATCCTCCGTTCGGACCGGGGGGGCCGCCGTGCGGTCGAGCCGTTGTGGCGTGGCGGCACGGGATCATGTGGCCGCGTTCTGCAGCCCGGTCCATAATCCATCGTCCCTTAACATATAGCGCCGGATTGGTTACCGGGAAGTGACCTGACCGGCCGTCCCGTTCTTGGCGGCGTTCAAGCTCGCGTGATCGCTGCCATCTTGTGCCGCGCATATCTCTCTTCCTAGATATACTGGGCCGTTGACGATTCAGGCAGCCATGAACCCTTCCTCCCGAAAAGTCCTCGGTATCGCAGCGCTGGCGATAGCATTTGCCGCGATGGGTGCCTTGCCGGCGCCGGCGGCGGATGTGGGCGCGTCGCCGTGGGTGAAGACCGACCACTCGCAGGTGCGGCTGGTGGCCGCGTCATCCACGGTCGGCGAAGGCGAGACGGTGCGGCTGGGGCTTCACGTTCGGCTCATCGAGGGCTGGAAGATCTACTGGCGGTCGCCGGGCGATGCCGGGTATCCGCCTCGGATCGACTGGTCCGGTTCGCGGAACCTGGCCGCCGCCGAATTCGCCTGGCCGGCGCCGCAGCGGTTCTCGGTGCTGGGGCTGGAAACCATTGGCTACAAGCGCGAGGTGGTACTGCCCATCGCCATGCGGCCGGAGCGGCCGGGAGCGCCGATGGCGTTGCGGGGGGTGGTGGACTACCTGGCGTGCGACGACATCTGCGTTCCCTATCGCGCCGAGGTGGCGCTCGACCTCGACGGAGGTCCGGCCCAACCCACCGAGTTCGCCCATCTGATCGACCGGTTCAGGGCACGCGTTCCCGGCACCGGCGGCGGCCAGGGCCTCGACGTCCAGGCGGTGGAGGCCGCCGGCGGCGGCGATGTGATCCGAGTCCGCGCCCAATCGGTGGTGCCGTTCGTCGCCCCCGACGTGTTCGTGGAGGGCCCCGACGTGCTGGCCTTCGGCGCGCCGCGCCGCGTCGCCACGGGCGACGATCGACGGGCGATCCTGGAAGTGCCGGTCGGCGGCCTTGCTGATCTCGATCGGCCGCTGGTGGGGGCGTCGCTGACGGTGACGGTGGTCGACGAGGAGCGCGGCGCCGAACGGACATTGGTGGTGGGCCAGGGCGTCGCCGCAGGACCGCCATCGGCGACCGTCTCTTGGTGGGTGATCCTTGGGCTGGCGCTACTCGGCGGCCTGATCCTCAATCTGATGCCCTGCGTGCTGCCGGTGCTGTCGCTGAAGCTGCTGGGGTTGGCCGGTCACGGCGGCGGCGAGGCGCACAGCGTTCGATTCAGCTTCCTGGCGTCGGCCGCAGGCATCCTGTTCTCGTTCATGGTACTGGCCACCGCTGTGGCCGCGGTCAAGGCGGCAGGCATCGCCGTGGGGTGGGGGCTACAGTTCCAGCAGCCGTGGTTCTTGGTGGCGATGACCCTGGTGGTGATCGCCTTCGCCTGCAACCTGTGGGGCTTTTTCGAGGTTCGCCTGCCGGGGGTCGTGGCCGAGGCGGGGGCCGCCAGCGGCCGCGTCTCCGGACCCTTGGGCCACTTCCTCACCGGCGCCTTGGCGACGCTGCTGGCCACGCCGTGCTCGGCGCCGTTCCTCGGCACCGCAATTGGTTTCGCCCTGGCCCGCGGGACCATGGAGATCTTCGTGGTGTTCGCCGCCCTCGGCGTCGGTCTCGCCTTGCCCTACCTGGCGGTGGCGGCGGTGCCTCGGGTGGCTACCATGCTGCCGCGCCCCGGTCCGTGGATGGTGTGGATGAAGCGGGTTCTCGGCCTGGCGCTGGCCGGCACTGCGGTGTGGCTGCTCACCGTTCTGGCTGCCGCCGCCGATCCCACCACCGCCGCCCTGGTGGGGGCGGTCGCCCTGGCGATGGCGGCGGTCCTGTACCTCCAGCGGCCCCTGGATCGGCGTCTCGGCCTCGGCGGCTGGGCGGCGGGCCTCGGCGTGGCGGCATTGGCGGTCGTGGCGTTCGCGGTTCCTACCCTGTCGGCGGACAGCGGCCGCGATGCCCAGGCCGACCATGACGGTCCCTGGATGCCGCTGGATCAGAGACGGATCGGGACGCTGGTGGCCGAAGGCAAGGTGGTGTTCGTCAACGTCACCGCAGACTGGTGTATCACCTGCCGGGTTAACGAGAACCTGGTGCTGGACCGCGAACCGGTCAGCGATCGGCTGGCTGCCGCCGACGTTGTGGCCATGCGCGGCGACTGGACGCGGCCCGACGAAGCCATCGCCCACTATCTGGCCTCCTTTGGCCGCTACGGTATTCCCTTCGACGCGGTCTACGGTCCTGGCCTGCCGCAAGGGGAGGCATTGCCCGAGCTGCTGACGCCCGACGCGGTCACCGCTGCGATCGACAAGGCGGGGACAGGCCGCTGACTTGGCACGCCGGAGGGACTTTGCCGCTGGCCTTTTGCAATCGCCGGGCGCATCGCCTATGTGAGAGGAATCGGCCCGCCGGAGTCGCGCGTGAGGGACACCATCAAACGGGCAATCCAGAACGAAGGGGAGAACGATGACCATTCAGGTGGGCGACCGCATTCCGTCGGTCAACGTCATGACGATGGGCGAAAGCGGACCCGAGGGGATCAGCACCGACACCATTTTCCAGGGCAAGACCGTGGCGCTGTTCGGCGTGCCCGGGGCGTTTACGCCGACCTGCTCGGCCCGTCACTTGCCGGGGTTCGTCCAGCATGCGGACGAGATCAAGGGCAAGGGCATCGATTCCATCGTCTGCGTGGCAGTGAACGACGTCTTTGTCATGGACGCCTGGGGCAAGGACCAGAACGCGGATGACAAGGTGCTGATGATCGCCGACGGCGACGCCGAGTTCACCAAGGCCGCGGGGCTGGAACTGGACCTGCACGGCAAGGGCCTGGGGCTGCGCAACCAGCGGTTCTCCATGGTCGTCGAGGACGGCGTGGTGAAGTCCATGAACATCGACCCGCCGGGGGCTTTTGAGGCCACCAGCGCCGAGGAGATGCTGAAGGGTCTGTAGTCGGTCGAATCGACCGGACGAATCACCGACGGGGCCGATCAAGGCCCCGTTTTGATATCGACACAGCGCCGGTTCAGGCGACGATGCGCGGTAGCGGGGGTCCCGCGGCGCGCGCTACTTCCTCGGCACGCTTGTGGCCGATGACGAACGGCTTGTAGGCCATGTCCTGGATCAGGATGTGGTGGCGCAGCCAAGCGGTGAGGAAACCGGAGACCTCGTCGGTCAGCTCCTCGTCCCGGTCTTCCGCATACCGCTGGCGCATGCTGTCCACCTCTTGGGCGAAGAAGGCGTGCTCTTCGCGGTGGATATCGCAGCCAGGGAAGCCGCAGGCTTCCATCACCTTTTCCTCGCGGGCGAAGTGATAGCGGCCGTAGGCGGCCAGGGCTTCGAGCACCGAATCCAGCGATCGGCTATCGCTACCGTCGGCCTTGATGCGCGTGACCAGATTGATGATGCGAATCAGCGCTTCGTGATCGGCGTCGAGCATCATCACGCCGACGCTCATTGCCGGTGACCATTTCAGTTCAGGAGGTCGCAGCAGCATGCCCCCGTTGGCCATCATTGTACTCTCCTCGCGTGCGGGATATTCACGCCGGCACGCATTTCGCAGTTGCACAAATAATACCACGAGCGGCCCTCGGAAACCATAGGTTCATTTGCCAAGAGCCGATTTTGCCGATGACGACTCAGGTCTCAGAGGCGGGCTCCAGGGCCGGATCTCGGGGCGAGGGCCACGGGTCGGTGGGTCGTTCTCAACCGTCGACGGGATGGTCCTCGGTGCCAGTGCGGAAGCGGCGCGCGGCGGTGCGGGCCAGACGATCGGCGCGTTCGTTGTCAGGGTGACCGGCGTGGCCGCGAACCCAAATCCATTCCACGCGGTGGCGCTGCAGTGCCTCGCTGAGGCGCTGCCACAGGTCGACGTTCTTCACCGGCTTGCGATCGGCGGTCCGCCAACCATTTTGCGTCCAGCGGTGGATCCATTTGGTGATGCCGTCGCGCACATAGGTGCTGTCGGTGTGCAGCCGCACCTGCGCCGGGCGCCGCAGCGCCTCCAAGCCGGCAATGGCCGCCATCAGCTCCATCCGATTGTTGGTGGTCTCGGCGTCGCCACCGGAGAGTTCCTTTTCGTGGCCGCGCCAGCGGAGCACCGCGGCCCAGCCGCCGGGGCCGGGGTTTCCTGTGCAAGCCCCGTCGGTGAACATGTCCACCAGCGACGACTCCGCGCTCATTCCGTTTACTCCAGGCCGTATGCGGCCGCGCTGCGCACCGCCCGATGAAAGCGCAGTCGTTGCAGATACTCGGCAGGGTTTTTCGGCGTCACCAAGGCGTTTCGCGGCGTGTGCAGCCAATCGTACAGCCGGGTCAGCAGGAAACGCATCGCCGCCCCCCGCGCCAGGACCGGGAGCGCCTCGATCTCCGCCGGCGCTACCGGCCGCCGCTCTCGATAGGCGGCCAGCATCCGCCGTGCCTTGGTGACGTTGAAGCTCAGGTCGGGCTCGAAGCACCAAGCGTTCAGGCACACCGCCAGATCATAGGCGAGGAAATCCGTGCAGGCGAAATAGAAGTCGATCACCCCTGACAGCCGGCCGCCCTGGAAGAACACGTTGTCGGGGAACAGGTCGGCATGAATGGTGCCGACAGGAAGGTCGCCGGGCCATTCTGCCGCCAGCGCCGTCAGCTCGGTCGCCAGCTCGTCTCGTAGTTCCGGGGCGACGCCGTCGGGAGCCTGCGTGCTGGCCTCGAACAGTGGCCGCCACGCTGCCACCGACAGGTCGTTTTTGCGCGTTGCCGAGAAGTCGGCGCCGGCCACGTGCATCGCCGCCAGCGTATCGCCCAACGCCGCACAGTGCTCGGGCGTCGGTTTCCGCGGCCACATCCCCTCGAGGAAACTGACGATCGCTGCCGGGCGCTCGGCGAGCCACCGCATGGTCTCGCCGTCACGACCGCGCACCGGCAGCGGACACGGAACACCGCGCGCTGCCAGATGCTCCATCAGCGAGAGAAAGAACGGCAGGTCGCCCGCCGTCACGCGCTTTTCGTACAGCGTCAGGATGTAGGCGCCGCGATCGGTGGTCAGCAGATAGTTGGTGTTTTCGATTCCTTCGGCGATGCCCTTGCAGGCAAGCACGCGCCCGATGGCGTATGCACCGACGAACGCGGTAACCTGATCGTCGTCGATCTCCGTGTAGACGGCCATTGCGCGATCTTGTCATGGAGTCGCCCACCGGCGATAGTCCTGGGCATGAGGAATTCGGCTTTTCAATGGCGTGAGAAGGGGATGCGCGAAGCGTCTTCGCAATTGCTGTGTGTCACGGCGAAGAACGCAGTTCAAGTAATTGTTATAAAGTTATTTTTTGTCTTTGCGCTTCTGTCGGCGGCGATCGGCGCTCCATCGCCGACATTGGCTGCACCAGTACCGGAAGTCCCTGAGGCTGCCGAATCGGGCGCAAGTGATTCGCTGATTCGCGAGGTGCAGCAGCTGCTCGCCCGCCTCGACCTCTACCGCGGGCCGTGAACGGCCGATTCAACTGGGCGACAGAGCGGGCGGTCAGGTCCTTCCAGCGGCAAGCGGGCCTGCCGATGAACGGGCAGGTCGACGACGCTCTGTTGGACAACCTCAGGACCCACCGCGAGCTGGCGGCCCTGATGCAGCACCTGAACCGGACGCGCACGGCTGACGTGGCTGCCGCCCGGCGGGCGCTAATGAGCCAGGCCGAAACCCGCGACCTGGTGGACGAGGGGCCGGCGCGGGCCGCCGATCCGACGCGCGATCCGGGTCCCTGTTTCAGGGCGCCGTCTGCTGGTTGCCTGCTGGCGGAGGCCGCGGAAAGCGCCCGGGCGGTCCATCGCGAAGAGCTGCGTGATTGGGCATTCGGGGAGATCCTGGTGGTTCAGGCCCGCGCCGGGCTTGCCGATCATGCGCTGGCGTCGGTGAGGGAGATCGGCGACCCGCGGCTGGTGCTGGTCGCCTTGCGGGATATCGCGGAAGCCCACGCCGCGGCCGGCAAATGGGGTGACGCCCTGACCGTGGCGCGGATCATCCCGGACCCAGTGAAGCAGGCGGAAGCCTGGGCCGCGGTGGCGGAAGCCCAGGTTCGGCACGGAGCCGATCCCGGCAAGACCCTCGCCGGATTGGTGGCTCTGCTTAGTGGTCTCGACAACGTTTCAAAGCGCGTTGCCTTCCGCGCCCGCGCCGCGGTCATCGCCGCCCGCGCCGGCGACACCGGCGCCGCGCGTGTCCACCTGGACGCTGCAGAGCGGTTGACCCGAGATCCGGCAGCAGGCGGCGACGCGGGAACGGCCCTTCGCCACGTGGTGGCGGCGTTGGCGGAAATGGAGAATCCGACGCGGGCACTCGCGGTCCTGCACGATGTGCCGCACCCGTCGGACCGGATACCGGTGCTGGTGGCGGCGGCGACGGTCCAGGCGCGCTCCGGGCAGACCGTCGAGGCGCGGGCCACCGCGCGGCGAATCGATGCGGCGCGATATCGGGTCGTCGCCCTGGCGGAAATCGCTTCGGCGCAGGGCGCGGCTGGCGATCGGGCCGGCGCCCTGGCGACAGTGGACGAGGCGCTGGCCGCCGGCGAAGCGATTCGCCGGCCCTATGCGCAGGACTACGCCATCAGCCGCCTGGCCTTGGTGGCATTGGAACTGGCTGCCGCCGACGGCGGCGCGAGCGGCGGCTATGATCGGGCCGAGACGCTGGCCGGACGTATCGAAGATGATCGGCTGCGTGCGGAAACCCTTTGGGCGGTGGCCGCCGAACGCCGGCGTGCCGCCGATTTGGAGGGCGCCGACCGGACCACCGCGCGGGCCGACGCCGCGACCCGGGCCATTCGCAGCCAGGTCGCCCAAAGCTGGTTGTTCGCCGATCTGGCCGAACGCTACGTGGATCGCCGCGAGGCCGCAGCCGCCAGCGATGCCTTCCGCCGGGGCCTTGCCATCGCGGCGCGGATCACCAACGCCTGGGGACGTGCCCGAGCGGTGGCACGGATGGCCTCGGCATGGATCGTTCTTCGCGACGCGGGCTACGCCGCGGCGCCCTGAGGCGTGGCGGTTCCGCAGCACGCCAATTGACGCTAACCTGACGGCCTTGCATTGAGTGGAGGTAGCGCGGACCAATGGAAAAGCCTGTGGTCGCCCAGGGATCCCCCTTTGAATTCGAGGTCGAGACCGGCAAGCGTTATGCGTGGTGCGCCTGCGGCCGCAGTGGAACCCAGCCGCTTTGCGACGGTAGCCACAAAGGAACCGGGCTGGACCCGGTGGTGTTCACCGCCGAGCGCACCGAGACCGTCTACCTGTGCGGTTGCAAGCACACCGGCGATTCCCCGTTCTGCGACGGCTCGCACTCAAGACTGTGAGGGCCCGCCTCGCCGCTTGCCGGGCCTCGGCTTGCCGGGGCGCCGTGGCCGTCGCCTTGTTGGCGGTGGCCGGCCTCTCGGCATGTACGCTCTTCGAGGAGGAACTGCCGCCTGTTTGTCCCGACGTGGTGGTCCTGGGTGATGCCACCCGCCTGACGCGTTTCGCCGAGGGCGGTGGCCGTGATCTCCTGGATGTGGATTTCGATGCCCGCATCGACAACGTGTCCGTGGGTTGCGAACTGATCGAGGAGGACGACGAGACCATCATGATGGTCGCCGTTGCCCCCATCGTGACCGTGGAGAGAGGGCCGGCTAACCGCGACCGCGAGGCCCGTTTCGACTATTTCATCTCGGTGCTCGACCCACAGCAGGCGATCCTCAACAAGCAGACCTTCGGCATCGCCGTTCGCTTTCCCGGCAACCGCAGCCGCTTGACGTTTCGCGACGATGCGCCGCCGGTGACCGTCGACCTGCCGTTGGCCGGAGGGCGGACGCCGGACGTGTTCGAACTGGTGGTCGGCTTCCAGCTGTCGGCCGAAGAGTTGACATTCAACCGCCGACGCGGCGGTCGCCCATGATGCCGGAAAAGCTCTGATCCGCAGGGGGCCGGTGGGCGGCCGCGGTTGACCTCCAAGGTCCAGCCGGTAAACTGCTTCGCGGTGCTGCATCCGGTGCGGACGAGGCGCAAGGGCCGGAACGAGGCGGGGCGGCATGCGGAGAACGCTCAGACGAACGCTGCGGGAGAGACCGGTAACGACCGGCGCCGAAGGAGCAACCGCCCCGGAAACTCTCAGGCAAACGGACCGCAGGCGGGATGGGACTCTGGAGAGCAGGTGCCGCTGTACGACGGCGGCGCTTCACCGAAGAAGCAACCTGGCCGATGAGCGTGCCAGGGAATCTTTCAGGTTTCGCAGACAGAGGGGGCACCGGCGAACCGCGCATGAGCGGTCCGTTTCGCCGTGCTGGACTTTGGAGACGCGCGTGACCGACCCGGTACCTTCCTCACTTCTCGAGACTCCGCTGAATGCCTTGCATCGCAAGCTGGGCGCCAAGATGGTGCCGTTTGCCGGTTACGACATGCCGCTCCAGTATCGCGGCATCATCGACGAACACCTTCATACCCGCGAGCAGGCATCGCTGTTCGACGTGTCGCACATGGGGCAGGCGATATTGCGCGGCGATGGCGTCGCGGCGGCGCTGGAAACCGTCGTCGTCTCCGACATCGCGGCACTGCCGGCGGGCAAGATGCGCTACACCCTGCTCACCAACGACGACGGCGGTATCATCGACGACCTGATGGTGGTGCAGGGCGGCTACTTTCTGTTTCTGGTGGTCAATGCGGCACGCAAGGCGGCGGACTTCGGGTACATTCGCCAGCGTATCGGCGATCGATGCGACATGGAGATCCTGGAGGATCGGGCGCTGCTGGCGTTACAGGGTCCGGCGGCGGCCAAGGTGATGTCGCGCCTGGCGCCGCCGTGTCGGCACCTCATGTTCCTCACCACCGAGACCCTGACCATCGCAGGGATGAAGTGTGGCGTGGCGCGGTCCGGATACACCGGCGAGGACGGCTACGAGATCACCGTCGACGCGGAAAACGCCGAAACCATGGCGCGGCTGCTGCTTGAGGAACCGGAGGTCCGGCCGGCGGGCCTCGGCGCCCGGGACACCCTGCGGCTGGAGGCCGGCCTGTGCCTCTACGGCGCCGACCTAGACGAGACCACGACGCCCATCGAGGCCGGATTGGCGTGGACCATCAACAAGCGGCGGCGGGAAGAAGGCGGGTTTCCCGGAGACGAGATCATACTCAGGCAGATGGCGGAGGGACCGCCCCGGCGCCGGGTCGGACTGAAACCCGAGGGCCGCACTCCGGCGCGTCCCCACACCCGCGTCACCGACCGTTACGGCAAGGAGGTGGGCGAAGTGACCAGCGGCGCCTACGGCCCCAGCGTCGGCGGACCGGTGGCCGTGGGGTATGTGGACGCTGAGCACGCCGAGCACAACACGCTGGTGAACTTCATCGTCCGCGACCGACCGTTGGCCGGTCGGGTGACCAAGCTGCCGTTCATCGAGCACCGATACGCTCGTTAGGGGAGAGCAAACAGGCTGCGAAAGCCAACGAACAGGGGGGAAGGTCCGCATGGCGACCCTGAAATTCACGCGTGAACACGAATGGATCCGCGTCGACGGCGACGTCGGCACCGTCGGCATTACCGACTATGCCCAGGAGCAGCTCGGCGACGTGGTTTTCGTCGAACTACCCGCCGTCGGCACGCAGATTTCCTAGAACGGCGAGGCGGCGGTCATCGAGTCGGTGAAGGCCGCCACCGAGGTCTACGCCCCGGCCTCGGGCGAGGTGACTGCCGCCAATGAGGCGCTGACCGACGAGCCGGGCAAGATTAACGCCGATGCCTTGGGCGATGGATGGATGTTCAAGATCGCGCTCAGCGACGCCTCGGAACTGGACGCCCTGTTCGACCAGGCAGGGTATAAGGCCTACCTGGAGACCCTGGATTGAGCCGCTATCTTCCGCTGACCGACGCCGATCGCCGGCAGATGCTGGCCGAGGCTGCTGAAAAACCCGATTGAGTGACGCTTCCGTGCGTGATTCCTTGGCGCTGGGTCTGTCAGCGGGGGATTGCGGTGATGCTGGGTGCGCCGGTCGGTCGGCAGGGCCGGCTTTTCTATGAGT